>JAABUL010003981.1_pt1 | contig 20715 bp, 17 predicted proteins | sample 5559151 | NCBI WGS metagenome assembly JAABUL01 (sample SAMN10711876, study PRJNA513368) | rock metagenome | isolation source: Antarctica rocks | place: Antarctica: Victoria Land, Pudding Butte sud | reverse complement strand
TCCGACTCTGGTTCAACCATCGCTGGTTCACGCCCTTCCGCATGAATCCGATCAAGTTGGCAAATGGCCTCCCAGCCTTTCGCGAAATCCTCACCTTCCACAACGTGAACCAACTCGGCGCCTGGTACGCGCGATTCACTGTGGTGGCCGGCTCCAAGACCGTCTACAAGGATCTTCGTTTCACCATCGTACGCTAGGCCTCGGCGCTCTGGAGAAAAGGAGCCGCGGACCTGTGGGTCCGCGGTTCCTCGCGTCGCTCTACATCTCACCGAGCCGAGAGCACGCGGCCTGTCTGATGGAACCACTGGCGAATCCAACCAGAACGCGAACGATCAATCCTGAAACCAGAACGCGCACCGGGGGTGCCACCTTTCCGCCTATCCTGCTTGAGCACGTACGCTAGTATTTGGCAGTACTATAGCACAGAGGAAAGCATGGTCTGATGCTCGGAGAGTTGAGCATCAGGAAGGAATGTGGTGGGCGTCGTGTCGCCTTGGCCATCGCGAGCGGTAGAGTGTACATTCATGGAGCAACATATCACGGTTAAAACGAGGACCTATTGAACTTCAGACCGAGACCAATCGACACGTCGGAGGTCATGCTCAACCCCAATGTCTTGGAGCTGACCGAGAAGCTGGCCAAGAATACGCATGATGTATGGGCGCAAGGGCGTCTGGCCGAGGGTTGGCAGTACGGACCGGGGCGCAACGACGAGAACAAGACTCACCCTGACCTTATCCCCTACGAGGAGCTTGCCGAGTCTGAGAAGGAGTACGACCGCAACACGGCGATGCAAACGCTGAAAGCTATCATAGCTCTGGGATATCGTATCGAGAAGACATAGTATGCCCGCGCTTTCTATCTCACGGCTGGCGCGCGGCGGCCTGCTTCAGGAGACTGTCGGCCGAGCCACAGAGCGGGCAGCGATAGACGTGAACCGTGCCGTCCGCGCTTGCGTCCGCGATCAGAGTACTATCAGGACTGAACGTCGCATCGGTCACCGCGTCCGTGTGACTGCCGAACTGGAATAGACTCTGCGCGGTGCGCCAGTCCCATACGCGCGTGGTTCCGTCAGCACTCGCCGTTACCGCAACAGCGCCGTTTAAGTTGAAGGCCACGCTGTAGACATTGTTGGTGTCACCGATCAGCGGTGGGGGTGAGTCGAGTGCGGGATTCGGGCTGCGCCACACCCAGACACGAGCGGTATAGTCGTCCCCTCCGGCCAGCACCTCGCTGCCGTCGGGACTGAAGACCGCGTCCTCCAGGGTTGCTCGGGTTAGGATCGACTTCAAAAGCCTGTTAGTTCGCGAATCCCACACCACAACCACGCCCGAGGTAGAAGCGGAAGCGCTGTTGCCGGCTGCAACGGCCACCAGGTTTCCGTCCCGGCTCCACTGCGCATCCGTAACCTGTCCTACTTGAGGGGGATCTGTCGGATGCCCCTGCCCAACGGCGAACGGCGCTTGGACCACCGTTCCCTGCTTCCAGGTCCACACCGCAAGAACACCAACCGGGTTTGCCTTTCCCGTCCGACCTTGTGTGCTGCCAAACACGAGAATCCGTGTATTGTCAGGGCTGAAGGTCGGGCTTACGTTGAGGCTGTCGGTGTGATAGGGGAACAGGGAGGCAGGAGAACGGGCAACTATTCTGCCTGTCCGCACGCTCCACACGGCCACACGGTTCAGGCCTTTTTCGTCCTGCCCCGCCGTCACCAGGTAGTGACCATTCGGACTGTACTTCGCACTGAAGATCTCGTAGTGCGGATAGTGCGGATCGTACAGATCCTGGAGTTTAGACCAGGTTCGCGTGCTCCATATCCTCAGGTGTCCATGAATGTCGCCCGTATTGGTGGCCGCCACAAGGGCCTTGCCGTTGGGGCTGAAGTCGACCGACTGCATTTTTCCGCCGCCGTTCAGGCTCCTCACGAGGGGTGGCAGACCGGAGTCCCAGAGGCGCGCCGTGTTGTCCTGAGAAACAGACAGCAGGTATCGGTCTTTGCGGCTGAACGCAAGCGCAGAAACTCCGTCGGTGTGACCTCGCAGGAGCGCCACGGTCTGACCCGTGCGGACGCTCCACATGCGGATCGTGTTGTCGTAGCTTCCTGTGGCGACGCTTTGCCCGTCGTGGCTGAACACCGCACTCCACACCGAACTGAGGTGTCCCACGAGCACGTGAACAAGCTGGCCGGTGGCTGCATCCCAGAGCCGGGCGGTGCTGTCGAGACTGCCCGTGATGATAAGCTTTCCGTCCGGGCTGTAGGAGACGCTTTGCACAGCGTTGGAGTGTCCGCGCAACGTCTGCAGCACCGTCTTCGAGCGCCAATTCCAGATGCGTGCGGTATTGTCGGCATAGCCCACGACGACCCGCTGCCCATCCGGGCTGAACGCCGCGTCGTTGACCAGCACAGGGGTGCGCGCTTTGGACGCCTTTGTAGCTCGACGAGTCGTTGCCCTGGAAACAGCCAGTTGCACCAGAGTGTCCGGCCGAGTCATGGTGTGCCAATTCCAGACAAAAACGTGCCCCACGACGTCGGTTGCCAGCACGGACTGACCATCGCGACTAAAGCTTACCTTGGCAATGTTCCCGGCTTTCACGTTCAGGTCATGCCACGTGCCGTCCACCGTCGGCAGCACGCTGAGTAATCCACCATTTGTTCCAATCGCGACAGCACCGTCGACGGGCGAGGTGGCGACCGAGGTCACGCCGTCTCCAATCGGCCATGGATTCAACGCCCCCGACTTGATGAGCTTGCCGGTCGCGGCGTTCCACCACGCCACCATGCCCTTCCAGACGCCCTGTTTGTCCTTATGCCCACTGGGGATATTGGATCCAGTCACCACTTGGGTCCCGTCGTGTGTGAACGCCGCCGACCAAATTGGGCCCGTCATGCCCTTCAATCGCAAGGTGTGCATCAGCTTGCCGCTCAGGTTGTAGATGCGTGCCGCTCCGTCGCCGCCGGCCGTGACCATTTCGGTGCCCGAGGGATTGAAGGATGCACTCCAGATCGTTCGGTTGCTGGAGCTATATGTCGCACGCAAAAAAGAGTTGCTCAGCGATTCCCGAAGCGCGGAGACACTGCTCGTGTCGCCCACATGCCAGAGGCGGTCGGACCGGACCGCCTGCGCGGCCATCTGAACGCTCTGTTGCGGGTCGAATTGTAGGTTGGTCAACGCCTGCTGTGCGAGGGCATTGGCCTGCTCGATCTTTGACTGCCGGAAGGTCACGAGTGCAGCTATGGCGATCAGAAGCGCGATTGCCGCCATGACCCCACTCTTGCGCAACTCCTGCCAGCGCGAGGCCCACCGACCGCTCCGTATATAGTCCCGTTGCACCTGCGTGGGCGCCGGTGTCTTCTTGGGGCTCTCGCCCTTCAGCCAGGCTTCCGCCTCCTGTAAGAGGGCGCCGGCCGGCAGCGCGCCCGCGGCCCAGCGCGCGGATCTCCAGTTCGTGATCCAGGTGTTATGGGCAGCGAATCTCGACAGCGGGTTTACCCTCTTTCCGCACTCAGTCAGCTGGTCCCGCTTGCGCTCCCGTGTGCTTCGCCACTCCTCGGCTCGCTGCTGCCACCGAGTATGCTGCCGGACCCATGCCAGGTCCATGCTGATGGCTCCTGTCAGCTGTTCGAGCCTGGATTTGAGTTCTCCGTAGTCGGTCCACATCTCGATCCACTGCACATGTGACACCTCGTCGGGCAACAGCTGGTACGCCGTCTGGTCACGATTGACGGTGATAATCCGCTTGTTCCGCTGCCGCGCGGCCTGCAACTCTCCCTTGCATGGCTCGGAGCAGACCGAGTGCTGCGAGATGAAAAAGATCACGGCGTCCGCTTTCTCGATACCGCGACCGATCTCCTCTTGCCAATCGGGCGCTCCCGGCGGGATTCCCGCGTAGTCGATCCAGGTATTGATGCCGTGTTGGCGAAGTGAGCGGTCGAGCCATCGGACAAAATCGCCATCCCGGTGCGAATATGAGATAAAGACCAGCGCCTTACCGTCGCCCTCAACGGTCAATGCTTGAAGTGCCGGCACCAAATCCGTGTCAATCGCGTCATAAAAGTCGCCGGTGGGCGTGATGGAGATCAGTGTCTGCGACTGCAGATCGAGCGGGAGGCGCTCGCGGCAGGCATCCTCCCGCAGCACCAGCACCAGCGGAACACTGAGCCGCCTGGCCTGGTCGAGCACCGCGAGACCCGTCTCTCCGTCCAGGGAGGATGAGCTAACTACAAAGATTAGCGAGTTCGCCCCCTCCAGGCGGGACGCGACGGTTCGGGGATCGTCGCCGGACAGCCCCTCTTGGTCGAGGCGCACTTCGAAGCCGCGGGCGTTGAGTACTCGTCGTAAATCGTCCACGAACGCCGCATCCGCTTGACCGGCGTAGAGATACACGTAACTCGCGTCAGGTCGGTGGACTTCGAGGGTGGAGGTGGGGACAGTTCGCCTGAATGCCTCCTCGGGGCCCAGGACTGCGGATGCACGAAGAAAGAGAAATCTAAAGTAGATCATACAGTAACGTCATCAACACGTCAATGTTACGGAGTGATCGTCGAGCTCGAGTTGGGTTTGGTGATCCGGCGCTGTGGTATAGTTGTAACCAGGTAACGCTGAGTTGCCAGGGGAGAGATTCACTCGGTCCTGCACATCACATCGCCGCGCGTCCCCACATGCCTTGCCATGGTTGAGGTAGCTGATGCGATCCCGGTTGGTGCTCCTGCCCATCGCGGTTTTTTTGGGCCTTGCCGCTGTCGCGGCCAACGCCGGCGGCTCTGTCTATAAAGAGACGCGCGCCTCATCTCCTCCGGTCGCAGTTGTTGGGGGAGTTGATGCGTTTCATCAACTCTTATCCCGCTCACAGCAACTGGGGCCGGTGAGTCCACGTTTCCCGGTTTCAGTACTCCTTGGTCTTCGAGATCCAGGCGCGCGCCAGGAAGCCGCCGACGTGCGGGCCATGTACGATCCCCACTCGCCGTTGTTTGGCCACTATCAATCCCCGGGACAGATGGCACGCTACGGTCCCAACCGGCACCAGGTCACACGGTTCGAAGGTACGCTCAGGCGCGAAGGTCTCCACCCGGCCTGGCAGGTAGGGCACGCCTGGATGACGGTCACCGGTCCCGGGGGAGCCATTGATCGCCTCTTCCAGGTGCAGGTCCGGCGGTACCGCGCGCCGGGTGGAACGCGCTTTGTCGCCAGTTGGAGGGACCCGCGGGTACCCAAGTCATGGCGAGGACTTGTCACAGACGCAGGTCGCATCTCCACCTATCCCATTCTCCACAACGCCGACCGGCCCGCGTTAGTGCCGAGTGGCGGCTTAACGCCATCGCAGCTTCTCAATGCATACGACATTCAGCCCCTTCGCAGCCTCGGCTACACGGGCAAGGGCCAGACGATTGCATTTCTGGAAATTGATGGCTACAATCCCCGGGACTTTCAAGCCTTTACCCAGCACTTCCAGCTTCCCGGCATACAGCCCGTCCTGGTGGGGCGTCCGTTCGGCAAGGTAGATGGCGAAACGGAAATGGACCTCGAAGTGGCTCATGAAATTGCTCCGGATGCGCGGCTCGTGATTTACAACGAACGCTCTACGAACATGAGCGCCCAGGTGTCTTTTGAGTCTTCGATGGTGGCGCACAATGTGAATGGAATCATCAGTGAGAGCCTGGGTGTTTGCGAACTCTTACTGAGCGGCCATGACGAATCGAAACTCGCGTCGGTGTACGGGCAGGCGGACGGTCTGCACGAATCTGTCTACGTGTCTACCGGCGATAGCGCCGCTTTCACCTGTCTGAACGACCTCAGACAGCGGGGGGTACCGCCCTCCAGCCAATTGGTCACGATTTCCGGTCTGACGGTACCGACTGTCACCTCTGTCGGTGGAACCAACTTGAGCGTGCAACCAAATGGTACCTGGTACGCTGAGCGAGCCTGGGAAGACCCGATGAGGACGGGCGGTACTGGGGGTGGGATTAGCCAGTATTTCGCTCGCCCGTACTATCAGCAAGCGCCGGGTACGGTTGACCGAGTCGACAACCCACATAACATGCACTCCATACCGGACATCTCCGCGGATGCCGATCCCAGCACCGGCGCCTCCCTCTACCTCGGCGGCCAATGGACGTTCGGCGGGGGGACGAGCCAAGCGGCGCCGATGATGGCCGGAATCACGGCCCTCATTAATCAGTACCTCGTCCACAGACGCCTGCCAGTCGCTGGATTCATCAACCCAGCGCTCTATGCTCTGGCCAGGACCGCCCAGCCCTATCCTCCGTATCATGACATTACCCAGGGCACCAATCTCTGGTATCGGGCCACGCCTGGCTACGACATGGCGAGTGGTCTGGGTACGCCCGACGCCTATAACCTGGCACGGGACCTCGAGGCGTACGATCGGTCGGGGCACAGATGACGGACGACGCAGGCGGTTCCTCCAGCCTCCCTCTGGTATCCTGCCCGATCTGCCATCGAGAGGTACCGGAGGGCAGGTTTTGCGGTGCCTGTGGCGCCAATCTCGACTGGAAACCGGGCGGCTCTGCCGGCCGCCATCATGCCTTCGCGGCCGAACCAGGTGAGTCGCTCATCCATCTGAGCGTCATCTCGACTCTCTTCCCCCATCTACCGCATCGCCGTGCCGCGCCCTTCCAGATCGCCCTCCTGATCACCGGCTTTCTGCTGTTGGGCTTCGGCATCTTCCGCCTCACCGGCCCCGCGATCGCGGTGGCCTCAGTCGCTGTCCCCTTGCTGTACCTCCTCTATCTCTACGAGGTTGAGGTGTACGAGAGCGAGCCGGTTCTGGTGATCGGCGCGACCCTCGTGACGGGAATTGTCCTGGGCGCGATCTGGTCCTACTTCACCGGCGCGTACCTGTCACAGACGCTGGTCCAGGATGTCACCCTGGGTCCGGCGCCCGGTCCCGACCTGGTCGCGGGATTGCTCTTCCCGCTCGTCGCTCAAGCTCTCATGCTGCTCGGCCCGGTTGCCATCTTCTTTGCGATGCGCCGCTACGATGAGGCGCTCGACGGTTTTACCTTTGGTGCTATGTCCGCCCTCGGATTCACCCTCGCCACCACGGCGGTTGAGCTCTGGCCACTGCTCCAACTCGGCCTGGTGTCGTCCGATCCCGCCTCGCAGGACACGCTGGTTGCCGTCGAGCGGGGTCTCATCATCCCCTTCTTGAATGCGAGTTTGACCGGCCTCGTCGCCGGTGCTCTCTGGCTCCGCCGGGGCCGGGTGCGTTCCCTTGCGGCACACGGCTGGACCACCTCGATCTTCGTCCCGGTGGTTCTGGCGGTGGTGATACGAATCGGCTTGGGACTGCTCAATATCCTGGTGCTCAGCACCACCGTGGTGGCTGTCGTGTACTTCGCGGTCACCATCGGTGTGCTGCTGGCCGTTCGTATTGCCATCCATCACATGCTGCTGGCTGAGGCGGTGGATGAGACCGTGGGCCTGTTGACGCCGTGCGTTCATTGCCACCATTTGGTTCCGCGTATGGCCTTCTGTCTGCAGTGCGGTATCGCCACGCGAGCCACGCCAAAGAGCGGCGCCGGCCGGCTGGCCCGTGCCTTTCGCTAAATAGGTCGATAGGGAGGAAACACAGTGGCCATCTTTCAACCGGTCACGCATCAGCAGGTGCTTGAGGCCATTCCCAGCAAGACCCGACGACGAAGGCCATGGGTTGCTCTCGGTGGAGTCGCACTCCTGTTCATTGTGCTCCTGGCGGTCGTCGCTATTCTTGAGAGCCCGGTGCCGACTCCGGCCTGTAGGCTTCGCTGCCCGCCCCCGCCGCCGCCATCGGCTGGCCACTCTACCAACCCCGGCCCGCCGAAATCATTTATCGCATCCGCGGCGCAATCCGCTCGTCCGGTACAGCTCTCGCTCTACCGCAGTTCCGCGTATGGCTTCACCGTCCAGTGGGATCCGCTCGGCTTGCCACCGGCATCACAGACGACGGACAAAGGTGTGCAGTGGAAACTGGTAGACCAAAACCGTAACGAGTTCGTGGTGGTGTTGTGGGGCGTTCCGGCAAGGGGACGTGGGCCAACTCAAATTATCTCCGACGTTGCCGCGAGCGCTTTCCCCGACTTCCACCGCGTCTATGATATCCCGGAGGCCGAGGTCGGATATGTAACGGGTGCAGGGACGGTGTACGACGGGTCCGCGACCCCCGCGGATGGTCGGGCCTATCACGCGCGCATCGCGATTGAAGCTGCCATTCATGGTGGTCTGGGCGTCGTCGCCCTCGAGGAGGGGCCCTTTACCAAGGACACCGGGTCAGGTTTCGCAGATCCAGCGCAGGTTCCTGACAGTCAGGGTATGGATCAACGCGCGAATACTGTCACCTGGGCGGGAGAGCCCCCGCAATAGGTGGGCTCCCTCTCTATTGGGTCCTGTATTGTGTAAGGTACCGCTGGCCCACGAGCCCATGCCGGTGGTAGAGCCGTCTCATGCGGTACAACGGCGTCTGGCAGCAGACTCAAGCCGGTCACGAAGCCGACGCGATTGGTGAGCGTTGTGGCGCTCCCGCGGAGAATATTGTCACGGCCCCTGAGAAGATCAAGAGCGCAGAGATGAAGAGAGCGACACGCAGTTCAGGACAGTTCAGGACCACCCCGAATCTGTCGTGAAAAACACGCTGCTGGCTAACTGGGACAATGGCGAGGCCTGGTCGTTCGTTGGGCTGACAAGCCATGGCGAGAATATAATCCTGTGGAATTTACCAAGTGAGTGTGCCGGACGTCCGGCTACCGTGGCGCAAACCACCAGCCCTCCCATGAACTACGCGCCCTACATTCAACAGATCGTACAGAACATCGACCGACAGCCACAGGACCACTTCGTGCCCTATCTCGTGAATCTGGACAGTATCGCCCGGTCTCTGAGCGTTCATCCGCTTCACATTTCGTTGCTCTGGACGCATCCGGGACGGTGAGAGTTGAGGAGGGCGAAGAGTGCGGCTCACAGGAGCGGATGACATGGCGGAGAGAGCAGAAGACCGGCGTGTTCGTTCGAGAGGTAGACCGGGCCAGATGGTGTTATCGACGACAGTGCCAGTGTGGTGATGCCACGGGACGCGGATCAGGTGCACGAAGTGGAGGAGGTTCAGGTGAATTCTGATGTCCGGGACGGCGCGACGAGGGTGGGAGCACGTGACGGGACAGCCGCACTGGTCCCAGCCAGCGAGGAGGGGCGAAATGCCCTCCCAGTTGCCATGAAGGAGAGCGACTATCCGGCGCTGTTTATCAGTACCGACGCAGCGGCCAAAGTCGCCCAGACCATCCAGACACGCTTGGTGCGGCTGGAGATCATGCTCACCCTGCTTGCCGGCCTCATCGGTGCGCTCAAGTCGGTGCTGCCCAATCAGGTGGCCGGCATCGGAATCGGCGGAATCACGACCATCACCGCGGTGCTCCTCTTCGCTGCCGCCCTACTGATCAGTTCGACGCGAGCTACCCAGCGGTACGACAAGCGCTGGGCGGACAGCAGAGCCGCCGCCGAGACGGTGAAGACCCTGACCTGGCAGTACATGATGCGGGTGGCGCCGTACGACGGGAGTGTGGCCGAGGCCAATCGACAGTTCCTGAGCGATGCCAAGGAGGCCATGCACGGCGGCAAGTATGTCGAGCGGCGGACTACGGCCCTGCCCGAGGGGGCCCAGGTGGTGACGCCGTCTATGCTTGATCTTCGTGGGCAAGCGCTGCGGACACGGCGGGACGTCTATGTCCGGGATCGAGTGCGGGAGCAGTACCGGTGGTACTGCCGCAAGGCAGCGATCAACGAACGGAGCTCGCAGTTGTGGTTTTTCGCGGGCATGCTGGCCAAGACGGTGGCGCTGGTGGGGACTGTGCTCGCCAGTACGACCAGTCACTCCTCCGCCTTCATCGCGGCCGCTGCAGCTCTGGCCACGGCAGTGATCGCCATGGCGCAGACCGGGCGGTATGATGAGCTGGCCCACTCCTATGGGGCGGCCGGCGAGAACCTCCAGCTGCTCGAACCGCTGTTTGGCGACGAGACCGTCAACGACGAGGACAGTCTGAGCACCTACGTGGGGAAGGCCGAAGGCATCCTGTCGAAAGAATACGCCGACTGGCAGGCCAAGCAGGCGTAATGCCTGGACGGAGCCACCGACCATCCGGACCGAGTACTACGGGAGAGGCTGCTGAGCTGCCTCTGAGCAAGCCATGCTGGGCCGGTCCTGAGGGCCGCACACGCGGTGGACGCCCAGCAGTGTGCCTGCTACAGCGCCCTTAGCGGAGGTTGACCCATACCCCTGAAAAGGTCGGATTGGTGACCGTTTGTAGCAGGTTACCGGCAGTGTCGTATTTCAGCACCCGATCGTAGGCATCCTCTTACATCACGTTGTTGGCATCGAGTGCCATGTCGACGAGGCGCTGCGGTGCGGTTGCCCCTGAAGCGCCCGCGAACGTGCTTAATCCGCCCGTGGACGGGTCAACGAGTGGACGGTAAGGGGCAACTCCCGGGTCATGAAGAGGGAGGTGCCATTCAGGTCCAGCGCTAACCAGCCCGTCAGATTGTCTGAGCCGTTGTTCGTATCCAGCCAGTTCAGCTCCCATCCACTTGCGCTATCGATAGCGAGTGTTCCGCCACCACCCCGGGATTCGGCATAGTCATTTGTGCTCGACACATACAGGTCCGTATAGCCTGAAGAGAAAGCGATGCTCTCGGGACCGGAAAAGAGGTGGACCGTGTCGTTCAGCGTGGCTTGATTGGTAAAGACACTCACCGTGCCTGTGGTCGCGTCCCGCCTCAAGATCTGGTCGCCCTTGAGATCGGCCACGTAGAGATTGCCTTTTTGCTCGATCCCACCACTGCGCCCGCCGAGGAGCTGATCCTGGCCTTCTATTCGCGGTGGGAAGTCGAGCTCACCGTCGACGAACTGGTGATTCACCAGCGTCCCGTCCTGGCGTTGCGCAGCCAGAAGCCTGTGGGGGGCGTGCAAGAACTCTATGGTCTCCTGATCGCGCATTACCTGGTCCGGGCGGTCATGGTCGATGCCGCTGCCACCGTGTCGTTGCCTCCCACCCGCATGCGCTTCTCGGAGAGCCTGCGCCTGATCCGCGACGTCCTGCCGGACTTCCAGCGCACCACACACGCCCAGCACACCCTCGTCTATGCGGCGCTGCTGGCGGACATCGCTGCGGTCGCGCTCCCGCCTCGGGATCACCGCATCAATCCCCGTGTTGTCAAACAGAAAATGTCGAACTTCCCGGTCAAAGGGCCGCACCATTGCGCCTGGCCCCGGCCCACTACACCCTTCCGTGAGACCGTTCAACTGCTTATCTGAACCGTATTGAGTCTAGGCTCTATCAACGTGGACGATAGACGCAACGTGTTCCGGGTAGCACGAATCGAAATTATGATCCGCAGATTCACGAATACTGTCCAGGCTCTTCCGCGGGAACTTTTTGGGAACATAGCCGCGGTATGATGCCTTTCGGATAGCCAGCCGACGTACCTGGCACTCTCCAGGAGCGAAGCATCTCCCAGGACCTATCAATTCCGGCACGACCATGGCGATCACACGAAACGCGAGGAGCAACCGTGTGCCCCGAGAGGGGACGACACTAGCGTCGACCCCCGTCCGCTTCCCGGCGACTGGCCAGTACGGAACCGCGAGGATGCGACAACAATGCCAACGTATAATAGCGGTCGTTGATTGACCCGGTGAAAGAGCCGGTATAGCAGTGCAGTGAGCAGGTAAAGGAGAAGAGACATCGTGGATCGCCACCAGAGGAAGATCGCTCGCAAGCCGGGAAGGCTAGTTCGAGGATTGGGAGTTCTTACCATCGCATCGCTACCGGCGCTGGGAGTCGAGATGCGCGCTTCCCCGCTGGTGCAGGCAGCCGGCACGACGTTCAGCTACACGGGTGGCGAGCAGTCGTTCGTGGTCCCGCCAGGTGTTACCACCCTTCACGTCGTCGCAACCGGGGCCAGCGGCGCCGACAATGCTGACTCCTCGACGTACCCGGACAGCTACAACGGATTCGCGGGGGGAGGCGCTCAAATCACGGCAGACATCACAGTCACCCCGAACCAAACTTTGTACATAGAGGTTGGCGGCAGCCATGGCAGCCAGTCCCTATACACGGGCGGATGGAACGGCGGTGGCTCTGGCGAATATGCCGGTGGTGGCGCCACCGACATTCGCACCTGCTCGATTGCGACGGCCCCGGGCTGTCCAGCGTTGACGGGGTCACCCGCGAGCGATCCGCGAATCCTGGTAGCTGGAGGTGGGGGCGGGGGCGCGTCGTTTGGTTTCTATGTGCAGAACGGTATGACGTCGTACAGCCAGGGAGCTAATGGCGGTAATGCTGGGAATGCCCCCGGCTCGGGTGAGTCGGGGCAAACAAACGGCTATAGTCCCTACGGCGGCGCCGGTGGCGCGGGGGCCAGCCAATCGGCAACCGGCGCGGGTGGCGCCGGAGGATCGCCCAACGGGGCGGCTGGCGGGAATGGCACGGCGGGAACCGGCGGAACTGGAGGAACGGGTGGTGGAATAACTGGCGCCGGTGGTGGTGGTGGTTGGTTTGGCGGTGGCGGTGGGGGCGGCGGTGGCAACGTGAACAACGCCTCCTACGGTGCGTATGGTGGTGGCGGTGGAGGCGGAGGCGGGTCCAGCTACGTCAGGGCAGGAAGCCAGAACGTGTCCTATGTGGTAGGCGGCCAGGGTGACGGCCAACTTGTCTTGACCTACCCCGGTCCAACCGCGGCGGTCGTCTCGCGTGCTACAGTGCAGAGGCAACATGGAGTGGAAACGTTGTCGTGGAGGGTATCATCCAACCGAGGCCTGGCGGGGTTCGCTATCACTGCATCTGGCCACCGCGTGAACGCCCATCTCATTCCTGTCCATCGCTCTCGCTCGTACGTCTATCCGACTCCGAGCCGGGGACCGTTTACCCTGCGCACCATCCTGACGACCGGCGGACAGACCTCCTCTCCTGTGGACGGCTGACGGCGCATCGCTGCCACACCATGTCGACGCAAACATCCTTCACGACATCAGGGACAGTGATTGCTAACGTTCGGGAGCCTCGTGGCAAGCGCTAGGGTCCGTCTCTCTCGACGCACTGCGTACCAATTGATTAGGAGGTAGTATCCAATGAAAGGTTTACGGTCCCTCTGTTCGCTTTCGGCGCTCACCGGCGGCATGGCCGCCGTCGCCCTCACGGTCTGTCTCGTCTCGGGTTCGGCGGTCGCCCAGAGCGCGATACCCTGGCCGGTTGGCAGCACCACTGTGGTGTACGGCCACAGGCTGCCCACCGCTAAGGCGGATCGATGTACTCGGAAAGCGTGCTTCAACGTGTTTCAGCCCTACCACAACACGACGTATGCTCAGCTTGGCCGGCTGACGGGATACTATGCGGCGCGCCGCTTCGTGCCGGCTGGGGGCCAGCCGGTAGTGCTGTACCGTCTCACCTCGGTCTACCGCTCATCCAGTGCGGCCAATGAAGCCTGGAACGACGAGGATCGCGCCATGACCGATCTGTCCGTCGACTGCTTTACCAAAGCGTGTACGGCGGTGGCGGATCGCCGGCATAAAGTGAAACGATTGATGGACTGGGTGGTGAAGAACAAGACCGTCATCGAAGTCATGGCTGAGACGACAAAAGCGAACTTGGCCAACGTGCCGGTGGCGACCGGCTTGATCAGCACCCTGAAGTCGCTCGAACCCGCCGGCTCTGGCCAGCCACCGCTGTAAGCAAACCGGAAATATGTGACGGGCGCGTCCCGTTGGGCAGTACATCCACATTGTGTTGTGACAGTTGCCACAGATTCGCCCCCAAAGTGAGGTCACTAATGATTCGTCTCCTCGCCCTCGTTGCACTCCTCCCTAGTGCTCTCTTGTCCGGCGCCGGCCGAGCAGCGGCGCCGTCAGATTGGCCGACACGCTATGGCAATGCGGCCCAGGCGGCGTTCAACCCCGGCGAGACATCGCTACGGCCGGCTGGTCTTGCTCCTCGGTTTCGTTTGGATGGCGTCACCAGCTACGTTGTCGGAGGAGGCCGGCTCTTTGCCTTTCGCCAGATCAGGCCAGGACTGTCTGCTCCGGCCGCATATAATGCTCGCACTGGCGCCCTGCAGCATGTGTATACCGCCGCGGCGCAATCATTCCCCTCCGAGATGGCCTACGGCAACGGCCGTTTGTTCGTGAGCGGTCCCGCCGTCACCGCACTCGACACCGTGACCGGCCATGTCATCTGGCGTACATCCTTGCCGAATGTATCGATTGGTTGGCACTTCCCGATTCTTGCCGGGAACATGCTTTTGGTCACCGTGACCCGTCTCCACGTCGACGACGTGCCTTACGCGCTCGATGCCCCCTCTGGCCGAATCCTCTGGTCGGTGCACCGCACCTACTCAGAGACTCCCACCGTCGTCAGGGACCGAGTCTTCATCCCCTTCAGCCTGCTGTCGCGGCCGGCGCGGGAAGATATAGTGACCTACAACCTGCGCACCGGTCGTTGGCTGGGGCGTAGGACACTGCCGTTCGACGCGATCCAGGATCGCTGGATGGCCACCGGCAACCGCCTCGTTTTAGTTGGCGACACTACGAACAGCCCACTGACCATGGCGATGGATCTGCACAACGCGGTTGTGTGGCGCAACGACCACTTTCGCGCGCTTGCGACCGCCTACGGGCTCGTCTTCGGCCTCTACGTTCCGCATCCGGTCGCGCGAGGCGAGATGCTTGGGACCAACATTGGCTACCCTGCTGCGCTGAGCCTGGCGACGAACCGGCTGGTATGGGTAAATCGGAATATGGGCATTCGAGATGAGGGGGTTCGTGGCAATGCCGCCGTGGCGAATGGAGTCTTTTACTATGTCGATCAAGCTCGGAACGCTATCCTAGCCTTCGATGCGAGGTCGGGAGGGAGTCTCGGCGCCAGTCGGCCGCCGAACGGCTACGGCATCGGTTCGGATATGGGCATCGCCGACGGCATGCTTTTCGTTGCGGGCGGACGAAAGGGAGTGCTTGGCTCGTACGACCTCTTTGCCTTCGCGCCATAGTCGACCGAATCTTCGACGATCTTGTGCCCCGGTCGGCCCAGCGAGTGATCTCCCATACAATCTCCCCGGCAGTGGCGAAGCCGGGCAGCTCTCAGGCGCTGAATTGGTTGATTAATAGACGATGGAGGAGGTGCTGATGCGCCATCTCGTACCCACCTGAATGTATGACCTGGCAGTAGAGGAGGAACGCGAACTATCATACCCGCAGTTCCCGGTCGAGGGGCTAGAAGTGGAGATCCGCATCCGCTGGTATAGCGCCGTGTGGGATCGATGGAAGGGTGGTGACGACATGCACGCTATCGCCGCCAGTCTTGACGTATCTGTGGAGTCTGTCAGGGAGACGGTGGTGAAGTTAGAACGTGCCGCGAACGGCAGCGCATAGCCCGCCTCTCTCGCTTCGAGGCCACCACGTAACCGGGACGCATCATCTCCAGTTGACAATTGGGAATGCACGGTTGTAGGATGCTATCACGATGACTGAGAATGGCGACGACACCACCGGGTTGGTGAGCGCCTGCCCGGTCTGTCAGTGCCCGGTGCCAGGTGGAGAGTTCTGCGGGGCGTGCGGTGCTCATCTCCATCCGAAATCCGGCCATTCGCCGGGACGACACCGCATATATGCCGCGGACCCAGCGGAACGCATGCTCCATCTCAGCGTGATCACGACGCTCTTCCCGCACCTACCACACCGTCATAGCGGCCCCTTCAGGGTGGCGCTGGCGGGCGCCGCGTTGATGCTTCTTGCGCTCGGTCTGCTGGGTGTCATCGGCGTGGCTGTGGTCCTATCGGCGGCCCTGGTCCCGGTCCTCTACGTGCTCTACCTCTATGAGGTCGAGGTGTACGAGGACGAGCCGGTGCTGGTCATCGGCGGCACGCTGGTGATCGGGTTCCTGCTCGGCCTGGTTTGGGCGCGCACCACCGGCGCAGTGGTCACTGGAGCCTTGTTGCAGAACGTGGCCGTCGGATTGTCGACGGGAGAGATCATCCAGGTCGCGGTTGTATTTCCGTTGATCGCCCAGCTCCTGATGCTGGTGGGCCCACTGGTGCTCTACGTTCTCGCCTGGCGGCGATACGGCGAGGCGCTTGTATGAAGTTGCCGATTATGTCACCGTCGCCATCCACCCAAGCCGTGGCACATCGGTTACTCAATTCCGTCGGTTCAGCACCCAGCTCGCGACCAACTCCAAATAATCCGGCGCAAGGGTCCCCGCATCATCGACCCGCATCGAGTGATTACCGCCGCAGCCAGTTGCCACTGTCTCCGTTTCATACTTCACGTCTCCGTCTCCTTCAGCATGCAGATTCGGACGAAAACTTACCAGCACCTTCTTAGCTCGCTAGCCGAGGTCGCGCCTCTCTTGTCCAGTTACCCGCAGCAGGGCACCCCCCGATTCCAGGGCGATCAGCAGCAGGGCGACGGCGATCGTTCCCTGCACCCGGGCGTCGAAGAGGGGGTGTCGGGTGTCGGTCCACCAGAAGGCCAGGGTGTTGATCGGATAGTCTCGGGCAGGGTTGGAAAAGCAGCGCTGCGGACCGATGCAGGCGGTGGGCCGCTTGCTCAGGCGATACTGCTGCGCGCCGGTGGCATCGAGCCGCGCCACCTCATAGAGGTTCTGCATGCCGATGACCAGTGGTGAGTGCGGGATGATCCAGTAGTACTCGTAGCGGGTGGGTCCCCACCAGAACTGATGGCCGGTGTGCTCCTGGGCGGCCTCCAGGCGATACCAGAAGCGCCACTGATTCACCGAGACGGCGGCCACTTGGATGCCGAGGCTGAGAATGATGAGCAGAGTGGCGGCGGCCTTGAGCGCGGAGGCCTGGTATCTCCAGCGGGCGAACAGTTCGCCCAGGGGCAAAACCAGGTAGGGCAGCGCCGGATAGAGATATCGTGGCCCCCAGGCGGGATCGCCGTGCCAGTACAGCACGTTTGAATAGAAGACCACGGTGACGAGCACAAGGGCGCAAAAGAAGGCGGCGAGGAAGGGGGAACGGCGATGCAGGGCGGGGACAGAGCAGGGCAGCAAGAATAGCAGGGGCACGTACCAGATGATGCCCTTGCCGGGGCTGAGGGTAAGCCCCAGGAAGCCCACCCATGGGAGCTCGCCAAAGGTTTTCAGGTGCAGCGCGACGTTAAAGGGGGAGCCAAAGCGGAGTTGGTTCCAGAGCATGAGCAGGGCGATCCAAGGAAGGATGGCCAGGGCATAGGCCAACCAATCCCGGGTGATCTGCCCCGTCTCGCCGCTGCGTAGCCGCCGCAGCGCAGGAAAGGCGGCGATCAGCACTACATAAATCACGAAGTCGTAACGGGTAAAGAGGCCAAACCCGGTCGCGCTACCGGCGAGCAGCAGCCAGCGGCGATCGCGCAGGCCCCCGCGCACAAAGCGCCAGGTCGCCGACGCTGCCAGCAGAAGGCAAACACTCACCTGGGTTTGCTCCAGGGCGCTCTGGGCGTCCGGCCAGGCGGCGGTAGCCAGCGCGAAGAGCACGGTGAGGAGTATCGCGGTGGACAGACCGTACCCCATACTCACCGCCATATAAAGGAAGAGAACAGCTAAAGCCGCGCCGAGAAAAAGATCGAGGGAACGGCTAGCGTACAGAGTGGCGGTACCGGACGGCAGGGAGAACTCCCCGGCCAGGATGCGTCCGGCCACGTACAGCGGAACCATCAGCACGATCTGCCCCGGACCGTAGGCCGACACGTAGAGGTGGCCGCCGCGCCCCGCCGCCACCCGGGTGCCCATGGCGACCGGGTGGGCGATCCAGAGGCGGTGATGGTCGACGATGGCCCGCGTGGTCTGATAGCGCAGGTCCGTGTCCCCGTTGTGCCGCAGATCGCTGGAAGCCGAGAGGAGGTAGATGGCGAGCACGAAGAGACCGACTCTGGCCGCCGCCGCGTGCAGGGTCGGATGCCGGGCTCCCCCCGGCGACGCATCGTGGCTCGTCTCGCTCTGCCAGGCGCGCGCTTGCATCGGCATATTTCCGCTTTCCACCGTCCTACGTGATCGTCTCTCACTTTACGGGAACGCGTTGGGGCTGGAGGCGCGTGCCCGGCCATATTCCCGATTCAGCACGGCGTTGGCGGATTTTCCGGACGAAGGTGCCCGACTGTGAGCGATGCTAAGTAAATGTAACGGTTTTGTAAGGTTTGTGGATCATAATGAGAGGTAGTAAGTGGTGGTGAAGTTCTCCGCCGCGAAGGAGAGGTGCACCATGCTGTCCTCCCAGCCGCCAAAACCGGAAGCGTTGACCGTTGTGATGCCCGCCCGTGATGAGGAGGCCTGCGTGGGACGCCAGGTGGCTGCCCTGCTTGGTATTGACGCACTGGGCGATCTAGCCACGGTGCGCGTCATCGTGGTCGACAATGGCAGTACCGATGGCACGGCGCGGGAAGCGGCCCTGGCCGGAGCACAGGTCGTCAGCGAGCCAAGGCGGGGGTATGGCGCGGCCTGCCTCGCGGGTGTGCTGGCCGCCCCGGCGGGGGACATCATCCTGCTGATGGATGCCGACGGGAGCGATGATCCGGCGGCAACCGCGTTGGTCCTGGCGCCTCTGATGCGCGGCGACGCGGATTTGGCGATGGGATCGCGGGTACGCGGGACCGTGGAACCGGGAGCGCTCGACCCGCGTCAGCGGGCGGGAAACGCGGTGGCAACGGTGATGCTACGCCTCCTCTATGGTGTGCGGGTCTCCGATGTGGGTCCCATGCGCGCGATCCGTCGTGAAGCCCTGATGGCGCTCGGCATGCAGGAGATGACCTACGGCTGGTCGACGGAGATGCTGGTGAAAGCGGGTCGGACGGGGTATCGCATCGTCGAGGTGCCGGTGGGGTATCGCCGGCGGGCAGGCGGACGCTCGAAAGTATCCGGGACCATCCGTGGCAGTGTGGGCGCCGGAATCTCCATGCTGGGCACCATCCTGCGCTATGTTCGTTGGCGGCCATCATCGCCAGAGGGCGTGCCGGCGTGGCTGGTAAACCCAGCGGACGTCGGGTGAGCGGCGCTATGTATCCCGATCATGCCACGCCGCCATCCGGTGAGTTTCACCCTCGCAAGGGCGATGCCCTGGTGATCGTCGCCAGGTACCCCGAGCCAGGCGCGGTCAAAACCCGACTTGGCGCGGTTATCGGCCACCAGCGGGCCGCCGAGTTGTATAGAGCATTTCTCACTGATCTGTCCGCGCGCTTTAGCGCCGCTGCCCGTGCCTCGCACTATCAGCTTTGTTGGGCCTGCACGGGCGGGCAGGAGGCCATGGCCAGTGTGCTCGATCCCGGGGCCAGTATCTTTCCACAACGCGGCGGAGACTTTGCAGAGCGTCTGTTTTTTATCGTGGAGGACATGCGCCGGGCTGGATTCCGGCGGCTGATCATTAGCAGTTCAGATTCTCCACAATTGCCGGCCACGGCGATTCAACAGGCGTTCACCCGCCTCGACTGCCACGATGTCGTGCTGGGTCCGGCGGAGGATGGCGGCTATAACTTCGTCGGCCTGCATCTCGACGGGAAGCCGCCGGATTTGTTCCGTGGCATCCAGATGAGCACCCCCAAAGTGCTGGGACAGACCGTTGAACGTGCCACGTCGCTTGGCCTGACGGTGGCTTTGCTGGAGCCGTTGTTCGATGTGGACGAGGTTGAGGATCTGCGCCGCCTGCACGAATTTCTGCGCGACCGCGATACCCTGTTAGCCCCGCATACGCTGGCGGTCTTGCGGCACATCTGTGCTGCGCTGAGGGCCTCTGCCCCGATGTCCGATGTCGCCTCGCCGTGATCTCTGCACCACCTGAAAGGACACTGACCTTTGAAGTCCCTTAGTTCTACCCCAACGATTCCACTTACACTGATGCCCGCGCGGCTACCGTTGCCAAAAGAGTTGTACCTCGAAAGCACCACCCGTTGTAACGAGAATTGCGAGCACTGTGCCCGCACCCATCTGAGCCGGGAGCGGGACCGCGACCTGTCATTGGCGGAAGTGCGACAGATCGCGGATCAGTTTCCGGTGCTGGAGCGAGTGGTGCTGCACGGTCTCGGTGAGCCGCTGATGAATCGTGAACTCCCGGCCATCATTACCTACCTCCGCGCCCGAGGCACCCACGTGCTCTTCAACTCTAACGGGCTCCTGTTGAACGAGCAGCGCGGACGCGCCCTGATCGAGGCCGACCTGAATGAACTCCGTATCTCCCTTGATGGAGCGAACCCCCGCACCTATGCCTATATCCGGGGAGTGAACGAAAAGGCGCTGCCGCGGATTATCAAAAACCTGGCCGCCTTCGCCAAACTCAAGCGGAGCCTGGGCGCGGAGCGGCCGCAAACCTCTCTGTGGTTTACCGCCATGCGGGAAAACTTTGAGGAGCTGCCCGACCTGGTGGATCTTGCCGTGCAGGCGGAAATCCCGGAAGTGCACGTGCAGCGCTTCACGTATTTTGGTAAGGGACTGGCCACCGAAGACCAGACGCTTTACCGGCGAGCTCAAGAGCATGAGCTTGCCCTACTGCGCAACGTCGAAGAACGCTGCGCGGCGCACGGTATCGCCTTCACCGCGGCCGGGACCACCACCCCGGAGGCCTATTTGCAGGGAGGTCGCGCCGACGTGGCGCGGCCCTGGGCGGCCTGTCGCCGTCCGTACACCCTGGCCTATATCACCGCGCACGGCAACGTGTTTACCTGCTGCCTGGCGCCCTTTAACCCTGGTCCGGCCAG
>JAABUL010003979.1_pt1 | contig 20715 bp, 18 predicted proteins | sample 5559151 | NCBI WGS metagenome assembly JAABUL01 (sample SAMN10711876, study PRJNA513368) | rock metagenome | isolation source: Antarctica rocks | place: Antarctica: Victoria Land, Pudding Butte sud | reverse complement strand
CCGACCCCCTTCGTGTGGGATGGCAAACGACGGGAGCGCCGCCGCCGCGCGCGGGCACGCCGCCTTGGCGGGTCTGCCGCTGTCGCCGCCCAATTCCACTTAAATGCAGCGTGACCCACTAGTAGACCCGTGAGGCGACCAGTATGACGGTGATCGAACCCCTCGTCGAGGTGGAGAATTTGACCCATACCTACCGCCACGCCGCGCGCCCCGCGCTCGATACCGTGTCGCTTGCCATCCAGCCGGGGCAGATTGCGGCCTTGGTGGGACATAACGGCGCCGGCAAAACGACCATGATCCGGATCATGACGGGGGTGTTGCGCCCGACAGCCGGCAGCGTTCGCCTCGCCGGGCGTGCCCTCTATCAAGACCGCGTCCAGATGGCCGCTGCCAAGAGGCTGACCGGCGTGGTCGCCGACAATCCGCCGCTGTACGGCCGCCTGACTGCCCGCGAGTTCGTGCGCTTCTCGGCGCGAATCTACGGGCTGGCCGACAGCCCCCATCTCGAGCGTCGGATCTCCGACCTCCTCGCGTCTGTTGAATTGGACGAGGATGCCGATCGGCGCATCGCTGGCTACTCGCTCGGGATGCGCAAGAAGACGGCCGTGTGCGCGGCGCTGGTCCACGACCCGGCGTTGCTGATCATGGATGAGCCCTTCGATGGGCTCGACCCGCTGGTGCGCCGGAGCCTGAAGGGCGCGCTCCGCGCCCACGCGGCGCGCGGGCGGGCCGTCCTCCTGTCGACGCACGCCCTCGAGCTGGCGCAGGAGCTCTGCGATCGCATCATCGCCATCCACCGCGGTCGCCTTATCGCGGACGGCAGCGTGGACGACCTGCGCGCCATGGTGGGCGCGGTCGAAGACGCGCCCCTCGAGGACGTCTTCTTCCTCCTCATCGACCGCCAGCGCTCTATCTTGGGCGCGGCAGCTCTGGTGCCCGGAAGCGAAACGGGGGTGGCATCGTGACGCCGCGCCCCGCGCCCGCTGCGCCGTTCATGTTGCTGCTGCGCTGTCACGCGCGGCAGGCCCTCCGCGGTTTGCCGGAGGGGCGCGCGGCGTGGCTGCGCAGCCTCGTCGGCGCCGGAGCAACCGGAGCCGTCGTTGCCTTCGTGATGATTTCGTCTTATAGAGATCTCGCGCCCATGCTGATCCACGCGACGCGGACGTCCGGAGCCGCAGGCCACCTGCCGTCCATGCTGGGGGGCTACGCCTCGGCGCTCGACGCCGTTCTGATCATTCTGGGCGCCGGGTCCTTCGCACGCATCGTCCACACCCCGGACATGGAGATACTCGCGTCGGCCCCGATCCCCGCGCGCATCGTCGTGGCGGCGCAGGCAATCCGCTTCGCGGCGTCCCTCTCGGCGCTCTTCCTCGCCCTGGGGATCCCGATCGTGGCGCTCGTCGCCGCGCCACTCAGCCTCGGCGTGGCTGGGTTCGCCGCGTGCGCATGCATCATCACGACGATAGCCCTCGCACCGCTGTCTGTTGGCCTGCTGCTCGGCGTCATCCTCCTCCGCGCCATCCCCGCGGCCCACGCGCGTGGGGCAATTGCCCTACTGGCACCGACGATCGGGTCGCTCTTCGTCCTCGTGTCGCATCTGATTGCACATCTGTCATCCCGCGGGACCGTGGGGGTGGCGGGTACGGTGGGTTCCGTGGCCGCCGCCGTGGCGCGCGCATGGGGCGTTTCCCCCTTCACATGGGACGGCCGCGCTCTCGCCGCGGTGTTTGCCCACCATATGGCGAGCGCCGTCCTCTACGCAGGTGGTGACCTGTTGGTTGCCGCCTGCACGGGCCTGCTCGGCTGGGCCCTCGCCCGCGACCTCTTCGCCGCAGGATGGGCCGCCTATACCGAGCAGCCGGGCGAGGGGCGACGCCGCGTCCGGCACGGCGCCGCCACGGCGACCGGAGCAACTCCAGACGCGGCGGCCGTGGTGGCGCTAATGGCGGTCGCACCGCTCCCCATGGCGGCCGCACGCGGAGTACCCTGGCGCGTCCTCGTCGGCAGGGAATGGCGCCTCGCCCGCCGGGACGGCATCGCCCGCGGCCGCGCCCTCACGGCAATCTGCCCCCTGCTCGTTGCCATCGGGACGGCCCTCTCGGCCGCCGTCTTGCTCTCTGAGCACAGGGGGCGCGCCCTAGCGCGCCTGCTGGGGGCGGTGCCGCACCTGCAAGCCGCCGCCCTCGGAGCGACGATCTACGACGTCGCCGTCCTGATGTCGTGCGGCGGCCTGATGGTCGCTCTGGTGGATGCGGCCTGGGCGCGCGAGATGCCGTCCCTTGATGTCCTGGCCAGTGCGCCGCTCTCGTCCGCGACAATCGTCGGCGCGCTGGGCCTCGCCTACGCGGCGCCCGTGGCGCTGCTCGCGGCTCTCTGCGTCGCCGGCGGGGCGCTGGCGCTGCCCCTCCCCGTCGCCGCGCCGATCCTGTCCTGCGCGATCATCGCGAGTGGCCTCGCCATGCTTTCCTGCCTGTCCATCCTCGCCAATGCCCTGTGGCCGGCGCGAGGTCGTCCTGCGGAGCTTGTGCCTCAGACCCTGCGTGCGCGCATCGCCCTGGGCGTCGCCGACCTGGCCGTTAGCCTCTGGTCCGGCCTGTTCATCGCCGTCGCCCTCGCCCTGCTGACCCTGCGCCATCCGGCCCTGGCCGTCGCGTGCGCTATGATCGCGGTGGTCGTCGCGGTCGTCATTGTCCTCCTCGCTGTGCGCACGGCCAGTCGGGCCCTCGACCGCTTGTACACGAACTCGTGATGCGCCTTCCGCTCCCCTGTCCCCGCCGTGTCGGGACTACCCCCGCTGCTCCGCGAAGAGCTTGAGAGTCTTGCCGCCCTGCTCAACCTGGGCCTGCGCCTTACAGCAATCACCCGATCCCCTACTCACGTATTTTACTACACATAGCTAGACGACACCGCCTTATTCGTAGGCTTAGGGTATTGCCTACAAGTTAAGGTTCTGAGCCACATGTCACGTACCCGCATGTCCGCCACTCGGGGCGGCAAAGGGAGCGTAGCGGCATAGACGCCGTGCGTCCACGAGCCCTTTGCTCCCGCACACGGCTGTCGCGTCGCTCTATGCCTCATGCGTTTGCGCAACGCGATAGGCGTTGGTTCGGCTCAAAAGCTGCAAAAAGGCCCTTGACAACGGCTTAAAATCCTTAACTTGTAGAAAAAGGGCTTAGGGGTCAGTCACGCCCGTGCCCGAAGGCGCACTGCGCCCTACCCACAACTCGCGGCGCGCTCCGTCCGCATCCGGTACACTACACGGTGCCGGGGAGCAGTGTGGCTGCGGCGGGCGTGGGATGGCGCTGTCGGGGGAGCGAGGGGAGCGCGATCGCTATGGGGACGAGTGACGCGCGCGGGGCACCGGGTTCGCGCGCCAACTGGGAGGATATCCCGCTCTCCGTTAGGGCGGTGCGCGCGGCCGGCGCAGCCGGGCCGGATGGGGATGGTGGTCTGCGTGTCGTGAATCGATCGCGCGGGACGACGCTCGCCGATCGCGTGGAGGTCGCGACGTCGTTCTGGGCGCGGGCCAGGGGGGTGATGGGGCGACGGTCCCTACCGAAGGGCTTCGGCCTCGTCATCGCGCCGTGCGGGTCGGTGCACCTGTTCCTGGTTCGTGTGCCGCTGGACATCGTGCATCTGGACGCCGATGGCGTGGTCCTGCGCGTCGTGTCGCTCCGGCCGTCGTCCGTCGGCCCGCGTGTGCGGGGCAGCGCGGTCGTCGTCGAGGTTCCGGCCGGCGCGGCCGCGCGCGCGGAGACGCGCGCCGGTGATGTGATTGTCCTGACCACGGGTAGGTCAGGGGTCGGGACGTGAACGCGCTCCCCGCCTCCAGTCTGCTAGCCCCACTCGGTCACGGTGTCGCGCGCCGTGTCCAACTGGGACGTGCGGAACGGGTCGACCACGCCTGTCATCCCGTCCGGCATATCTGGTTGGACACGGCGCGCGACACCCTGTGTGTGTCGGCGCGCTTCTGAGTGGGGTCGGTGTGTAGGGCTGCCGGTGGACCCGGTCGCTGTTGCAGTGAGTAATGGTCGGTCTGTCTCTATGAGGGGGCGTGGGCACGGCGACCCCGCTGCCCGACCCCGAACCTCATCCGCGTCCCTGGCACTCCGTTTCTTGGGAGGGTACTGCTTCTTGGGAGGGTACTGCATATAGCTATCTCCATTCCGTCCCACTGACCCGCCCCCTCTCCGGCAGCCCGTGGCGACGCCGGTCTCCCCCGTGGAGGGCGTCGCCACGGGCTGCCGGAGAGGGGGCGCTCCTCTCGCTTTTTCGTGCGGAGAGGCATCGCCCGGCGGCCTGTGCCCCTGCAAGAGCCGCACAGCCGCGTGGAGGGGCGCTTGTCTCGCGAGGTCTTCTTGTTGGTCAGGGACCCCGACGAGAACGCGACAGGGGCCGCCTCAGCGACAGTGTCTAGTGTCCACCAACCCACGTACTTGTCATAACACGCATGAGAGGGGGAGCTCGTCTATGCCGTGCACGCACAAGCGCGCACTGACGGAGGTAAGGGACGCCCATGACCCTGAGCGGCGTGGGTCTCTTGTCCGGGGTGACGCTGGGCGCGGGTCCATCGTCCGAACAGGTGCCGGACGAGACCGCCGCGTGCAGGCCGATCGAGGACTAAGGCGACGCTCAATGCTCAATCCCTTCCAGCGCGGCGCGGGATGGCACAGGGGCGTGGGCATCGATCGTCGGCGCGGGCGGCGCAGTGGACGTGAAGGGCGCAGGGTGGGGTGAGGTGCACGGTTGTGGCGACCAGCGTCGCGACCATACGCCGGCACGGTCAGCTCCCGACGACGCCATCGTGGCGGCATCCGCGCCGCGTCGTCGCATAGGGGAAACGCGGGCGGGATGAGGGATGACGGGGCGAGGGCGCACATGCGGGTGATCCGGAGCACGTATGACGGCGTAGCTGAATGGCAGGCGCAGCGCCGGGCGCTGGAGGAGACACGGGCCGCTGGGACGGGGCTGCACGTCCCGGTGCTGGAGCCGGCGGTGGTGGTGAGCGGGCCGGGGGAGCACGCGGAGGGCGCGAGCGTGCTGGTCGAGGTGGTGGGGCTGGGCGGGACGGCGGTCTATCGGCGTCTCATCCCGGCGCGGGGTCCCGATCCCCGTGTGAGGTCCCGCAGCGCGGCCTACGGAGGGCGCGATCGAGGCCGCGATCTAGGAGGACTGGTGGGACCTGGTGCGGCGGGTGCGGCGCACCACACGCCCACGCACCACACGCACCACACGCACCACACGCACCACACGCACCACACGCACCACACGCACCACACGCACCACACCTGTGCTATACGCCCCTAGCCGCCCCCTCTCCAGGTACGGGGCGCGTGTGTGCGGACCGCGAGGGAGGGTGGGGGTCTGCGGTGGTCAGCGGCTCAGAGGCCGGCGTCGGCCGCCGCATTCTGGGCGAAGAGCGAGCCGTCGCGGATATATTTGCGCACCATGGGTAGGCTCTTGTGGCCGGTCTGCGCCATGATGACGCGCTCGGACGTGCCGGCGGCGGCCGCCGACGTCGCGAGGCCGGCGCGTAGCGAATGCCCGGCGTAGCGCGCGGGGTCGAGGCCCGCCGCCGCCGCCGCCCGCTTGACGACGCGGGCGACGGTCCGGTCGGAGAGCCGGGTGGGCGCGATCCGGTCGTCCTTGTCGACGCCACGGAAGAGCGGGCCCGCCGCGATGCCGCTCACTGTGAGCCAGTCCTGGACGGCGCGCACGGGGCAGGTCGCCGCGTCGCGGCCGTAGGGGAGGCCGAGGCGGCGACCTGCCCCCGCCTGATCGGTCTTGGCGCGGCGCAGGGTGATGACGAGGCCGTCCGGCTGCACGCGCAGGTCAGCGACGTCGAGCCCGACGAGCTCGGAGCGCCGGAAGGCGCCGGCGAAGCCCACCAGGAGGAGCGCGCGGTCGCGGCGGCCGCGGACGGTTGGGGGGAGCGTCGCAAGCATGCGGCGCAGGTCACGCGTCACCGCCGCCTCCTTGGCCTCCTGCGCGGTCCCTTTGGTGCGCCGGATGCCCGTCATCACGCGGCGCACCGCGCGGTCCGTCGTCGGTGTGTCGAGGTCGGCCGCCTTGTGGGCCTGGGAGATGGCCGCCAGGCGGCGCTGCAGGGTCGCCGTCTTCAGGGTCTCGGCGAGCGCGGCGAGGTAGAGGGCCACCGTTTCCGGCGTGGCGGGCAGCGCGGTGCGCCCATGGTGAGCGCACCAGTTGGAGAAGTCGCGCCAGTCGGACCGGTAGGCCCGCCGGGTGTTCGCGGCGCGGGATTCGCGCGCATAGTCGTCGGCGCGCGCGCCGGCCGCGGCGAGGGCGAGGGCGCGCGCCTCCGCGGCGTCGATGACCACCGCGGCCACCGTCGCCGCGTCGCCCGTCGTGCGATCGGTCATACCTTGCCCCGTGATTGGCGTTCATATTTGCACATAAAACCTTAGCTCCGTACATACCCACTGGCGGGACATACCGCGAATTCACTGCCCCGTACACTGCCCAAACGCGCCAGGTACCAGGGTCCTTATGACACGTCCCCCGTTGCGGCGTCACCGGCTCCCGCAGCCGCACCGGCTCCCGCAGCCGCATCGCCCCCCGACCCGCCTGGGTAGGACTCGAGCCATGTGAGGACCGCGGGATACTGGGCGATTTTGAGGCGGCTATAAGTGGGGACACGGAAGTGCTTGTACAGGGAGGTCCAGATGGATTGATAGGGATTGGGCGCGCCGCGCCGCTGCATCTCCTGGCCGATGGCCTGGACCAGGGCTTTGATGTCGGACTGCTGGGCGTCGGTGATGACGTCGGAGCCGTCCAGGCGGATCTGCACGTCACGCAGCAGGTGGGCGAAGGCGTCGGCGGCGCGGTCGAGACGACCGTCGAGGCGGCCGACCTGCCGGTCGAGGTGCGCAAGCTCACCCTGGACCGCCTGCTGATCCACGGCATAGCGCACCTCGAAGGCGCGCTGCTCACGCGCGAAGGCGGCCAGTGCGAGACCGAAGGACTCGATCTGGTCGAGCGCGGACGTATCGGGGTGGGCGGGCACGACGGCCGCCGTGTCGTCGCGCGCCGGGCCGATGCCTGTTTCGGTGAGGAAGGCCTCCGCGATCCGGGTGCGCGCCCAGCGCTGGAAGTGCACGAACTTCTGACGCAACCCCTCCTTGATGCGGCTGGTGTCAATCCCACTGAGCCAGAGGGGCACGCCCTCGACATGGATGCAGGCGAGGTCCTGCGTCCCGCCGGCGGTCGGGACCGCGATGGTGCGCACCATCTCGGCGAGGGCCTCGCGGCGGCGGATGCGCTGGATCTGACCGCTCGCGTCCAGTCCCAGCGCGGTGCACAGCGGGCGGATCGGGACGTAGATCGATCCGTCCTCCACGCGCACCGCCACGATATCCGTCCCCTCGTCGTCGAGGCGCACCGTGCGCTGGTCGGCGACCGTGAGGGCGCGCGTTTCCGGGTCACTCGTCGTCATGGACGGCATCCTTTCTTCGTTCAGTCACAAGGGTAGGGTATGACGCCCCACCCTTCACCCAAAGGGTAGGGTGTGACGCCCCACCCTTGGTCGTTCCCGCCTGTCCTCATCATCTCGACGGAGGCGACGCCTCCGTTGGCGCGCGGGATACGGTGAGGCGCCACACCGCACCGTCGGCACAGACGTTGGGACAATATGTCACAACCTGGCGCACACTAGTATGCGAGATAGCCCTGCTGGACAGTATAGCATAGTACGTGTCCGATAATGTATTCTTATCGGACACACACGAACTCGACATAATGTAAGAGCCAACGTACTATAACGCCGACCGCGCACACGGGGCATGGTGTGCGGCGCGTCCCCTCCTCCGTGGAACACGCACCCGCACCCGCGCCCGGCCGCCGCCGGTATGTTCGCCGCACGGGGTGCCTGCCCCCATCCCGCACCGGCCACCCATCGCGCGGCGTCGCTTGGTGCCGACCGCTGAACGGGCGTACAGCCAGCGTAGACCGGACGCGACCGCATAGCTTGCCCCACCCTGCGTGACAGAGCGCGGCCATGTGTTATGACAAGTAGTGGCGGTTATTGTCGATAAGACGCGCGCTGAGGAGGTCCCTGACGCGTTTTCGCCGGGGTCCCTGACCGATGGACCTCGCGGTGACGGCGACCCTCCACATGGCTGTAGGGCTCATACAAGGGCACGGGCCGCCGGGTGATGCGCCTTCGCTCGAAAAAGGACGCTGCCCCAGTGAACGTGACCGGACAAACGTCGTGACCGCACCTGCGGGAGGAAACGCGGTGGCCCGACCAGGAAACGGGCTGCTGGGTCGATCTGCCGTCTGCCGTCACGGGTCGATCTGCCAGGAGCCCGTCTCGTACACGAGCCGGCGTTCCGCACCCCGTACCGGCAGGCGCGCGACCTGGGCCGGGAGGCCGTCGAGCACGCGCATGAGGTCATCGCGGTCGCGGACGCGCACGACGACGAACACCCCCTCCGCTTTGAGCTGGAGGGTGGCGGGAGCCGTCGCCGGGTCTGTCTGCGGGTCCGTTGTCGGGGCCTGGTCTGTGTTCGGCCCGATCCCCAGGGCGGCGGCGAGCGCGGGGACGACGCCCGGTGGGGCCGTCGCGGGGGCAACGAGCTGGGCCAGCGGGAGCGGCGGCCCGGCCACGGCCAGCAACAGCGCGCCCCACGGGGGCGTCTCGTCATCGCGTGCGGGCAGGAACACGCGCCGCTCGACCGCGACGCCGGCCGCCCCCAGCGCGGCGGCGAGCGCGTCCACGGCGTCCACGGCGTCCCCCGCGATCCGCCCCGTGGTCAGCGTGACGGGCCCTACCGGAGCATCGTCCGGAGCGTCGCCGCGCGTTTCGTCCCTGTCTGCGTCGGTCATGCCTCTCAGTATAGCGCCGCGCCGGACGCCGGGCGGGTACCGCTGCGGTCGGTGCCCAAGCACCGCGCCCTGTGATGCCCGTTTCCGGTCGATTTTGGCTGCCTCGTCCGGACATGCTGAAGGCAGAGTGTCGTCGATCTGTGCGAGGTGTTGTGTTGGGGTGTGAAAAATCTATGTGCAGTACCATGGCGGCGGCCCGCCATCTGGTGCGTGCCCCCCCCGTTCGCCCACCCGCTCGCACCGCGGGAGCCGCGTCCAGCGCGCCCTGTGCTGCCTCCCGTCGCCATCCATCAGGGTGCCGTGCTTGATAGGACGGTCACGCGGGCGGCAGTCCATCAACGCCTACGACCTGCGCCCGTTCTTCGCGGCCGTCGAAGGGCTCGCGCGGCTGGACGGCCTGCTCGACGACACGCCCCCTAGAACGCCGGCGACCTCCGACACCAACTGTGGCCGTCAGCCGCGCCGCGCGGACGACACCGATTCGTGCAATGTTTGGCCATGTGACCATAACAACGGGGCACAGGGGCAAGCGGAACGGGAGTCGCTATGTGCAGAGGCGACGAGTTTTGGAACAGAAAACCGGCCTACGGACACCGGCACCCCGACCACGGGGGAGGGTGAAGGATCGCGCGCGGGAGGGGTGAAAGATTCTTCACCCCAAGTAAACCCAATCGAAATAGAAACTTTCGACTACGACTCGATACCCCCTACCCCCATTTATGCAACACAGACGACGACGAGCGGCCAGGCCTGGCCACCGGCTAGCGCGGATCCGGACGACCAGGCGCTCGCGGCCGAGATCGCCGCACTGAGTACCGAGCTGGGGGATGACGCGCCGCGCTCAAGTCTCGGCCGCGCCCGCAACCTGTGCCACGCCGCCGGCGTGTCGCCTCCCCGCTTCCTGTGCCTACTCGACGAGGCGGCGGCCCGGACGCGCGACCGCCAGGCCAGCATCGTCAAGCGCCAGCGCGACGGTCAGGCCCCCAACGGCATGCCCTACCTGTTCGCCGTCCTAACCGACCTGCTGCACCCCGCGCTGCCCCGGCCGGCCGATGTCGGCCCGGACGCGGCTCGCCGGCACGTTAACCCGCATGATCGGCGACGACGTCGGCGCGATAGTGGCCGCGGCGAGCCCGTCAACTCCTACGCCGCGTGGTCCGACAGCCCCGCGCCCCTGCCCATCGTCGAGGAGCATCCGGTGTGGCGCGCGGTCCTCGACGAGCTGGCCCAGGTCATGACCAGCGAGAACTTCAACGCCTGGCTAGCCTCGACGCGCGCCCTGGATCAGGACGGCGCGGTGCTGCGCGTGGCGGTCCCCGCACCCTTCAACAAGACCTGGCTTGACACCAAGTTGGCCGGCAAGGTGGCCGGCGCGTTGCATAAGATCGACTATGACGCCCTCGGCGCCGCGCGCGTCGGGCGCGTCGAATACGTCGTCGCGGCGGCCGCGTGAGCGCCCCTGTAGTCTTGTGGCGTGGTACCATGGTCGCGCAAGGCGTGAGCGGGGGAGGGAAGGGCACGATGGGAGCGACACGGATGGTGCGACGACGGCGGCCGGGCGTGGTGGTGCTGCTCGCCCTGGGGGTGATCGGTCTGGCCCTGGCCATCGTCGCCGGGCGTCCGGGGCCGGGTCCCGTGCTGACGACCATCGCCGTCGGCTCATTCTCCGGCGCGGCCTCGATCAGCGTGGACGAGGGGGCGGGGCGGGCGTACGTCGTGGCCTACAGCGGCGGTGGCAGCTCAGGGCGCGCGGTCGTGCGCGTGCTCGACACGACGCGGGCGACGGTCGTGCGCACGACGGCGTTACCCGGTCAACCCTTCGGGGTCACCACCGTCGCCGTGGACGCGCGGCGGGGGCGCGCCTATACGGCGTCAACCGGCTCCACCAGCTGCACCTCGTCGGGGGGTGGTCCCCAGACCTGCACCACCACCGGAGCCGCAGTCGTCGTGCTCGACGCCCGCACCGGACAGCCCCTGCACACCCTGGCCGTTGATGCCGGCCGTGGTATGACCATCGACGGGCGGACGGGCCTGCTCTACGCGCTCCCCACCGCTGGCGGCACGCCCTCCGGTGGCCCGCCGCCCCCCGGCGGCGGGACGACCCGCGTGACGGTGATCGACCCGCGCACCGGCCGGGTCATGCGGACGATCGCGCTCCCCGGCGGCGGGCAGGGGTTCGGGTTCGGGACGCTTGCGATCGACGCGCGCGGGGGACGCCTCGTCGTCGTGCGGACGTTCGCCAGCGGGTTCGGCGGGTCGGGCACGCCGCCGAGCGCCATGGATGTGGTCGCCCTGGCGGATGGGCAACTCCTGCACCACGTCCCGCTGCCCGGAGCGCGCTTCGTCCCCTTCGCGTCGCTCCTGATCGACGAGTCGCGTGAGCGGGCCTTTTTCATCGCGGGTGCGGGCGTCAGTACGCTCGACCCGCGGCGTGGGACCCTCGTGCGCGTCACGCCCACGGGGGGCGGCGTGGGGACGCTCGTCGAGGACGCGCGGACGGGCCATGTCTTCACCACGACCCTGGGTCCCCTGCGCTTGGTCGCCACGGGAGCGCGGAACAGCGCGGCGCGCACGCAGGTACCCGCGGGCGACGGGAGCCTGCGCATGCTCGACGCGCGCAGCGGAGCCCTCCTGCGCAGCGTGCCCATCGGCCCGTTTACCACCGGCGTCGCGGTCGACGCGCGGCGCGGGCGCGTGTACGTGCTCAGCATCGGGTTCGCCGATGCGCACAACGGGCTCACGCGCCCAGGCACGCTGAGCGTGGTGGACGAGCGCAGCGGGCAGGTCGTGCGCACGCTCGCCGTCGGGGCGGTCCCGCTCACGCTAGCGCTCGACCGCCGCCACGACCGCCTGCTCGTCGGGTGCATCGGCGCGGTCGGCGGGACGGCGGACGACCCGTGGGGCTGGGTGCCGGGGCCGGTGCGCCGCCTCCTGCCCTTCCTGCCTCGGCCGCCCGCGCCGACCAGTACCCCGCAGGGCAGCGTAATGATCCTCGACACGACACGTTTGTAAGCCGCGCCGTCCATCCATTCGACCAATGGCGGTGTGGCGCGTGGCGCACGATCAGCGCGTCTGCGTGGGACATGCGACCCTGGTCGCGCGGAGAGATAGGCGGGAGAGTGGGAGGGACGATGGGCGATGGGACAGGGAAAGAGGGGCGCGTGATGCGACGTGCTGGCCTAGCGTGGGGGGTGGGCGCGTTGGCGGTCGTCGGGATGCTGGTGTGCCTCCTGGCGGTGCGGTCGTCGGCGCGGACCGATCCCCTCATGACCACCATCGCCACCACATCCGGCTTCCCGTCGCTCACGCTCGCCTCGGGTAACCGCGCCATCCTCGCGGACCAGATGGGCCGGCGCGTGCACATTGTCGACACGGCGGCCGGGCGGATCATGGGGACGCTCACCATTGGGGGTGCCGGCGTTGGTCCGTCCCTGCCCCTTGCCGTCGATGCGCGGCTGCACCGCGCGTTTGTGGCCTGGCCCGCCCCGGCTACAGGGCGCGGCGCGGCTATGACCATCGCGGCTATCGACCTTGCCTCCGGCCGTACGCTGGGGACCGTCACCACCACCCTCCCCCCTCGGTCGTTCGGATGGCCGACGTACCTAGCCGTTGATGCGCGGCGTCACCACTTGTTCGTCCTCTCCTTGAGCTACCCCGCGACCTCCCTGCTCACGCTCGACACGACGCGTCTGCGCGTCCTGCGCACGGTCGGGCTCAGCCCGTGGCGGGCGGGCGGAGGTTCCTGGGGGATGGACGGGCCGCCACTCGCCGTCGACGAGGCGACCGGGCGGGTCTTCGCGGGACGCGTGGATGAGGAAGCGGTGGCCGTCCTCGACGCCACGTCCGGCCGTCTCCTGCGCACGGTCGCCCTCCCCCCGCTGCCATCCGGCGGGGGCATCGGGACCCAAGTGGCCTGCCCCCTGATCGACCCCGGTCACGCGCGCGTGTACATTCCCAATCCGGCGGCCAACACGTTCACCACCCTCAACGCGCGGACGGGGGACATCGTCCGCACGGTGCATCTCGCCTTCCAGCCCGCGCGCCCCCTCGTGGACGCGGCGGCGGGGCGCGTCGTCCTCCCCTATCAGTCGCAGTACGGGTACGCCGTCCTCGACGCGCGGAGCGGGCGGCTCCTGCGGACCCGCGCCTCCGGCCCCAACCCGGCGATCGCCCCGGTGGCGCTCGATGAGGGGAGGCAGCGCGCGTTCGTGGCCGACTACATGGGCGGAACCGTGGCCGTGGAGGACCTGCGCACGGGGCGCACGTTGCGCACCGTGGGGGTGGGTGTCCACCCGAGCGGGCTTGCATTCGACCGGCGGCACGACCGCGTCTTGGTCACGGACGCCGGCCCCTGTTGCACGAATGGTCAGCAGACGGGCGACGGGACGCTGGTGGTGCTGGATGGCGCGAACGGGCGGGTGGTGCGGACGATCCCCCTCGGACGCAGCCCCCAGCAACCGCTCATCGACGCGCCGGCCGGGCGCGTGCTCGTGGTCAACGCGGGGGGCGGTACCGTGACGGACCCCGATCCGTGGGGATGGGTTCCGCGTCCCATCCGACAGCGGCTCTCCGTCCTCCCTCACCCGCGGACGCGTCCCGTGCCGGGCAGCGTGATGCTGTTTGACCTCGCACAGCTGGCACAAGGATAAGGCAGCGATGCGGATCGCTGCGGCCGTGTTTTTGCATCCGTCGTCGATTCCGCCGCATGCGCCCCGACCGACGCTACGGCGCGGGCATCTTAAGCGACGACACGAGGGAGAGGAACACATCATGTCTATGGGGGAGACACCGACGCCGGGCAACGACACGCCCCAAGGCAGTTGGATGTGGCGCGGCAGGTGAGCATCTATCAGGTCGGGTGGCCTGTGTGAGAAACATATCATGCGCGGAGAGGAGTTTCTACCGTATCGTTGGAAGAACATCGCTCACCGAAAAGATAGTGGGAGCCGCCAGGTGTGGCCGCTGTGGGAGGAAACGCGTATGCATCGCCGCTTGACGCGTCGTGTCAAACCCGCCATTTGGACCCTTGTCGCTCTTATGAGCGTCCCGATCATGCCGCCGTCCGCTCGGGTCCAGACGGCAATCGTGCGCGGCATCCCTATGTCCTGCGCGATGACGTCGGGGCGCGGCCCTACCATCCTCCGGACGATACATGGTGGTGGGCAGGTCGCCGCCGTCGACGAGCAGACCAACCGCGTGTTCATCATCGGGAAGGCCGGCGTCGTCACGCTCGACGCCACCACGGGCCAGCCCCTCCACAGCGCGTCGGTCGGGGGTGCTCCCGACGACATCTCCGTCGATGCGCGGCACGGTCACGTCTTCACCGCCAACATCGATCTTGGTCGCGGAGATCGCCCCAGCGGGAGTGTGAGTATGCTCGATGCGACGACTGGACGTCTTCTCCGTGTCGTCTCGCTACCAGGCCTACCTTCGGTGGTGGCGGTGGATGAGCGGGCCGAGCGCGTCGTGACCTTGGACGGCGCGCGGCACAGCGTGAGCATCCTCGATGCCGTGGACGGACGACTGCTGCGGACCGTCCCCGTAGGCGATTGGCCCGACTCCCTCGCGGTGGACGCGCGCACCGGACGCGCCGTCGTCACGACGCGGCGGGCTGTGTCCTTCCTCGACACATCCGATGGCGTGATCCTGCGCACCATTGCCATCACCCCGGCCTCCGGCGTCCCCAACACGGCGTTGGCGGTCGACGAGTTCCATGGTCACGTCTTCGTCGCTAGCGCGCCAACGCCGGACGCCCACCTCGACTATCAAGGCCTCGTTTTCGCCATGCTCGATGCCACGAGCGGGGCTATCCTCGCTCGGATCACCGCGCGCGTGGCGGACATCCCGTTTGCGGTCGACGAACGGACCGGGCACCTCGTCACCGCGACCTTCGACGCCGCGAGCGCGCACTCCGGCGTCGGCATCATCGAGACTCGGCACGAGACTGTGTTGCACAACACATCGCTCGGCTACAGCCCTCCTGCGGCGCTCACGGTCGCGGAGGGGGTGGGGCGGATATTCGTCCTCTCCCAGAGCCCGATCGATCGGCGGACATTGGCCGTGACCGGCCCTGGCGTCTTGCGCTCGCTCGATGCGACAACGGGAGCGTTGTGTGGACAGCCTATCCCTGTCGGCGTGGTCGGCGCTGGGGTAGGGCGACGCGTTGTGGTGGACGACGGTACCAAACGGGTTTTCGTCCTGGGTGACAATGCCGTGAGCGTCCTCGATAGCAGACGCCTCTGACGGGCATGAAGCTTTCCAGGTAGCCCCGCGCCCCGCGTGCGAGCGCCCGACGCGACCGTGTAGGCTGATGGTGGGGGTGCGCGGAGCAAACCCGTACGAACCAGCAGCTTTGTCGAACCCACCGCCACCGGTCTCACGGTATGGGCAGGGTGAGTGGTGTGTGCGGGCAATGCGTCCGGCTCCACTGTTCTAGCAGCCCATCCCACTCCCGAGGCGTCACGCGCCACACCGTGCCGGGTGTCGGCCAGACCTGGAGGAGCGGCGACGGCGTGTCGTCGAGCATCCCATCGCCCTCTGGCGCGCCCAGGATATAAGCGGGCAGGCCGCGCGCGATGATGGCCTCGCGCATGAGCCGGCCGTAGGCCAGCAAGCCCTCCTCGTCGCGCGCTTGATCGCCGAAGATGAGCAGGAGCAGGTCCTGGCCGCAGCGGGCGCAGGCGTGGACCGTCGTCGCGACGCGCTGCGGGGCGCGGAACGGCAGCGCGTAGGTTTGTTCAAGGCGGCGCTCCTCGCCGAGGAGCTGATCGAGGTAGCCCATGGCCTGCGTGTGGGCACGGGTCAGCCGTCCGGAGCCAGAGCCGGAGGAGGACCGCCGGTGGCGCGTGGTCCGCTTCTGGGTGCGTGTAGGTGTGAGGGAGAGCCGGAGGGCGCGGCGGTCGCGCTCAGGGATCGGACAACTAAAGCTGCGTAAAACAGCCACATGTGGCACTAGGGCGTGTCACTCTGCGGGGGCGCTGGTGGCATCTGCGACGGCCCCTCATCCGGCTCTTGCGGTGCCGTGTCTGTGGCAGGGGGCAGCGTGCGCTCAGTGATCTGGTGGGCCCGGCGTTGGGCCTCCGCGCGCAGGCGGCGGATCTCCGCCACCGTTGCCGACACACTCTCGAAGAGCGGCCCGTTCGCCTCAATGCCCGCTTGGATCAGCCACGCCGCCGCATCGCTCCGGGTCGTGCGCACCCCAGCCTCGATCAGCGTGTCGAGGGCGTCGAGGGCGCGATCATCGAGGCGACACATCACCACGTTGCTCTTGGGACCGGGAGCCATGCCGCTGAGGATCTGCACGACCTCCGCGCGCACTTGCTCTAGGGTGAGTCCCAAACTCATCAGGGCATTGGCCGCGACGCCCTCCCCTTCACGCACCAAGCCAAGCAGCAGATGCTCGGTGCCAATATAGCGGTGCTTGAGCCGCCGCGCCTCGTCGACGGCCAACTCGAACACTTTCTTGGTGCGCGGCGTCAAGCCGATCTCCCCGATCACCACGCGGTCGCCCCGCCCGATGATGTGTTCGACCGCCTCACGCACCCGCGTCAGTTCCACGCCCAAGTTGGTCAGCGCTTGCGCCGCCACCCCCTCGCCCTCGGCGACGAGGCCGAGCAGGAGGTGTTCGGTGCCGAGATAATTGTGGTTGAGGCCCTGGGCTTCCAACTGCGCCAGGGTCAGCACGTGGCGCGCTCGCTCCGTAAACTTGTCAAACGCACTCGACGTCGATGAGGGCCCGCGGCCAGTCTTCGCGTGCTTGAGATAGTCCTTTAAGCTCTCGCCAATGGAGCTAAGAACCGACGGGCCTTCACTGTCTGGCGTACGTCCTTGCTCGTTCATATGCACCTCCGCGTGTCCGAAACCAGTTTAATGGTACGATGCGTAAGCAAATTACGTCATTCTAAAAGTGATTGTAATAGAAGCGTGTGATTTTTGCAACGGGAAGCTGCCCGCGGCCTTTCACGGTTCGCTGCGACTGGGGTGCAAACACATATTAGCGGTCGAGTTTGACCGCTCGGAGTCGTATTAGCGGTCCAGTGTGCACCGATCTAAGGGAAAACCCGTCCGCTAACGTATCTGGACCGCTAATGTCGTGTCACGAAACGCCATGCTGCCACAGGTGGCTGTTTTACGCAGCTTTAGTTGTCCCACCCCGCTCACCCTTGACGCGGGCGATCTCGCGCTCCGTGAAGGCCCAGCGGCCGTCGACCTTGCGGCCGATCTCGCCGGCGCGGGCCATCTCCTGCACACGCGCGGGACTTAGCCCCAGGTGGCGGGCGGCCTCGTCGGTCGTGAGGTGGCCGCGACGCATTTTGGGGGGCGTCGTCGCCGTGACCACGGCCGCAGGGGCGGGAGCGCGCGGCGCGGTCTTGGCCGCTTTGGGGAGGGTCGGGCGCAGCTGGGCGGCGAGGCTGTGCAGAACGGTCGCCAGGCGTCCCTCGGGGGGCGGCGCCTCGTCCAGCCAGGTGACCAGACGGCGGCGGTCGGCGGGGCTGAGGGCGAGCGTGACGACCTCGCCGGTGAGCAGCGCATCGATGAGCCGGCTGGCGCTGCCCTCGCCCGTATGCGGTCCCCGCGCGGCAAAGTAGCCGTGGCGTTCGGCGATGGCGCGTAGGGCCGCCTCATCCTCGGCCGTGAGTGGCCGCATACGCCCCTCCTCGCTGCGCAGGCGTGTCGAAACTACCTAGTTTAATAGGCCTAGAATAAGCGAAGCTGTGTGCGACACGACGTCGCACCGTTAGAGTAGTGTAGGAGGGAAAGCTACACTCAGGCGAGTGTCCAATGCCTGTTCCCGCCCTTGCGTGCGTCGCCGGCAACGGTGGGGTGCGAAGCCAAGGGAAATGCCTAAGTCTGCATTTCGCACGGTGATCGCCCCCCCCGGTCAACAGTAACACGCGGCGGCGGGCCAGCCCAGACGACGCAAGAGGTCGGTGACAGGTGGTCCCAGATTGGCGAGGCGACGTAGGATCGTGCCGTCCGGGAGGAGCAAGAGCACGACGGCCAGCGGCGCTGCCTGGGCCAGCACGGTCTTCCCTGACACAGATAGCCCGGCGCGGCGGACGTGCAGTTCGAGCAGGGCGAAGAGCAGCAACGCCACCATCGTGGCCCAAATCAAGCCCCGCACGCGGTCCTGTGTATGGACGAAGAGTGGGCGCACGGCCAGGGGACCCTTGAGCAGAGCGAAGCGCTTCTCGGGGACATCGCGCTGCTTGGCCAGGCGCAGGATCTCAGCGGCGTCGAGCGTGGGAGCGGTGGTGCCGAGTACATAACGGCCATCAAGCGCGGCGGCAGCGGTCAGGGGGTCAGGCAACGATTCCTTCGTAGAACAGCCATATTACATAACGTTATGTTTTCGATACTACATTAGCGGTTCAGTCGTGTTAGCGGTCCATTTTTTACCTGGATCAGCGTACGCACTGGGCCGCTAACACGACGACCGTCGCCTAAACTCGACCGCTAATCGCTGTTTGCGGTTCAGATGGATAATCGGTCACATCGCTGGCGAGACATTAGCACCGCAACCCACCTGATCGCGACGCGCGACAGCCCTGGCGGACGAGCGTATAGCTGGTCACCAGGTAGTGCGCCCCATTCACGCGCAGGTCGACCTGCCCAGGCTGTCCGATGCGCACGCTGATAAGCGCATCCAAGGTGACCGTCACGGCGCGCGGCTGTGCGGCGGTTCTGCCATGACCCAGGATATTGAGATAGCCGACCCCTCCCCAGAGACACGCGTGCTGAGCGAGGCCCTGGGTGCCCACCCGAAAGACGTGCGCGAGACCGTCGTAGGTGCGCGCCCCACCGGGCAGGGTGAAGGACCAGGTGGCCACCGCGTCACCGGCCGACGGCGTCACCCCGAAGGCCTGCCGCACCACCTTATTCAGACCCTGTGGCCCAAACTGGTTGAGGGCGAAGGTGTACCCGCCCCCGCGCAGCATCGTGGACGTCAGTTCGCCGATCGTCGTGGGTAGCACCGGGTCTGCCGGGAGGGCCGCTGCACATAGATTCGCCGGGAGGGCGGCGTGGGCCCGCGCCACCGTGCCTACACCGGCCACACCCAGGCCACTCACGCTCATAAAGGTAACGCCGGTCAACAGCGCCTTGAGAGATGTTTGCATGCTCCGTCCTTTTTTGTAATGACACGACTTTGTAATGACAGCCTTTTCCCGCCTGTCCATCGTATTTCACCATAGGTATAACGTGCTCACGAGGTGAAAGGTCACGTAGACAGATGTCGGCGAGCAGGGACGGGGCAAATGGCTGTTCTACGAAGGAATCGTTGCCTGACCCCGTCAGGGCTTGATCTTGGCGAGCCCAGGTCAGCGTGAGCGGGGCAGCCGCCTCCGGCCCCCCCTGGAGGGTGACCGCCACAAAGTGGCGCGCCGGATGGTGGGCCAGCAGCGTGCGCACCCGCTTGTGCACCGCCGCAGTCGTCGTATACGGGCGGCGACCGATCTTGCCGGCCAGGTCCGCGAGGGCAGCCTCCAGGCGAGCGAGGTGCGTGGCGCGCACCTGGGCGTCCAGCCGCGCTTTGCCGGGGCTCCACACCACGAGCGCGCGGAGCGCCAGTGGGGGCCGATCCGCCACCGGGTGCGGCACCTCCAGCGCGCGCTCCACCCCGTGGTAGTCCTCCCAGTCAAGGTCGGCGACGGCCCGCTGGGGGCGGTAGGCCAGGGGGGCGGCCGCCAACTCCTCGGCCGGGACGCTGGCCAGCAGGTCCTGCACCGCATCGTCGCCCATGTGCGGGTCGAGCGGCCCGAGCGGATGCCAGTCGGCGTCCGCGTAGGCGGCGAGCGCCTCCGGCGTGAGCATGGCCCGATCGCTCACGACCACGGGCGTGGACTGTGTCGGGTCGCGCGGCGGCAGCTGCGCCAGCAGTCCGCGCAGCCGCCGCAGGTTCTCCACCGGTGTCGTCCGGTCGGCGACATTGCCCGCCAGGACGTGGTAGTCCAGCGGCACCCCGCCTGCGGCGGTCACCGTGGCCGCCACCTCCACCTGCTTGCGGTCGGGCCGGTGGTCGCGGCTGTAGCCATAGCGGATCAGGTCCGCCTGCTCGTAGGCGCCACAGAAGGAGAGCGAGGTGAGATCGTAGCACAGCGCGCTCAGGTCCAGGTCGAAGCGCGTCAGCGCGGCGACGATGAGATCCTGCCAGAGCGCATCCAGGTGCGGGAGCAGCGTATCGAGGGTGCGCGCCAGCCGGTCGTCATTGCACTGGGCCGCCGAGAGCCCGCGCAGGTCGGGCAGGACGGTCCCGGCCAGCCAGCGTTCCACATGCACCAGCGGCTGCGGCGCGAGCAGGCGGTTGAGCACCAGCACCAAGGCGACCCGCCCCACGTCGATGTCCTCGGGCACGGTGCCGTCCGGGTAGCAGCGACGGTTGACCACCTCACGCAGGCCGAGTTGGTCACACAGTGGCAGCAGCAAGGGCAGCGCCCCCAAGCTGCGCACGAGGGTCTGATCGAGCGCCGCATCGAGGGCGGCGGCTTGACCGACCGGTACGGATGGCTGATCAGGTACAGGCAAAGAACGGAGAGGACGCGCGCGACGCGGCATGGGGGGAGTATCCTTTATATGGAGAGATGGGGGGAGCGAGAAGTGAGGGACGAGGGGACCTGTGCACAGGCCATGGTCTCGTGTCCTCACCCCTCTACTTTACCATAACTAATCGCTGCGCGCCCTGCTGAGAGCGGAGCGATGAGCCAGCTAGAGGATTCCAACTCATCTTATCTCCGTGCGAAATGCAGACTAAGCTTGCGCCTGCGTTAGCAGGGCAAACCACGGCTACGACAGTGCCGTAACGAAACCGGCCCCGGCATCTTTTCATGGCTCGTAGCGGGCTCACAGGAGGCGCCTCGTTTAATGTGCCGAATT
>JAABUL010003977.1_pt1 | contig 20723 bp, 20 predicted proteins | sample 5559151 | NCBI WGS metagenome assembly JAABUL01 (sample SAMN10711876, study PRJNA513368) | rock metagenome | isolation source: Antarctica rocks | place: Antarctica: Victoria Land, Pudding Butte sud | reverse complement strand
TAAAATTTAAAATTAATACTAGACTTATATATATACTAAAAAGTATAGTTCTTCTTATTATATACTAGTTTATTAAATTATAAATATAAAAAGATATTTTATATTATTAATATTATATATTATTATAATATTTTATATTATTAATATTATATATTATTATTATTATTATATATTATTATAATATAAATATTTAGAATATATAATAGATAAGCTAATATACTTTCTTTAGTTATATAAATAAAATCCTAAAGGCTATTAATATAAGTAGATTATAATAAAGATAGAATTTAGATAATATAAAGGAAAGGTCTAAAGGACTATATAATTAGAATTAAGGTAGAGACTTAATTCCCTTATCAAGGAGCCTAGATATAAAAGAAGTATAAGGCGTAGATACCTATTTATAGCGTAAGCATAACAAAAATAAGGTGTGGCTACGCTATCAAGCCTGCATAAAATAGCGCTGAGAGATAACACTAAAATTAACCATCAACCATGCGCCTCGACGCCGTGAATATCCAGTCAAATTCATCCGGTACCTCTAAATTTATCCGGCCCTCCGTTACAACCTGAAGATCAAGTCTCTACAGCTGTAAGTTAGTGATATTAGTTCTGCTTGGTCAAGGCTGAGAACATGTTGGGGCTGTGTATCTGAGCAGCTTCCAGTCCCTAACCCAAAGATGGAGATCTTCGACTATTTAAATCCAGAGCCTTGCGATAATTTTCCATTACAAGACGGGTGTTGTTCAAATCAGAACTATAAAAGACGAGCAAGTGCTGCTCAATTTTTGTGATCTGTTAACGATTGCATAGATACGATCATTATTCCCTTGACCGCGATGGAACCTCTCGGCGCAGCTGGCCTGGCAACGGCCTTGACTCTCTTTGCAGGTATCCAAGCTACTCGTAACCTTTATCAAGACCTTTCACGTCTGCATGCTGCACCAGAGGATGTCAGAGCTGTTCTTCTCCATGAAGTAGGGCAGCTCCAGGTAGCTTTTCAAGAATTCGGGGAAATCCCATCCATTCTGGAAGAGTCTTCAATGGCAATTAGGAGGGAAGCCGAGGCAGCTCGCGAAAAGCTCGAGACCTTGAGTACCGCATTCCAGAAGGTCTCACAGGCGGCTGGAACGAATCCCAATGGCATGTGTTCGGAACTACAAAAAAGGAGGCATCATCTCGACAAGCTGAAAGACCACCTGCAGTCTATCAGACACGTCCTCACGGCGAGCCTAGGCGATTCCACTCAACTGCCTAGTCCCCTAGAACGTCAGAAAATTCAGCAAGGCCATGAATTGTTGTTGATTGCCGTGAGCGCAGGATCCCCCCACGATCCAGAAAATGTGCGACAGACCCGGAGACAGCATAGAATACGTCCATGCCACATTATCATCCTCTTGGGTCTCCTTACGGTAATCGGCAGCCTCGTTCCAGCTTTCTGGCGCTCTACTGCACGCAATGACATTTCCGGCGGTTTTTCGATAGCGCAGTACATCCTTGCTGTAGGTGTATTCGTTGTTGGGGGAATGCTGGTCATTCACAGTCGGACGTGTACCTGCTGGTCCAGCTCTCCGGAAACAGACGGCGAGAGGTCTGCTACAGCAGATTTTGAAAACAAACTTGAGAGCCTGGGTATATGGGACTGAAGTGACAAATCTTCAACTCTAAACTAACAATTTTCAAATTGGGGCGTGCGTGTCATTGACTCGTCAGATTCTCCACGTTAATCGTCACAATCGGGACAGATCTCTGTCTTCATCACCTGCCAAGTGGAGCCATGACCAAGTAACAAGCGAGTTGACTTGTCTGTCCCCATGTCCGATAGTGGACTTCGGCCCTCAGTCTTTCATTAATGTCCACGCCAAAGTGCTTGAGTAGCCTCAAGGCCTCAACGCATTTGCCGTCGTCGGCGTTGAGAAGCGATACCGGCTAGGCTAGCCTTCAATCCTTACCAGCTGCATATTCGAGCAATAATCTTACGATGTTAAGTTTGCGGAAGCGTATATCTCGTCTCAGTAGCAGGTAGTTTTCGAGCCACCTATTGTCACCCCCCCTGGGTTCCGATGACTCTTCTTCAAGTGTCTTTTGCTGGAGCGTTTTTCGCTCAAGGAGGTATAAAAACATCGTCTGGTGATCAAGGTCCACGGCAAACCTTTGGGCGTCATACCGCGTTTTGCTGTCAAAAAATCTTTCTTTTGAATTTGAGATAACAACCTAAAAACTGGTACAAACCCTGTGCGTGCTGCTCCGACTACCTTCTCATTGGAACCTGTATTGGGTGTTGATCGAGGAGAGAAAGTGCCTGAGATAGACGTCCGTACGTTGCTTCCAGTCAACGAGGGCGCTGTAGGGCAGGTGTGGTAGTTTGACTGAGAACATAGAATCGAGGTAAGACATGCATAATCACGTATTGAAGAGGGTGATGGGCGCGATTTCATGCCGGCTACCCAGCGTGCTTCTTTCTAACTTGGGGTTCTGGCGTACGTCGGTACCGGAGATGTATTCCTGGCGATGGAAAAAGCTGACGGCGGGCATCCAGCGTGTTTCTATTTCAGGAGTCACCGCTTCCTACGATCCCAGTCCGGAGTGGACTCATCTCTATCAGAAAAAACCCCACGGTGTACTTACTCAGGTCGCTAAATTTGGCGTCCAAGTGGTTCGCGTTTTATAGCGGTCCTTAGGAAAGAGGGCTAAATCTCTTCTTGTTTTTGCATTTGTACCAATATCACTACCGCTTGCAGACCCGCAAACCAACATCGGTATTCAAGGAAGTCTCTCGCTTTCCAAGTATTTCCTCAACAACACCATGGAGATCACCCTCGTCTATGCCGTGGCCGCTGGCGGCCTCACCTTCTGTTGCCTTACCCTCAATTTATAGTGACGAAAAGTGGGGATATCTTCCTCTAACAGCCGTCCCTCGGCTTGAACCTTAAAGACTCGCCTCTCGTCCAACTGTATATCTCCGACAACCTTGGTGACCTCCCAGGTAGGTTCTCTGCCGTAATCGCAGGCCGGCAGCGGCGAGGTCTACCACGACCTCGCCGGGGCTACAGCCTGAAGGGGTTGAACTTCAGACGAGTTTTGCTCTCCTGGAACCGCAGCGTCAGCTCCAATACGAAGGAGGTACGAAGGTATCACCAACCTTCAGCATTGCCGCTAATCCCAACCCTATAGCCGTCCTTGTTATGGGACCTATTGTCGTCCTTCTTGATGCCTTCCATCTTTAGATCCTCGATAATATCTTCGTGACCATACTCTTGCCTATCTCCGTCCCCTGGCCCATCCTCATCCCTATTAATATTGTGGCCCATTTCTTGAGGTCTATCTTCAGCCTGGCCGTCCTTGGCACTATTACGCCCTAACTTGCCCTTGACATTTCCTATCTTTTGGTATTTGTCCTCAGCTGCACCGTCCTTAAGTCTTAGAAGACTATTAGTGAAATAGTCGATGCTCACCTAGCTGCTGTCTCGATGCTCTTAAAGATTTAGTGTAGTAGTAATAGGCCCTCCGGCGCCTCCACCGCCAATTATGGTGCTCTCTATTCTGTCCTTAACTGGACTGCGGGAGTCTTGTGATATGGCGCTCGTAGGGGCGGTAGCGGACGAGGCTTTGTGTTTGATATCGCTGTCGGAGCCGTCTGAGGAGGAATTGGAGTCATCGCCGCTATCTACCTCGATCGGGTCGCCTATCAACGGTCAATGCGAGCCTCGAGATGTCGTTTGGGTCTACTCACGTGCGTCTTTCCCTGCTGTGGACTTGTCGAAGCTCCCGGGTTTGCCGGGCGTGAGTGGATGACGGAAGGGGGGGGATGGTCATCATCTTTCTGACACAAGAGCGGGATCATTTTGTCCCACCTCCGGAGGGCGCCTTCACTCGGTATACTCGCAAATTTTCTGTCCGCCTTGGAACCGTTGAGACACACTCCTGGTGCTCCTAACAATTCCAGGGAGTCCTTCTGCAATGAACCAGTCGTGTTTTGAGGTTGGCTTAGGTCGGGGTTGTGTAATGATCTTCTTGACTCCTGGCTCGCTCCAAGAGCCGCATTCTCTCACGCCCGAAAAGGCGTTGGGGCACGAAGATTGGAGATTATAGGCTGCCAGTTGCTATGCAGGCTCGCCTCGGCCGGGGGTTTGTAGAATTGGACACCATGGTGCCGATGAGAAGGTAATTCGCATCTTATTTCGTCGTGCTCCTCATTTACGATTATCTGATACTGTCCTGGTCTCTTTAGTATCATCTGTCATCCCGGCCTCTACGAGCCGTACCCCTTTATGTAGATAATGTTGGAGTCGAGATCCATAAAAGGGGTCTCGATCGTAGTTTAATGTCGAGTATTGCAAGTCTTCGTCGCCAAGACTATGAGACTGACAAACCCACGCTTTGCCGTTTCCGGCTAGCTAATCCTGGCCTCTCTGTTTACGCCAAGACTTACGTCTCTACGGATTGCCCCTCCGCAACTCTTACCCATCAGACCCCACTGAGCGCAGTCGCACGGCCGTCCACAGCTACGTCCAACCCCCCCGCGCTATGCGCCCTCCATGAGCCAAACAAACCCCAATGTCACTACGCAAATCCCGCCCACCGTCCTCCTCCTCCTCCCCCTCCAGCCCACGCATCCCCCACCGAGACCGCTCCTCCTCCTCCCACCCCTCCCCCAAAAAGCGCAAACGGCGAAACTCAGGCCGAGGCTATTCCATGCCCCCCGAAAAATCTCACAAGATCGACCTGCTATTCTGCGTCTTCCACGGCGCGCCGTCGCATCGTTGGCGGACGGCGCCGTTTGTGTTTGATAGAAGGAGGATAGATGATAGGGAGTTGTGGGAGGATATCAGGGGGGTGTATCGGGATGAGTTGCAGGGGGTTTGGAGGAGGGTGGTGGGGTTTAAGAAGTTGAAGGTTGTTGTGCCTGTTGAGGTATGAGAATTGGTTGAGATGTGGGGGTTGTCGCGCACCAGACGGGAAGGATATGCTGAGGAGAAGTGTGTCGGCTTACGTGCTTCTTGTTACCAGGAAGGCTCCGGGTTGTCAATGGATTGATAGCTAGCAAAGGCTGACTCGATGTTTTCACATAGTACACACCCAACGGCGTTCCCATACCCAAAGACGCCAAAGATAACCCCAACTCTCACTCCTTCATGCACGCCATTCACCACCCCGACCGTATAAGGCCAGATCATGAGTGGGTAGACTGGTTCACAGATTTCAAGTACGATGACCAAGGCAAGACTGTTGGGCTCGAGTTTCAGGAAGGGCTGTGGGCGGAGAAGCTTGCTCTGATTGCCATACTCATCACTGTTGCTATCATTGTTGTGTCTATTGTGTGGGCTTTAAAAGGTGGTCAGTTACAGACTGTTTTTACGGTGATGGGCTTTGTGTTGACAGGCGCTGCTGGTGAGTGCTCTCTGCCGAGGCTGTCTACAAGACTGTGGTTGGACCTGGTAAGCTGACTGTTATGCAGCTGAGATTGCGCTGGTTGCGCTGTACTATCAAGTCACTTTGTCGAATTGAGAGGCCTTAAGGAATAAGAGGCGAATACAACACACCGCCCGAGTCGTACGGCTAGTGATGGGTTGATCGTTCAAGACTACCGAATGCGAGATAAGCCCCACTATTCGTGGGAATCTAGCCAACAGTATCGGTCAGACACTGGCTGCAAGTCAGGCCAATTTGGAGACATCAGGTCCTCGGTACGTTATCTACACATATACCGGCTTTGAATGGAGTGCATTGAGTGCTTGTCTTGAAGACAACGCGAAACAATTGGTATTAGAGGCTATGCTGTGGCAAGCGAAGGAGTGGCCATCCAAAACGCCAAAAACAAAACCAGCGAGATCCCACGAGGCCCTATACACCATTACTCCATCTGCAAACGCCTTCGCTGCCACCTGTACTACCATTCCTTCACCAATCCACAAAAGCCTCCAATGGTCCTTATGACCCAACGCCTCATACAAGCGCAGTCGCAATACCAAACAAGTACCAACTACTTTCTCCAAATGGGGCCAATGCTGTTGATTACCCGCGAATCTGCATGGCCCCAGAACCCAGCCAAAACCCATCCACTCCTCCCATCTGGAGGTTCTTGCTCTACAATCTTCAGTCCAGTAGGCGGGGAAGCCTTTCCTTGACCATACTGCTTCCAGCTCGTCAGCTCCTGGCCGTTAGCGTCCGATACAACCAAAGCGGCCAAGCAGCCGGACCCTGGTGCGTACTCAGTCCTCACTTTCGACGCCTTCGCATATTTGAAATCGGCCAATGGTTGAGACCAGTATTCATGATTCTTGCTCGGATTGCCAACGACGTGGTGAATGCCATCTTCCCTGCGGGGATCGCCGGTATCATGAGCGGTGCTAAAGCCGATCCCAGAGAGGCGGCCTTGACATCGTTTCGAACGAGTTTCGCGACCAAATATGCCGAGCCAGTTGATGGAGCGATTCTGGTAAGCGTGAAGACGAAGTTTGGTCAGGTTATCGAGATGAGTCGTGTCCGCTGCCGAGTCCAATGTGCAGAAGAGTGTGTCCTTCTCTTTCCCCAACCATGAGCGCTGGGGCTGCATATGATCGCCGACCAATGGTACGAAATCAAGATCATCATCTCTGGCCCAGTGGCCTATCTTCCCAATTTCTTCAGAGTCGAGGAGGCCGAAGTTGGTGTCGCGGCGGACCAGGTCTGCTTGCTCGCGGATTGTGAGGCCATGGTGCCTAATCTATTGAATTGTTAGCTATCGTTCCAACGACTCCAGTAGTCTTGTAAATTTGGACACATAATTCACCGGCATTCGTTTTCTCAACTCGCTCGGCCACATATACGGCACAGCCCTTTGCTGTCCGTTCTCGTCTAGATCTGCCAACGAAGGCTCCGTGATCAGAGCCTTCGTGATATCGCTAATCTGCGTCATGCCTTTGCGCGCAAGCAGCCTCGCCTCGTTCAGTCCTTTTGATGTAAGCTCAATCGGATTAGGCACATCCTTCCCCTGTTCTCTCTCCCGATACTGCTCCGTGAACTTCAACATATCCGACAGCTCGGCCCAAATATTCTTATACGCCAGAAACGCACTGAAAAGATCCTGCGTATACAAGGAACAGAGATCGTAATCTAGAATTCTGAACCGATCGTCAGGTGAGTTCCTTGCATTCAATTCATTGAAACTCCTCAAGCTCGTGTATCGCGTCAGGATTGCGCTCGTTCGCTGCGCACACTTTTGCACCAGATGTGGAAACCGCGTCGCTACATCCACCACCGTTTTCAGATCCCACTTCTCATCCGCGGGTTTGACATCGCCGCCACCAGCCCAATTGACGGAGATGGTCGTCTCGGTGTCATCCCATACATCGCTCTTGCGCTTATCCACACTATTCTTTGTCCCGACAGATAAGCCCGGCGCGGCTGCTATAGCGATCTCGGCCTCGGCGGCGGCTTTGACAGCAGAGACTTTGGTTTTGTCGCTGACTTTTATGGAAACGATGGCGCTGAATTCGCCGCCTTCGGTGAAGCCGCTGATGAAGCAGTCGCCAAATACGTCCGTGAATTGCTTGTTGTCGAGCTCGCCAATAGGATTGAACGTCATCTTATCCGCCACGGGCGAGGTCTCGTTGGTTACTTTCACGGTGACAATGTAGTTTAGGTCTGACTGGTTGACTTTGTTCTCGTTGACGATGGAGGCGCTGCCAGCGCCTTTGATTGTGCCGTATTTGATCGAGGCGGAGGAGGAGATGTTGAGCGCCTCGACTATATCGGACACGTTGTCGACCATGCGCGAGGAGTAGGTTACTATTTGGACGACGTTTTCGTGCGGGGGGGTTGTTTCTGCTGGTTGGACGGACGTTGCTGGGGCGGGTAGGTAGACGGGCGTGGAGCCGATAGTTATATTGGGCATCGAAGCCGCGGATTGTGCGCTTCCTGGTCGTTTGAGATCCTTGGGGCTTCCCGCGTTCGAGCTCGTCGCTTCGGCATTCAACGAGTCAGTGCTGGTCTGTGGACGCAAGGTTTGGGCGTCCATTGACATTGGTCGTAAAGTGCTGCTTGGGGCAGCGATGGAGTGTGGACGTTGGGAAGAGGGCGAACGAGTTTTGCGGACGGGCTCGATGAGGACGGCATTCTCGATGCATATTTCTTGCGTGTATGAGTTGAAGCTGATGTGCCATTGTCAGTGAGGCACGAAGAAGCAGGAGAAGGATGGTTTCAGGGTGCTTACCCTTGACCGATGCGCATGGCATTCGTGTATGGGGCTAGGAAAGACATGCCGGCGCCGATGGAGTACGACGGCTTGGTTGCTCTGCTCGCCAGTATGAATCTACGGTACTGCCAACCTTGCTTTCAAGCTAGGTCGGCGAAAATGTAAGGTCTGCGCCTTCAGTTGTAAGGTGGGATTTCTGGATTAGCAGAATCTAGATATGAAGAGCTGCGTAACGAATTCGCACTGAGCACTTCTCTAAGTAATGCAGGCGTCTTGCGAAGGCGAAACAGGAAACAACGCTTTCGTGGTCACTGGGGTTGTCAGGTCCTAATCACCAGTTATATGTCGAATCAGAAGCTCTGTGGGAAGGAGGCTTCGCAGGAAGGATTCGGCAACCATTGGTTGAATATTGCAGGACACCTGATCTGATACTGCTAAGAATAAAGAAGAGGAAGAGACGAGACTGGGATTAGCTGGGTGAGATTTAAGACCAATGTAGCTGGTGGGGGCTGGAGCGACCGCTTTGCAAAGCTGATATTGTCGAGAGACTCGAGAGACTCGAGACAATGCAAGACACAAAGAGACCGAGTAGATGAAGCGCGCGCTATGCTCTAACATGCAGGACGAGAATGGGAAACTTTGCTAGTGGAAAGGGCGCCAGCAGGGGCGCAGGCGCAGCTACAGCATACAATCAAATATAGAGCGTGCTGCGACAACGAGGTTTTGAGAGGTCGACAATACCAGAATATCGGGCTCAGCACAGCCTTGCGAAAAACACTATATAACGAAACGTAAGTGCTGACCTCTGGCGCTATAAGGCTGAGATTGGGGCTTTAGTTTCAAAGTGTGTATGAAGGATTCTAGGCTGACAACAATGCGGCAAAGTCGGGGGTCAGATGAGCTGGTTGGAGTCTGGACTGGGGGACACGGGACGTTCGATCGAACCTGGTGTCTTCGAATGACACCAAAGCAGACGTGGAGTGGAAGTGCGCCATCTTTTCGTGGGTGCCAAAGCATCAAGACTTCTCTAGCTGCTGCAACCGGCGCGAAGGAGTGGGAACCCTTGATGATCACATCCGCGCTTTGGATGTGAACTTCGATTGACCCTCCAGTCAAGTATGGAGGTGAGATGAATTGGAGATGCAGGTAAGCGGCTCAGCCGTTCGGGAGGATCGTATGAATCCTTTGGTCCTCCAATAAGAGGTGAGAGTCACGCGCCAGGAACACTGTGCTCAGGATTGAGGGACATACGAGACAGTGTGGAGCGGGCTGCAAGGAGGTTGTTGCCTAGGGGATTACCTTGGATCCATCGCCGGAAGATTTCTGGTTTCCATTTTGTATGTAAACTACGGAATAACGTTGTTGTTGTTCTAGAGAGCCGAGGTTTAGCCGATGATTGGCTCAATAAGCCGAGCTACCTCGGAAATTGAGACTTCCGACATCAGCTTAACGCAACCCGAGATGTGTTGTTCACCTTCAAAAGTCCACAGTACGACAAAAGAGGGTGGTACTACTCCACACCACCTACTACGACACCATCACAATGCAACAGCAGCAGTATGGCCAATACGACCAGATCAACCACTATGGCAGACCTACTGCCCGACGGAGAAAGTCCCTACTAATCGGCATCAACTACGAAGGCCAGGCTCACGCCCTTCAGGGCTGTCGACAAGATGTCCGCAACATGGTCAGTACATCATTCTCTTCTACCTGCACATCTACTGACTCGTTCCTGCATCCAGCGTGACTTCCTCGTCTCCCGCGGCTACCCCACAGACGAACGCAGCATGGTCATCATGGCCGACGATCGCCAGGGCCCCTTCTATCCCAGCGGTCACAACATGCTGGCAGCCATGGACTGGCTCGTCAGCGAACCCGGGACCCAATGCTTCCTACACTATTCCGGCCACGGCAGCCAGGTGAGAGACCCTGACGGGGACCGCGACAGCGGCATGGACAGTACCATTTGCCCTGTGGATTATCAGGAGCACGGTCAATTGGACAGTGACACCCTACACCGACGCCTTGTGAGCGCTCTGCATCCGACGAGCACCCTTTTCGTCGTGTTTGATTGCTGCCACTCTGGCTCCGCCATCGAGCTCCCTTTCGTGTATCGTACAGATAGCGAGGGAAACGTGAATCTGATGGACAACGTCAAGCAAGGCCTACGACTCATGCAAGGAGCCCAACAGCTCCTACAAGGCGGCTTTTCCACTGCCAAAGTCAGAGATGCGAAGCAGCTCCTCGGTGGCGCAACGTCTTTCTTCAAAGGCCTGACACACCGCGGCGAGGGCGAGGTGGATGAGCAGGGGCTTGGGGAGGAGAATTTCCAGGAAGACTGGGTACATGAGGGAAAGAGCGCCTTCATGTTGTCCGGATGCAGGGATGATCAGACGAGTGCAGACGCGAACATTGGGGGAAGTCCTAGTGGGGCTATGAGTTGGGCTCTGCTGAAGACACTGTATTCGACGCCAGGGCAGAGTTATATCGAGGTACGTATACAATAGTGGAGGACCGGAGAAGAGATTATGCTAATGATGATGCGTAATAGGTATTGCAGAGTACGAGAGGGCTATTGCTGAATCGATACGAGCAGGTGCCGCAGCTTTCTGTGGGAACAAAGGTCGATCTGAATCAGCCTTTGAATATCTGAGCTGGTGATGTTGATGGCAGACAATGGGCTAACTTGACGAATCCATGACTTGAATGATGTGAGGGTTGTCCAGGGTACCGTGAAAGGAGAGGATCCGGGTATGAGAAGTGCTGGCATTCATGAAGGGTTTGAATCAGCTAGAGCGGGTATCACCAGATATTGAAGCTAGGACACATAAGAACCAATTCACGAGAACCAGACCGGCACCGGTGGTCTACACCCTCACCTGAGTACTTCTTAGCGCAATCATCAACGAACCTGCGGCAAGAGAATCGATGCTACAATTCCTTACTATCACAAAGCTGGCTAATGCCAGAATCTCCATAGGCGGTTCTTCCGTCGCCTTCGTGCTCATTCCTTCCTCAAAGTCCTTCAACTAAATATAAAATGCTCTGGATCATGAACCCCAGAACCATTCAGTCTTCACGCCCGTCTTTTCCATTCCAGTCACAAATTCTCTCATTCCCAACCACAATCGAACAATAACCCAACACACATACTCCCTTCTCAACGCAAGAAATAGGCGCAGCCCCTCTATTCTCTCGAGACACCTGATCCAACATCTCCCATATAGGATATCCCCGAATCTCCGACCTACACCGATACGCCCTTCCCACCTTGCGAACAGTCATCCATCCTTCCCTACCATATCAAGAGGATAGTGCTTCGCACTCTACTTTTGGTAGAGCTCCCTCAACGGAGCCAGGCCAACGCCCATCACGTCCATGTCATCGCCCACCCAAGCACGGGTTCCAATTGTACACAAGCGCATCATACATTTACTCCAGATGATCTCTACGCCTATGAACATATGCTGGAAAGCATCATCATCTGCCTCTTAGATAGCGGCGCCAACGCTCATGCGATCCCCTCGCTAGACGCTTCCCGGATCTAGCAGTATATCAAGGTAACGTGTGCTAGTGTCAAGCGTCGTTACCAATATCCATTCCGTATCACTCCACTGATCTCATTCTCAAAGTGAGGCTTCCTTTAAAGACCCAGATGGCTGTACTAGGCTATATTCGCTAGGGTCGGTAGAAGATCAAGGGGTTGCTGTAAAGGGCGGCAACGACCGCTTGGTATGAATGAGTAGGACTATACCTAGATTTCTGGTGTCTTGGTTGGATATATAGTTATTATCTGCACTAAGCTGCTGGAAAAGCGATTGGATGAGGCGTGGGTTAGAATGCTATAGGCCTTGTACTTTCGCTCGCGGATCTTGGAAGAGATAGGTTGGGAAGTATTGGTGTTGGATTTGTGGTTGTTTAGTCCTGTTGGTACTGCTGTTGAGGTTATAGTATCCCATCCTGCGTGTATAATTGCTTAGCGGACCGCAGCTGTGGCCTGGAATGTACACGCGGCCAGGACATGGATATTGATTTCTTCTCTAGTATTTTTGCCTGCTCTCTTGCAATTTACTTCACGAATATTTCTATATGTTGAGGATGATGATGCGGAAAGAAATGGCGTGTCATTGCTTGAAGTATTACCAGCACTATCTGAGGGTTTTGTGGACCCGGTGTTAGGGCAGGAGGTTTTGGGTTTTTGCGAAGAAAGTCGAGGAGAGTATAGGATTGTTGTGATAGCTATGGATATCATAGCAGCCAATCTTCATCTAAATTACGGTATAGATACTAACTTTCTTATTCCAGACCCCAATGAATATACCTTATAAGAAGTCCTTCAGCTCGTAACGTCTTTGGAATACGCTAGGGGCTAGTATCGTTTGGCCGCTCACGACATATCACCTAGAGGGAGATATATATACATATCACATGATACGTCAAGAGCACCGCAGGTCAATCATCAAAGCAACTAGTAGCTTCGATCGTCCGATTTCCACAGGCAAAAATGACATATCAAGGATCGCTCGAGTTCATAGTACAATAGGTATGTTAATTAAGCTGCCGGCTAACACCGACTTTCTTTCATTAATCATCGACAATGATCTGCTTACATATCTTCGTGAAGTGCAATTGCGAAATATTCGGTCGTTGCAGCATTCTAGCCTTCGAGATTCGAGAAATACTCTATCAAAGCTAACGAGGACCTCTCCTCTTTCTGAAGATATCCTAGAGCGACAAAACATACACTAACGCAGCTACTAGTAGGTCCCGTAAAGCAGTCTTGTTTCTGCGAACGAAGAGTCCATACAGGCTCCCTTATGCCAGTATATGGACGAACCAGCTTCTCCCATGACAAAGACTCTTGAATGGGTATCTTGCGCAGTCGAGGAACGTCCCACTAGCGCAACAAACCCCCATCACATTCCCAACCTATTCAAATTACGGCAGCGAATAGCCTCTAGCGACCTTCCCAGACCATGAAATTCTACTCTAGAGGCATCAGCTCAGAATGACGTCCTATGCACGGCGGAGCAGATCTACATAGACTTCCAAATCCTTGTAGAGCTCTCAAACCCCGTTGGCAGCATAATATATCGTCCATCTCCTATGAAAGTTAATCGGTAGGTGCAAAAGCCTCTTCCCCTAAATATAGATTCCTTGAGGATAAGGCCGTAGACTACGCTCTTCAGCTGTTTCAAGTCTTCATAAGGATAGTGCCATTGCCGCCCCTCAAGGTGCGATTCTGGGTAGAGCGGAGGTAATGAAAGCGCTGTAGTTATTATCTTAGAGCATTATACGATTTCCTATTAAGGTGGATTGGCTGGTGTCAAAGGTTCTACGACAGGTATAGCTTTGTTGAGGATAAGGCCGTAGACTGCGTATCTCAACTGTTTCAAACCTTTTAAAGCAAGCTTTATTGATGCCCATTCACGCTGCAGCATTCAGAATAGCTGAGGCATTGACAGCGCTGTGGGTATTATTATTGGACCACTGTGCTAGTCTCTTTTCAATATCAAGGTGGGTTCGTTCGTGTAAAAGGTGCTCCACCATAGATAGATTTGTTGAGGATAAGGCCGTAGACTGTGCATCTCAACTGTTACAGCTTATAAAAGAATGGATCGTTGATAGCCATCCACGCTGTAATATCCGGACTAGCTGAGGCATAGACGGTATGGACGCTATTCTTGTTGGGCCATGTTGATAATTCGTTTTCCAATATCTAGGTTGGCTGGTGCGAAAGGGTCTTCCTCCGAGTATAGAACTGTTGAGGATAAGGCCGTAGACTGCGCACCTCCATTGTTCCAGGTTATAAAAGAATGGTGCATCGATGGCCACTCGCTTTACGAACCCCAGAATAGCTGAGGCGCCGACAGTAGTATGATTGGGCTGTAGATGAGCGACGGACCTAATTGTATCAGCAGTCGTGTTGCTATTCTTTACTCTCCGGCCGCAAAGTACAGCCTCAATATTCGCCTCTACCTGCTGGCAGTTGTTTAAAAGAGTCGTCTTCCCCTTGTAATCCTAAAGAAAATCATCAGTCCTCATCATCACTCCTCTCCTGTGTTCAGCAAAATCTGCATACCAATAACAGCAGATCTCCTTCAACGTGCAAGCATACCTCTCACCCTGCCTCATACACTCCTGCTACTCCGTGTAGCTCCTTTCACAACTCCAACGAGATCATTTTGGTTGTTCGTCTGGGTGGGAAGCCTTTGAGACAGCCACGTCGACGTGAAGCCGAGCACACATAGTCTAGCCAGACATCCGACTCGATTTCAAGCTACCCTAGCACCACACAACCATACTGTTGTGGCAAGTACGAAGACACCTCTTACCACCTGCCCAACTCCACCTCACCGATTCCACCTCTCCGTCGCCAACGCTGCCACACGTTCAACCAACACCCCTTTCAGTCAACTTCAGAGCAACCACAAGATCACGCCACCTCTCGAGAAGACTTGACCATCATGCCTAGGGACCACCGTCAGAAGCTAGATGATGGGGGTTTCGATGACTGGTTGTTGCAACTTTACCGTGACGGAACCTCGCCGTCGGTCATCGACACAGCCGTACCCGGAGGCTTTGAGCGCTGGAAAGTTCATTTGCAGCCCAAGTATCCGGACATTGAACCAGAGAGGCTTCGCAATCGGGATGCTCACCTGCTGAAGCTCTACCATTCAAAAGCCTCGATGTCAACCATCGAAAGATACATGCCGGGAGGTTATCACCGCTGCATAGCTATCTTGGAGCCTGTGCATCTGGAGATTGAAGCGAGGCGCGCGTTACAGGATGCCGAACTGCTGAAGCACTACCGTGCGGGCGTGACCTCGGTTGATCTTGATAAATACATACCAGGAGGTCATCAACGCTGCCGTGATCTCTTTGCTCAGCGCCCAGAGATTAGAGAAGAGAGAGTAAAAAACCAGAAGGCCATGGTGAACGGAGACAAGCAACAGAAGTGAGGAACACGGCAAGGGGGCAATCTTGAGCGTGATCGAAATGGTGAACCTCGGTGTTGGACTGGTGGAAGGACGATGGAACCTCGAATAATTTGAAAGATGCATACACGGCATACATGGCAACAGGGTAATGGGTAACAAGGAGAGCAATAGTAATTGGTGATTCTGGAGTTCAGGGAATTGCGCGAATGAATACGAGACGGGGGCCAAAACAAGAAAAACCCTTTCTTCTCGGAATGATCGGGGGTGCAAGCGATGAAACTTGGATGATTAAAGATAGATTGGGATGCTTGTAATAGACATGAATTGGTATGAGAACAAATGAAATTAATATAAAGCAAAGATCAATACCGAACTTGACTTCCCCCTGGAGGAAGAATGCCAGCCGGCCACCCCGGGTTTGATGCAACCACAGCAAGATCGACAGCTTGCAATCCAGTGAGATCAAAATTGCCCGTCTTGAAATTAACCAAACAACTGGTCACCTTGATCGCAGGCGACAATCCCTCATCCCACGACCAGCTCCCAAGGTACGCATACGCATTCGCATCCAGGGTCGTATCTCCCCCATCATCCAGATGGTCTTGCACGTCCCGTGCGCTTTCGCCCGTAGTGTCACCAATGTTCAAGGTACCGGAGATGGAGTGGATGTGCGTCAGTTCGTGAAGCATCAGCCAGCCGAGAGACAGGCTCCCCGGTTTGGTCGTGCTGCATGCTGGTGGGTTACGTGCCAATTGCAGGCCGATGGGGCACATGACGATGAGAGGCGGGTTGGTGCCGCCTGGGGTTTGGGCAGCGTAGGCAAAAGTGTTTGTGGCTCCTGTTACGCAGTTGTTGTAGACGTCTTCGCATGTGATGCCGATGAGTGGGCCATTGCCGAGGAAGTGCTGCTGGACTCGATCTAGGACACCAGCTACGGTATTTGCTGTTGGGAGGTCGCCCTTGAAGAAGTATCGGAAGGGCAATTCGGTAAAGGTCTGTGCAGCGACGATGCCCGCCCCAGCTAGGTAGCTGGCGTCTAGGAGGGCGTTCTGTACGGCATCCAGGTTGTTGCCGGTACATTTGCCAGGAATGATAAATGTCCCTTGCGGAGTATATCTAGGCTTGAGGAGGGCGGAATCGAAAGCAGTGGTGGGCAGTGCATATGCGGGTTGGAGGACAGCGCCGAGGATAAGTAGTTTGAGGGCATATTGGGACAGCTGGCGACAAAGCCAGCTTGTAGACATAATGTTGAAGCGTTGGCTGTCGGCAGAGCCTACGAAGTATGAATAGATTTATTGTGGCTGGAGAGTACTCAGTAGAGGAGCGTACGATGCTTGACCAGGCGAGGAAGTCGTGCTTTATATAAACCTTCGAAAGCTTGGATAAAGTCCTTGATCATCCTGACATGATTATGCAACTTACCGAGGGCACCAGCGGGACGTTCTTGAAGCTGTGAGCTGTCGAAACATGCTTTCCATTAATTTTCGGGCTGATAATGGTTGAAGTTCCGGCTGTCAGAGCCATTACTGTTCCCAAACGCCCAAGCCTTCGTTGTACGGAACGCCGTGTAACGAGTATTCCGTGATGCCGTGATCAGTCAACACTAAATCATTGTTGGATGGAAATTACGTTTCACCGCATCTGGAGGATAGCTGAATGTCTATGGGCGAATAGTTGGCTCAACGGGCTGCCTGTTCGTCAAAACGGTCACTCCTCGTTTCATGAAAGTAGATTCCAGGTGTCAAGCTTGCCATGCTATAAACAGTACTAACATTCCTTCACCGAACGTTTGGGCCTTGCGGAGCCGCGTTTCGCACCGCCTCACACGGGAAGCGCTTATAGCAGGGACACGATAATCCATATCGAATGGGTGAGAAAGGTAGCGCCTTGCCGATCAATAACGAGTGCTACTCCGTACCGGAAATTATTAATATTGAGAGATGAAACTGTAGACTGGCCTGTAATTTTGGGTCAGCACGCACGGTAAACTAGCTTGGGATGCCGTCCCGGTCTGGACAGATAATCCAATTTTTCAGGTCTCGGCGACGCTTTCCAGACGAACATCGGAACCGATAGAGCGGCCCTATGCAGTGGGATTGCAGAGGGTGCCACAGGGAGAAGAATGATCGTGAAGGAGAGAGAACGAGAGAACTTCAGGGCGTTGGGAGGAGAATAGAGAGCTGCCAAGACAGCCTACGGCCCGAGCCGTGCCAAGCCGGACAATCCTATGAATAGAAATATAAAACCCCCGAATCGCCTCCTTACTCGATCGGCAGGCTTGTAGTGTTCGATACGTCTAGGTGGGGAGGGACCCTCGCTCTACCTCTTCGAGCGCTCTGACGACGTCAGTGTATCGGTAAAGCCAGACATTACCGTGGCAGTGTGCGTAAGCTGCCCAGGCGCGTACACAAATGTATTGCCCGCGACATGAACTACCATTGACGTCGAAGGTCTGAATAGGATAGCTGCTTGGTCACAGCCATCTTGCTGAAGCATCATCGCTCCTTTCTTATTGGGCCAACTTCTCATCTCCTCTGTTCAAATTGACAGAGACGAAGACAGAAGTTCTTTGCGCCAGCTGTTGTTAGCGCCAATGTTGAGTGGGTATGGGACTATCAGTCTCTAGTACCCAACATGCGAATTCCCGGATTGTCACCGAGAGTAAATCAAGTCCGACGGCGTCCATTGGAAATGTTGCATGCTATGAGCTGGTCGATGAGCACGAGCTCCTTCTAGGCTAATCAGCCTACCAAGGACCATCTTGCCCTTAGATGTTCCCTAGGATGGGAGCGAAAGTGAAGGCGTGAATATCGATTGACCATAACGCACTGCTTGAATCGGGTCTTCACAGTTCACGTGCTGCCAGACTCTATTCAATAGCTAATTGTGAAAGATTCGCAGAAGGTTCGCTCGTTAAAGTCACCAGCGAGCTGCCATCATCTGGGGCTGAGGCCACAAGCTCAAAGCCTGTCTCCTGTTGAAAGTCTGAGTAATCTGGCCCTGGAGAAAAAGTCAGGAAATTCTGCATCGCGGCACTTCCATTCGTGACGAAGGTATTTTGCCGGCCTGCAACCTGGTGGGGAGGATATGGCTTCTTCGTCGAGAGCTCAAGGAAGATGTTCTTATGGAGGCCTGGTGAACAACTCATATCAGCTCGAGGGTCCTCGGTGCATGTTGGGATGCAGGACTTACCAAGCCCTTTAGCCTTACCGCCACTGTGCTTAGCCCTGGTGCATATGCTTGCCATAGCAGTCACAGACTCCCATAATTCATACCAGCTTGCAAGTGTGTCTTTGCCGATTATGTCGATAGCGACTTGGCATTTGCCATTGCCTACCAGACAGAGAGGGTCGCGTCAGCCTTTCCTTAACTGACGAGGAAGAGAATCCCAAGGTTACGATGATGAATTGTGGCGCTCACCTGCTTCTAACACAAGGGGCAGCTCCTCCTCTACAGCCTCATCTTCCGACGCTCCAAATACTTGAATCTTTTTGGAGGCTCTCATGCTCGTGAAAATGGTCACACACGACTCCCATTCCGGGGCATCTGTCGCGCTGATATCGCACTTCACATTGGGTTTGTAGTCCGCGATGACTACATTAACCTTGTTGTCGCCCCCTATGGGCATTCGAACGCATAGTGAGTACGTTAATGCCATACAGCAGCAGGCCGATGGGAAGATGCCTACGGCAATACCATGTAGGTCTTCGACTTACCAATATTGAATGCCAAGCCGCCCATACCTCGTTCAATAACACAAGTTTGCAACATTGTAAAAGCCGCTTGGCCGACCTCGCTGGAGCTTGCATGTCCCACGGTTGAACCTTCTGCGAGAAATGGCTGTACGAAACAAAGACCATCATCTACAACACCAGAGATGATTTAGAGATGCTGTTGCTTCACTGCAAATGTTCGATATAGAGGTCTTACCGCTGTAAGTTCTCAAAGGCAGTGGAAGATCATGAGGTATCCCACTACCACGCTGAGCGAAGGTGAATTGCCTCTTGTCTTGCTTTACGTATCCAAAAAGCTGCCGGCAGCTCTTGACTTTCAGGTTCTTGCCGTATCTGCTAGAGTCGCATGCAATCTTGAGAATATTTTCAGTTGGAGAAGACACGTCACTCAATGATACGGATGTGTTTGAGGGAAGAAGTAGCTCGGGCGACGCTATCGGTGCCTTTGTAAGGCCATCGCCGAGTTGGGAGGGTCGCAGTACGCTCTCTGAAAGGGCAGCGGCGGCGCAAAGCGATACCCATAACACGGGCAACAACAACATGCTTTCCAGATCAGGTAAAGAAGCAACGCCGACCTGTGTACTTCTTTTGATCTTGGAAGGGACTGGATTCTTCGCCTCGACAGAGATCTTCGCTGCGCGTACAAAGACCTCAAAGGCCGTTTCAGCGCTTATGCACTCCAATCATCTGACGCGCTCTACATGTCAAGTCTTGATATGCGAGAAAAACCGCTTCACTAGTTGACGTTTGCGGAATCCCACGCTCAAGCTCTACCTATGGAGCGCCTCTGCCCTCCTTCTCGTCTTCCCTAAGGAATAATTCTCCTCAATCAAATGAAATTTCTTCAAGCAATCTGATCTAGAGCTTATAGAGCCATTCGGAGCTGAGAAAGAACGATCTCATTGTCTGCTGAACCCGAGAGAATGTAACAAGAGGTCGGCCGCCGGAACCTGAGCCACTTAATGGGCTCATAATGGGGATGCATACAGTAGCACAACTCTTGTATTGTGCATGCAATCACATCACGCCACGCGGACTTACAGTAGCATTACATGAATACCTGCGTCCGCCGTCTTTACCATCCCCGCCACACACAGGAGGAACAACCCGTTGGCGGAGAAACCTGTCAGTATTTCGCTCTTTGGCGTCCTCTCTAACAGCTTCTGTTCAGCTCAATTCTCCATCAACAATCGTCCATGGGCCAAGATCGACAGGGATAAAAACGGCTTACGTTCGTATCCCTCGTCTGTCCATGATACCACCCTAGTCACATACATGATCGAGAGATACCCTCCTAAGTCTAGAACCTTAAGTCGCAGCACTCAGCAGGACCGACACAAACGCCGCTGTCCTTACAAACGGAACCAGCCAGGCGCCAATTCAACAACACATACTGTACCCTTAACAGCTTCGGCGCAGCCTACTTGCTCTACATATCACCATAACTCAGCTTCATCGTCCCCATGAAGTCTAATGTGCAACTCTCTCTTTGGCCCTTCTACAAGAATCATCTCCGACTCCTATGCAAAATACCAGTTTCACAACCGCCCATCCCAACCCTCCATCCCTCACACCTCTCCAAATACGCGCACGCCACCTCCGATCCCCCCTTTCCCACCTCTTCCCACATCCCTCTCCCCTCACCCCCCGCGCACCTACAACCGCCCCCAAATTTCACCCCCGCCCCTTCCTCCCTCCCTTCACCCCTTCAAAAACTCCACCTCCTACCCCACAACCGCCCCCCCTCCCCCCCCAACCCATACTCCACCACACTCCACCCCACCCACACACCAACCAACCACCTCTCCATCCACCCCCCAACACCCCACAAACGACCTCTCCACCACACCCACCAACCAACCCACCAAC
>JAABUL010003976.1_pt1 | contig 20724 bp, 19 predicted proteins | sample 5559151 | NCBI WGS metagenome assembly JAABUL01 (sample SAMN10711876, study PRJNA513368) | rock metagenome | isolation source: Antarctica rocks | place: Antarctica: Victoria Land, Pudding Butte sud | reverse complement strand
CGCCCCAATTAACTGGAGTTGGTCAAATTGCCACCCCCGGCTAGTCAACGAGCGTCACGGGGTGCGTAGCAACCGCGATGGGCTGCTACGCATCAATTCCACCTAAATGGGGCGTGACCCACTAGTCCTCGTGCGCTGGCTCGAAGAGCATATCGATCAGTTCCTCGTCGGTGTCGGCCAGGCTCAACCGCACCACGTACGGCTCTTGTGCGCGCATGTCCGGCATATGTTTGTACATGTCCCACATGTCGAAGTAGTGGCGCGCGTACGAGCGCACGCCGGCGAGCAGGTTGCGGCGGGCATCGAGCAGCGAGTCGCCGTCTTCGGCGATGTTCAACTCACGTATACCCAGGGTAAAAGCGCCGTCCGGCTCGGAGATAACGGCAACATGGAACGTGAAGCTTTCCAATTTTGTATCCATTCTGTTTCTACCGCATACAATCGGTGTCGGCGGCCAAAGGTGCATTTAGCCCGGTGGCAAGAGGCGCTTGCGGCGCGCGATGGCCACGGCTTCGGTGCGATTGCGCGCCTCCAACTTGTCGAAGATGGCCGCGACGTGCTTGTGTACGGTCTTCTCGACCACCACCAAGCGCTCGGCGATTTGCTTGTTGGTCAAGCCATCGGCCAGATAGCGCAGGGTCACCAGCTGCTGGGGCGTCAGGCGCGGGCCGTCATAGACATCGGCGCCGTCAGGGGTATGCTCCGCGATCACGAGCGGCGACGCGACTGGCGTCGTCGCCCGCTCCATGAGTTGCGTGTGTAGCTGCTGATTGGAGAAGACGAGGGCCAGGTGGTGAACGAGGGTATCCAGCAGGGCATGATCCTGGGCCGTGTACGGATCATCGCTGCGCTTGGGGCCGAGGCACAGCACGGCCCGCAAGATGTGATCACCCCAGATGGGCAGGAAAAGGATGGGCTGGCCGGCCGCCCGCTCGACGAACGCCCCGCACGGGGACGAGTCGGCAAAGAGGTGGATCGCGCGCCGGACCACGGCCGCCCCCACCGCGACCGGGTCGGTCGTGCGGGGGTGCGCGTAGGACCACTGGTTGGAGGGGGTGAGCAGCAGCGCGTCGGTCAGGTTCAGCACGTTGCTCAGGCGCGTGACCACGAGCGCCCCACAGGCCGATGGCGGGGCCTGCGCGAGGTCGAGGCTGACCTGGCGCAGCGTGTCCCCCGTGTTGTAGACGTCGTGCAGCACGAGGCGCTCGGCCCAGCGCGTGAGTGTGGGGCGGAGCGCGAGGACGCCGAGCGCGGTGAGCGCGCCTGTGGCCGCGGCGCCGGCGGGGACGGGCCAGCCCCATCGTTGCGGACCGGCCTCGATGAGGAGACCCGCGATGGCGGCCACACCGGCCAGGAGCGTGACGGTTACCGCGCCGTGGAGGGTGCGCCGGCGTACCAGGCTCGTGATACCCAGGAACTCCACCCGCACGATGGCCGCCCCGACGCAGAGCGGCAGCGCCGCGAGGGACAGGATGCTGAGTTGGGTCGGCGCCAGGCCGTGACCAGTCAGGATAGAGGGAAGGAGGTTTAGCGCGACCACGGGCGCAAACCCACTGCTCAGACCGAGCGCGAGCCACCGCAGTTGAGCCTGTTGGAGCGGGGAGCGGGGCTGGCGCAGGATCCAGCCGATGCGCGCGCAGGCCGCCAGGATGTAGCCGGCAAGCGCGGCATCCCCGGCGACCTGCACGGCGGTGAACAAGGGGACAGGACGCCACCAACACAGGGGGTAGAACGCGACGAGGACGGCGGCCGGCAGCCAGATGGCGCGGCGGTAGAGCGTGGGCGCGCCCATGCCCGGACCCATGGATGGGAAGGTCAGGGTCAGGTCGAGGAGGGCGGGACCGAAGAGGCTTAACGACAGGAAGGTGATCGCGATGGCCCAGGGCGTCCCGTGAAAGCCCGCCGGGCTAACGCCCAGCGCGAGCGCGGCCGGCACACTCATGCGCCAGAACGCCGCGGCCGCGGCTTGATCTCTTCCCGTCGCGAGGACGACCGCGCCCATCAGCAACACGAGAAGCCCGAGTCCCGCGACAGGGATATCGAGTGGGTCCACCGTCGTCGCGTCCGGCCCCAGGATGATGCGCCGCCTACCCACTTGCACGACAAGCCTATCCAGGCCAGGATGATGTGGCGCGCGGGCCACGATGCGGTCGCCCGGCCGTACGTCCGCGCCCCAGGCAGGTCCATCTGGCGCGACCCACCCGACCAGCGCCGTCCCGGCGGGACCGGACCGCGTGGCGAGGCCGAGATCGCCCGGCAGCCAGAAGGCGGCGCCGAGCGCCGCGACGATGACGAGGCCGGCGGCGACCGTGACGGCGCGCATCAGGCGGCGCGCAGTTCGGCGGGAAGCAGTGTCCATAGGGGCTCCGTATCTATGTAGGGGGAGAGGCGGATCAGGACGCGCGCGGCCTCGGCGAGAAAGCGTTGCATCAACACCCACGCGGTGGCGTCAACCACGTCCGGGTCATCGGGGTAAAGCCGCACGAGGATCGTCGGGAGGGTCTTGCGTCCGCTTCGCGCGTCGTCGGTACGATCGGCGAGGTCGTCCTCCAGCTGCGTGGCGCAGCCCAGGGCGGCGCCGAAGCGCCCGGCGAGGGCCACGACGCGCCAGGGCGCGCCGGCAAGCACGGCGGCGCACTGGCAGGGGGCGGCGACCAGCGTACCCGAGCGACGGCGCAGGACGTCGAGCGCGGCGTCCTGGGTAGCCGTGGGCTGCCGGCGCAGCTCTTGGTCCTGGATCTGGCCGGCCAAGGCCCGGCGTCCGGCGCGCGCGAGGAGCGCGGCCGCCCGCGCGCCCGGCGGATCAAGGGCCGCCAGCGTCTCCTGCGCCAGCAGGAGGAGCGTCACCCCAATAGGCAAATCGTGGTTGAGGGCGGTGTCCATCCCCGTGGCGCCGGCGTGATCGGACACAGCGTCGATGAGGTCGTAGCCGGCCGCCATGCACTCGCACGCGACGGCGGCGGGCAGCAACGCGTCGCGCCGCTCCGGCGCCAGGGCGTCGATCCAGGCGAGGAACAGCCGTGCCCAGGTGGGCGACGGGCTGAACAAGTGGCCGGGGCGCGATAGGGCATCGCGGCAGGCCGCGTACACCGGCGGGGCCAGGTGGGCGTCGCACAGGACCCTATACCCGGCCACGTCAATCTCGCGCATAGACCGACGGGGGCAGCGCATACCAATACCCTCGAGCGTGCGGCCTGGCGAGGGGCTGGCCCGCGCGGCGATGGTCAGCGAGGGAGGCGAGGGCCAGATCGAGGCTGGCGTCACCCGTGGTCGGCGCGGTGGCGTGCGGGTCGGTGAGGATAGCGCGCACCCGTTGCGCGATCATGCGTACGTCGAGGGTGGTCATGGAGCATCTCCTTTTCACTCGGTTTCACGAGCGTTGCTGACAAGGACCGCGAACCCTATGCCGGCAACCCGCGGATAGCGTCTACTGTAGCGGCTCTGCGCGGTGTTGTCCAGGCTCCCGCGGGTATTTCTCCCACAAATGGGGATATTTACCCAGGTGGTGCGGCCCCAAAACGGTGGGGTAGGAGGATTACCCATGTTTCGGGACTGTGAGCGAAATGGGTAATTTTCCTCTTGGAAACGGTGCGTGGCGCTGCCAAGATGGAGGAGTTCGCGCCTCGAACCGGCCAGCTGGCGGTGAAAGGCCCGAGCACGGAGAGCTTACACCCAGACGGCGACTGTTGGCCGCAGTTGTTGCCGGGTCAAGCGATGCAAGGGGTATCGAGGGCTTTACACCCGATTTTGTAGGGTGTCGTAATAGCCTTCCTCTTGTGCCGTAGAGGAGAGATGTGCCGCCCCTTGATCGACGGCCGGGGTCAAGGGGGGGCTAAAGGTAATAACACGAGGGAAAGATCACACATGAACCGTCACCTCATCCGGTCCACACTCGCTGCCGTCGTGCTCACTGGGGCTTCCGTCGCGGTTGTCAGCCCCGCCTCGGCTCAAACGATATCCCGGCATTCGCTCAGCATTAGACCGCAACTCATCACGCAGTGCCATGCGGCCGTGTCCGACGTCTCGATATACCAGGGTCCGTATCCCAACGGCCAGCCGGTCCAGGTGACGGCCGTGCAGAGTTGCACAGGCAGCGGCATAGTCCAGGAACTCATCTGCTATCCCGAGAAGCTGAGCCTTGGTATGTTCTGGTTTCAGGACGGGAACTCGGTGGAGAAGGATATCACGACTCCTGGTACACTGTCGATAACGCACACTTGGAACATCTCGGATCATGGGACATTCAGGATATTCTGCTCGAATAATGCGAGCGACGGGCAGAATACCTACACCGATTACACAACGTCCAACGACTTCAACGTATAATCCCTCTCCTCGGGCAGTGGTCTAAATAGTAGGGGAGGGCATACACCAGGGCGGTGGGGTCACAATCTTGTGGCCCCACCGTCTTGACCTGTAGCTCAATCATTGGGATGTGATCCATGGACGACGTCTTTCCAGGAAGTGCTATTGATTACGCACAGTTTAACGCCGCATGGGCCGCTCTTATTCGTGGTTGGCAAGAGGAGATTGTGGCGCAGGATTTACCTGTCACAACGATGCGCGCCTTATGTAAAAGCCTGAAAGATTGGTTACGCGCCCCGGTATCAACACGAGACATTTCCAACATCAAACTAGAGGTGCTTGAGCCGGAGAAAATCGTCGAACGTGTCGTCCAGATTAGCCAGCAGGCGAACGTAAGTCAAGGGCTGACGATGATGGCGGTGCTCGCGATGATTGACCGCTTGCTGCATGCGATGACAACGGCCGAAGCGACTTACGTTACTGTAGTATGGGAGAGGCGCCTTGCGGAGAGTTCGCTTTCGCAAGTCTGGCTAGGAACAGATCGACCCACTAAACGGATATCCCACTATCCGTAATGGGCTGTCTGAAAATAGCCCCTATTTTCATCGGCTGCGGTGGTCGTCGCAACGGCCGGGAGGGACTGTTGTATAACGAGGGGTCGGCCCTGATCGATCAGGGCCGACCCCTCGTTAGTGTGATAGCAGGTAACGACGTAGATGGGAAGCATTGAGAATAATGCAGTTGGGCATCCAACGCCTTGGTAAGAAGCGTATCGTGCGTTACGCTCTCGTCGGAGGGCTAGGCATTCCCATCAATAACGCCGCCCTAACGGTGTTTCTCTCCGTTTTCGGCGGCGTTTACTGGCTATCGTGGCTTTGCGCGTTTGAGGTCAGCACGACCGTTAACTTCGTGCTGAACCAACTCTACACTTATGGGGACCAGCAGCACTTACAGGGCTGGGAGTGGCCCAAGCGCGCGGTGCGCGCCCAAATAAGCAGTTCCTCCGCAGCGGTGTTCGCCGCTATTGTCGCCTTTGCCCTCAAGTATGGGCTCCACGCCAACGATTTTGTCGCGACCGATACGGGGCTTGTCCTCACTTTCTGCTACAACTATGCGATCTCGCGGCGATTCGTCTTCCGGCCTGCCGGTCCTCCCGCGCTAGGCGAGCAGTCATGAGGCAACGCCTGCACGGGCCTCGTCATGCCTCGACGGCGAGTGTGAATGGGTAGACCGGGCCAGCCCCGGCCTGGCGCAGCAGCTGGGTGACCATGGTGAGTGTCCAGCCGGTGTCGGTGCGGTCGTCGACGAGCAGGATAGGCTTCCCGCCCAGCCCCGGCAGCGCCGCCGCGAGCTCGTCCGGCAGCTGGTAGGCCCCGTAGACGGCGCGCAGCCGCTGCGCGCTGTTGGAGCGGCTCCCGCTCGACGCGCCGGTGTGCCGCACGCCGCCGAGGTAGGGCAGCCGCCCGATCTTGGCGAGCCGCGCGGCGATGCTGTGTACGAGCTGCGGGCGCGTGCGCGAGTCGATGGAGACGACCGCGGCGGGCCGCTCGCCCCAGTCCCACGTGGCGAGCACTTTGACAGCGGCCTGGAACAGGTCGTCGGGCACGTCCCCGTCGGTTGCCTCGGGCGCGAATAGCGCGCGCATCCGCGCGCCGTAGCCCAGGTCGGTGAAGCGGGCGATGGCGCGGCCCGGCGTCGCCAGTTCGCCGGCCAGGATGCGCCCCGAGAGGGGCACGCCGAGCGCGGACATCGCGGACGGCCACTGCCGCCGCGGCTCGATGGTGACGCCGGGCCGGCCAAGCCGCTCCCGCGCGGCGCCCACGGCCGCGGCGCCGATGTTCCGCGGGACGGCCGCGCCGCCGCAGTTGTCGCAGCGGCCGCACGGCTCGGCGTAGGGGTCGTCCAGCTGCTCGCGCAGGAATTGCATGCGGCAGCGGTCGGTGGCGATGTAGTCGCGCATGGCCTGCTGCTCGGCTTGACGCACCGCCGCGACTTTCGCATAGCGCTCGGCGTCGTAGCGCCACGGCTGGCCCGTCGCCTCCCAGCCGCTTTTGACGCGGCGCACTGCCCCGTCCACGTCGAGCACCTTGAGCATGGCCTCCAGCCGCGAACGCGATAGCTCGACCCGCGGCTCCAGCGCCATCGTGCTCAGCGGCTTACCCGCGTTCACCAGCGCGTCGAGCGCGGCGCGCACCTGCTCCTCGCGCGGGAAGCCGACGGAGGCGAAGTAGTCCCACACCGCCTGGTCCTCGCGGCCGGGCAACAGGATCACCTCGGCCCGCTCCACGCCACGCCCGGCGCGCCCGATTTGCTGGTAGTAGGCGATGGGCGAGGACGGCGCGCCGAGGTGGATCACGAACCCGAGGTCGGGTTTGTCGAAGCCCATGCCGAGCGCACTGGTGGCTACGAGCGCTTTGACGCGGTTGTGGATCAGGTCGTCCTCGGCGGTGAGCCGCTCCGTCTGCTCGGTCTGCCCCGAGTAGGCGGCGACGGCGTAGCCCTGCTCACGCAGATAGTCGGCGACCTCCTGCGAGGCCGCGACGGTGAGCGTGTAGATGATGCCGGACCCCGGTAAATCGCGCAGGTGGTCGGCGAGCCAGGCCAGGCGCTCGGCCTGGCCCGGCAACGTGAGCACGGACAGGCGCAGCGACGCGCGGTCGAGGGCGCCGCGCAGCACGAGCACGTCCTCATCTTCTTGCCCCAGCCCGAGCACCTCGGCCACGTCCACGACGACGCGGCTGTTGGCCGTGGCCGTGGTGGCGAGCACCGGGATGGGCGCGGGCAACTCAGCGAGCAGGGTGCGCAGCCGCCGGAAATCGGGGCGGAAGTCGTGCCCCCAGTCCGAGATGCAGTGCGCTTCGTCCACGACGAGCAGGCCGCAGGTGGCGGCGAGCCGCGGCAGGACCTGGTCGCGGAACTCGGGGTTATTCAGCCGCTCAGGGGACAGCAGCAGCACGTCGATCTCGCCGCGGTTGACCCGCGCGTACGTGTCGCGCCACTCCTCCATATTGGTGGAGTTGATCGTGGCGGCGTGAATCCCCGCGCGCTCGGCTGCGGCGATTTGGTTGCGCATCAGCGCCAGCAGCGGCGAGATGATCACGGTTGGGCCGGCTCCGGCGGCGCGCAGCAGCGCCGTCGCCACGAAGTAGACGGCCGATTTGCCCCAGCCGGTGCGCTGGACCACGAGGGCACGGCGGCGGTCGGCGACGAGCGCCTCGATGGCGGTCCACTGGTCGTCGCGCAGCCGCGCCCCGTTCCCGGCCAGCGCCCGCAGGTACTCTTCCGCTTGTTCGCGCAGCGCGGCTCGGTCGATACATGGGGCGGTCATCTACACTCTCCCTGTTCTGTTACGTCATCGTTATTCTGGCTGTCGCTCCCGATTATACACATTTTTAAGCGCACACTTACATCTACATCGTCAAAACGATCCTGTCGCGCGCTCCTCTCCATCATGATCTGACTGTCGCGAGTGGATGTGTTGGCGCGGTTCTTGCAAATCTTGCAAAGTGATTGTGGACTAAATAATGTCATTAGAATAAAATGTACGCAAACGTCCACGCGTTCGCACCTTTGTATAACAGGATAGATAGTGAAAAAACTGCTGCAACCGAAAATACTCATCCCTGTGATCCTGAGCGTGGCCCTGCTCGTCGCGCTGCTCGCCTTCGCCGACGTCGGCAAGGTTGTCGCTTTAATGGAGGGGTTCCAGAAGATCTACCTGCTGTGGTTCTTGCTGCTCATGATCGTCTACGAGGCTATCCGTGGCGTACAGTGGCATTTCTTGCTGAAATCCATAGACATCCATGTGCCGGTTCCCACGCAAATTTTCTCTTTCGCCGCCGGCGAAATGACCAAAAGCATGCCCATCGGCAACTATTTCCAGAACTACTTGCTCCAACAGTCCAAGGGCGCCGACTTCGGGCTGACCTCGGCCGCGACCACGATCATCATCATCCTGGAAGTCGCCGTGTCGCTGATCGGCGTGGTCATCTTGGGGCTGGGGCAGTGGACCGGCATCGTGCGTCCGGTGATCATCATCGGCACGGCCCTCTTCATCCTCGCCGCCTGGGCCTACCACAGGTTCCACCAGCACTCGCGCACGCCAAAGTGGATCAAGGAGCACAAAACCTTGCGCAAGGCCCTGGAGGAGTTCAAGCAGTTCCAGCAGGGCGCCTCTCGGCTGTTCCATCCCCGCGTGCTCCTCATCGCGGCTCTCCTGAGCGCCGGTTATTTGATCACCGCGGGGGCAGCGCTTTATCTGGTGGTGCGCGGCCTGGGTATCGGCGGTGCCTCCCTCCCTGAAACGCTGGCCGTTTACTTCTTCAGCCTGGCCTTCTCGCTGATCATACCCATCCCGGTCGACATCGGTGTGCTTGAGTTCAGCGGGGTCGGCGCTTTCCTGGCCGTCGGTATCCAGGGGGGCAAGACCCCGGCGGTGGGCGTCATGCTGATCAACCGCGTGCTCAGTATCGGCTCATCCATTGCCATCGCCCTCATCGTAATGGTCATCTTCCACGGTGAGTTCCGCGCCGCTTTGCGCGGTCGGCCGGGGAACTCCGAGCAACAACCGGGGACGCCAGAGGCGCCCCCGGAGGCCGTCGGCCATGCCTGAGGCGGACGACGTGTGGCGACTCGCTCATCTTTCACTGTTGCTTCCCGAGGACCCGAGGAGAAGAAATGTACACGCTCGGCATCAACGCCGTCTATCATGACTCGGCTGCTTGTCTCATGCGTGACGGTCTCGTGCTCGCCGCGGCGGAGGAGGAACGGTTCACGCACGTCAAGCACGGGAAGCGCCCCATCCCTTTCTCGACCTACGCGCTGCCATACCATGCCATCGACTACTGTTTGAGCGCGGCGGGCATCCGCCTCGTCGATGTCGACCACGTCGCCTACGCCTACGATCCCTTTTTGTTGCTAGGCGCGCATCGCGGCGATGCGACGGTCACGCTGCCTCTGGAGCCGAGCGCCCACCCGACGCCCGATGAGTGGGAGGCGGCGTGGGACCCGCTCTTTCTGTCGTCTATCGTTAACGCCCCGCGCCACCTCGCCGGCGGCGCGCCTCACCACCTACAGGCGCGCTTCCGCGGGGCGCGGCCGGATGGCCCCTACCGCTGGCACTTCGTGGAACATCACGCCGCCAGCGCCTTCTACGCCTCGCCGTTCGCCCATGCCGCCGTGCTGACGCTCGACGGTCGCGGCGAACGGGCCACCACGACCTACAGCCTGGGCAGCGGCACGCGTCTGGATCGTCTGGGGCAGGTCGATGCGCCACACTCGTTGGGCTTGCTCTATGAGCAGGTCACCGCCTACCTCGGCTTTTTGCCGTCCTCCGACGAGTACAAGGTGATGGCTTTGGCCTCGTTCGGCGGCCCGCGCTATCGTGACGAGTTCCGCGACATCGTGCGCCTTGGGCCGGAAGGCCGCTACACGGTCGAGCCAACGCGCCTGGAGGAATGCTTCGGGCCGGCGCGGCGCGGAGGCGAACCGTTGGAACCGCGCCACTACGACGTGGCGCAGGGGCTCCAAACCGTACTCGAAGAGGCGGCGTTGGAGATCGCGCGCTGGCTGCGCGAGGCCAGCGGCGCCGACGACTTGTGCCTGGCGGGGGGTGTCGCCCTCAACTGCGTCATGAATGCGCGGCTACGCGACCACGGGCCGTTCATGCGCGTGTGGGTGCAGCCGGCGGCCGGTGACGCGGGCGCCGCGCTCGGCGCCGCGCTGTGGGTCGACGCCCAAGAACGCGGTGACGGTCAGCGGACCGATGGTCAGCGAACAGATGGTCAGCGAACCTACCGCATGGACCACGCTTTCCTTGGCCCCGCCTACGACGACGCGGAGATCGAGGCGTTCCTGCGCTGGGCCAAGCTGCCGTATCGTCGCCTGGCCGATGTCGCGGACGACACGGCCGCGCTGCTTGCGCAAGACAAGGTAATCGGCTGGTTCCAGGGCCGCATGGAGTTCGGCCCACGCGCGCTCGGCGCGCGGTCTATCTTGGCCTCGCCGCTGCACGCGTCGATGCAAGCGCGGCTCAACGAGATCAAAGACCGCGAAGATTTCCGGCCGGTCGCGCCGGTCGTGCTCGAAGAGGCGGCGGCGGAGTGGTTCGCGGGCGCCGGCGTTTCCCCGTTCATGCTCTTCGTGTACGATGTGCGGCCCGACAAGGCCGCGCGCATCCCCGCTGTGCGGCATGTGGACGGCACGGCGCGCATCCAGACGGTGAATCGGGAGCAGCACCCACTCTACTACGACCTTATCACGCGCTTCCAGGCGCGCACCGGCGTTCCCGTGCTCGCCAACACGTCGTTCAACACGCGCGGCGAACCCATTGTGTGCACGCCGCGCGACGCCGTAGAGTGCTTTTGGACCTCACCGCTCGACGCGCTGGTCATCGGGTCATTTTTGCTCGAAAAGCCCACGCGTGACGCCTGATGGTTCGGGTGTCCGTCGTGGCACCGACCAACCGGCGCCCCGATCTGCTGGACCGTTGCCTCGCCGCGCTGTTGGCGCAAGACATCGACTCGTGTGATTACGAGGTGATCGTCGTCGATGACGCGGCCTGCGACGTGACGAGACAACAGATCGAGCGCTGGGCAAGCCGCGGCGCGGCCTACGGGCACACGGTGCGTTACCTCCCAGCGACAGGAGGGCGTGGACCGGCGGCGGCGCGCAATCGGGGTTGGCGAGCCGCGCGGGCTCCCATTATCGCCTTCACCGACGATGACTGTGTGCCCACCCCTGGGTGGCTACGCGCGGGCTTGACCGCGTGCGCGCCCGACGTCGCCGGCATCATGGGCCGGATCGTCGTGCCGGTCCCCCACCGATCCACGGATTACGAGCGCGACGCGGCGCGCATCTCCACGGCGGAGTTCGTCACCGCCAACTGCTTCTACCGGCGCGCTGTCCTCGCCGCCGCCGGTGGGTTTGACGAGCGGTTCACGGCGGCCTGGCGTGAGGACAGCGATCTCTTCTTCACACTGATGGAATGCGGCGCGCGGCTCGCGCATGCCCCCGACGCGGTCGTCGTCCACCCCATACGTCCGGCGCGCTGGGGCGTTAGCCTGGCGCAACAGCGCAAGAGCATGTTCAATGCGCTGCTCTACAAGAAGCACCCCGCGCTCTATCGTCGCCGTATCCAGGCAGCGCCCCCGTGGTGCTACTACGTCGCCGTCGCCGCGCTCCTCACGGCCGCTGCCGCTCACGCGCGACAACGCCGGGCGTGCGCGCTCGTGGCCGGATGCGTCTGGGTTATAGTGACGGCGCGTTTTTGTGCGCGGCGCCTGCGCGGGACATCCCATGCCCCCCGCCACGTCGCCGAGATGGCGGTGACCTCCGCCTTCATCCCCCCGCTGGCCATCTACTGGCGGCTCCGCGGCGCGCTCACGTTCCATGTGTGGTTCATCTAAAGTGAGGATAGAGCGCGTGACGGGCGTCCAGAGAGCTTCCACTTCAATGTACCCAGGATGCCCCATATCCCGTACGACCGCTTTCGCTTCGCCAAACGCTTGTCACGCACATCTCAATTGTAACGCCTCGGGGGATGGGATGCGTCAACAGCGCCGTCAAGAAGAGTAAATAAACATCAATTTTTTCATGCGGAGACAGGAGATATCACTATCGCGTGGTATGATCCGTGCTAAACATCTTGTTGCGATATGTTGTATCGTCGGCCGGTAGTAGCCGGCAGGAATGATCGGGAGAGCCGCGTGGCGCGATTATAGGCCACGCCAGTAAATAAAAAGGAGAACGTCGTATGCCATTTGACCAATATCATGAGCCAGCCAACGAGTTGTCCGAGGAGGTGCGCACGTTCGCGCGCATGATCATGTCCATGATCGAGGAGGCTGACGCTATCGATTGGTACGAGCAGCGTATGTCCGTCGAAAAGAATGCGCAGGCCAAGGCGATCATGGAGGACGCCCAGGGGGAGGAGTTCAAGCACTTCGGCATGGACCTGGAGTTTGTGTTGCGCCAGAAGCCCAAGTGGCGCTCCACGCTACAGGGCATCTTGTTCAAGGAGGGCGACATCGTCCAGCTCGGTAAGCAGGGTGAGCAGTCCGGCGAGAAGACCAAGGAGGGGTTGAGTTAGGGGCGTTACACGCGCACCGGCCCGTCGCGGGACGTTTATGGGTTGTGGGGGGCGGTGAGAGGCTCACTTTCGCCTCCTGCCCCGCCTTTATATCACAATACAATATCTTGGCGCGGCTCTTGCTGCGTGTCGCGCATCAGGCCAGCGGCGCCAGGGGTGTAAGGAGGGCGTCTATGACGTGATGATGCGCCATGATGTGGTGCGCGAGGTGATGACGCACGATGCTCATCACACGGATGGGCGCGCAAAGATCGGTTCGCCAAGGCCCTAACGCCCTATACATACGCTGTCGCGCGTCGTACGTAACGCGCGATGACGATACGACGAGGAGTGATCATGGGACGTTGGATCATCGGACAGTGCACGGCGTTCACCCTTATCCTGAGTGTCGGTTTGGCCCTCTTGCTGACGTTTGGCGCGTCGCGGGGCCCGGCCGCGGCGATGCAAGCGCGCGGCGGTCCGTCGGCCACGGCGCTCGATTGGCCCTACTATGGCAACGATATCGGCGGCATGCGCTATCAGAATGTCGGCCAGATCAACCTGTCCAACGCCGCGCAACTCAAACCCGCCTGGATTTTCCATACCGGCGTGATGAACACCGCGGAGTTATCCTTCGAGGCGCAGCCGATCGAGGTCGGCGGCACGGTCTACATCTCCTCGGGCGAGGATCACGTCTTCGCCCTCGACGCGACGACCGGCGCGCTCAAGTGGACGTATAATCCGCAGTTGCCGCCCTTAGACATGGTTCAAGCGAACTTGACAGTGTTGCGCTTGCTGGAGGCTTACACTGTCAAGCTTGATCGAGCGTCGCGTGAACCATGTCTTAGCCGCCATGTCCATCTGTTGCGGGGTCGACAACCGTGGCGTGGCCGTGGGCGGGGGCAAGGTCTTCATCGGCCAGCTCAACGCCACCCTCGTCGCCCTCGACCAGTTTACTGGCAAGGTGCTGTGGCAAACGCCGGTGGCGCCCTGGCGCCAGAACTACACCATCACCATGGCCCCGCAGTACGTCGACGGCAAGGTCCTCGTAGGCGTCTCCGGCGGCGAGTTCGAGATCCGCGGCAGCCTCAGCGCCTACGACGCCGCGACCGGCAAATTGCTGTGGCGCTTCTACACCGTGCCCGGACCGGGCCAGCCCGGACACGATACCTGGGCCGGCGCGTCCTGGAAGACCGACTCCGCCCCTGTCTGGGACACGCCGACGGTCGACCGTTCGCTTGGCCTGGTCTATGTCGCGACCGGCAACGCCGGGCCGGACCTCAACGGCTCACAGCGCGCCGGCAAAAATCTGTACGCCAGTTCCATCGTCGCGCTTGATCTGACCACGGGCACGCTGCGCTGGTACTTCCAGGAGGTCCACCACGATCTGTGGGACTACGACGGCCCCCAGATGACGCAACTCTACACCGCCACGGTGAACGGGCGCCAGATCCCGGCGATCGGCCACGCCAACAAGGACGGCAACTACTTCATGCTTGACCGCCGCACCGGCGCGCCTATCTTCCCTGTCCGCGAGATGCCCGTGCCGACGACGCCGTCCTGGCAGCACCCCTGGCCCACCCAGCCGATGCCGGCGACCGATCCGCTGGAGCCGCAGACAGTGGCCCAGACGCCCGCCGGCATGACCTCAGGCCCAATGTTCACGGTCCCAAGCCCCCAGCCAACGCTGATCCAGCCGGGTTTCGAGACCGGACCGGAGTGGCCGGCTGGCGCCTTTAGCCCGCGTACTGGCTACGTCTATCTGCCTAGCGGCGGCTACGAGCCGTGGGTCTACCACGCCATCCCCCAGGAGGTGAACAGCACCGGGTCAACCGGGCTGGGCGTGAAATCGACCACGATCCAGAGCTACGGCCTGTTCGACGCCGTCAACACGTCAACCGGCAAGATCGCCTGGCGCATCAAAACCCCCTACAAGGCGCTCAGCGGCATGGTCGTGGCCGGCGACCTGGTGTTCTTTGGCAAGAGCACCGGCGAGTTCGACGCGGTGAACGCCAAGACAGGTCAGGTCGTCTGGTCCTACACGGCCAACATGCCGGGCATGGGCGGCGCCAACGGCTCGCCGGCGGTCTACGTGCGCGGCGGGCGTGAGTACGTGGTGATGGCCTTCGGCGGTAACTTCCGCGAGCGCAAGGACTACCAGGTCGCCACCTCGTTGCTGGGCGACACGCTGGTGGCCTTCGCGTTACCCCAGCCAGGCCAGCCGTCGATGCCCACCATCGTGACTGCGCATCCCCAGCTCGTCTCTACGGGCGCGCCGCAGTTGTTCCCGCCGGTGCAGAGCCCACCGGCCGGCGCGCGGGTGGTTACGGTCACCATCCACGACCTCAATTTCTACCCGAGCCGCATCACGGTGCGGGCCGGCGCGGAGGTCGCCTTGCACCTCGTGAACACGGGGCTGGACCCGATAGACGTCGCGGTCAACCTGCCGACGGGACCGATCGGCGTGCAGGGCGGCGTCGCGCCGGGCAAAGACGTCTACTTCCTGTTCAGGGCTCCGGTGCAGCCTGGCTACTACCAGTTCTTCGGGACCGCCGACGCCAAGTTCAAAGGGGCGCGTGGGACGATGCAGGTCATACCGTAACCGTAAGTCATACCATAGCCGTAAAGGGACGCGGCGAGCCGCCGCCATGCCCCCTACCCGCGCCGCGCTCGGCCGTCACGACGGCCGAGCGCGCACGGGTATTCTTTGGCTGTAGGCGCTGTCGCGCGGTTCGTGCGCGGGCGCTGTCGCGCGGCGCGGTGACGATGAGAGGGTTAGAGGAGAAGGAGACGATTGGATGCAAAAGTCCGGGAACCAGGCGGGGCGCGCCCAGGAGCAGCGCGACGAGAACCGGGATGGGCCGGGGCAAGAACAACAAGACAAGACGTTGTTCGCCGAGAAGGACCGCATCGACCGCCTGGGCCGCATCCGTGAACTCGTCTTCGGTTCGCTCGACGGGCTCCTGGTCCCGCTCGGCGTCGTCAGTGGTGTGGCCGGGGGGACAGGCAGCAGTCAAGCCGTGATCGTGGCCGGCCTGGCCGAGGCCTTCGCGGGCGCCCTCTCCATGGGCGCGGGTGAGTTCGTTTCGGGGCGCGCCGAGGCGCAGGTACATCAGACGGAGATCGACAAAGAGTTGGCGGAGCTCCGCGAGGAGCCGGACCGTGAACGGCAGGAGATGGTCAAGCTGCTCGCACATGAGGGCGTCGCGGAGGATGACGCCACGCGCATCGTCGCGCTGCTGACGCGCTATCCCGATTCATACCATAAGACGATGGTGGAGAAAGAACTCGGCCTCCAGATGGACACGGATTTGATCAGGATACGGGAAGCGCTCACGATGGGCGCGTCCTACATCGTGGGCTCGCTCTTCCCGTTGATCGCCTATTTCATCTTTCCCATCCGGATCGCCTTGCCCATTTCCATCGGCCTGACGATCGTCGCGCTGATCGCCGTCGGCCTCATCAAGGGCAAGCTGGCTACTCTCAACCTGTGGCGCAGCACGATCGAGGTTGTCATCATCGGCGGCGCGTCGGCGCTGGGCGGCTACCTGTTAGGCACGTATGTACCACACCTATTCGGCTATTGACCTGACCGCGCGGCGCCGGGCGCGTCCGTCGCGGGCCGCGTCGTGGCGTCCCGTATCCCATTATGGCTGGCATGAGTTCTGCTTTCTCTATCATGCCGCCGCATGATGTACGACACCGCTGACGTGGCCTACACCGCGCGCGCTGGTTGGATAGGTGACATGGACATCGACCGTTTCCGGCACTGGCTCTTTGGCATCGACTGGCTGAAGACCATCGCGCCTACGCAGCCGTTCCTGGAGACCGTCGTGCGCGGGACGGTCCTGTACCTCGCGCTGGTTTTGCTGTTGCGCTTCGCGCTCAGCCGCGAGAAGGGCCAGCTCGGCACCACCGATCTGCTCGTGCTCGTGTTGCTGGGCGACGCCTCGCAGAATGCCATGGCCGGCAACTACTCCTCGATCAGTGACGGCCTGCTGCTTATCCTGACGCTCGTCTTCTGGAGCTACGCGCTCAACTGGTTGAGCTTCCATTTTCGGCCAATCGAACGGTTGCTGTCCCCGCGACGGCTGACGCTGGTGCGCGACGGCCGCATGCTGCGCCGCAACATGCGCAAGGAGTTGATGACGGAAGAGGAGTTGATGAGCCAGATCCGGCTGCAAGGCGTCGCCGACTTATCCAAGGTGCGCGAAGCCTGCATGGAAGCGGACGGGCGCGTCAGTGTAATCATGCGCGACGATGCGTCCGACGCGCGCGGCGCTCCTGAGCAGGACGCGTCGTAAGCCATGGGAGCGCGCTGGCTGACGGCGCCGTGGAAGATAGGTGTATGGCGGAACTCTACCCGCGCCGCGCCGGCCAGTGATATGGATACTGACGATGAAAAAACTGTTGCGCCCCAAAATCCTGATCCCTGTCTTCTTGAGCGTGGCGATCCTCGCCGCCCTGGTGGCCTTCGTGACCAACCCCCAGAAGCTGGTGGGCTTGATGGAAGGGTTCCACAAGATCGACCTGCTCTACGTCCTGTTGCTGATGATCGGCTATGAGGTCGTGCGCGGGACGCAATGGCACTTCCTGCTCACGTCGATGGGTATCCATGTGCCCATGCGGACGCAGATCTTCGTCTTCGCCGCCGGCGAGATTACCAAGAGCCTGCCCATCGGCAATTACTTCCAGAACTATCTCCTGCAACAATCCAAGGGCACGGACTTCGGGCGCTCCTCCGCCGCGACCACGGTGATCGTCTTGACCGAGGTGGCCGTCTCGCTGCTGGGCGTGGTCATCCTGGGCGTAGGAACCTGGACATCCTGGCTGCGGCCCGTCATCATCATCGGCGTCGCGGCGTTCCTGCTCGGCGCCTGGGCCTATCACAAGCTGCACCACTCTGGCCGCGCCCCCCGGTGGATCAGGGAGCATAAGGCCATGGTGAAGGCGTTGGACGAGCTACAGCGCTTCAAGGAGGGGGCAGCGGACCTGTTCCATCCGCGTATCCTGCTGATCGAGGCGCTGCTCAGCGCGACATACCTGATCCTGGCGGGGCGGCGCTCTACATCGTGGTGCGCGGCCTGGGCATCGGGGCTGCCTCGTTCTGGCAGGTGCTGGCCGTCTACTTCTTCAGCCTGGCCTTTTCGCTGATCTTCCCGCTGCCAGTGGACATCGGCGTGCTGGAGGTGAGCGCGGTGGGGGCCTTCCTGGCGATCGGGGTCGACCGCAACAGCGCGGTCGGCATCGTGCTAATCAACCGTTTGCTGAGCATCGGCTCGGCCATCGCCATCGCTCTGGTCGCCATGATCGTGTTGCACGGCGAGTTTCGTGCCGCGCTCAGCCGGCGGCCGCCTGCCTCGGCGACGGAACCGCAGCCCGCGGAGGCGTCATGATGTGCGCGAGACCCGACGATAGACCAACCGGCTGCCTGACAATCCAGCTATTGATACGAGGACATAAGCATATGAAACGCAGACCGGCATGGGAGCAAGCGCATGGAGCATAAGGGGCGCTTCCAGTGGCTGACCAACCTCCTCTTCGGCCACTCCTTCAAAGCCTACCAGCGGCGGACGCTGACATTGCTGCTCCTGGCCCTGGCCGTGGACTACGGGGAACGCACCTTGATCGGCGCGATGGGTCCGACCCTGGAGCGGGTCTTCCATTTCGGCAACACCACGCTGGGGTTCCTGGCGGCGGCGTCCGGTATCGTCGCGGCCCTCGCCACGATCCCCTTCGGCATCCTCACCGACCGCATCAGCCGCACCCTGTTGCTGGCGGTCAGCCTGCTCATCTGGGCCGTCGCCGCAGGGGTGACCGGCGCGTCCGTCACCATCGCGATGTTCTTCGGCGCGCGGCTGCTGCTCGGCGCGGTCGCCGCCACGACCGGGCCGACTGTCCCCTCGCTGACCGGCGACCTTGTGTCGGCGGGCGGGCGCGGGCGCGCGCTGGGGTTCGTGGAGAGCGGCCAACTCATTGGCGATGGTATTGGCTATGTCCTGGCCGCACTGGTCACGACGTTCCTCTCCTGGCGCTGGGGCTTCTGGGTGCTCGCGGTCGGCGGTGTAGTGATGGCGATAGCCCTGTGGCGCGTGCGTGAGCCGGAGCGTACCGGCGCGGCCGGCCCCTCGCGCGCCGACGCGGCGGCGGACGCGGGCGTGAACGAGCGCGACATCGCGGCCGATGCCGTGGGTGATACGGGCGACGACGCGGGCGACGACGCGGACCAGGAGACCCGCGAGCAACAAATGGTGCGGGAGGCTGGGGTCGAGCCGAGCCAACGGGCTATCTTAGACGACGTTCCGTCCGAGATGTCGCTGTGGGCGGCCACGCGCTACGTCGTCCGCGTGCGCACCGATGTCATCGTGCTGATCTCGCGCGCCATCGGCGACTACTTCCTCGCCGGCGTCGGCACCTTCGGCGTGATCTTCGCCACGCGGCAGTACGGCCTCAGCCAGGGGTTCGCCGACCTCGCCATCCTGGGCGTCGGCATCGGCGCGCTCCTGGGCTACCTCGTCGCCGGTCGGGCCGGCGACGCCGTGCTCGCACGCCGCCATCTGAACGGGCGATTGTGGCTGGGCGCGCTCGGCTATATCGTGGTGCCGCTGCCGTTATACTTCGCGTTCCGCACACACACGGTGGCCGTCGCGCTGCCGCTCTTCGCGGCGGGGGCTTTCCTGGTCGCCGGGGCCGGGCCGCTCCTAGAGCCTGTTATGCACTTTTCTGCCACAATCGCGACGGATCGTTAAGATGGAAAGCATCGAAGCGACGAGAGGAACTCCTGAGCCTATTCACTGCTATCTGACAAGCCGATGCACGACGACCTCGGCCTGCGGATGCGCCTTTTCGACTCACTTCAAGCGTAGTCGCATCATTTAGGGCGAAACGGTTGCTTTAATGATAGCGGAAGTTCATAACAGGCTCTAGACGCCGTGCGCGTCGACGTGATCGTGCCGCGGCTGCGCGGGCGCGCCGAAGCCGTACGCCAACTGCTGCGCACCGCGGCCGAAGCGGGGGCGCCGGCCATCTTTGGCCTGCTGTCGGGGGCGCTGGCCGGCGGGGGGGACGCGGGGCTGCGCTTCGCGTTCATCATTACCTTGCCCGTGCTGATCGTGAGCGGCCTGATCCTCTTGATCGCCCTGCGCACCTATGCGCCCGACGTCGCCGCCACGCTGGTCACGTCCGAGAAGCTCAACGCAGAGCCGTCTCCGTCAGCGCCTGACAGATAAAAGGACGCATCGTGACCCCGTTCGTGACAGGAGGATAGTGATGTGGTGGGAGTGGATCGCGCGGGTCGTGGGCGTCGTCCTGGCGCTGGCGGTCGGTGAGGACATTTTCTATACCGTGCTCTTCCCCGGCAGCGGACGCGGCGTACTGAGCGTCTCGCTGGGCCGGGGGGTGTGGCGCCTCTTCCGGCTCGCCGCGCGGGCGGCGCCGCGCCGGCGTGAGCGCCTACTCGCCTACAGCGGCCCGGTCCTGGTAACGGCGACCGTGGTGGCCTGGGTTCTGCTTCTGGCTACGGGGTTCGCCTTCATCGACTGGCCGGCCATGGGCTCCGCCATCCGGGCTTCGAGTGGGCCGACTCCGACGGGCTTCGCGACGGCGCTCTACTACAGCGCCTACGCGCTCACCACGCTGGGCACGGGCGACATCGTGGCCAAGACGGACCTCTACCGGCTCCTGATGGTGCTGGAGGCCGCGCTTGGCTTTTCCACCATCACCCTGATCCTCACCTATTTCCTCTCCGTGTACAGTGCGCTCACGCGCCGCGACACGTTCGCGTTGAGCGTGCAGTACCGCACGGCCGGGACGGGCGACGCCGCCGAGTTGCTGGCGCGACTGGGGCCGGGCGGCGACTTCGGCGGGGCCACGCAGACTGTTGGCGAGGTGGCGACATCCGTGTTGAGTGTCATGGCGTCCCACCGCGCCTACCCGATCTTACGCTACTTCCACTTCCGCCACACCTACGACGCCCTGCCACGCCTTCTGCTGATCGCCCTGGATCTGGCGGCGCTGATTGAGAGCGCCCTAGACGTCGACCGCAATCGTACGCTCGTCGACTCCGCGGCGGTCGCTGAGTTGGGCGGTGGGGGCCTGCATGTGCTGGATGAACTGGCGGCCACGTTCCTTCCCGCGGGCCAGCCCCGCCATCCCTCGATGTCCGAACAGGCCTGGCGCGCGCGCTACGAGCGCGCCGTGACACGCCTGCGCGCGGCCGGGATAGCGACGCCGCCGGACCACGAGGCTGGCGCGCGCCGCTATGTCGCGCTGCGCCGGGAGTGGGACCCCCGCATCGCGGCGCTGGCGGCGTACTTGGCATACGACTGGGACGCCATAGCGCCCGCCGACCG
>JAABUL010003974.1_pt1 | contig 20741 bp, 18 predicted proteins | sample 5559151 | NCBI WGS metagenome assembly JAABUL01 (sample SAMN10711876, study PRJNA513368) | rock metagenome | isolation source: Antarctica rocks | place: Antarctica: Victoria Land, Pudding Butte sud | reverse complement strand
GGCGCACGCGCACCGAGGTCGAGCCGTTGGTCGGGCGTGCGCGCGTGGAGGAACTGGCCGCGATGCTAGGCGGTTCCCCGCCGCCGCCGACCGCCCTCAAGACCGCCGAGGAACTGCTGGCCCGGCGCTAAGCCCTATTGCCTTCCCATAACGCTAGGGCTATAAATATCACCAGGTATTGGTATTGGACACTATAGGCCGTGGCGTGCCATGATCATAATCGCGCGAGCGTGAGGTCAATCGGGCGCGTCTTTGGTCCCGATAATGCGAATAGTCTTTCCAAAAAAGCCGCGCCATGCGCGTGACGTGGGTAGAAAGGGTATCGCGAACAAATAATGAGTACAAGCACACCGATAGGCGCCGAGGGCATCGAGGTCCTTGGCCCCGTTTCCCCACGGTTCGCCGAGATCCTCACGCCGGACGCGCTGCGGTTCGTGGCGGCCCTGGCGCGCCGCTTCGAGCCCCGGCGCGCTGAGTTGCTGCGGCTCCGTGACGAGCGCCAGGCCGCGCTCGACGCGGGCCATGCGCCCGACTTCCTGCCCGAAACGGCTGAACTCCGCGCCGCAGCGTGGATCGTCGCGCCCATCCCTCCCGACCTGCGGGACCGCCGCGTGGAGATCACCGGCCCCTCAGGCGACCGCAAAATGGTCATCAACGCCCTCAACTCGGGCGCCACGGTCTTCATGGCCGACTTCGAGGACGCCAACTCCCCCACCTGGGACAACACGGTCGGCGGCCAACTCAACCTACGCGACGCTATCCGCCGCGCCATCGACTACACCAGCCCCGAGGGCAAGGCGTACCGGCTCAACGACGAGCCGGCCGTGCTCATCGTACGCCCGCGCGGCTGGCATCTGCCCGAGAAGCATGTGCGCGTCGATGGCGTGGAGGCCTCGGGCAGCCTGTTCGACTTCGGTCTCTACTTTTACCACAACGCCAAAGAGCTACTCGCGCGGGACTCCGGCCCCTACTACTATCTACCCAAGCTGGAGAGCCACCTGGAGGCGCGCCTCTGGAACGACGTGTTCGTGGCGGCGCAGGACATCTTGGGCGTCCCGCAAGGCAGTATCAGAGCCACGGTACTGATCGAGACGATCCTGGCCGCCTTCGAGATGGACGAGATCCTCTATGAGCTGCGCGACCATTCGGGCGGCCTCAACTGCGGGCGCTGGGACTACATCTTCAGCTACATCAAGAAGCTGCGCGCCAACACCGGCATCGCGCTGCCCGACCGCGCGCTGGTAACGATGGCTACGCACTTCATGCATTCATACTCGCTGCTGTGCATCCAGACCTGCCACAAGCGTGACATCCACGCCATCGGCGGCATGTCGGCCTACATCCCGATCCGCAATGACGCGGAGGCTAACGACCGTGCCTTTGCCGCAGTACGCGAGGACAAAGAGCGTGAGGCGCGCGACGGTCACGACGGGACCTGGGTGGCCCATCCGGGACTGGTCCCCGTCGCGCTGGAGGTGTTCGACCGGCTGATGCCGGGGCCGAATCAGATCGAGCGCAAACTGGAGGACACGCATATTACAGCGGACGATCTGCTCGCGGTCCCGGAGGGTCCGATCACGGAGGCGGGCCTACGCGCCAACATCAGCGTCGGCACGCAATACATCGAAGCCTGGCTGCGCGGCGCGGGCGCCGTGCCGATCAACAACCTGATGGAGGACGCGGCCACGGCCGAGATCTCCCGCGCGCAGGTATGGCAGTGGATCAGGAGTCCATGCGGCGTGCTCGACGACGGGAGGAGGATCACGACGGAGTTATTCCAGCGCATGCTCGACGACGAGCTGCAAGCGATCAAGGCCAGGGTCGGCGAGGAACGGTATGGCCAGGGGCGCTACGACGAGGCGAGCGGTCTGTTCGCCCAACTCACCACGAGCGACAGCTTCGTGGAGTTCCTGACCCTGCCGGGGTACAACCTTTTGTAAGTTATCAGTTGCTAGTTGCCAGTTGCCAGTTCGTGGCGCCGAGGATCGTGGCGTAGCCGTATAGGTCTGGTGTATGACGCAACTGGCAACTGGCAACTGGCAACTAATTCCGGCAATGACGCCGGTGGGAGAATACACACGCTATGAAGATTCTATTGCTGGGGCCGCAGGGGGCTGGTAAGGGGACACAGGCGCAGCGACTGGCGCGGGCGACGGGGGCGCGGCACGTCGCGACCGGCGATCTGGTGCGCGCCGAGATCAAGGCGGGGACGCCGCTGGGGCGCACGATCAAAGACTACAATGACCGCGGTGAACTCGTCCCCGACGACATCATCGTGTCCATGGTCATGAAGCGCATGAGGGACGCTGACTGCTGGATCCTGGACGGCTTCCCACGCACACAGGCGCAGGCCCAAGCCCTCGACGCGGCCCTACAGGTGGCGGCGTGCGAGATCGCCGCCGCCGTGGCCCTCGAAGCGCCCGATGAATCCCTCGTCGAGCGGCTGAGCGGCCGCCGCACGAGCGAGGCGACCGGCGTGATCTACCACCTCACCGGCAACCCGCCGCTCGCCAGCGACCCCGGCCCGTTCGTGCAGCGCGACGACGACAAGCCCGAAAACATCCAGCATCGCCTGGCGATCTACCACAAGGAGACCGAGCCGCTCAAGGACTACTACGCCCGGCAGGATAAGCTGCTGCGGGTCGACGCGCTCCAGCCCATCGACACCGTCACTGGCACGATCCTGCTCGCGCTGGAAGACCTAGGCGGCGAGTCCGAGGCCGTTCCTACTGAGTTGCCCCAGTCCCGTGAACGCTACGCCGCCGCGTCGTAGCACAGCAGCGCGCGCTGCTTGTGGCTCACGCTTACAAATTCAGAGCTAAAAAAGGCGGTGGCCCGACGAAACGTGCAACGGTACAGTGGAGTCGAAGGAGATAGTTGTACCATTTAGCGTCGCGTCATAGCCCACAACGCGCGCGTGTGTTTGTGACCGCGAACGCCGAGGACGAGCGTGTGCTCGTCCTCAACATGGCCGGTTTGACGCGGGCGTCCGACCCCTGGGCCTGGGTTTCCAGTGGTGCGCGCCACGTCTAGTCTTTTATCCCGGCGCCCTTTTGGAGCGCCAACGGAAGTGTCAGTATTCTCGATACATCGCGCTAGAGAAGATCTTACGGATGGTCACTCGTGCAGGACGAACGTGGGGACGGTCGAGCCGCCGCCGGCGGTGACGTTGAGTAGCGTCGTGCCGGCGACGCGCGTGAGGAAGCCGTCGGCCGCGCCGTCGACGATGAAGGGGTCCATGTCTACGGAGAGTTCGCGGAACTCCAGCCGCCCGCCGACGACGGCGGGGAACAGCGCGCGCGCCACCGCCACGCGCTCCTGCGCCACGTAGTCGCCCCGCAGCGCCTCGTCGAGGGCGCGGTCCCAGTCGCCCGCGCTGCCCTCCCAGCCGACGACCACGCCTTTGCCGCCGTAGTCGTCGTTGGGCTTGAGCACGAAGCGCTCCCGTTGTGTTCGCAGCAGCTCCAGCAGGTCGACCTCGTGGTCCTCGAAGGTGGCGCGCGCGTCGGCCACGCGCCGCGTCCACGGTACATGGTGGCGCACGGCGTCGCGCTCCTCCGGCGTGAAGTCGCCCTGGTACGCCGCGTCGGTCAGCAGCGCGAAGATGGCCTTCTTGTGGAACAGCTTGTCGCGCGGGCTGTTGACCATGCACACCGCGCCGTCCTCGTACGCCTGGAGCAACGCGGGGGCCTCGCTCTCGCGCGCGAGCAACTCGTGCACCAGCACGCGCTTGTAGACGAGGTCGATCACGGTGTCGCCGTGACGCAGCGCGCCGCCCGCGTACTCTAATTCGTGTGGGTCGACGATGACCGCCGGTAGCCCCTGCCCCGCGAAGTGGCGTCGATAAAGCTCGTGCTCGTAGGCGGTCGGCAAGCCTGCCCAGTCGACGATGCCGATGCTTGGCTTGTTCCCCGCACACCCCCTATGCGTGGCCCACGATTGGTAGCAGCGCAGCAGCAGGTCGGTCAGCCCGGCGCGCGTGTCGAAGGTTTGCAGCGTGTAGCCGCCCGCGTCGAGGAAGCGCCGCACGACGGGCAGCCGCAGGAAGACGGACGTCAGCACGTCGGTGTAGGCGCCGCCGGCCGGGGTCTCGGCGTTGTACTCAATAAAGCTCAGGCTGTCGCCGGCCAGGAAAGCGTCCAGGCGCGAGATCGCGCTGACGGCGTCGTAGCCGGGGTCGATGCGCGCGAGTTCCCTTTCGCGCGGGCTCAGGCGCAGCGGCTCCATCAGGCGCTCGTCCGCCAGCAGGCGCGCGCCGACCTTGATGGTGGCGCCGATGACGAGCCGGCAGGCCTCGCGTACCCGCGCGTATTGCCCCGTGGTGATCATGTGCGGGCGCAGCACACTGCACAGCGGACGGTCGCCGAAGAACAGGTTCTCCTCATGCAGGCCCGCGTCGAGCGCCTCCTGCGACGCAGCGGCCAGCGCGGGGTCGGACTGGAGCAGGCCGTGGTAGCGCGCGATGGCGTCGTCGATCATCGCACACCCTGCTTCCGGCCCATGTAGACGGCCTTGCCCAACAGGTTGTGCAGCACCTCGTCCCAGGTATACTGGCGCGCTGTCGCCGCCGCGCCCGTCCGCAGGCGCTCCACCTGGTCGGGGTGGTCGCGCAGGTAGGTCAGGTAACCGGCGATCTCACCAGGGTCATCGGTATCGACCACCACGGCGTTCTCAAAGTGCACGGCGTAGTCCTCGCCGGTGCTGCCCGTCACGGCCGTCCCGCCCGCGCCCATCACTTCGAGTCCGACGAGGCCGAAGGGCTCGTGGGCGCTGTTGGCGAGCACGGCGTCGGAGGCGCGGTAGAGCGCGCGCACGAACGCTTCGGGCAGGAAGAACGACAGGTTGAGGATGTCGGCCGGCGGCGCCTCGCGTAGGGCCGCGACGCAGTCCTCCATAGAGCGGCTACGCGCCTTGACGTCCGCGACGGAGAGGCCCAGCATATGGGCGCGCCCGATGACCTCGGCCCCGTGCGGCTCGATGCCGCCGCGCATCAGCAGCCGCGCCGGCACGCCCTGCGCCTTCAGCACGGCTAGCGTTTCGACGGCCATGATCCAGCGCTTGTCAGGGTCGAAGCGGCCGATCTTGAACAGCGTCATGGGCGCCTCACCGCTCGCGCCGCCACTGGACGCGGCCAGGGCGGCGCGGACGGCGGCGACGTCGGCCGCGTCGGGCGCCTCCAGGAAGCGCGCGGGGATGCCGTTGGGGATCACCAGCGGGTTCTGTCCGTAGTCCCACATGCGGTGCTTCATGTACTTGCTGACCGTGGTAATGGTCGACACGAAGCTAAGCCGATCCCAGTCGATACGCCAGAAGCCGTAGAGGTTGTTGGCGTTCCAGGAGAGTATGGCGCGGTCGCGCAAGCCCAGGGCGTGCAACTCGTCGGAGAGGCGGGACAGCGACTCAGTAGTTTGCCACTCCTCGGCGATGACGACGGCGGTCTTGCCCGCCTGTAACGCGGGCGCCAGCAGCGTACGGGCGACGAACGAGGGGACGCTCTCGTTCCAGTCGGCGAGCTTGGCTTCCTCGCCCTGGTAGACGCCGTTGGGGTAGTACTGGCTGATCCACTGGCCCCAGCGGTGCAGGGTCAGCCGGCCGTCCTCGCGCTCCTCGCGCTCCTCGCGCCCCGGCAGGGTAGGGTCGCCCACGAAGACCAGGTGCGTCTCGAAGCCCTGGGCGGCCAGGGCGGTGTCCAGCTCGGCCACGCGCACGCCCAGCCCGCCGGCCTGCGCGTACTGGTCGGGCCCCTCGAACGAGAGGCTCACGAAAACCGTATTCTCCGGCGTCAGTTCCTCTGGCATGGGCCGCTCTCCTCATCAACTCACTGTTATCATGACCCGTTCTTGCTCATGATACAGCGGGAGCGGCCTCTTTGTCAGTTGAGCTATGCCCGTACTCGCGAGATGAGCCGACCGGGATGCTTGCGCGAGAGAGCCATGAGCAACATTCTTTCCCTTGGTCAAGGTGATTTGCAGTTCACGTTGAGACACTCACGTACATCCAAAAGCGGGAACCGCGCCTGCCTGGGCTAAGACGTTCGTGCTACCGGGACAGGCGCACGACACGCGCGGGGTGACGACGGGCCAGCCACATGAGGGCCACGACCATGACGGCCGAGGCGATCAACCCAGGCGCGACCCCATTCCCCCACGCGGCCGGTATGCCGAGGCCGACGTGAGCGATCCGCGCCAGCCCCCAAGCCAACTCGCTCCACGCAAACATCAAGAGCAGAGGGCCGCCCATCAGCGTGAGCGCCAGACCGGCGCACCAGAATTGCAGCTCGCCGACGACACGCCAGCGCGCCGGCCGTCCATCGCGCGCCACCCAACGCAGGCCGGCAAGCGCCTGACCGATAGTCTGGCCGCGCCAGGCGAGGGCGAGGACGACGGCGAGCCAGAGCGCCGTGGGCGCGCTACCGACGATGGTACTACTCCACGGGTCGTTCGTTGAGACAACGGCTCACCAAAGAGCGCCTGTCGTTCCGACGCGACACACCTGCGCCAGTCCTCCACATGGCGAAGCGCGCATGAGAAAGTTTTCATCCCCCCTTCACGACCACTTAATCTCACCCCTGTACAGTCGATAGAGACCCACAAACGGGATGAGGATGGGGACACTATCATGCCAAAACGAGATGTATAACAGACCACCCGTAGCGCCGTATTATTCTTCCCCCACCCAACGACGCGGTCTCTATCGTCCTTCTCGTCGCGCCGTTGTTCTCTCACTCCTGTTCCTCGCCGCGTTGGCCCTACGCCTGGCGCTGCTCCCACTGGCGGAGGGCTACGATTTCCGGGCCTTCGCCCGCCTGACGTGGCTCACCTTGCACGGGCGCGATGTCTATGCGCTGAGCGGGACGCAACTCCGCACGGTCCCCTGGGCCTATCTCCCGCTCTATCTGCATGCGCTCACCGCGCTCGGCTGGCTCAGCGCGCGGACCGGCTGGCCGTTCCGGGTCCTCGGCAAGCTCCCCGTCGTGGCCGCCGACCTCGCGATCGGCTGGCTCCTGTACCGGGCGCTGCGTCGCCCTGGGCGCGCGGAGCGGGTCGCCCTGGGCGGCGCGGCGCTCTACCTGTTCAACCCGCTTGTGCTCTACAACGGCGCCTTCTACGGGCGCTTCGACGCCGTGCCCCTGGCTTTCCTGCTGCTCGCGCTGGAGGGCTACCGCACGCGTCTGTTCGCCCCCGCGTACGCCCTGGCCATCGCCGCCAAGACCTTCCCCATCTTTCTGCTGCCGCTGCTCGCGCTGGGTCGCGATCGCCAATCGCCGCGCCGGCTCGCCGCGGCGGGCGCGCTCGTCCTGGCGTTCTCCCTCCCCGGCATCGTCAGCGACCCCGTGGGCATGGCGCACAGTCTGCTGTACCACACCCGCAACACGGCGCTGGGCTGGCTCTCCTGGTATACGGTCCTGCGGCCCTGGCTGTCGGCGCCGCATATCCTTGCCGTAGCGCGCCTGGGCGCTGCCCTCTACGTCGTAGCCCAACTGGCCCTCGTGCGCCTGCCGCTCTATGCCAAGGCGGCGGCGTGCTTCGCGCTGTTTGTCGCGTTGAGCCCGACCGTCTACGAGCAATATCTGCTGTGGCCGCTGCCGTTCCTCATCGTCCTGACGCTGCGCGAGCGCAATAGGTCCGCGCTGTGGCTGCTCGGAGCGATGACCGTGGCCGGGCTGCTGGAAAACGAGTATACCATCAGCCACGCGCGTCTGGCCCCGCTGCCGGCGCCGTGGCCGCCGCTCAACGTCGCGCTGGCCCTTGCGGCGCTGCTCTTCGTCGCCATCCAGGCGCGGCGCGCCTATCGCGGCCGCGCCAGCGCATGATGAAAAACTTCTAATACACACTTCACGACCGCTTAATCCTCCCCGCCTACGCTTGGTATTGTACTCGGCCAATCGAGCGCCGACCCGACTCTAATCATACGAGAGGAGGCAACCTATGCGGCGCACCCTTGTCACCGGCGGCGTCATCATGCTGGCGTTCGCGATCCTGACCCCTGCTTTGCCAACTACGACAACGCCGGCCCACGTCGAGGCGCCCGCACTGGGGAAGATTGACCACATCGTCTTCATCATCAAAGAGAATCGCTCATTCGACCACTATTTCGGGCGCTTCCCCGGCGCCGACGGCGCGACGATGGGGCGGACGTCGACCGGCCAGGTCGTCCCCCTGCGCCCCGCGCCCGACCAGGTCTATCCCGATCTCGGGCACGGCGCCGACGCCGCCTACCTGGCGACCAACCAGGGGGATATGGACCGCTTCGACCGCATCCCCGGCGCGGTGACTCTCGGTGTCGACCACGCCTACATGCAGATGAGTCCGCGCGACATCCCCAACTACTGGGCCTATGCGCGCCGCTTCACCCTGGCCGACCACATGTTCTCCAGCGTCATGGGTCCAACCTTCCCCAATCACCTCGTGACCATCGCCGCGCAGAACATCGGCGTCACATCCAACCCGCAGCGCTCGCACAACCGCTGGGGCTGCGACGCGCCCCCCGGAACCTTCGTCACCACGCTCAGCCAGAATGGCCGCTACGGTGGCGCGTTCCCATGCTTCGACGTCACGACGCTGGCCGACCGCCTCAACGCCCATCACGTTTCCTGGCGCTACTACGCGCCCCAACAAGGGCAAGCCGGCTACATCTGGTCGACCTTCGACGCCATCCGGCACATCCGCTACAGCCCGCAATGGAGGACCAACGTGCGCCCGTGGACGGATTTCCAGGGTGACGTCGCCCGGGGGCGCCTGGCGTCGGTGACCTGGGTGGTCACCGACACGCCGCAAAGCGAGCATCCACCGGCAAGCACATGCCTGGGCGAGAATACGACGGTCTCCGAAATCAACGCCATCATGAAGAGTCCGCTCTGGAAGAGCACGGCGATTGTCGTGACCTGGGATGACTTCGGCGGCTTCTACGACCATGTGGCCCCGCCGCGACAAAACCGCTGGGGTCTGGGGCCACGCGTGCCCCTGCTCGTGATCTCTCCGTACGCGCGCCGCGGCTACATCGACCACACGCCCTATGACTTCGCGTCGCTGCCGCGCTTCGTCGAGCATCGTTTCGCGCTGCCGCCCCTCACCGGCGCCGATGCGCAGGCGGGCGACCTGGGCGCTAGCTTCAACCTGGCCGCGCCACCGGCCGCCCCCCTTGTCCTCACGCCCCACACCTGTCCCCTCATCCCAAGCGTCAACATCAACGGCGCCGAGGCCGGCGGCGGCGCCAACAACGTGATCACGGTCGGAGGCGCGCCCATCATCGCACGGATCGTCGCGCGCGGCGCCGCGCTGGCCGTGACCGTGCGCACTGTGTCCGGCCGCCATACGTACCTCATTACAGCGGCGACGCGGGTGCTGGGCCGCGGGGGGCGCGCGCTGGACCGGCGGGCGCTCCGCGTCGGGGACATCCTGCTCCATCAGGGGGCGACCGTCCAGGATGAGTCAGCCGACGCCTCGGTCGTGGACGGTCAGGTTCTACAGGTCGAGGCGGCGCGGGGCTTTCTATCTCTGCGCGTCCAGACGACGATCGGAGCGGCCACGATGCCACGACGAGGACAAGCCGGCCGGCGTGGACGCGATGTCGTGCTGGCGCTGCTCACGCCCCACACGGTTGTGACGGCGCCGGGGGGCCGGACGCTGGAGAACATCGAGCCGGGGCAACCCGTTGAGGTGACGGGAACCTTGAACTGGCGCGCCCACACGATCCTGCTCCCGTCGCGCGTCGTGGCGCACCCCGCGAGCGAGGCGCCTCCCTGTACGACACTTCCCGTTTCCGGCGACAACGACTGCCCCACCCCCCAGTGACGCGCATGAAAATATTCTAACCCTCGCTTAATCGTGTCTTTAACCTGAACGCCTATAGTGGGTAACAGCGAGGGCTCTACCATCTATCGAAAAGGCTGGGCGCCCACGTCGAGGTACAGCACCGCTTTGGCCAAACAGATGAAAGTGACGGGAGATCACGATGGGCAAGACGAAACGATGGGACAGGCAACGCTTCATACATACGGCCGTGGGCGCCATCCTGTTGCCGCTTGGCGCGGCGGCGACCCTGCTGTGGCCGCTCGCCGGCGGCGCGTATGCCGCGACGGCGCCACGCGCGCCGCGCATGAGCCTGCCAGCCGCCGGCCAACCGGGTGGGGATATCCCTGACAGCGCCGTGTACCTGCGCTACACCAACCGCGGCTTCAGCGTCGAATACGTCGAGGGCTGGCTGCAAACAGCCGCCGCGCACGGCGTCACGTTTAGCGACAAAGACAGTTCCGTGATCGTGGACCTGCGCCCCCGCCTCGGCGGAGACCTATCCGCCTACGTCCAGGGGACCGACCTATCCCGCCTGGCCCATACCCCTGGCTTCCGGCGCGAGGGTCTGGCGCGCGACGCGGTCGGCGGCTATCACGCGGTGCGCCTAACCTATCGCGGCCAGTCGGCCCCCGACGCCGTGACTGGCAAGACAGTCGCCCTGCAGGTCGACCGCTACTACGTGCAGGGCCCGCACGCCTTGGCCGTCCTCACCCTCGCCACACCGCTGGGCGTGGACAACGCCGACGGCTTCCGCCGCATCGCGCACAGCTTCCGGTTCCGTTAGAGCTGCCTGCATGAAAGAGGTACGAGATATGACCATCGGGACAGGGGCCGTCGACACGGTCGCGCTGGGTCTGCGTGATGTCTTCAAGATCTATCGCGATGGCGATACGGACGGTGAGACGGTGGCCTTGCGCGGGATCGATCTGTTCGTGGAGCGCGGCGAGGTCGTCGCACTGATGGGCCGCTCCGGCGCCGGTAAGAGCACGCTGCTCAACCTGATCGGCGGCATGGACACGCCCAGCGCCGGACGCGTCATGGTCGACGGGCGCGACATGGGCCGCCTCGACGAGACTGGGCGCGCGGCGCTGCGCCGGCGCGCCATCGGCTTCGTCTTCCAGGACAACAACCTGCTGCCCTATCTCACGGCGCGCGAGAACGTAGCCCTCTCCGCCGCGCTGGCCGGCGCGCCGGACGCGACGGCGCGCGCCGATGTCCTGCTCGATGAGGTGGGCCTGCGTGCGCGCGCTTCACATCGCCCCGACCAACTCTCCGGCGGTGAACGCCAGCGCGTCGGCGTAGCCTGCGCCCTGGCCGGTTCCCCTGCCGTCATCCTGGCCGATGAGATTACCGGGGAACTCGACTCGGTCACGGCTGACCGCCTCGTCGCGCTCGTGATCGAGCTCGGGCGGCGCGCGTCCGCGGCCGTACTGCTGGTGACGCACAACCCTGAGGTAGCTATGCGCGCGGACCGCGTGCGCAAGATCGAGGACGGCGCGCTCACGCCGCTGCTGGAGGTAACCCCATGATAGACATGAAAGAGGTGCCACAGACGACCGCTATCCTGCGCGGCGAGGGCCTGCGCAAAACCTACCGGCGCGGCCGGGACGAGGTCGTGGCCCTGGACGGCGTCGACGTTACGGTCGCGCCGGGCGAACTGGTCGCGATCATGGGGCCGTCCGGCTGCGGCAAGAGCACGCTGCTGCACCTGCTCTGCGGGATCGACACGCCCTCGGCTGGCCGCGTCTTCCTACGTGACGCCGACCTGGGCGCCCTGGACGCGGAAGGCCGCGCCGCGGCGCGCCGGACCCACATGGGCCTGCTCTTCCAGGCCCACGCGCTGCTCCCCGGCTTGACTGTGGCCGAGAACGTGGCCTTGCCGCTGGCCCTCGCCGGCGAGGCGCGCCGGGAACGCGACGCCCGCGCGGCCGTCTTGCTCGCGATGGTCGGCCTCGCCGACCGCGCGGGCGACCTGCCCGACGACCTCTCCGGCGGCCAGCGCCAGCGCGTAGCCCTGGCCCGCGCCCTCGCCAACGCCCCCGTCGTGGCGCTGGCCGACGAGCCCACCGGTTCGCTCGACAGCGCCACCGCGCGCGACGTGCTCGACGCCATGGTCGGTCTGCTGCGCGCGCAGAGCACGGCCCTGGTCATGGTCACGCACGATCCTCAAGCAGCGGCGCGCGCCGACCGCGTGATCCGGCTGCGCGACGGCCATATCGACACTGCATGGTCCGCGCGCCAGAACATACGAGAGGAGGTCCGCTCGTGACACCTCGCACGACGCCCCGCGCGACGCCCCCGCTGACCCTGCTCGTCCTCGCGTGGCGCTCCATCGCGCGGCTGCCGCGCCGCAGCGCCGGCGCCGTCGCCGGAACCGCGCTCTCCGTGGGCCTGCTCAGCGCCGTACTATTCTTCGTCGACGCCTCGGCGCACGCCATGACCGGCCGCGCGCTCGCCGGCGTGAGCGTCGACATGCAGGCCGCCATCGTGGGGCCGGGGCTCCCGCTGGACACGGCGCGCGCGGCGATCGCCCGCTACCCCGATGTCCGCGCGGCCGCGCGTTTCGCCCGCGCGCCCTTGTTAGGCAGCTCGCTCCAGCGCGGCGCCACGCTCGCTACCAGCGGCGCCGGCGCTCTCGTCGCCATTGATCCCTCGTACCTGCATACCTTCGACGCGCTGCGGCTACGCGCCGGCGCGTTCGGGCCCGACGGCGTGCTGTTGAGTCAGGACATGGGGACCAACCTGGGCGCGCGCGTCGGCGACGTCGTCACGCTGGCGCTGCCCGGCGCGGGCGGGCCCTACCGCGCCCGCGTCACCGGCATCGTCAATATGACGCGCGCCGACGCGCTGTTCCAGCCGACGGACCCGGCCGCGCAAGCCGCCTCGTTCAAGCCCCCCGTCGACGTCGTGATCATGGAGTACACAACCTTTACGCGCACGCTGCGCGCGCGGCTGGCCGGCGCGCCGGCGCCCGCCTCCACCGCCACGGGCGGCGTGGTACAACAGGCCGGCTCCGCCCTGGTCGAGCAGGTCCACATCGCCCTCAACCGCGCCGGGCTCCCGGACGACCCCGCCGCCGCGCAGGCGCGCACTCTGGCGCTACGCCGTGACATCGAGAAGGCCTTCCCCGGCCAACTCCAGGTCGTCAACAACGTGGGGACCGCCCTCGATACGCTCAAGGGCGACATCACCTGGGCCACGGTGCTCGTGATCTTCCTGGCGCTCCCCGGCGTCGCCGTGGCCGCGTATCTCACGCGCGAGGCGGCCGCGGCGCTCGCCCTGGCCCAGCGCCGTGAGTTCGCGCTGCTACGGGCGCGCGGGTTGGGTCCGCGCGAGATCCTGACGCTCGCCGCGCTTTCCAGCGCGCTTCTGGCCCTCGGCGGGTCCGTGCTGGGCCTGGCCCTGGGCTGGCTCGTGGCGCTGTGGGCGGCCGGGTCGTCGCTGCTTACGCCACAAGTGACGGGGCTGGTCCTGCAATCGGCCGCGCTCGCCGTCCTGGGCGCGCTGGTCCTCTCCGCCGCCACAACCTACCTACCGCTGCGCGCGATGCTCGCGCGCGAGGTCGCGGTCGAGCGCCGCGCCGGCCAGCGTGAGCGCCCGCCGCTGTGGCGCCGGCTCTACCTCGACGTACTGGCCCTGGTGGGAGCGGGCATCGTGTACCAGATCACACAGGTCAACGGCTTCCACCCCGTCCTGACCGGCGAAGGCAACACGGCGCTCTCACTTTCGCTCTACACGTTTCTGGCGCCGTTGCTGTTCTGGCTCGGCGCGGTCGGGCTCATCCTGCGCGCGGGGACCGCCCTGTTGCGCCGGCGCGGCGGGCCGGCCGGTCTGCTAGGCCGGCTGTTCGGGCCGGCTGGCGACGTGGCGGGGCGCGCTGTCGCGCGGCGGGCCGCGGCGCTGGGCCGCGCGGGGGCGCTGGCGGCGCTGGCGCTCTCCTTTGGGATCAGCCTCGCCATCTTCGTGCACACCTACGACGCGCAGCAGCGCGTCGACGCCCAACTCACCCTGGGCTCCGACGTCAAGGTGACGCCGGGGTCGCGCGCGCCCCAGACGGCCGCCTTCGCGGCGCGCCTGGCCGCCGCGCCCGGCGTCGCCGCCGTGACACCGTTCAAGACAACCGTGGCCTACGTGGGCACGGAGATCCAGGACATCTTTGGCGTCGACGTGTCCAGCTTCCGCCGCGCGTCGTTCCTGTCCAACAGCTTCTTCCAGGGACTCACGGCGCGGCAGGCCATGGACCGGCTCGCCGCCACGCCCGACGGCATCATCATCTCCGACGAGATGGCGCGCGACTTCAGCATCGCGCCCGGCGACCTGGTGCGGCTGCGCCTGTACAACACGCCGCGGCAGGCCTACGTGACCACGCCGTTCCACGTCGCCGGCGTCGCCTCCGAGTTCGCCACGGCGCCCAAGGACGCCTTCCTGGTGGTCAACCAATCCACGCTAGTCGCCGCCACCGGCGACCCGCACATCGACTTCTTCCTGGCGCGCGCCACGGGCGACGCCGCGGCCGCCAACCGGGGCATCCAGGCCGCCCTCGTGGGCGGGCCGGCGGTGACGACGCAGACGATCGATACGGTCGCCGCCGGCCTATCCACCTCGCTCACAGCGCTCAACCTACATGGGTTGACCACAATCGAGCTGGCCTATACCATCGCCATCCTGACCGTAGGCGTCCTGATCGCCCTACTGGCGGGGTTGGCCGAGCGGCGCGGTGAGTTCGCCGCCCTACGCGCCATCGGCGCGAGCGGACGCCAGATGGGCGCCTTCGTCGCCTCGGAAGCCCTCCTGGTAGCCGCATTGGCGCTGGTGGCGGGGGCGGTGGTCGGCGCGGTGTTGGGGAGCATGCTCGTCACCATCCTGACCGGCATCTTCGACCCGCCGCCGGCCGGCCCGCTCGCGCCGTGGGGTGCGCTCGTCCTGCTGCTGGTCCTAGCGGCGGCGGGTATCGCCCTGGGCGCCGCCGTGGCGATGGCGCGCCTGCGCCGGCTGCCCGTCGCCCAGGAACTGCGCGGCCTGTAGCATGTACAGTTCGATACGAGTCGTGACAGCTCCGTCGCCTAAAGCAATGGGCTGTCACGACCAACCAGCAACCGCTCGGAGGCCGATTAAAAATCTCTCATGCCCCCTTAATAGCGGCTTCATGTAGCCATCGTACGATACATAAGGTAGGCGCGAAAGCCGCCAACCACTGGAGCGCGCGTCCTATACGTGCGGCTGGCGACCGGATTGAAGGGTGTAAGAAAATGATGGGTATCGGGGGACGATTGGGGTGGAAACGCCGGCGCTATTTGGGCGGCGCGTTGGGCGTGATCGGGCTGATCGCGGCCGTCGTCGTCCTGCAGGAGGTTGTCCCGCAACTCGCGACGTTCGACCTGGACGTCTCCTTGCAGGCCGTCGGCGCTCTGGCGCATCGGGTCACGGGGCACAACCTGACACATCTGCTGGCGACCTACGGCTATTGGGCCGTGCTGCTCTTCGTGGCCGTCGAGAGCATCGGTATCCCCTTCCCGGGCGAGACCATGCTGCTCGCCGCCGCGATCTACGCCGGTACGACGCACCACCTGCACCTCCCGCTGGTCATCGCGGCGGCCGCCGCCGGCGCCATCCTGGGCGACAACGTGGGCTACCTGGCTGGACGCGAGGGCGGCTATCGTCTGCTGCGCCGCTACGGCCATCTGGTGCGGCTGGACGAACGCAAGCTCAAGCTGGGGCAGTACCTGTTCATGAAGCACGGCGGCAAGGTCGTCTTCTTCGGGCGCTTCGTCGCGGTGCTGCGCATCTGGGCCGCCTTCCTGGCCGGAACCTACCGGCTGCCCTGGCGCCGCTTCCTGGCCTACAACGCGGCCGGCGGCGTCGTGTGGGCCACGGTCTTCGGGCTGGGCGGCTACGCGCTCGGCGATAACGTCCATCGCGTGAGCGGGCCGGTCGGTATTGGCGGCGCCATGCTGGGAGCGCTACTCTTGCTCGCCGGCGTCGTGGTCCTACGCCGCAACGAGAAACGCCTGACGGAGGAGGCGGAGCGCGCCCTGCCCGGCCCGCTTGACGGGGAGCAGCCGCGCGACACGCCGCGACGACAGGCCCACATAGGGCATAGGGCGGCCAGCACAGCGCATCTCGTCGAGGTGGAGGCAAGAGGATAGCGTATGCACGACAGTATTCAACAGGGGCTGCAAACGTTGGCTTCTCACAACGTCGCGGCGCGCGACGCCCTCATCGTCTGCGCGGCGGCCGTCGTCTACGTCATGGCCGCCGCGTGGCTCGTTGTCATCGCGCGGCGCCGCGCGTGGCTCACGCTGGGCGCCGTGGTCCGGCTGGCCGCGCTGGGCGTCTTGGCCTACGCGGCATCCAAGGTCCTCACGAGCGTGGTCGCTGATCCGCGGCCCTACCTGGTGGAGCATGTGCGGCCGCTCATCCCTGTCGCGCGCGACAACGGCTTCCCGTCCGACCATACGCTACTCGCGGCGACCCTCACGGCCACTCTGTGGTGGATCAACCGCCGTGCGCTGGCCGCCTTTGCCATCGGGACGTTGCTGGTGATGGCCGGGCGCCTGGGCATCGGCGCCCACCACACTATCGACGTGCTCGGCGCCGTGGGCATCGTCGTCACAGCCGCCCTCGTCGTGGCGGCGCTCTCGCTGCCGGCGGCGTGGGACCGGCCGCTGCTCCCGCCACGATGGCGCGGTGGCAGCCGACCAACGGACAATCGCACACCGCGATCCGTTGATGTAACATCCCTACCGGACAGCGTTTAGCACCTACCTTCACTCCAGCGCGCTGGGGTTGGCACGCACGCCAAAGCAGTCGCCCGCGCGACCGAAAGAAAGATACGACAGACACGATGGAACAAACTATCGCCCAGTTCATCCTTAACCTGTTCACGACGCTTGGCTATGGGGGCATCGTGGTGGTGATGGCCATCGAGAGCTGCTGTATCCCCCCCCTTGCCGAGCGAGTTGATCATGCCCCTGGCGGGCTTCCTGGCCGTCCAAGGCCGCTTCCTTCGCCACGCGGCTCATGCCCATCGTGCGCACCTTCATCTCGCTCCCAGCAGGTATCGCGCGCATGAACGTTGGCCGGTTCATCGCCTACACCTTCGTGGGCTCGTTCCTGTGGCGCCTGATCCTCGCCTACGCGGGCTACGCGTTGGGACAGCACTGGCGGGATGTCGGCAGCGTCTTGCGTAAATTCGATGTGCTGATCGCCGTCGTGGTCGTGGCGCTGGTCGCGGTCTTCGTGTACCGGCACGCGCGACGCGTGACCGCGTAAGGCAGGGGATAGCAGGGAGCGTTAGTAGCGCCGCACGCTGAACGCGACGGGGAGGGCCGCCGTGACCCCATCCACGAGCACGCGGCCCCAGAAGACGTGCGTACCAATGTTGGGCGTGTGGGTGACGGTGACAGACGTCGTTTCGCTCCAGGCGCCGTCGCGCGCCGTAGCGGCGCGGGCACGCCGCGCTACCTCACGTCCCGCATACCAGACCGTCCACGTCACCATCTGGCGCGCGGACGGCGCCGCGCCGCGCACGGTCCACTGTATGCGCAGTTGGATCTCATTGCCAGGATGGAAAACGTGCGCGACGTGTCCGCGCGCGTCGAGGGTCGTGACGCGCCGGACGACGACCCGCGGTAGGTTCGCCGCTTGCGCCGGATGTGTCGCAGGCGCGACGAGCGCGCTAGCCACGGCGGTGATGGTCAGGCCGATACGGGTGTACCGGGTGTAGCTCATGTGGTTGGTCATACGCGCTCCTCTTTTTTGATGCCCGGACCAGGGGAGGGGCGCCACGCATGCGTGGCGCCCCTCCCCTGAATCGGATTGACCGAACTGTTACTGGCCGGCCTGTCCCGCTCCGGTGTCGGGACCCTCGGCGCCGCCGTTGTCGGCGGGGCCGGAGGTGTCCTGGGGGCCGGAGGCGTTCTGGCTGTCCTGGCAGTTGCCCGTCTCGTTGCCCGCCGCGTCGGTGGCGCACGGCGCGTTGGCGTCGGTGTCCGTCGCCTGGTCGCCCGTCGCGCCGGCGATCAAGTCAGCCTGCACGGCGGCGGGATGCGCGGCGACGACGCTACTGGCATGCGCGGCTGTCGCCGCTCCACCCATGAGCGCTACACCGAGACCGAGGGTCATCAAGGTTCGTTTGATCATTGTTCGAGCGCCTCTTTCCTAACCTACTGTCGTTGTCTTCGCGCGGTACGGCGTACCGCTTTGGGTTTGTGCGCGACCGGCCGTATCCCGCACACCCTCATCATCGCACCGCACAGTTAAGAGACGGTTAGGAGACGGTTAGAAGACGGTTAGAAATGTGAAAGTCTTCGGGGCGGAACTGTCTGGCGTCGTCGTAGCGTCAGAGGCGGCGACGCGGCGCCGGAGGACGCGCCGCCGGAACAGACCCTTTGCGCACATCCAACCTGTAGAGATATTAGTCCGCTGTGCCGCCGAGTACCTCGGCCCCCGTGATCAGCCGCACCACCTGTTCCACATCCGTGTCCGCCGTCCGCACCACGCCCACACGCTGGCCCTGGCGCAGCACTATGATGCGGTGCGTCAGGTCGATCACCTGAGGCATATTATGACTGATCAAGATGATGGATAGCCCCTCGGCGTTGATGCGGCGGATGAGATCGACCACGCCGCGCGACTCGCGCACGCCCAGGGCCGCCGTCGGCTCGTCCATGATGACGACGCGCCGGCCGAAGACGATGGCGCGCGCGACGGCGACGGCCTGGCGCTGACCGCCGGACAGTAGGTCAACGCGCTGCCGCACCGACTTGAACCCGACGTTCAAGGAGTGCAGCTGCCGATCCGCCTCGCGCCGCATCCTGCGCTTGTTGATGAAGCGCAACCCCACACCCAAGGGGCCGGATACGCGCGGCTCACGCCCCAGGAACAGGTTCTCCGCGATGTCCATCATCGGGACCACGGCGAGGTCCTGGTACACGGTCTCGATGCCGGCGTGCTGCGCGGCCATGGGACTCCGCAACTGCACGACCTGCCCGTCGACCAGGATCTGGCCCGCGTCGGGCTGGACGGCGCCCGACAGGATTTTGATGAGGGTGGATTTGCCGGCGCCGTTATCCCCGCACAGTCCCAACACCTCACCGGGGCGAAGGTCGAGATCGACGCCGCTCAATGCCTGGACATGGCCGTACGCCTTCGAGATGCCGTGCGCCTGCAAGACCGGGAGCGCCTCGGTCGTCGCGCGGCGGATCGAGGAACAGGCGCAAGCGCGGGTCCCAGCGCCGCCCGCGGTTGACGGCGCCGCTCCAGGCGTGCGACTCGGTGCCGTGTTTCACGGTCGCCAACTCGATCCGTATCCGGACATCCTCCGGCTGCAGCGGCGGCAACTCGTACGGACACAGCGCGAAGGCGCCCGTCGCGGTCTCAAGCATCAGTTCGTGTGGCATCGCTCGCCCTTTCCTGTCGTCTTGCTCGCTCTAATGGTCGGCGCCGCGCCCCGTGGTCGGGACAGCCAGCGCGCTGGCGACAGGGTCCTGCCCCACCTCGACAGGGTCCTGCCCCGCGGCGCCGTGGCGCTTTTGGCCGCTCACAGGAGCCACCACCATGGAGTCCATGCGTTGCGTCGTGGCGCGCGTGCGGAGGCCACGCCGTGCTGCCGGTCTGGCTGGTCCACGGGACGCGCGCATGAGGAACTGTGTGGGAAGGATGACCTGGCTCTCCTCAGGCGGAAGCGGCGCGTCGTCGCGGATCAGGCGGAGCAACAGATCGCACGCGCGTTGCCCGACCTCGTAGGCGGGCTGCCCGATCGCGGTGAGCGGGCGCGCCAGCAGCGAGAAGAGCGGGACATCGTCGAAGCCGATGACGGAGATGTCCTCAGGGATGCGGGCGCCGTCGTCGCGCAGCGCGAGCAGCACCCCCCGTGGTCGTCACATCGCCCCACGAGATGATGGCCGTCGGGCGCGGACGGAGCCCCCAGATCCGCCGCGCCGCGTCATACCCACCGTCCTGGTGTGGCCGCGCGGGGATCAGGAGATCGGGATCAAGCGGAATCTTCGCCGCCTCCAGCGCCGCTGTGAACCCCTGCAGACGCTGGTGAGCGGTCGTGATGGCGAGATCGCCAACGACCATGGCGATGCGGCGGTGCCCCAGGCCGAGCAGATATTCCGTCGCCCGATGCATGCCGCCGACGTTGTCCACCTGGACCGAGGGGAGTCCGAGCGCGGGGAGGCCGCGGTCGAGCAAGGCCAGCTTAACCCCCGCGTCGGCGAGGCGTTGCACATGGGCGACCTCCCCACTCGACGGAGCCAGGAGGATGCCGTCGACGCGCTTCTCGCGCAGCATGGAGAGGTATGCCTGCTCCTTGGACAGGTCCTCGTCGGCGTTCCACAGGACGACGCTGTAGCCATGCGCGCGGCCCATGTCCTCGACGCCCCGCGCGACCTGGCTGAAAAACGAACTGGTAATATCGGCGACGACGAGGCCAAGCGTGCGGGTATGGCCTTTAGCCATGCTGCGCGCGATCCCATCGGACGTGTAATTGAGGTCCTTGGCCGCGGCCAGGACGCGTTGCCGCAGGCCGTCACTCACGAACCCCGTTCCGTTGAGGACACGAGACGTCGTCGCCAGGGAAACGTGGGCTCGTCGGGCAACATCCACTAGTGGGTCACGCCCCATCTAAATGGAATTGAAACATAGCGGCCCATCGCGGCTGCTACCCGCCCTGTTCCGCCCGTTGACTAGTCGGGGGTGGCGCTTGACCAACTCCAGTTAAATGGGGCGTGACCCACTAGTGGGTCACGCCCCATTTAGGTGGAATTGATGCGTAGCAGCCCATCGCGGTTGCTACGCACCCCGTGACGCTCGTTGACTAGAGCCTGTTATGCACTTTTCTGCCACAATCGCGACGGATCGTTAAGATGGAAAGCATCGAAGCGACGAGAGGAACTCCTGAGCCTATTCACTGCTATCTGACAAGCCGATGCACGACGACCT
>JAABUL010003972.1_pt1 | contig 20761 bp, 26 predicted proteins | sample 5559151 | NCBI WGS metagenome assembly JAABUL01 (sample SAMN10711876, study PRJNA513368) | rock metagenome | isolation source: Antarctica rocks | place: Antarctica: Victoria Land, Pudding Butte sud | reverse complement strand
GGGCCGGGACCACTTTTTGCATGTCGCCCCCAGGGGAGGACATCATTAAAGTCCCGCGCGCCCTGGTCGACCACCTCAGCGAGATGCTCTGTTATGCGGCCTAAACGGCCAAAGTCTAGCTAAGACGCGGCCGTTCGCGAGGATACGTCGTGGCACGCACTCTGCGGCGGCACGAGTCAACGCCCCATGGACACGACTAGGCGCGGGGGCATGCGCGCCGCGTCGATGCGGAACAGAAGATATGCCCAGCCCCACGAGGACTATGTGGAGGAACGCGGCATGACCGTTAGCGACAAAAATCCTGCCCTGACCGTCCACGAGGAAGACCCCTACAACGCCGGGCCGCCCCTCGACCGGCTGCGCGCCAACTTCGTGACCCCCAATGAGTTATTCTACGTGCGCTGCCACGGCAACATGCCCGCGATCGACCCTGACAGCTATCGCCTGTCAGTCACGGGCTCGGTCGGGCAAGCGTTGCGCCTCTCACTCGACGACCTGCGCCGCGACTTCCCCCAGGAGACGGTGACGGCGACGCTGCAGTGCTCGGGCAACCGGCGCGCCGGGCTCATCGCCGTCAAGCCGATCCCCGGCGAGACGCCCTGGACCGAGGACGCCATCAGCACCGCCGACTGGACGGGCGTGCCGTTGCGCGCAATCGTGCAGGCCGCGGGCATCGGCCCCGCAGGGCGCCGCGTCGCCTTCACCGGCCTGGACATGGGCCACAAAGCGGGCCGGACGTTCCAGGTAGGGAGTTCGATCCCCCTCGACAAGGCGATGGGATCCGAGGTGCTGCTGGCGTATGAGATGAATGGCGCGCCGCTGCCCCGCGCGCACGGCGCGCCGCTCCGTGTGGTCGTGCCGGGCTACATCGGGACCTGCAACGTCAAGTGGCTCGGCGAGGTCCGGCTACAGGCCGGCCCCTCCGCCGCCTACACGCAGGCGCACCAGTACAAGCTGTTCCCGCCGCAGGTGCGCAAGGAGGAGGCGAACTGGGACGAGGGGTTGATGCTCCAGGAGCTGTCGATCAACAGCGCCATTTGCACGCCGGTGGACGGCGCGACCGTGCCGGCGGGGCAGGTGCGGGTCGAAGGCTACGCGATGGCCGGCGGCGACCGCGATGTCGCGCGGGTCGATGTCTCCGCCGACGGGGGCGCGACGTGGACGACCGCCGACCTGAGGCCCGATGGTTCGCGCTGGACGTGGCGCTTCTGGACATGCGCGTTCGACCTCCCGCGCGGAGACCACCAGATCGTCGCCCGCGCGTACGACACGGCGGCCAACACGCAGCCAGAGGACCCCGCGACGATCTGGAACTTTGGCGGCTACATGAACAACTCCTGGCCCCGCGTCACGATCACGGCGCAGGCCCGGTAGGCAGGGTATCCCGTCATCCCTCCCACTCTTGTATTCCCGCGCTATGCAGGCTATGTGGGCAGCGGCGCGGGGAAACAGGGGCCCGCCACGCGCGCCGCGGCGTCCCTGCGCTCATGCCCGCGCGCCGGATGTGTCGCCCTCTCGGCGGTCCCACTCCTCGTAGCCGGCGCGCGCCAGAGCGGCGAAGGCGCGCGCCGCGGGTGAGGGTGTCCGCCCGCGGGGACGGACGAGGCGGAAGGTGCGGCGCAGGTCCACGCCCGCGACCTCCGCTGTCGCCACGCGCCCCTCCGCTGCGGCGCGCTCCACCACCAGCGTCGAGAGGACCGCCATCCCCAGCCCGGCCTCCACGGCGCGCGCCACCCCCTCCCCGCTCGGCAACTCCAGAACGGCGACGGGGGCCACACCGGCCGCCGCCAGCGCCCGCTCGGCGAAGCCCCGCGTCCCCGAGCCCGCCTCACGCCACACGAACGGCTCGCCCGCCAGGTCCCGTGGCTCGACCGGCCCGCGTCCGGCCAGGCGGTGCGCCGGGGGAAGGACGAGCAGCAGCCGGTCGTCCTGGAACGGTAGGATGTCCAATGCCCCATCGCTGTCGTCGAGCGGCCCCTCGACCAACGCCAGGCCGAGCGCGCCGGAGCGCACCCGGGCGGCTATGGCAGCGGTGTTCGCCACCTCGACACGCACCGCCACCCCCGGATATGCCGCCGCGAACCGCGCGAGCAAGCCCGGCAGGGCGTAGGACCCGATGGTCAGGGTCGCGCCCAGGTGCAGCTCGCCACCCTCGGCGCGCGCGAACTCGCCCATCTCGCGCTCCAGCGCCACCACGGCGCCGCGCAACTCGGCCGCACGCGCGGCCAGGAAGCGACCGGCGTCGGTCGGGACCGGCGTGTGCCCGACCACATCGACCAGGCGTAGTTTAAAGTGGCGTTCCAGGGCGCGCACCTGCTGCGTCACCCCCGGCTGCGTCAGGTGGAGCTCTTCGGCCACCCGCGTGTAGTTACCCAGCGCCACCACGCGCACGAACGTCTCTAACTGCACCAGCGTCATACTCATGCCCCCCTCTTCTAGCAAAGAAATATTTTGCTTTATGCCTATTAAATATACTTTGACTTAGTATAGCAGGGTGGCTTATGCTGGGGACAGACGATAGACGCACACATCATAGTCATAAAGAGGGAACATATGGACGGTCTCGATAGGGCGCGACGGGTGGAGACAGACGCGGCGGCGATGAGCACGCGGGCGGCCGTTGTCGTCCCCGCACGCCGCCATGCGCTTGCGGTGAGTGTGGATAACGTCAGCCCGAGCTGGTTCACCAGCGTCATGGGCACGGGTATCCTGGCCCTGGCCGCCACGCTCTCGCCGATCGCGCTGCCGGGGCTGCGCGGCGTCGGTGTGGCCCTCTGGCTTGCCGACACGGCGCTGCTGGCCGCCTTGCTGCTGCTCTGGGCCATGCAGGCGCTACGCCACCCACACCGTATCGCGGCTAGTCTGCACGACCCGGCGGTGGCCCAAACGTGGGGCGCCCCGCCGATGGCGTGCTTCACCATCGCCACCGGCTTCCTCGTCATTGGCGCCCCGCTGTTTGGGACCGCGCGCTGCCTGCCCTACGCCGAGGCGCTGTGGCTCCTGGGCGTCGCCGGCAGCCTCTTCTCCATCCTGAGCATGCCGTACCTCATGTTCACGCGCCACGAGGTCTCGACCGAGACGACCTACGGGAGCTGGTTATTGCCCGTCGTCCCACCCATCGTGGCCTCGGTCCCCGGCGCGCTGCTCGCGTCGCGGTGGCCGGTGGCCCTGCGTGCGGATATGCTCGCCCTGACCTACGCGCTCTGGGGCATGGGCATTATCCTCTCCGGGATCATCATCGTCCTCTTCTACGCCCGCCTGGCCTACCATAAAGTGCCCGCCGGAGCGCTCGTCACCACGCTGTGGCTCGTCGTCGGCCCGCTGGGGCAGTCGATCGCGGGGATCAACGCCCTGGGAACGGCAGCGTCAGCCGTCTGGCCCACGTTGGGTCCGGCCCTGGGCGCGGCCGGGATCATCTACGGGCTGCCGGTATGGGGCTTCGGCCTGTACTGGCTGACCCTGGCGATTCTGATGACGGTACGCACGGCGCGCCGCCATCTGCCCTTCACGCTGGGCTGGTGGGCCTTCACCTTTCCGGTCGGCGTGTTGACGACGGGGACCTACGCCCTCTACGCGCGCACCCACGCCTCACTGTTCGCTGCGGTCGGCCTGCTCCTGCTGGCCCTGTTAGCGACGATGTGGGCGCTGGTGGCCGCGCACACGGTGCGGCACAGCCTGCGCCATGTGGCGGTGACCGCCCCGTCGCCGTCTCCAGTGGCCCCTAGCGTCCCGGTCCTGGACGCGTCACTGGCCCTGTAAGCGACGGGCCGCACGTGGCGCGTGGCGCGCTCCGTGCGGCGCCATCGCCCATCGTCCCCACCCTGGTCACGCTGCTTGTCTCCGCCATGTGTCCGCCACGCCGGCGTCCCCACGGGACGACCGCTCCCCGCCCGCTGGACGCCGCCGATCATCGCCGCTCCTGGTCTCTCCCCGCGCGATCTCCTGCGGACTCTAGACGTCGCGGGAGCACGAGGTGAGAACATGGAGCAGGAGCGCCAGTGCGGCGTCGGCGAAGGCGCGCTTGACCGTTATACGGTCGTCTACGTTGCCCAGTTGTCTCTGGTCGATCCGCTCAACAGGCGACCCATCGCGGACGCCGACGACCGCGAGGTACGTGAGGCCAGCCGTCTTGGTGGAACGGCGGCCCGCCGTGGGCGCCGCGATCCCCGTCTCGGCGATGGCCCACGTCGCGTCGAACAACCGGGCGGCTCCGTGGGCCATCGCCAGGGCCGTTTCGGCGCTCACGGCGCCGTAGACGGCCAACGTCTCCTGCGGGACGCCCAGGATGTCGCGCTTGGCGTTGTTGGTGTAGGGCACGAGGCCGCCGCGCAGCCACAGGCTTGCCCCCGACACATCCGTGAGTTGGGACAGAATGAGGCCGCCCGTCGACGATTCCGCTACCGCCAGCGTGTCACCCCGCGTCGCCAGCAACCGCGCCACGGCGATCGCCGTCATTGCCCTCTCCCGCGCGGGTCGAGACCACGCGCCCCGCGCTATCCCCACGTCGCGGCCTGGGTGCCCCACGCATAGATGCGGCCCTGGTGGATGCGCACCGCGATCGCGGGCAAGGGCGCGGGGGGGACGCCCGCCACGACGTGGCCGTGCCGGCTGAAGGCGGCCCCATGGCAGAGGCACCCGAAGCGCTCGTGCGCGGCGTGCCAGTCGATGTGACAGCCCATGTGCGTGCAGATGGCCGAGAGCGCGTACACGCGTCCGCCCTCGTTGAGGAGGTAGCCGTCGACGCCGCCCGCGCTGAAGCGGCGCGCGGCGCCCGGTGGCACGCCCGCGGCGTCGGCCACGTCGTACCAGCGCCCGTTCGCCCCGACCAGGGACGGCAGGCGCGGATGGCCCAGACCAGGCAGTTCCCGATCCAGCCCCACGCCCACCAGCACGCCCGCGGCCACGCTGGCCAGCGCCGTGAGCCCCCCCCGTCGCGTCAGGCGTAACGGTTCCCGCGCGTCGGGGAGCGGGCGCGCCTCGTTTAGGCGCGCTTCCAGGCGCGCCCGCACGTCGGCCGGCAGCCGGTCGGCCCCCGGCCGCTCCCCGGCCAGCGCCCCCGCCAGGACACATGCCATGATCTCCGCGCGCTCCAGTCCCGGCGGCAGAGCGGGGGCCTGGTCGGCCAGCAGGAAGGCCACGTACGCCTCCAACTCCTCGGCCGCCCGTTGCTCCGCGCGCGCCCTATCCTCGTCCATCGTCGTGCCCTTCTACCGTCGCGGCCCGCTTGAGCGCGCGATGCTGCACTACTTTCACGTTGCCCTCGCTCATCCCGAGTTCCCGCGCGGTCTCGATCAATGTATAGCCGCGCAGGAAGCGCAACTCCAGCACCCGGCGCTCACGCTCCGGCAGGGCCGCCAGCAGGCGATCGATCCGCCGCGCGGTCCGCCCCGGCGACACCGGGACGGTCCCCCTCTCCGCGGCGAACAGTATGTCCTCCACCTCCGCGATGTCCACCGTCTCGCCCCCACGGGCGCGCCAGTAGTCGACGATGGTGGTGCGGGCCGTGGCATAGAGCCACGCCTGCACGGCCTGCGGCGTGCGTCCGTCGTGCAGGCCGCGCATCGCCTTGGCGAACACCTCCCCTGTCAAATCCTCCGCCGTCTCCCGGTTACCCACCTTATGGTAAACGAAGCGGTAGATCGGCTCCAGGTTCGCGCGGTACGCCGCGGCGACGGTGGTCTCGCGCTCCACCGTCACGGAGGTATCCCGTCGCCGCAGGCGCGCCGCCCATTCCAGCATAGAGTTCTCCTCTTCCCATCCTCCTTCATGATAGGGGAACGGCGGAGAGGCTGATCGACCCCTCCTGTCCCCCTATGATAAGGGAGCGGCGGCGAGGCTGGATGTCCGCATCCGTGACTACTCCGGCCGGCCGTTGGCGACCGCGGGACGATCGCGTGGACACACCACCGTCCCGCGGTCGACGACACCTGCTACGGCGTGCCGGCGGGCGCCGTGACGACCCAGACGATCGGCTGGAATGTCTGGAACGTCAGCGTCCCGTTGCTACTGGTGCTCGGCAGCAGCTTGGGGTACGCCCGCGCCGTGTCCTGAAAGGTGGCGTTGTAGACGTAGACCTTGGAGCCGCCGGTATGGATGCTGATGGTCACCAACTTTTGGGTCGCCGTGCCATAAGCGACGCCGGGCTGAAACGCGGTGTAGGGCGTTTCCTGCCCATGGATCTTCTCGCTCCCTGCCGGCGCGTTAGGGAAATTGCCGAAGACGCTGGTGCAGGTGGTCCCATCGGCGTTGCACTGCTGCAGGCCGAACGTCTTGACCGCGGTCTCCCCGTTGGGGGGCGGCACGTCGAGGCCGTTGGGCCAGTTGCCCAAGATGATCAGCTTGGGGCTGGAGACGGCGCCGGGAGCGAAGGTCGCGGTCAGGCCGAAGCCGCTGACGCTACCTCCTCCAGGGCCGATCAGAGCCTCTTGGTAGGCGGTGGCAGCTTGCGGCGGACCACCGGCATGGGCGAGGGCCGGAGTGAGCAGGGTAGCGGCGAGACCGAGGACGGCAAGGCCGCCGGTGTGACGGATAGGTGCGACCATACGGAGATTCTCCTTCATGATTGTCCCGACACGGGACGTTATTGACTCACGGGACCGGCGATGTGGAAGTGGACGGTGACGATGTTGGAGAGCAGCGCGTTGCCCGCCGTGGCGCGCACGACGGTGGGCGCGAGACCCTTGACCACGTAGACGGTGAGGGTACTATCGACGTCTGTCCCGAAGAGGGCTTTGCCGGCCAGCCAGGTGGTCCAGATCTCTTTGGCTCCGTTGACCTGGGCGACGCCGGTGAGCTGGAAAAGGTTAGCCAGGTTGGTGTGTTTTTTGTTGGTGGAGAGGGTGACGACGAGGCCGGGGATGGCGGGGTTAGGCCCCGGCTTGAAGAGGGGGCTGGTCGGCGCGATGAAGCGGGGGCTGCCGGCGAGGTCCATGCTGTGGCCGGGCGCGGCGTCCAGGGCGAGGTCGACGACGAAACCCTTGCCGGCGACCCCCGTAACATCGCCGGGTCCGGGAGCGAAGACAGTGACGCGGACGGGGGGCGCGGCGGCGGCGCGTGCAGCGTGGGCCGGTACGGCCGCTGCGGGGACGAGGAGCGTGGCGGTGAGGGCGAGGGCCGAGAGCGGGAGCAGGCGCGCGAAACGATAGCGCATAATCTATCCTCTAGAACGGGTCGTTGGACGACGGCCACAAGCGGCGTGTCGTGGGGCAACCGCCGGCCGTGCACGACCGACAAGCGCCTCCACCCTGTTACTACGTGAGAGGGTTACAGCGCCGCGACGACGCGGGAAAGCATGAGGCATGAACCTTGCGAGCGCTACCTACCATGTCTATGGATACACATGGTTATCGTCCAATCCACGCTCCGGGCGGCCGCCTCGGCCTGACGGTGCTCGGTAGTGGTGGACCGTTCCTCACGCCCCGCCGCGCCTCGTCATGCTACGTCGTCTGGCTCGATGGACAACCGCGCCTCCTGCTCGACGCCGGGAGCGGCGCTTTCGTCCGCGCCGGTCAGGCCGGCCTCAACCTTGCCGCTCTCGAGACGGTACTCCTGACGCACACGCATATCGACCACACCGGCGGCCTCGCGGGGCTCGTCTTCGCGGCCTATATGCAGGGGCGTACAACGCTCCTCAGCGTCGTCGGCCCTAGCGGCCGCGACGGGCAACCGGGCTGCCGGCGTTTCGTCGATCTGCTGTTCGGCGAGGACGGCGCCTGGTCCTACCTGCAGACGTTCGAGGGCTTCGGCATCGACGCCAGCGAGGCGCCCAGCCCGTTGCCGGGGGAGCCTACTGTCGTCCTGCAGCGGGGCGACCTTACGGTGCGGTCGGTGGCGACGCCGCACGGCATGATGCCGGCCGTGGCCTACCGCATCGACGACGGGGGCGCGTCGCTCGTCTACAGTGGGGACGTGTCCGGCCGCGCGCCAGGCTTTGTGGAGTTGGCGCGGGGCTGTGATGTGCTGCTCCATGATCAGGCCGTGCCCGAGCGTGACGTGCGCGAGAGCCACCTGCACACTAAACCAAGCGTGACGGCGGGCATCGCGCGCGACGCGGGGTGCCGGACGTTGGTCCTGACGCATATCATGCCCTACCTCGACGGCGAACTCGACGACGTCGTGGCGACGGTGCGCGAAACGTACCACGGCGAGGTGGTGGTCGCGGAAGATGTCATGACTATCCCGGTCAGTCGCGACGCAGCGTCGTACTGACGGCGATAACCGTGGTAGGGATAGTCGACGAGGTGGCGCGGCCGGTCCAGCCTGAGTTGGAGCGTTACCTGTGCCGGGCGCTCATGCTGTTGCGCTGGATCACGCTGGCCGCCCTGCTGGCGATCGTCGTGATGCAGCCCGCCGTCGGCTACCGGCGGCTGCCCATGCGGGCGCTCGTGGCGCTGTTCGCCGGCTACAGTCTGGTGGTGGACCTCCTCAGCCTGCGCGTGGCCCGGTCGCGCCCCCTCGTCGCGACGGCCGTTCTGACCCTGCCCGCGGCCGCTGGGCTCTACGCCCTCGGCGCCGAGCCTGGGGGGGTGCTCTTCGTGCTGTTCTTCCTCGCCGTCGACTACGCGGCGGCTAGCATGAGCCCGCGCGGCACGCTGCTCTACGTCGCGGCCGCCGTCCTGTGCGCGGCAGCCATCGACCCGCTGCTGCCCCGCTGGGGCCACACCATGGCGGACGTCCGCTTGCTGGCCGCCCGCCTGGTCATCCTGGCCCTCGTCGGCGCCGGTATGGTCATCCTGACGCGACGGCTGGGCCTGGAGCACGAAGCGAGCCGCATCACGCGCGATGAGGCCGAGCGATTGGAAGCGCTCGACTGCCTGCGCGCGGACTTTGTTGCGTCGGTTTCGCACGACCTGCGCACGCCGCTCACGGCCGTGCGCGCGGGGCTGGGCATGCTCGAAACGGGCATCGGCGAGCGCCTACCACCCGAGGAGCGGCAACTCCTGAGCGACGCCCGGCTCAACGTCGAACGACTCCGCCGGCTGATCGACGATCTGCTCGCCTACAACCAACTGGAGGCTGGCGCCGTGCGCCGATGCTCTCGCACAGGGGGGAAGAGCCTGTCGTCGTGCGCGCCGGTGTACCTGTCCGAATGCTCCGCTTGCAAGCCGATCTCGCCGAGCCACTTGATGCCGCGCATGCTGACGTAGCTCGATACGACCGCGCACAGCAGAAAGCCATGCCGCATGAATAGAGGGGCGCTATGCCCTCACGATTGGTCTATCTACATCTTTTGCAAGCTATTCACCATTTTGTCACCAACCAGTCACCCAATAGTCACCGTACAGCACCCGGTTGTTCGCCATTGTATCCCGCTCCCGGCATGAGCCGTGCTCGTGTTGATAGGGGCCGGTATACCGAATTGGCAGGGACGGAGACGATGGCACGGCTCGTCGATAGCCCGTGGGCGATCAGTCTGGACGGCGAGAGCGGCCCCTTTGTCCAACGGGTGACGGTGTGAGGGAAGCGATCCTCCACGCCATGTTCGAGTCCCCCCTGGGACACGGCGACGATACCTGGAGCGACTTCCTACTGTTCTCGGCGCTAGCCGAGATTGGACACCGATCAGCGTGGATTATTCACAGGAGAACACACATGACCCGAAGACATTGGCCCGGCCGAGCCACGGTGGCCACGGCCGCTCTTGCGGTCGTGCTGGCCCTGCCAGCCAGTGACGCCGCCACGCGCCACACCCAGGCCGTCACGGGCGGCCCGCCGTTGCCCGTGCAGGCGCCCGCCCTCTACGGCGCCGCGCCGCCCATCAGTGCGCGCGACCGCGTCTACACCGCCGACCAGACATCCAACACCATCACCGTCATCAACCCCGCCACCAACCAGGTTCTGGGCACGATCCCCTTGGGTGACGAGCGTGTCGGCCGCCTACTCAGCCCGCTCTACTTCGGCCAGACCAACGTGCACGGGCTCGGCTTCTCGCGCGACGGACGGCTCCTCGACGTGATCGACGTCACCACCAACGCGGCGGTCTTGATCGATACGGCGACGAACCGCGTCGTGCGCACATTCTACGTGGGGCGCGCGCCCCACGAGGGCTTCATATCACCCGACGGGCGCCAACTCTGGGTGGCCGTGCGCGGCCAGGACTACGTCGCGGTCCTCGACATCGCCTCGGGGCGCGAGGTGGACCGCATCCAGACCGAGCCCGGTCCCTCCAAGGTCGTCTTCAGCCCGGACGGCCATCTGGCCTACGTCAACCACGAGCGCGCCAACGCCATGGATGTAATCGACGTGGCCAGCCGCCACATCGTCGCGCGGATCACCGGCCTGGCCGGCCAGTTCTCCTCGGACGAGGCCATCTCGCCGGACGGCAAGGAGGTCTGGGCTCCCGACAAGATGTCCGGTAAGACAACCGTGGTCGACGCCCTCCACTTCCGCGTGCTGGCGACCCTCGACACAGGCCCGCGCACTAACCATCCCAACTTCGTTTCGACGCGCACGGGCGACTACGCCTACGTGACCATGGGAGGCGCGAACCAGACGCTGGTCTACCGCCGTGACGGCGCCCACCCCGTCCTGGTCACGCGCATCCAGGACACCGGCGCCGAGCCGCACGGCATCTGGCCGAGTCCCGACAACACGCGGGTCTACGTCGTGTTGCAGAAGGCGGCGGCGGTGGACGTGATCGACACCGCCACGATGCGCGTGATCAAGACGTTGCACGTCGGCGAGGGCTCGCAAGCGCTGGTCTACGTCGCCGACGCCGTGCCCCAGGGCGACGGCATGCAGGGGTTGACGCGGCAGGGGCTGGACAAGCGCACCATGACCCTGACGGCGCCCGTGCGCGGGACGGACGCGATGGCCGAGGTGTCGGTAAATGGGGCCGACGGGCTGGACCAGATCGAGGTGGACGCCGCGAAGCTGCCGCCCGGCGCGCTGTTTACCGTCTACGGTGTCCTGGCTACGGACACGCGCATTAAAGTGCCGCTCATGGACATCACGGCCACACCAGAGGGCAAGGTGGAGGAGGCCCTGGCCTTCACGCGCTTCTTCGGCGTGTACAGCGGGGTGATCATCGCCCCCAAAGGGCAGCCAGTGTGATCGAAACGGTGAGTTCCGGATCCCGGGTGGCGAGCGTGCGCCGGCGCGGCCGCTCGCCACCCGGCCACGCGGTTGTGGCAGAACGGCACACATCGTGCCGCTGGCTTGATCTGAACCATAGGCGAAAGGAGGATAGCGCGTGTAGACGGAGGGACGGTCGCACACCCGATCGATGCGGTGTTGAGACGCCGCGGAGAAAATAATTGATTGTGGAGGAGATACGATGACACACGACTACGTTGACCACGACGCCCCTGATGAGGGCTGCCCGCGTTGCTCGCGGCGCGGCCTGTTGCGCACGGGGCTAGGGGTGACAGCCGTTGCGGCGGCGACCGCCGCCGCCCCCGGTCTCGCCCTGGCCGGAGGCGCGCCCAACGCGGCCCCGGCCGCCCCGCCCGACCCCTACCAGGGGCGGCCACTGCCCACGCCGATCCCCTACATCAACCCCGAGAACGGCCAGCATACCTTCGGCCCCGTCCCGTTCAACGAACCGTCGAACATCGACAACTTCCAGGGCAATGTCGCGGTCGCGAACATCATGGGCACGGGTCAGGACAACACCGGCCGGCTGCTGGCTTACGGCGGTCCCTCGCTGGACCTGCGCTTCCAGCGCGGGGAGTACGTCACCATGGATGGCGTTCATCACCAGGGGACCTTCGTCCACATATGAGTGGACATCTTCCCGCGGTCGTTGACCGCGCCCAGCCCCAAGGATAAGATCGCCGACATCAACCCCGGCATCGCCTCCAACGGCCTCTTCTGGACCGTCCCCATGCCTGACGCTGGCCTATCCCTGAGCCCCGACGGGCTCTCCGCCACGGTGCGCTTGCGCGACTTCCCGGTGCTGGACGTGCCCAAGTTCGGCGCCAACACCGTGCCCACCTACGCCGCGCGCATCGACCTGGATCTAACGTGGCGGGGTATGGGACCGCTCATCGGCTTCACCAACCCCACGCACCACTATCGGCTGAGGTTCTACCGGGCCATGGCCCAGGCCATGATCCGCGTCACGGTGCCGGAGATTGGCTTCACGTTTATGTCCGATCCGCCGGAGACCACGCAGACCATCTTCGCGATGATTGGCCACGATCAGAACGGTCTGTTCTTCTAACATATCTGATCCAACGCGCCCCTTGCTAGCCGCGGAAGACCCCGCGGCTAGCAAGGGGCGCGTTGACAAGTGTGGGGGCATGGCGTGACAGCCCCCGAGCTGCGGCCGCGAGGCCGAGCAATCCCGACGCGACGCACGACCACTTGTCCAGGGAAGGTTACACCATCCGGTCATAGACCCAGTGGTATGACGGTGCGGCGCGTCATGGTGTAGTCTTAGCCAGCCGCGCGCGCCAGGCGCGCCAGATCCGCCGTCCCATGCAGATAGCCACGGACGATCAGGCGGATACGGCCATGCGCGTCGAGGGCGAGGGTGGTTGGCAGGAGGTCGATCCCGTAGACCTGCGCCAGACGCCCTGGCCCGTCGTACAGCACGGGCGGGTGCGCCGGATGCGCCCGCAGATAAGCGCGCACCAGCGCCGGCGTGCCGTACTCCTCCAACGCCACGACATGGACGGAGGGGCGCCCGGCGGCGAAGGCCGCGATCAGGGGCAGCTCGCGGCCGCAATACCGGCACCAGGTCGCCCACACGTTGAGGATCGTCGGGTGGCCACGCAGCGCTCTGATCGACAGGGCATGCCCGTCGAGCGTCGCGATCGGAACATCCGGCGCCGGGTGACCCACGACGGGTGCGGGCGCGTCGAGCGCCCCGCTCCCGACATAGTAGACGACGCGATCGGCGGCCAGCGCCCGATTGTACCAGGCCGCGCCCAGGCGACGGCCGAGGGCGAACGAGAGCGCCGTCACCTGCACCTCGGCCCGCGCCTCAGCCGGGCTGATCAACCCGCGGCGTTCCAGGGCGGCCAGGCCGCCAACCGAAACGTACTCCTGCTGTTGGAGGACGCGCGCCCGCGCCAGGTCGGCCGTCGCGGGGACGATGCGCCGGCGTCCGCCCTCGACCACGATGACGCGCTCGGCGACGAGCTGATCGATGGCGGCGTCGGTGGGCGGGACGGGCACGCGCATGGGATCGTTCATCAAGGGCAGGGCATGCAAGAGGCGCAGGCGGCGCTGGTAGGCGGCCATCGTGATCGGCGTCCCGGCCACGGTCGCGGCGGGGCCGGCCGCGGCCGCGCGCGCCGGCGCGGAGCTGGGTGAGGCAACGGCCAGGACGGCGATGAGCGTGAGGAGGGCGGCAAGGCGGCGGATGATGGGCATGGATGAGTCCTTCCTACTGATAGCCAAGCGCGACGCGCCGGAGTGTCGCCGCGTCGACGGCGGATTCGAGGTGGGCGACGATGGTCCCATCGGCCCCGACGATGATGGTTGTCGGTAAGGCGCGCACGCCGAACGTCGCCATGGCGTCTGACGATGGGTCGAGCAGGATCGGGAAGGGCACGCCATAGCGGCGCGCGAAACGGGCGACGGTCGACGGCGGCTCGGCGACCGCGTCGACGCCAAGCACGACGAGACCCTGTGGTCGCAGGGCGCGGGCCGCTCCCACGAGCGCCGGCAACTCCTGCCGGCAGCCCTCGCACCAGGTGGCTAGGAAGACCAGGGCCACGGGATGGCCCCGGAAAGAGGCGAGGGAGACCGACCGGCCGTCGAGCGCGGGCAGACGGAGGGCCGGGGCGTGCGGTCCGGCGGTGGGCGAGCCGGCCGCCGCCGGACCGTGCGCCGGTCGGACGATGAGCGCCGCCAGGGCGCAGACGCCGAGCATCAGCCCCGCCCAGAGCATCCAGCGGTGTGCGATCACGCGCGTCATCTTCGCGCTATCCTCCTTACCCTCTTGTGCGTGTCCCGTCATCGTCACGGAGCATGATGCGGGCCAGCGGAGAGGGCGGCCGACACGACCGGCGCGCCCAACAATAGCCCCTCTGTTCGCCCGGTCGCGACAGGTCCGCGCGGCCCTGGGCCTCCTGGGCGGAATTGTGGCCCTTGAACACGACGAAGAGCAGCCAGAGCGCGGGGATGAGCAGGACGCCGCCGCCAACGGCGATGACGACGAAACCGATCAACGTGGTCGTCGACGCGGCGCTGTTCGCTACCGTGACGTCCGGCACGATGAGGTAGGGGTACTGCGCGACGCCCCAGGCCCACACGATCGCCGCCGCCTCGACGACGGCGCATCCGCGTCTCCCCACCGCGCGTGCCCGCGCGCCAGGGCGACGGCGCAGCCCGCGCCCGCGAGAGCGACCAGCATGAGCAGCGGCAGCGCGCGGCCCAGCAGCCCGGCCGCGAGGACCGGCGCCCATGCGCGCGCCAGGGGCAGACCGCCCGCAGTGGCGGCGGCCGTCACGCCCAACGCGGCGCGCGCTCGCCGCTGGAAATGGCGGCGCAGCGCGGGCTCACCCGCGTCGCCGGCCTCGACAGCCAGATAGACCGCCGCCTGCTGCGCCGAGAGCGCCAGGCCCAGCAGCGCGCAGTCCAGCGCGAACGGCGTGAGCCAGGGCAGGGCCAGCGACAAGGACACGGCCCCCGCCGTGGACACGCGGATGGCCCCCGACGCCGTGGCCGCCGCCGCGCCAAGCAGGGCCGGCGTGACGACGCTGGCCACGCCGAAGAGGACGCCCCACGGCGTCGTCGGGCCGACCGCCGCGGCCCCATGGGCGTGGTCGTCCTGGCCGCCGGCGTCGTCGTGGTACGGCAGCCCTTCTCCCGCCATACGGCCACGGCGCGGTAAGGATGTGCGTGAGTGCGCGGGAGTGCTGTATGTCCGCGGTGACACGGCGTGATGATTGTGCCGAGCCCGGCGTTCATGCGGTGCCGGTAGCTGGCAGGGGGCAGGGCGCTCGGAAAGGGGGGGCGTCGCCCGTTCTTGCCGCGCCTCTTGCATACGGAGGGGGGGTATGGTATAATGGTGACGGAGAGACGTGTAGAGCGCAAGGATGTACGATGGATTCACATGTTGAGGATGGAGTAGCGCCGGACCTGCTGGACCGCCTGGCGCGCATCGAGGGGCAGGTCCGCGGCGTCAGCAAGATGATCCAGGAGCGCCGCTCCTGTGACCAGGTGTTGATGCAGGTCATGGCCGCCCGCGCCGCGCTCGACAAGGTGGCGGCGGCGGTGGTCACGGCGAACCTGGACGAGTGCCTGGCGCTACCGCCGGAGCAGGCGCGCAAGGTGCTTGGCCGCAGCGTCGAGTTGTTGACGAAGATGTAGAGGCTGGACGTGGAGGGAAAGTGAGAGGTTTGGGAAACACCTACCACACGCGATAGGGCATGAGGCGACGACCGGTCGCCTCTTTTGTGAGCATTAGTATACGGTACAGGGGTACCGTAAAAAAGGCGATCGGATATACCGGAAAAGGAAACGGACATGTTCAAGAAGTTCTTTGGAGAGACGCGGACGACGACGCTGGCGCGTGACGTGGACGTGCGGGCGGCGCGGGCGCTGCAGCAGCAGGGGGCGCGGCTGATCGACGTGCGGGAGCCACGCGAGTTCGCGGCGGGTCACGCCACTGGCGCGCGTAACATCCCGCTCGGCCAGCTCGCCGGGCGAGCCAACGAGTTGGCGGATGCGGAGACGGTGCTGGTGATCTGCCAGAGCGGCAACCGCAGCAAAACGGCGCAGGGGCAGCTGGCCGCGCGGAACGTCGCGGACGTCCGCAACGTGACCGGCGGCACCACGGCCTGGCGCGTCGCCGGCCTGCCGGTCGAGTAGCCGACGATGGATCATGTCGCGCTCACCCTGGCCTTCGGCGTTGTCGTTGGCCTCGCGCTCGGCCTGGTCGGCGGGGGCGGCTCCATCCTGACCGTACCCATCCTGGTCTACGCGCTCGGCGAGAGCGTCCACCTGGCGACCGGCACCTCGCTCGCCATTGTCGGGGCCAACGCCCTCATCGGGGCTGCGGACCACGCCCGCGCCGGTCGCGTACGCCTGCGCACGGCCCTCATCTTCGGCGGCGCTGGTATCTTTGGCGCGTTCGCGGGGACCTACCTGAACCACCTGGCCTCGGGGCGGATCATCCTGCTCGGCTTCGCCGTGCTGATGCTGGCCGCCGCTGTGGCCATGGCGCGGGTCCGCCTGGGCGACCGACCGGAGAGCGCAACGCCGACGGGCGTCTCGCCCCGTGTCATCGCATCGGGACTGGGTGTGGGCGTCCTAACCGGCTTCTTCGGGGTCGGTGGCGGCTTCCTGATCGTACCGGCGTTGGTCCTCGTGCTAGGTCTGCCTATGCGCGCGGCGGTGGGCACCTCGCTGCTCGTGATCGCCATCAACTCGGCGGCCGCGTTGCTCGGGCATCTGCACGGCGGCGTCGACGTGGGCGTGACCGCGTTGTTCATTGTGGGCGGTACGGTCGGCAGTATTCTGGGCAGCCGGCTCTCCGGTCGGATCGACGAGGGCCGCCTGCGCCTGGGCTTCGCTGGCATGGTCGTGTTCGTCGCGCTCTACATCATCGGGCGTACCCTGCTCGGCCACGGCGCGACGGCCTGAGGTAACGGCCCTCCGGTACGATAACAATCCCGCCACACGACGACTAGTCACACAAAGGACATCATGTTTTTCCGACAACTCTATACCGATCAGCTGGCACAGGCCAGCTACCTCGTCGGCTGCCAGCAGACGGGGGAGGCCCTTGTCGTCGACCCCACGCGCGACCTCGACCCGTACCTGGACCTCGCCGCGAAAGAAGGCCTGCGCATTGTGGCGGTGACCGAAACGCACATCCATGCCGACTTTGTCTCGGGGGCGCGTGAACTCGCCGCGCGCACCGGCGCGCGGCTCTACCTCTCGGGCGCGGGGCCGGCGGAGTGGCAGTACACCTACGCCGCCGAGGCGGGCGCGACGCTGCTCGGCGACGGCGATTCCTTCACCGTGGGCCTGGTGCGCGTCGATGTCCAGCACACGCCCGGCCACACTCCCGAAAGCCTCTCGTTCCTCGTGACCGACACGGCCAGCGCCACCACACCGATGGGGATCGTCACAGGGGACTTTGTATTCGTCGGCGACGTGGGCCGCCCCGACCTGCTGGAGAAGGCCGCAGGCCTGGCCGGCACGACGGAGGGGGCGGCGCGCCAGCTCTATCGGTCATTACGATACTTTGAGCTGCTGCCGGAGTACGTGCAGGTCTGGCCGGGGCATGGGGCGGGCAGCGCCTGCGGCAAGGCGCTCGGCGCCGTCCCCCAGAGCACGGTCGGCTACGAGCAACGCACCAACTGGGCGTTCGACCCCCTGACGGAGGAGTGCTTCGTCGAGCGTGTCCTGACCGATCAGCCGGAGCCGCCCCCGTACTTCGCCCACATGAAGCGCGTCAACAAGGAGGGGCCGGCGCCCGTGGGCGACGCGCCGCCGGAGCGGCTGGACCTGACGGCGCTGCGAGCGGCGCTGGCCGTGGGGACGCCGATCGTGGACATCCGGTCTGCCGACGCCTACGCCGCGGGTCACATCCCCGGCACGCGGAGCCTCCCGCTTGGCCCCGCCTTCCTGACCTGGGCCGGCTGGCTCCTGCCCTATGACCGCCCGCTCGCGCTGATCGGCGACGCGGAGGAGGTCGGCGCGGCGGCGCGCCAACTCCGCCTGATCGGGCTCGACCGTATCGCTGGCTCCTGGACGCCCGACATCCTCGACACCTGGACGGCGAGTGGAGGCGCATTGGCGACACTCGGGCGCACCGACGCGGCGGGCCTGCAAGCGCGGCTCGCACGGGGAGGTGTGCGTGTCCTCGATGTGCGGACGCCGGTGGAGCACGCCGCCGGGCATATCGCGGGTAGCCTGAACGTCCCGCTGGGGACGCTGCCCCAGCGCCTCGCGGAGATCCCGACTGACCAGCCGGTCGCGGTGCATTGTCAGGGTGGGCTGCGCTCGGCCATCGCCGCGGGCCTGCTCGACGCCCAGGGCCACCCCACCGTGCTCGACCTACAGGGTGGCTTCGGCGCCTGGCAACAGGCGGGCCTACCGGTGGAGCGGGGGGCTGAGGCCCCCGCGCCAGAACCGGCCGCCGCCGCCGTCTAGGCCCGCGCGCGACAGGCCGGAGAGGGGCCGACGCACACGCACACACGTCCGACAGCCGGCCCTCTCCCGCCAGGGCGTGTCACGACGCACGCTGTCGCTGGAGACCACAGCCGTCGTTCTTGTTGATGACCGTCCGCTAGATGACTGTTTGATAGAGAGAGATGAGGAGATCCATGCCCACAGTCCACAGCCTTCCCGCCGTCGTCGATGCCCCGACCGTCGCCGCCCTCCTCGCGCAGAACGCGCCGTTACACATCATTGACGTGCGCACGCCCGCCGAATTCGAGAGCATGCACATCCCCGGCAGCTACAATGTCCCCCTGGACGCGCTGCCCGCGCACCGCGCCGAGTTGCGCGACGCCCTGCGCGCCCCCGCTGTCTTGGTGTGCCGGAGCGGCGCGCGCACGCCAGGCCGAGGGGGTGCTGCGGGCCGCTCCACGCGTCGGGCTGACTGAGGGGTGGACGGAGGGGAAAGGTGACGGCATTGACCTGAGCGTGGACGACATCGCGCTGGTCACCTTTGACGGCGTGGTGCGAGAGGGCGCGCTCACGCCGACGACGCGGGAGATCGTCGCCATGCATGCGGGCGTTTACCGCGCGCGGGGCGACGTGCGCGCGCTCATCCACACGCACGCGCCGCACGTCACGGCCTTCGCACTGGCGCACCGGCCGTTGCCCTGCGCCTACGAGGCCTTGCTCCGCTGTGGCGTGGCGGCGGACATCCCGGTCGCTGCCTGGGCGCCGCACGGATCGGACGCCGCGGTCCAGGCCATCGTGGACACGGTGGCGGCGCACCCCGGTACGCCGGCCGTGCTGCTGGCCAACCACGGGCTGCTCGCGTTCGGCGCGGACATCCTGGCCGTCGCGGGACTAGTCCTGGCGATGGAAGAAGCGGCGGAGGCGACGCTGCGCGCGGCGGCCATAGGCGGCGCCCTGCCCTTCCCGCCGGGCGCGCTGGCGGAGGTGCGCGCGCGGCGGGAGCGCTTCGCGGACCCTGGCGCCGTATTTGCGGCCCAGCGGGAACGATAGACCCAGGGGGAGAGACCGCGGCGTCCGCATGCGGACGTCGGCGGACAGAGGGCGCGAGGAGTCGCGGGTCACGCGGCGGCGCCCGTGACGAGAGAAGGACGGAGAGAGGACACGATGGCCGACACGCACGCACAGATCTGGGATCTCTGGACGCCGGAGATCGCGGCGCAGGGTCTCTCGTTCGCGCGCGGACGCCTGGACGCGACCGACGTGCTGCTGGTGCACGCAGCGGGCGCGGCCCTGAACGTCGAGGTGCGCGACGACGCGGGCGCGCTCCTGGCGCGGGGCGTGAACCTGCCACGGACGGCCGACATGCCGATGGCGCGCCTGACCCGGACGGGCGGGGCCATCACGCGCGAGGGTGTGTGGCCGACGGAGGCGGATCACGGGCGGCCCGTCATCGTCGCGGGGGGCGAGGTCGGCCTGTTGCAGGCCTGGTGGAACGCCCCCGACGAGAGCGAGTGGCGCTGGAGCCTCGCACTCTATAATCACCGCTAACGCTGTCATTGATCGCTTTGTTTGCGCGATCAGCGACAAACGCCGCGCGGCGCGGCGAGATAACGAGAGGAGATCGAGATGGAGACACAGACCATAACGCAACGGCCGTATGGCGTCGGCACGACCATGGCCGCGCCGTATCGCGACGCGGTCGAGAAGACGCGGGCGGCCCTGCAAGAGCAGGGATTCGGGGTCCTGACCGAAATCGACGTCCAGAAAACGATGAAGGAGAAGCTGGACGCGGACTTTCGGCCCTACGTCATCCTGGGCGCCTGCAACCCCGCGCTGGCCCATCAGGCGCTGCAGGCCGATCTGGGGGTCGGGCTGCTCCTGCCCTGCAACGTGATCGTCTACGACAATGGCGACGGCACGAGCAGCGTGGAGGCGCTGGACCCGGAGGCGGCCCTGGGGATCGTGGGCGATAATCCGGCGATCGCGACCGTGGCCCGTGACGCCAAAGCGCGCCTGCAACGTGTGGTGCATAACCTCGGAGCGGACAGGGGCGGCGCCTGAGGGGCGATAGTGATCCGTGTGCGGCTTTCGGCCGGCCCGGCCACCACGCACAGGTGGGTTGTTTTGAAGGCTCCGACACATCCTACCAGACTACCAGACGAAATTTTCGTCTGGTAGAATGCGTCGCTTGTAGTCAACAGTAGTATGAAGAAGAGGAATAGCGTCATGCATCGTCCAATGACCGTGATCCTGAGCGCCCTGCTCATCCTGGCGAGCACGCTCACGACCGCCACTCACGCGGCGACAGGAACACCTCCGCAGCCCAACCCGCTGCTCCGCAACATCCTGACCGTCACCGATCGTATCTCCTCGCACCCGCCGGTGCTGCACTTGATCGAGGTGACCGCGCCAGCCGGCGCGGTCCTGCATGATGACCACGCCGCACTCGTCTATGGCCTGCACGGGGCGCAGGTCATCACCCAGCCGGGGCAAGGACCGGTGCGCGTGGGTCCTGGTGAAGCCTGGTCCCTGGGCGCGGGGGCGATGCACACGCAGCGGGTCACCGTGGGACCGGCGCGTTTCCTCCTGTTTTACCTCACTCGACTGTTGTGATTTGCGATGGTAGGGGCGTGCTGTTACCCTCCAAGGGCAGAAACCGTGAGGAATGAAAGGAAAGGAAGACGCCCTGATGCAACTGCCCCTTGTCGCGCCGGCTCCGCTGGTC
>JAABUL010003966.1_pt1 | contig 20772 bp, 27 predicted proteins | sample 5559151 | NCBI WGS metagenome assembly JAABUL01 (sample SAMN10711876, study PRJNA513368) | rock metagenome | isolation source: Antarctica rocks | place: Antarctica: Victoria Land, Pudding Butte sud | reverse complement strand
CTCACAGGCTGGACCATAAAGCCTGTCACAGGCACGCACATCTTGACCAGTGCTTGTACATGACCACTGATTGCAGCAAGGTGAGACTTGTGCAAGGGTCCAGACAGCTCTTGGTGCATGTGCAAAAGTATCAGGACGCTGACTAATTGTTTGCCAGTGACAACAAGAGTGAAAGCGTACGTGAGGTCGTCCCAGTTCAACTCGCCATGAACCTCACTGACGGAGTTCTCAAAGACTATGCGTGACCTAGGCTGCTGCAGCAGCTTGTCTGCCAGCAGATGAGTGAGGTAGAAGGCACCAAAATAATTGATGCCCAGGGTCACCTGAGCAAGAAAGCACATGATTGTATCATCTTGCCGTAACATACAAATTACAGTATATCGCATTATCAATGCACATCTACATCAAAGAGCATGTTTGGAATTGTAATGCACTAAGCAACGGGCCCACTTCAAATTGATTCAGCGCTGTGTTGTATGATAGGTGAAAGCCTGAATCATGTGTTTGCACCACCTATGCATACATCGGACAGCAAACAACTTCTGACTTGTGCCCTGCATACATGCACATCTTTACTGTTTCCCAAACAGAGATTTGCAACAGGCACCTCCTGTTTTTCCTGAAACGAATTGTGTCTACAGGGCTGTGTTTCACCTCAAACCCTTCAGGGGTGCTGTCATCCGGCGGATCTATAACTCCAGCACTGTTGATGAGGCAGTGCAGAGGCTCATTGCGCCGTTGAAACTCCTCTGAGCACTCTTGCACAGACCTTTGCTGCAGCAAAATACACTGCTGACAGACTCACGAAATTCTGCGTCAACCAGATGCAGAATAGCAACAGCAGCAATGCCACTTCATGAGCATCAGCAACTACAACTCAGCAGTAGCAGCATGTCAAGTACCTGAGATTGCCCAAATCACATTCAAGCCAGTCCACTTGAGCATATGGAAACTCACGCTTGATGTCTTCGCAAGCCCTAGCAGGTGTCCTTTTGTGAGAGCAACATAAGTGCACAGAACAAGAGCTTGACAAGAGAACTGCTTATCTGAGCAACATGTGCTGGATGACAGAGCATTGTATAGGCATAGCAAGCTGCATGCAAGTTGCGTTTTGACTGCTACTCTGATCTGCAGACCTTTGTTGCTTGTCCCGATTTCTGCTCGCCATATATACCCGCGCGTTCTTGGAAGCAAGCGCTTTAGCAGCTGCATAGCCAACTCCAGTGTTGGCTCCGGTCACTATATACACTTTGCCCTGCGAAGATAGTATGCATGCTGAGCTTTGAATCCTGCGTTTGACATACAGCTTCATACAGCTACCTGTTGATTTGGTATGCTGCTTGGGTTCCACCTCAGATCAATGCCCATAATGTGATCTGCCACCTGGGTCAAATATGCTGTCTACAGGTTGACAACAGCTTGCAGGCGGGAGCAGTCACGTACAACCGCACTGCGCAGCCTTGTGAAAGGCAGGTTCCGTGCTGGCTGGGAACAAAGGATGGTGCTGCTGTCAATATGTCCGACTGCTCTGCCTTCCGTCAATCAAGCAAATATGCCGAAGGTTTGTGCTCGAATTTGAGGCTGAGCTGACAAGCTGGCGTTACAGTTTACAGCGGCTCTGCGTTAAGCCTGCGAACACTTCAAGGCGTACCCCTGCAGAGTCCGATCGGTCGCGACAGCATGACAAGCTTACTCCAGTCTCAACGAGCGGTCAATCTAAACAAGATTCCAGATCAAAATGGCAAGGTCTTTGTTGTAACTGGCGGAAACATAGGGCTCGGGTACGAGGTCGCGAAAGCCTTGGCAGCGAGCAACGCACACGTCTTCATGACTGCACGCAATCCTGAAAAGCAACGAGGGTCAGGCTCCTTCCATCTTCAGCTTTGCATATGAGTCAATAAGAGCTGATTGGATGACTTGGATTGCTGCATGACCATCACGGTGGTTCTGTGTTCAATCTTTCGTAGGGCAATCCAAAGGATCAAGAGTGATCACCCTGGAGCAAAAATCGAGGGGTTGCATGTAGACTATTTGAACGGGTTTGGGTAAGTTATGCAGTGCTTGTCTTGCTGTCATCTTCTTGCTTCTACACATATGCACTTTTGTATCTAGTGCTCCCTCTGTCACCTTGACCCACAAATTTACAAAGTTAGCTCTCGCCTGTCTGTGAACAGGGATATCGAAGACTGTGCAGAACAGTTCAAGGCTCGCAACCTTCCATTGCACGGCTTGATCAACAACATTGGAACAGAAAATCCACCAGACGTCAAGTCCAAGGAAGGTTTTGATGTAAGTCTGGCTTCCTCCTCACCATCCTTCCCCTATTTACAAGTCGCTGCTCACAGTCGCAGGATGCCCTTTTGTTCATGACTCATCATATGGATTGCACCGCAGCCAACACAAGCCTCAAACTACCTTGGGCACTTCTACCTCACGCATTTATTGCTGGAGAAGCTGATGCAAACGCCCCAGTCACGAGTGGTAAACCTAACTTCTTTAGTGGAGCCAAATGGAACAATAGAATGGACAGACATTGGGTATGCATGTGATTGCAGTCTGATTCATGCCTGCAACTTGCAGATGCTGCCTCAGGCTTGCAGAATCTTTCAGCCCAGGAAATCAGCATCGCCATGTGCAAGACGTGCATGCTATACATCAGCTGGCATCCTGAAGCTTTGTCACAGTGTGTTTGCTTGTGACTGTCACCCGGGTGCTTGTGCATTCTTGTTGTGGCCGCTCTCAGCCATGGTGGCACAACAAGACTCTCAGTCAAACCTGTCTTGAGGCAGTTACTCCATACGCATTGTGCCAGTTTGAAGTTTGTGCCACCCGTATTTCCACAAACCTGTCGAGCATTGCTCTATGTCACGGCTGGCTGATGCTGCAAGCTGGAGAAGACTGATGTCAGATATACTTCTGCTTATTTGCAGGGGCAAGAAGGTGAAGCGTAGTGGCTACCAGATGTATGCTGCCTCAAAGCTGATGCTTTACATGTTTGGGGTTGAGCTGCAAAAGCGACTGCGGTCTGTTGGCAGCAGCACAGACATCTTCTCAGCGCATCCTGGCGTTGCACAAACAGATGCTTTTCGCAAATCAGACAAGTCAAAACCAATGGCTAGGTTAATGGCGTCTGGTGCTGATTTGATCGGCCAATCGGTTAGCGGAGGTGCACAGTCATTGGTGCGGTGTGCCACCGATCCAGCTTTGACTGGTCAGTATTCCTCCGCCCCTTCACATATGTTGCGGTATGATTTGCATGCCTTGCTGGCCTCTAAATATGAATTGCAACTTCCCCTATCTGCCAATCTATGTGTGGATGCATTCTCTCTGGAGGCCGATACTGCACAGAATTGCTGTAGATGCAGGGATCATACATATGTGTATACACTCGGTAAAAGTAAACCCTACTTCTGCCTTCAATACATGTGTCTGTGCGCAGGTATGGGCGGCGGAGACAGACACTGGGGCAGCTGGTATACCGGCATTCCTTTCCAACCTTTTGGCTCAACATGGCCACTGTGTTTTACCGTGAACTGGAATAATATGGGCTACAGAAGTCCCATCAACCCATTGATCCGAGACCCTGAGGCATGCACTAAGCTATATCTTGCGACACTGGATCTGGTCAATGAGTGTGCTGCTACCAAGATCGCAGCTTGTGGTGAACGTTCCGTCAGTGCAAGATCACGTTGATGTAATAATGAGCACAAGTTAGTATCAGGAAAGTGATAAATGACAGCCTGCGTCCTTTAGTCATGCAGAACGAAAGTTTGGCTGTTCGTACACCCTGTCACAGCTGCAGCACATGGCATGGGAAAGGAGGAAACCCTGTGCTAATCAAATAGCTAGCAGTGCAGTGGTTTTACCCCAAACACAGTACTTCAACACCGGCAGCTGCGAAACGGTCCTGCAGACATTGAAGGCATCTCTGCAGTGAGCATGCGTGACACAATGAAGCAAAAGCTTGCTTCAACCCCTCAGAACGACTGCAGCAATTGAACTAAATGACTGACTGTTGTATCCTGCCTCGCAAGGCATTTGCATGTGCTTGGGCGATTTGATGCCCCAAGTGGTCCCGCACGTCATCTACTTGTGCTACACCCATCAAGATGGGGGTAATTTCCAGCAGCTCCTGATCTTCCATGTCATCAATGAAAGTACCAATGGGGACTGCATTTTCTGGCTGGAAGACGTAAGAGTGTGGGGAATTGTCAACAATGATGGTGGTGGATAGGTCTCTGCCTAGACACTGCAGGTCCTTGACATAGTTCCCCTCATATGGACAGCAAGACTCCCTGGAGGGTTCAATGCCACGTGTCACTAGCTTGTGCTCACTTGAGCTCAGAGACTTGCCTATAGATACCCAGCAGAGATGAAAAAATGCGAGCTCACAGGCATGCATGAGTGCAATGTCAATGCCTCCTGTCATTTCAGTGCACACCTTGCAATGCTCACAGACAGGTACAGCAAGATCAAGTGTTGTTGTCCAATCTGCTGTGCATGCAGCACTCAAACAATGCGGCTTGACATGAGTGTGTATCTAAAAGGTTTGTTGCTGTGCAAGGTGCGTTTGCAGACCTTCTTTGGAGGCATGGTGCAGTGCTTTGGTGCTCACCTGAAGAGTCGCCACCGTACGACTTTGTCTTTGTCCAGCAGGTCCAGTAGTGGGTCTGCGTATTTGCTAAGGCTTGCAGTGAAGACCACTACTTCAAAGCGTTCTCCAACCTCAGCCATGAACCGGTCCATGAAAGGTCGCTTCAAAACGTACACCTCTACAACCTTGTCCTCGATCTCAACAGGTATGATGAAATCAGGATTGGGGACCGGCTTGAAGGAAGAGTGTACCAGTGTCTCATCCAGGTCAAGTACCAGGCACTTTTTATGCTTGTCATGTGGCGCTGCTGGCCCTATGACAGGCTCGCCTGCATACATCTACATTGATCAGCTGGCAGTGTTGCACGCGTATCATTGTCCAGGCACATTGCCAATTGCTGTCTGGGCGTACCACACGACCTGAAGCAGCACATTTGTCATGCATGTGATCCAAATGTCATGTCACGGTTGCACCACTCAAGACTGCATGGCTGTGTATGCAAGCAGCCTGAGATGCCACAGGTCAGCTCAGCATGTCTACATGCCATGACATAAGCACCTGATACTCTAGGCGGGGGAAGCGCTGCTCTCGGCGGTCGTATGACAACTGCCTCGGCTTCACTGCTTCTGAAGTACTGGTCATTTTGAGGTGGGGCAAGGCAACAAAGCAAGGACCGCAATTTGGTCCTCCAGGTAATGCGACCAACCACGCCATCTTGCTCGGCTGCCTTCGGGTATGGGGCTGTACGGTTGGCAGCAGGGAGCTGATCTCTCCTGGTCACTTGGGTGATCACATCCTCAACCTGTCGAGCATATCAAGCTTCAGCTGGCTTATGTTGATTAGCTACATTGAGTTGGTGTCTAGGTAGTTGAGTTAGCTGCAACTTGTGTTAGGCTAATTGAATTGCTTTATGAACATACTGGGATATGATGGCTGGAGGGTGCTTGGCCTGCAAGGTCTTGTGCAGCATCGTCTTTTTCTCTTCCTTTGGTTACGTTCGTAAGCTGCAGAAATCGACTCTTATGTCCCTCAGACCCTGCTTGTCTCACCATAGCGGGAGACAGAGGCAGTTGCCCATGCAGGCTGTGGTCCCTGCTTATTTAATACTGTCTCGCGTCTTTATCCCTGTCGGCCCAAAGCTTGCCTTGCTGACCTATTGCACGTGATTGCGTTTGCTTCTTGCACAACTTGCGGATGCACTTGAGCCGCGTTTCGCCACGAGCCTAATAACCATAATTCCTAGTCATCCCGATAAGTTTGGGCCACTGTGATGGCTCCTGCTCTACAAACAATTCGCGATCTAGGTATCGTCTTGTGTAGGAAATGAGGCAAACCAAAGAACCCGCAGGGGCGCTTGTTTGGGGCGTCGCGACTGATCAGGGCGTCTGACTCTGCCTGATGGCTCAGCGCTTTGCCTATCATCTTAATGCCTTCCTCACGTCCTCACCGGTTGAGTTGTTGCAGGAATTTTTGAAGTGTCTGTTGCCAAACACAGAACGTCTCGCACATCTTCCCTCACTGGCACGTATTCGTACACATATGCTTGCTTAAAAGTGTCACACTGATCAGTGAACCTAGGCCATAGGGCATCATCTGCAGCTTGCATACATGTTGACGTCCCTAATGCACCGTACATCAGCGCAGTCGGGAGGGAGCTTCAGCAAGCTTGCCTTCTCGTGCTCGAGCCACGGCTTCTTGGTGGAACCAACTTGGTCCAGAGCGATCTTGACAGGCAAGAACACAGCGGCACAACGCTTGAGCACGTACAGAAGTCCTGTCTTGCCCACTTCATTGTTGATTTGCACCGTACAGGTCCAGGTGCACAGCTGTCATCGCTGGCCACTTGGCACCAAGAGCAGAGCTTGCAGGAGCCGCAGGCAGTCATGAACAAGCACAAGCAGCAAACTGACCGCAATGTCAGTTGGCTGTTGACAGCTGGAGCTGCTGCAGCTGGCGTTGCTGCAGCAGGAGTTGGCCTTGAAGCACACTGCGAATCAAGCAGCTATGCAGTTGAGCAAATGACCGATTCCAGGTGGTCAAAGTTGCTAAAGCGCATAGACCCCAGGCAACTGCTTCATGCACAGGAACAAAATGCCTTCCTGGAGGAGATGCAGGCTGACCCAAAAGTGAGCTATTGCTACATGAGCCTAGCTTTGGAACCACACTGTGATCAGAGACATTTGAAACGCTCGATGCATCGTCTGGCATTCTTCAGCCTTTCTTTGCACCTGCAGGTAGCAGTAGTGCTAGCCTTGGCACTCCCATTTCTGTCTCTCTCTTTTGGCTATGTTCCTGCTAAGCATGAGCTGGACGTGGCTGCTCAGCTGGTGCAAGCAAATGCAGATGAGCTTGATGGCTGGGAGATAGGCAGTCTTGTGTGGGCTGCTGCCCGATTAGGCTACAGACCAGCTGATCACGTCATGGAAACACTGCTGCAGCAGGTGCCGACTGTTTTCATCTTCGTTATGCAACTGTTGAATTGCTAGCCTTCATCTTGCGCTGGTTTGTAGCATATGGTGGTAATGCAATCAGCATCATGGCTATTGTCCAAATCAAATAAGCTGTCAGGCTCACATGACCTCTGGGGTTCAATGATTGTATGCAGCTTACATTCCACACTGAGGTCACTTTTGTGCTTCAACTATAGATGTAGAAGTTACCTAACTCACTGCACTAGAAAGGGTGCAGAGACCATGTTTTGCAAGTGTATCAGTATTGGACATTATTCTACCAAGAATGTTCTGCTAGTTCAGCAGTACTGTCTTGGCATGCAGATCAAGCACATACTTGCCCAGCCTTTGAGCTCTAGACCAGCGCTTGGTGCTCAGGAGGCTTCCATGCTGGTGTGGGCTCTGGCTGTGCTGCACGAGCTCACCCCAAGCATCTGGACTGCTTTGCTTGACGCCATTGCTGCTGCACCAAGCGAAAGCCTGGATGAGGTACACTGGCTGAATCACTTGTGTCGCATTACCCAAGAGTATACCATGCAATCCACCTTTCTAGATGCAGTGTCAGCTTGCAAAGGAAAGGATCATTGCAGCTCTGAACGTTTGTGCCATGAAAGGAAAGATGCAACCATGCATGCCTTGTTGTTCTCACCCCACCCTGTCTCATGCTGCAGGTGACGCTGGTGCATCTTTATCAAGCTGGCATGTTTGCTGATCTAGACCAAATCAATGCTGCTCCCCGCATCGAGGCCTCAGGTGCTGGTGATAAGTCTCAAGGCAGTGAGTCTTGGACAGGCATCAAGGTCAGTGCTGCAGAAGCGCCTCTGAAGGAGGAAGTTCAACACAAGCTGCAGCAGTTGCCGCCAGGAATCTTTGACAAATGCCAACAGGTGATTGCCTAGCTGTGAGCTGTGTGGCAGCTTCAGCAGTGTGATTCTGGCCTTGCAATGCCACTGCTGTAATATTGCACCGCTATGGCATTGGTGATGCAGGTTTTTTCTTTCCTGATGTCAGTTGTGATCCTGGACATGGGCATCACAACTTGTCAGCTCAACATGCACAACTTGTCAACCCAAATTGCACATGTCACCCCCTACAAAGTGCACATGTCACCCCCTACAAAGTGCACATGTCACACCCTATAAAGTGCACATGTCACCCCCTACAAAATGCACATGTCACCCCCTACAAAGTGCACATGTCACACCCTACAAAGTGCACATGTCACCCCCTACAAAGTGCACATGTCATTCCCTACAAAGTGCACATGTCACCCCCTACAAAGTGCATGTGTCAACCCCTACAAAGTTCTACATGTCATGTTTTTGACAACACTTGGGCAGAACATTGAAATGCCTGTTGTGATGAAGTGCAAGGGCCTGCTGCATACCTCACACTGCAGCCCGCAGTGCCACATGTCAAGATAGTGAAGCCTGTGCATCCTCGGTAATACCATCCATTGCGAGTGGATGAGACTTGTTCATCTTGCAGGTATACTCAGAGACTGCGCAACAGGCAGGCTTTGACGGGCCTTACCTGATTGAGCTGACCATCATGCTGCTGCTCAGCAAGGTGTACCCCTGCTTGGGGAGCAGGCCAGCCTACCGCCGCTACTTCCATGACCTCAGAGGCTCAGATCTGGCACGGGCGAGGCAGCTGACAGAAGATCCCTATATGCTCATTAAATTCAAGGTCTGTGCTCGTTGCTCGAGCTACTGCTAACCAAGTTGTTGGTCTTTTGGCATGCTTAGCCGTAAGTGTGAGGTATGTACATGTGCTACTTGCAGACATTATCTTGTGGTGCAACCCAGGGTTGTGTGCTGTTGCTTGTTAGTTTGTTGCTGGATGTGGGGTTGTACGCAGACATATCTGAATGTGGCTGTGTTACACACTACACTGCAGCCTCACCCTTTCACGGCTGCACAACACACGAAGGACCTAGCCACCTCCATACAAGCAAGAGATGGTACGCTGCTGCTTGCAGAGTGAGATTGCCAACAGGAGGGCACAGCAAAACAACTTTGTGCGTCAATTGGGCGACATCAGCCGCACCCTGAAGAGCATGGGCTTGTACCATCAAGTCCAGGTGAGCCACCTACAACAACGCTGCTGTCTTGCCTACATATTGAGAGAACGTCGATGCTTATGCAACTGCAATCGCGCTTATTCTCCTCTGCTTGCCATTTCGGCAGCATAGAACGCCTGAAGGCAATATGCCTTGACAATGCCCATGATATGCCTATCTTGTCCTGGTGACTACCCCTGCGGTGGTCTGGCTGGTTGGGTCGATTACAAGCACACTAAACCAGTTAACATAAGCCTTCAAGGTGATAAGTGGTATTACAGGGCCCAGTAGAGGATGGCTTGGTGCATGTAGATATTGCATTGCCGGACTACAAGCTAGCGCTGTTCCTTGAGGATGCACACAAGCAACAAGGGAAGGAGGTCAATAGCAGTAGTGGGCAGGCTGATGGCACTACCCTCAATGGGTGCGCCTTCGGCTGGCTACTTCTCGTTAGCAAAGTCAATGCAATCTTGTCAATGCTGCACCCAGTGACGCTACCCCTGTGCCTGATGTCGGTGCACATAAAGGGATTGCTGACCAGATTACGCAACCCCGTCTGGCACGAATCAGCCTCTGTCAACAACATGTTGTTGTTATGCTGATGGTTTGATAACGTGTGACCTGGTAATGCAGATATGTGGCAAATGAGACTCCAGGAACCAAGCAAGCCAAGTTGCAGCTGCTTGAGCAGCTGGGCTGGAAATGCTACTCTGTCACATGGAGCGAAAGGTGAGATCGTGCATGCTATGTCAATCTGTCACTTGCCAGTGAGCATTGCTTGCAACTGTCTGCACAGCATCAGCCATGGCTCTGTTGCTGCAGGAACTAGCTCAGCTCAAAAGCTTGTGCTGAATTGCAGGGGAAGGTCTGAGGAAGAGAAGCAGAAACTGTTGATGCAGCTGATAACAAAGGCTGGCCAGATGCACACAATGCAGGGCCGCATGAACAGCATGGTTCATGGGACACTACGAACTGTCGGGGATGAGAAGTCGCGATTTCAAAATGCCTCTGTGGGCTACCACCTGAAGCGAGATAAACAATAGCTTTGCCTACTCTGCTGATATAGGTATACCCACTGACACAACCTCGAGTTTTCAGCTCTACGTGCGTTGTGCTTGCGCTCGTGGCCGGCCGTCTGGACTGTCTGTTTAAGCCTCAACCTCACAGTCAGCAACAGACGCTACGATGGGTTTTCAGCAGCTTTTGACGCTGACGGTTCTACTTGACTGTAAACATAGCCTCCGAGATGCATTTCAGTGCATTACGCAGTCTAACACAGCCTTGCATGACTGCATACTGTATCTGCCACAATACCTATGATTCAGGCATCTCACCGGGCTCTGCAAAGCAGTGCATCCTTGGGGACGTGTATCTGAGATCCAATCTATCAAGGAAACAATAGCTTTGACCATCTGCTTTTGACTTAGTCAATGTGGTGGGACCATATTTCATCTGAACATCATGCATGAGAGTCTGTTTGTTGCCAGCATAGCATGAACGTGAAGGGGACTGCGTCAGGTCATGGCATTGGACTGCCATACAAAACCAGACAACAGCCACCAAGGCCCTGCAGCCCTGTTTAAAAGCCCTGGAATCTGTCTGCTCCCCATTTGCATACTTTGCTACCCGATAACCCATGACTTTGCACGACTTACACGCAACCACGAGTTTGGGAGTCACAATGCATGCCTGATCATTTCAAAACATTGATGCTGTGCTGTGAGAGGTTTTGTGCATAGCCAACGTCAGTGACAAGCATGTCTATAATTCCTGTTGCAAACCTTGTTTGAACTGCTATGTCCGCAAATCTTTGAAGTGGCGTGACTACTGCAAGTTGCTTGAACGTGAAAGCTACAACAGCAGCTCCTACCTGCCACATGTCTTGGCTAGGGAGGTAAATGGCAGTTTATCAGACCACCCTTATGACTGGGGCAGTTTACCCCACTGCATTAGATTCAATTCAGGAAGGACCCATGGCAGTTTGCTTGGCATTTGTATGGTGCTTCTTCTGAAAAGCATCAATCAAGAAGGCATACTCCAGCGCAGAATTTTCCAGCAGGTCTGCCTCGTGCGCATAATGTCCTGTGTCAGAGGTACTAAGCAGCAATATTGGAGATGGCCCAATCTGATGCTGCCGTAATTTTGCCACCCATTTGGCTGGACCCCACACAGGCACACGGGGATCAGTCACAGAGCAAGTTGCCAGCACTGGTGGATACTCTGCCGTTTTTATGTTCTGGTAGGGACAAAGCTCTCTCATCTGCAGCGTCAAGAATGGTAGCTAAATAGAGCGTTCACTCTGGTGAGACAAGCACATTGTCAAAGCGGTGCAGCGATTATTGGTCTTTGAAAGCTGAAATGTTGCCTCGCTGCAGTGATCACAGCTTGGATTCTCTCAGAAGCAACTGAAAAATGCACATGTAAGAGGCTCTATGACAGTGAGCACTGCATGTGAGAAACTGCCCTTGTGGACACCTACAATAGCAGCTCCTACCTGCCACATGTCTGGGCTAGGGAGGTAAATGGCAGGCAGGTGTTGCAGAGGCTGTGATGCTACTTTCGCTTGTTCCTTACCTGCTGAAGTACGGCAGGCTCAGCAGGGTCTCCCCACTCGCCATACTCATGCACTGTCAGGGGCAGCTCAGGTTGAGTCATCGATGTCAGGAAGTCCACAAAAGGCACTCGCAGTATTGCTGCCAACAGATCATGAGGTCGCCTGAACAGTGTCCGCCACAAGTCATCAGTATTGAACGGCATCTATGAACCAGATGTGCTGCTCTGGTGGGCGTATATGCAGCAGCATCAGCAAAAATGCATCATAGCTGTATATGGCAAAGCAGTGTGCTTCCAAAATTGCCAGTTTGCCGTGAACAGCAACTGTAAACGGTGCCTGATTGGATGCAAGTGATCACAGTGTCAGCGGCACAGTGTCATTGGCTGTCATCCTGAGGTTTCTACGCGATGATTTGACAATGAAGGTAACACGAATTTCGTTTGTGCCACAGAGGCAGGTGGCAGCAGCATGCCTGTTGAGCAGGGCACCAACAAGCAGCCCCCCAGCACTTGCAGCTTGTACCCCTACCAGGCCTTTCCTGCTGTACCCTACAACACAGCATACACATAACTGGCTCGACATGAAACAAGGGAGCTGCCACTACACCACAATTTGGGTCGATCTTGAAACTTTGCAGTAACATCAATTCAATGGGGAGCATTGAGCAAGACATGTGAGATCATGCTGACAGGTGAGCGCATGAAAGAGCACAGCTGCTATTCAAGAAGCAGCATGGCACATTGCACTATGCGTCTGCTGTGGCATTGAATCTGGGTATACCTTGTTGCAGCAGGTAGTCCAAGCAAGCCTCCAAGTCCACCAGGGAGTTCATTTTGTGTAATGACCGTCCTGCAGCATGCCACCTGCAGTTACCAATAGCATTTTGAGGTCACATGCGGTCCACAGCTATAGCAAACGATCAAATCCTTCCTTTGCGAGGCTTGTGCGCCGGTCAATGCAAAGCTACAAACATAGACTGCAAAAAATTGTAGCAGAATACCCTTTGGCTTGCTGTGCACCAATCTTGGTTTACTACCTGCGTGACACTCCTCGTTTGAACAACAGCAACAACCATGCGCTGTCAGATAGTTGATGCATGCTCTCTGTCGCTCGACCACCATGTGAGTGGTATGAGACATGAAATCAATGAGGCATATCGTTTTTTATCATGTTGCACCTTCTGCCCAGCTCCCCACCCCCCCTGACATGGGCCAAAGCAATGACCCACCCCCTGTCTACCAACACCAACCTCTCAGGCTCAAAACCAGTCTCAAGGGGGATGCCATACGCCCCATAAACTGTCAACAGAGCTGGATGACTGCCATTCAGAGGCATGCCTTTCTTGTGCAGCACTGTCAATGGTACCTGTGACCAGCATCAACTCTGAACACCAACCAAAGCATGCATTTTGAGGCACCCCAACGTGCTTGCTTAGCTGCAGGTCTGGGAGTGCATGTACTGACACCCTCTGTTCAAGATGTCCATGCATGTTGCAAGGACGAGCACAGAACTGTGCGCCTGATCCGTACACTGACAGGATAAGCACAGCTACAGCAGGCTCCAGCGTATGTGAATTGCTGCTGAGGGAAGACAGGCACTAGCTCTACTAATGTGCCAGACTGATGGCCATGCAAACACGCTTCAGCTTTCACAGTCATCACCTGTGTACCATCAGCAGCTGTTGCATGCTGTACTTGGCAGACATACTGTTCTGGGTCATGTCTGTGCACTTGTTCTGCCCCCAGCAGCTGCAGATGGCCTGTGTCCAAATGATAGTCATACACATGCTGGGGGTGCACGGGGGACGCCACATGGAGCCTCACAGTGCGTGTGTGATAGTCTGGGTTGGCACCGGGCTGGATGGACAATGCCCAGGATGGAAAGCTCAAAGTGGCAAGCTGAGGCTGAGCTGGCTGTGGATGCTCTGCAACTATTGCACCCGGCTGCTGCTGCTGCCGCTGCTGCTGTGACACAGCTTGCTGATTCTCCTCATGCTGCAGCTTCTGCTGCTGCTGCTGCTGCCGCTTCTCTTGTTCAAGCTCATGCTGCTGACGCTGTGATGTAGGCAACGCATTGCATACTTCCACAACGACATGGGCAGTCTGCTGCTGCTTACTCGTCAAAGCAGCTGGGCTGTCTTGAAATACGCCAGCTGCTTGTTGCTCTGAGTCTGCAGCTTTGCTTGCCTGAGCCAGCAGGTTGAGCACAGACACAGCAGGACGACCTTGTTGGCGCTCATACAGCACTGCATGTGAAGCATAAACCTCCAGGTCCTCAACAGCAGTGCCGGGCCGCTCTGGCACCAGAGGTTTCCAGTGTGCTGAGCAAGGTGTATGCAGAGGTGCCGTCATGAGCTGATAGTTTGCTGCTCCATTGGCATTGGTCAGAATGTAGAGCTGCCCTTGGGAGTGAGCAACGAAATACTCTAAGCCAGCAGTACGAGGCTGGACTAGCCTCAAAGGCTGATCAGGATCAGCACAGCTGAGCAGATGCACCTGCAGAAAGACACGAGAGAGGAGCTTTAATGCAAGGCAATGCAAAGCTGGGCTTATGTCACAGGCACCAGGGAATTACAGCATCTGCTAAACAGCAGCTGCATTGTACAGAGCGCTGCCTAATATAAATACAATATGGACCAGGAACCAGACATCAAACAGCTGCACATTGCTGGAGATGTACTGCGTCAGATCGCGCACAGCTAAGTTGCCTTACTGCATAGCATAGGGACAGCTGGTATATTTCGCTCAGCTATTTTGCATGTTGCATAGTGTGAGTCTCTTAGAGAGCATGGCAAAAGCAAGGAGACAGTCACATCAGTTGACGGTTTCTGCCCGGATCACCTGAGAAGCAGTTTTGGAATTGGAGTTGATTGTCACATAGGCACTATCTGTCATGGCCAAAGCCAGGAAGCAGTCTTCGTTATCCTCTTCCAGCAGACAAACGTCTTTCTCTTGTTGCTCGCCCAGTCTGTGTTTCGTTACCTGCAGTGGAACAGATGGCTTGCGTAGTGTCAGACAGCTGTCAATCTTGCAGTGGTCTGTCACAAAGCAAAATGGCAAGCGCAGCTGCCCTCCTGCATGATGTCAGTACACACTGTGGTCTGCCTTATGTTCACGGCATGAGTCGCAGGATTCATGACATGAGCACAGATGAATGTGCATATTGCTTATGGAAACACAAGACAGGACAATGTGGATACAGCTGGAAGCCTGGGGATGTAGAAATGTGTTGGTGGTATGCGTAGCAGTGAGCGCAAGCAAATAGCAAAAGGCAAACATGTACAGTAGCAGGTCTGTACCCTGAATGGCCTGCCCTGAGCATCTGGCTGTGTGTACACCACAGCACTGCTGCCTGCCCACTCAATGCTCATCACATCTGCCAGCGTGCCAAGTTCATTGACTGGTCCTGCATAGCCACCAGGCAGCTACGGCCTGAAACTTAGCCAGGCAAGAGTGAGTGCTGATGTCAAGCATCGGCACCGTCTTTTTGATTGTGTAATGGCGTTGCATTGCTGTTGCTTTGCCCAAGTTTTGTGTGGTGTGGCCTGCACTGACTCCTGTGCTTGTTGACCACATTCGTTCGTGACTTAGGGTTATGTGACACAGAGTGCATTCTGTTGCTTGTGCAGGGGTTATGGATGTACAAATGCAGAGCAGACGCACCTTCAATTGACTGCAAGCGTGCTTCAAAAGCTTCACTGCCATCCTTGTCCACTGTATATGCCATTGTTTGCTGATCAGCAGATAGCTTGACTTGGCCTACGCTGACAAAGGCGCTCTTTGCTTGTATGTGATTGACATCAAGAATAACCTGTTCTTGACCCTGAAGGTCTGTGCGGAGGTATGTTGGCAGTGGCCTTGCTTTACTTTGTTCAGTGCGATAGGTGAACTTGCCCCATCTCTCTGGGAATGTTGCCTGTCAAGTACTGAGATGTTATTCAGCTTGTCAACAGTTTGACTGTAAGCAGCGTCCAGCCTTTGGAGTATACCAGCTGACTTTGCTCCTTAGTTTCCAGCTCTTTGCGCAGACATGCCAGCAGTTTCTTCGACTGCTGAAAATGTTGCTTGGCATAGTGTTTTTCTTGATCCAGATGCTTGTCGAATGCTTTACCTCTACACTCCATCCAACTGCAAGTGAAAGGTCAGTCTGAACTCAGAGTGACTAAACAATACATATGCCAACAGACATCTTTATACGCCCTGACGTTGGCACCTGTAATCATCCTTCCAAGTGTGCCCATATGCTCCTCGGTGTGTTGGCTGTCGTCTGACAAGGGGTATATTGATCTGTCTGATAGACCAAAGAGACAACAGGCCGAAGCCCCTGCAAGCTCCTTCTTGCCAGGAGGCAGAGAGCAATTGTTGTTTGAAAGTGTTCAGACTAGCTGCCGGGATTGACGTCGTCAGCATTTCGTTAATCTGCTAGACTGGCAGTGCCAGACATGGCTAAGCTACCAGCGTATGCATTGATCTACTTCGGTTGCAAATCAGTGCTTTGAGTGCAATTGCTGAGAGTCGGCTCACCCTGCAGCTGTACACATGTGGAGCCTGAGACCAGCAACTTTGCAATCAGGTACCAACAACAGCGCCGCTGCGTGCTGCCACAGTCGTGCTCAGACAAGCAGCCACATGATACGTCCAGTAGTAAAGGTGGAGGCGGGCGACCTGTACCGCTCCACAAGACTGATTAGACAGATGCAAGTGCATTGCTGACACTTTATGACTGCACCTGGAGTTTCTGCGGGTATCATTCAGCGATTGCATCTGCAACTGACCTCTGAGTGTGATTTGACCGGCTATGTCGAAAGCAAGAGATAAGACAGCAATTACAGCAGATGCCACAGAGCATTCTGCCGGATTATCTACCACTCAGTTCGTGATGCTTGCTGAGTAAGCGTCAGTCTTGTAGAGTCCACAATATCGCATGCAATGAGCTTCACTGTGAATTGACTGCTGCAGTGCTCAGAGGCAGAAGAATGCTCTTGCAGAACAGCAAGTGCGATTTCGTGAGCTTTTGGAGGAAAACAGGCAGCTCCAGGACCAACATGACATCAGTTTGAGAGACAATTTTGAAGTCACCGAATTTTTGAGGCGTGAAATTGTTGCAAAGGATGAAAAGATTTCATCGCTGCAGGGGAAGATGGACGAGGTTGGTTTATTGACTTTTTGCATCTGCCTTGGACGCCAGCATTGTGCAGTGTGCACATTGATGCAGAGCACAGGTACTGAGCTTGTCATTATTTGACAGGTCAAGGCTGCAGCAGCATCCCAAGTGGCAGCTGCCAAGCAAGCATCTGCGGAAGCCAAAGCCCGCGCTGCAATAGACGCTGAGAGGCGTGTCGAAGAGTCCAAGACAGAATTGGCGCAAGTGAAGGAGCAACTAGCAGCTGTGCTGGACTACAAGCAGAGAAAAGAAGTGCTTGAGGAAGAGGTGGCAAAGCTGACTGCTGAGCTGTCCAAGCTGAGGACTGACACAGCAGAGCAGGTACTGACCCTCAATGGTCCCACACATCAAGCACGATGCTTCTCACAGGCGCAGCTGGCTCTGATGAATTTCAGGAGGTGCAGCATAACAAACATCCAAGGTGCATCTTGTTTTGATGTGAGGGCACATTCTGGGTCGCCACACATGCAGTCATTGTCTGCCATACACTCAGCTTGCAGATGGGCCAATGCAGCTTCAGTGAATCAGCAGGAAACAGTGGTGCAGCAACAGTAACGTGTTGGACATAATCTTGCAGCCTATAGCACATCAGCTCTAGCACCATTCAGCACAGTGACTGCTGGCACAGCAGGGTTTTGAGTGTGCGCAGAGTTATTGACATTGGACACTATGCTCTCAAGCCATAATCTGCAGTAGGCACAGGCCACACATGTGATGCTTTTCGGGTTGAATCAATAGCCACGAACTGCAGAGCCATTGCAGCCCCTGGTCTCAGCACATGAGCTGCATAAGATGGTGTCAGCCAGGCAGAATTGATACAGTGCAATGTGCAGAGCTCTTGGGGAACCCTTCCAAGTTGCGCCAGACGCATAACAGCTGTTTGCATCAGGCTCAGCAAGCAGCAATGCATTGCTTTGCTGCAGCCAGTGCAGAGGACACAGCACCAAGTGACTGCTGGCTGTGGGATGCAAAATCAGCTGATCCCGCCAATGCAGCACATTGAAGACCCTACAAATCATTTGTACAAGCAAGCAGCTGTTGACTGTGCTGGCAGACATAACAGAACCTGCCTGTGCAAAAACAAAGGATGTACGTTCATCCAAAACATCGCCTGTACAGAAACAAAGGATGTATGTACGTACATCCAAAATCTCTCTTACACATGTCAGAAGCATCTGGATCTGAGTCAGCCACTGGCACAAACTGTGGTTACAAGCGACTGATCCTATAGACAGCTTGCCCTAGTTTGATAAGAATCTGGTGCAGGTATCAGCAGCAGAGCATGAGCAGCAGCTCATGAAGTCGATTTGAAGGCTGCCCAAAGCCCACCATCTGCCAGACGCAATGCATACTGTCGACTTTTATCTGAACATAGGGGTGCCTGGTGTCCAATGCAGAGCAGCAACTTGCTGGATATCAAACAGAGGATGCTCAGAATGATCTGAGCTTACATCACCTATTGTGCAAAATGTCAATTGCAATGCAGATGTCAGAGGCAGGTCAGTGGCTTCCGGTCATGGCTTAGAATGTGCCCAATATGTCATATCCAATGCCAGATGCCCAGCACAGGAGCAATCATGTATCTGACCTCTGACTGCAACATTCAGAGGCAGAGCAGCAGTTTGAGAACACGAGCCAGAGGCAGAATGGCAGTTTTGTGGACTCAAGTCAGAGGATGACCAAAAACAGGACACCTCTGTGATGTCTTGCATTGCATTTTTGGCCTGGACTCCCTCTGGTGGCAGACTTCAGAGGCTGAGCAACAGAGTGTCTGCATGAGCAGGGTACAGCCCCACTTCTGTACCAAATGGCATACGATATGGTCAATGCCTTCACTCAGATGTGAGTGCAGATGTCAGAGGCAGAGCAGCAGTTTGTGAACACAAGTCAGAGGGTGCGCAAGGAGTTTGAGGCCAAGCTGGAGGAGGTGCGGCGTGCTGGTGAAGAAGACGTGCACCTCAGAATGGATGCTGGCAGCAAGCGCATCATGCAACAGAACCGTAGCCTTCAAGAAGAGCTGCGCATTCATATTGAGGTACTATCATTGGGCACGCTTCTGGGATTCTGTGCAAGCTGCGGTATAAGGTGGACCGCATGTGGACCAGGACAAACGAATGTGGCCCCAGCAAGTCATGCACAGCATGCATGCTTTGACATGGTGCTTAAGCATGCATGCTGCACTGCAACAACACTGCCTGAAAGTTGCCATGGCCCTGTTGCAGATCATATGTATGCCTCTGTTGACGTTGTCTGTGCGGGTCTAAGCTGCAGCAATTTACAGCACCTGCCTGTAGATGATCAACAGCCTATTGATGCATGGCAGAGCAACATATTGCAATTCTTCTGAAGCTCTACATTCCTTGCATGCTTGATCAGCAGCATGCCGCATGACTGCAGGCGTCATCAGACTTGGACGCAGAAGTGAAGAAGCTGAGTTCAGAGCGGCAGAGGCTGGCTAGCGAGGTGCAGATGAAGCGGGAGATGGAGCAGCAGTACGCCAAACGCTGCACTCTGCAGGTGCACGTCAGACTCCAACGCTGTTTTCAAACTTTGCACGCACCGCCCACAGATGCTTTTCTTCCATTTTTCCTAAGAGCTAGCCCTGTGTTGAAGCTGAGCCGGTAGTAAAAGTGGTTACACACTGTCTGAATCTCCCTTTCTCCTCCCCAACCTGCAACAGCCCCCCCCCCCCCAAGGTCCCCCTGCCCCCCAAAAACCATTGCCCAAATGTGGCTCACAGCTGCATGCTGTGAAGCTTGTGTCTTGATGTGGCCATCATGTGCTCCTGGGGTTGCATGAACAAAACCAAGTGGGCCCTGTCATGCAGATCAGCATGTAGGCCTAGCACATATCTTCAAAAGTAGAGGCCATACACAGTGTAAGTAGGAATGGCAGTGCAGGCAAGGGAAGGGCGGGAGGGGCAGCAGAAGATAGCAGCCCTGGAGCGTAGCCTGCAGCAGGTCCTGGCTGACTTTGATGCAGAGCGCCAAATGCTGTTGCAGAAGTCAGGCCAGCAGCTTGCTCAAGCCCAGGCCGAGTCCAACTCACTCAAGCGGCTCATCAAGTGAGCCCTCCTGCAATATCTGCTCGTACAAGCAATGCGCCTGTGCATCAGCCTGGTTGCTGCTGACGCATGCTTACACACCTGGCACAAGAGATGCTGGCATGTCAAGGGGCATATCTAAAGTGTTCGACTGAAGGCATTGGCCCTCTGGGGCTCAGACACAGGGCTGGTCCCATCTTTTGTGGTGTCAGATACACCAACTGGATTCAACAAACGGCACAACTTGCTGCTCTCCAAATCTGTGTTGTACCTATGTACCACGTTATATTCAGGTTTTGCGCAGAGAGGCTCCCTCAGCGTCTGCAGAGATGGAAAAAGTAAAGTCCTCATGGAGAAGGATCACTGTACAACCTGCTGTCTTGATTGTTTGGCTGGCTCCCAGACCTGCGGCATCAGGCTTCTTTGCAGGCACTGACAGACGTCTTGCCATGCGCAAGGAGCTGCTTGCCACATTCACAGCTCCAGAACATGCTTGCAAGCATGACGCATGGCTGATAAGATGTGGTTTGTGCTCATCAGGCTGAAGACACAGGAGTTGAAGAACATCAGGCGCCTGTCACATGAAGTCTTGCTTCAAAGGAGTGATGTAGAGACCTTCCTAGTGTCCAGCCTCAAACAGGTGACTGCACGAGCTATGTTTCATGCAGCAGTTTTGTTCTGACGTGATGTGAGTGAGCTTCATGCACAGCTTCTGGCTCAGGCTTTTGCAGAGTGCATGACATCAATGGCAGCTTGATCACATGAGGGTCAGACCAGCACAATGGTCATACAACAGCCATGACCTACCTTGGTTACTTTGCTAAACAGACTGCAATGCAAACGCTGTATGGCTTGCACAGGACTGGGCAGTGCAGCATCATGCAAGGGCCTATTTGCAAGACTTGG
>JAABUL010003965.1_pt1 | contig 20774 bp, 21 predicted proteins | sample 5559151 | NCBI WGS metagenome assembly JAABUL01 (sample SAMN10711876, study PRJNA513368) | rock metagenome | isolation source: Antarctica rocks | place: Antarctica: Victoria Land, Pudding Butte sud | reverse complement strand
TATTATCTAATTTTATTCATTCCAGTTCAAATTGATAAATCATAATCATACTCGACTGCTTAACGTTCTACTTTATTCTAACTCTAAGCTTTACTCATTGTTGTTAAACTTAACTTATTGCGACTTTAGCTAATTCGATGCCATCTAACTTTATTAATTATTGTTTAGCTTAATCGATTGCGACTCAACTTAATCCATTTATGCTTAGTCTAACTCCAAGCCACTTTACTGAAGAGACTATTGCTTTACTTAACTGAAGATAATTTAACTTAGTTGATTGTTGTCTCTCTTAGTTAATTGCTTCTGATTCTAGTCTTTTGCTTCTTAATTCTATTAACTGCCCCTTTATCTACTTGTAGCCAGCATGATCACTGCGGAAGCCTTCCGCAGAGGGGCGCGCCTGCCGGACGCGCCATGGTAGTGAAGCCATCACCCTAGTGTATATAGCAGTCTTCCGTAGTACGAATACAAGGCATCCTTCTTCATTCCTTGCTCTTTGCAATCTTTTAACAATAATAGATTGTATTTAAATTATATTGATAAATAAGATATATTATACTCATTTTAGCAAGATAAAGAGAAACACTTATTATTATTTGGTATATACTATATTTCGAAATCTAATCGATCGAATAATTTGGCATACTATTTGAATAATTTATAATTAATTCGAGCGATTGGATATTGCTATTGTAGAGCAGTCTTTGTCTTTATGCACAAAAGTATTTACTAGAACAATAGAATTGCTATATAGTTATACAATCAAAACTAGAATAGAGATTGTAAACAACAAACTAGAACGTATAACAATATACTAATAAACAATATAGATTTGTATTAATAATTCGAAAAGTCTAATTTCGACCTAATATCGACGAGAGACTTTATATTAAATCTATCGACAATTAATAAAACAGTTGTAGAGCTATTAGAATCGATAAAGAATATTTATATCGATGCAAATTGAAATTAATCTTTTTTTGATATTAACAATATTATTCGCGATTTGCAAACTAATAATCACATAGTTTGCTCCTTAATTCAACTATTACCACCACAACCACTGCTTACGGCAATACCCTTACAATTAGAGTAATTAAGAAAATCAAGAGAAATTAGTTAGTTTACTATCTAAAATAGATGCAATTCTCGAGACCAATATATATATTTAAAGATCTTGAATGTATACATTTAAAGATTGATCTAAACGATCAAAAGAACGTTTAGATAAGTTTCTTTTGGAGTTGCAAAAACGATATAATTAGAGATAATATAGAGATTCAAAAAATACTAAGAACATACATAAATCTCAATTAGAAAGCGATACTTTTTTAGGCGTTATTCTCGTGGCATAGTGGGAGATGATACTAGAATTGAAACCAAGTTATAATCTAATGATGTATAGATTTTAATCTTTTAAAACCTATAAGTAAAGCTTTACTATTTATTAAAACTACCAAGACACATCTAAGATATTAATTAGTTATATATTTTAAATAATGGAATTGAAAACTTACGTTGGTTTACTAATTTAAGTAAATCCTTGTGAGTCTTAGTCGGGTTTTTTCTTCGTAGAGTATGAAAGAAATCTCTAAATACTTTTAACTCATTATAGTTATTGCATATCCATCAAATATCCTCTGCTATAATGAGATTAGATGTCCAAATCTCAAAAGAACCATTTGGTAGATCTAGTTTGAATTGTAGACCCTCTCTATCATTAGTATCTACAGACTCCGACTCCGATCGGTCTGTTGAAGGTTCATCATCACTGAGTTGATCTGATAGATCCGTTATTCCGTTGACCTCTCTGTGTCAGAGTTTGGGGAATTAGTGTAATGGGATTTCATGATTGAATGCTCGTTTTTCTGTCGCGTGTCCTTTTCAGATGTATGTATCTTAGTCTTTGTCTGCATTCTATTCTGTTTGCTTTATATAAAAAGCTATATCTTAAGTGCTTACAATCTTTGATAAGATTGCTGATGGTGTAATGCCAGCGACCAATAACCTAATGGACACGACAGTGCCAAGCCCTTGTAGTAGTGGCTTGGCGCCGTGCAGAATTTTCTCCCTGACGATTCCATCCTGGAATCCTCACGGATTAATGCCTCTCTGAACTATAGTCCTACATGTTACGTAGCCCCGCCTTGTGTGCGCCGGTGTAGCGACGTCATGTCACACGTCCGTACACAGCCTCACAGATGGTCCCGAGTTAGCCGAGTCAGCTGTGTCAGCCAGTATACTCCCAAATGTCCCACTTCACCACTGGCAAGTTGATTATGTGGTAGGAGAACTTGTAACGCTTAAGTGCCGCCTGACCGCTGTCTCCTCGGCATGGGCTTGGCGGACTGCTTCGATTATCCTAAGAGACGGGATCGCCTTGACTACGTTATAGCTAGTTCTAGATACATTAAAGAGACTGCCGGGCTCTCGCTGTTTCTTAGCGATTAGTTCTATATTTATCTACCTATATACCTGGGTGTTACCCATAGTAAGTCTATCACGCTTCACGTCTTTCATATTATTACAATTATGCTGATAATTCAATGTCAGCGCTACTCGAAGAGAAATCATAATATTATACCTTTCAGCATAATCTTGTCGCAGATTACCTTCCTGAGTGATAGGTCGACCCCCATAAGTCTTTAATTATGTCTTTAGCGGCACTCTTATAGATTAAAACTGCCTTGAGCTCATCTCTACCTAATCCGTTGGAAATTTCTCTAGGTAACCACTTGAGCCACACCACCCCACTTTGCTCCTACACCACTCCCTATTATACTTCTTTAGAGCAGCCGGTTTATTTTGAAAATTTTACTATAACCTATCGGCCAACAATGAAAGTGCCGAGCTTGAAAGTGGGTAAGACTGGGATGAGCTCAACGCAGTTGTCCATCCGTCAGCTCGAGCACGGCTTTCTAATCTCCACCTTTTACACTTCGCCTTGAACAATGCCCGCGATCGTCTCGTTGCAGACGCTTTAAGACAATATGTCCCAACACCTTGCATGCCTTCTGGGTATTTGGTACTTTCTCCGCCACCAGGGTAAGTTGCTTCAGGTGGTCCTCCCCGAGACTGTCAAAGTCCTATTTCCTGGTCACATCGCCCCAGAGTACGCGAACTTTCGTGATGCGCTTTGCCCTCGTGCACGTCTTCTTTCAAGCCCTGTCTTGAGACTTTTGACTGTAGGTGACTCCAATCCCGCCAAAACCTCCTTTTCACTGAGATATCTCTTTCGCCACAGCTTCCGATTTTTTCAAAATTGCCCGCTTCCCCGACGACCTCTTCGAGAACCTCGACATGGTATTCCGCTACGTTCGACCATTTTAGAACGGCCTCGAACTGGGCTTCTGAAGTAGAAAATGAAGTAATCCATCGGTTCGTCGTGTCGATATGGGGTTGCATCTGCCAGAGAGCTGATAAACTCCTGAATACTTTGTGGATGTTATTGATCACCGTTTCCCTCATTAATCCCCAGAGAACTAGGTGGTGGCCCAGGCTGAATACACAAAGAGGGGTCCAACGTCAATTCGTAAAAAAGTTGAACAACGTAATAGGAGGTGGTTGGAGCGTCACAAACGCCTCATTCTCAACAGTGGAAGAAAAAAATAAATCGAAGGGGAAGTTTGAAATTTAAGAAAATAGTAGCTAAGGAATATCGCTTCACGGCGTGCGCGGCCTCGAGACGATAGCGAAATCAACACTTTCAATCTTAAGCTCATACGCGCCTTGACTATTAATGCCCTTCTACCTCTTTCACTTTCTGCTCTTTACTCCCCATTGCTGCCCAAATTCTCGCACATCTATTATCATTCCTGCGGGGACTGGTCAGACACCAATATGAACTCTCTAGGCCTTCCGGACCCTGTGGAACCCGCTCTGGGCACTGACGATACAGAACCTATTCTACCAGAAGAGCACCGTGAGCCTTCTGTCGTGGTTACAACTCCTGGTGATGTCTTCGACGTCGACTCGATGAGTGCGTCCGCTCCGAACCCCCGCGCCACCCCTACTCCGGCCAAGCCTGTGGCACCGATTACGCCGACCGAACCTGATCCTCCTACTGCCCCGGCCAAGCCTGTGGCCGCTTCTACGACTACGGCTGATTCTCCTACTACTCCGGCCGCTTCCCACTATAAGCCTGACGTAGATGCGAAGAGTGAAGCGGGTACAGACATGGAGACAGAGAGCATCCCCTACAGCGACTTCCCAGCTCGTAAAAATGCTCCGAAGCAGGGTGCCAAAGGCAAGGGCGCCCGTGCTGAGGGTAGCGGGTCGGTAGAGAAAGAGTGGACAGAGGATAAGAAGAAGAGAGCACCAACGGCAAAGTACAACTCTGAGAATTCGGACGATGTCCTTGAGCCTATCTTCCCATGTCCGACAACCAAACCCAAGCGCTCTCTTCTCCTAAATTCCCCTAGCGCGAAGTCCCAGAAGACTCCAAAGAAGCGTCGTTCGGAAGTCGAACTACTCACCGCCGACACCCTTCGCTCCGCTGGCTTGAAGGGCTTGGCGACATATCGAAAAAGTCTGACATTTGTCTGGACCTTGGTTGACGATAGACTGCAGGTGGGCGATGCATAGCATAGCGCAGAGAAGAAGTGTTGGGATTAAGGGAGACGTGGTGACTGGATCGTTGATTGGAGTGGATATATTGTTTTTCAGGTCAACGTTACTGTCGGCGTTGTCATATCCATTTACGGTTGGCGATTGCTGTATGGTTCATTCTATTCCCTGGTTCTCTTATTCTCCCACTTTGCCTTCCCGTATTCTTTCTCGATTCCCCCCTTGGCCCCAACTTTCTTCCCCGGTTTCTCGTCCTAGATTCCCTTCCTTCTACAGGTGTCGATAGCAGTGGTGTAAGTAGCAACCGCACATGACTACGTTGTGCCGAGCAATGCTGTGGAGGGAAGATTCTAAGGAGAAATTCTTGAAAAAGGAACAAATGTTGCCTCTATGCAGACCGGCTTATATATGGGCAAGTCTTACCATCAGTCAACAGCGTGATTTTCTTCGGGCATTTACCCTCACAATGTCTCAAGAGTCGGTCCTGATCTGATCTCTGCGTGGGCTGACAACGTTGGTCAGCAGAGGTAAAAGTAGAGATATTAGTCGAGGGCCCGGGCGGTTGATGGAATTTTCGCAAATAGGCCATCCGAATAAAAACAGAAAGGACATGCCATAGCCATGAAGGCGATATGGACGAACGATTTTTGAAATTTCGTACAGCTCTTTTCGATGCTGTACGATTGCTGGGCTGTGATCCATCTTTCAGTATTCTTCCCTTCCAAAGAAATCAACGATACTGAGATAGTGGAAGTCCAAGGCGCGAGATACCCACTCAGGAATTATGGTCGAGGCGCTATCAATCGCGAGGGTGACAACCTTTGACTCAGTAGGTCGTGGCAGCCCGGAGATTAGCATATCCTCGTGTTGGTCGAGTCGCCGATACTATCGTCGTATATATGTCAATAAAGATGAACGCTTCCCTATGTCCCTCGCAATGGAGCACCTATACACTCTCGGTATTTTAACCCTCATCCTGGTCGATCTTCGCCTCTGCGGCTGGCTACTCTACGCGGTAGGTGAGACGGGGGGACTGGTGGCTCGGCGCTTGCGGCTTGAGGGTCTCTGTCCCTGTCATTACGCCTTTCGGTCATCGCAAGGAACGTGCGTGGGAAGACGACGCCGGTGATGGTGTGGTTGCATGAGCAGGGGACTTGCATGGCCTGCGAAACGAGGAAGGCTGTGATCTGGATGATATAGGAGACGATGATGGCAGTGTAAGGAAATGATGGAGAAATGTGGACCAACCTAAGAAGGGGAGCACATGGGGACCGACGTAGAAGTACGAAAAAGCCCCAATTGCATGCTCAAGTGTCTTCCCGACATTGCAGCTTTTACCAATAACATTATACCCCTTGGAAACATATTCAGAGAGTACTTTGAGAGCTTCTACAATAGCGATAAGAGACCAAGTCGGATCAAGATCGAAAGCACAGTCAATCTTATGGACTGGAAGAAGCATTATAACGGTTCTCGACGTTGCAAGATAGTACCGAAATTTAGAAATGGGCTTGAACGTGTCTAGCAAACACTTAGGGGCTGAAAGCATGTTTAGAGAAGCTCTGAAAGCGAAAGGAGTAGCTCAACCCTCCAAAGAGATGAGAAGTGCGCGGTTTTATAATAACCGTACTTGCAGTGCAAAGATGTCCAACCATGGCACCTTAGGCAGCGTCATATGAGTTTAATATGCCGTTTGAAATAGGTAATGCCAATACTACATGATGCCATCTGCTACTTGAGAACAGCCATTGGTGCCACCGGTCGTCCTGTGCTGAATCTCCCTGACCATCCAGCTCAGGGGATGATGGAGTGACGGCGGTAACGCTTTTAGGGTCGGCGGTCGTTGCTGCGCCGTGACCGGGGTAGAACAATACTGGGAGAAGTTGGGCAATCAAGGAATAAATAGATAAATGCTGTTCCAGTATGAGGATACAAGCAATCGTGCGCTTTTAGCTGCTCCCTCAAGTAAGGGTTTGAGAGATATGCGGCATCAGTCTCAAACTCAACGGTCGTGGTGCTTGTGGAAGCGCGGGTTCCACTAATTGTTTCGCCGTCATTCTCAATCACGAGGAGTGTCAAAGGAAATCCAGGCTGTTGGTCAGAAATATGCTGTAGGCGCTCACTTTGATTGATCGACTTGAATTTTATGTTCCCGCGTACAGCAGGATGCCAATTAGCTCTATAAGGCACCGTTAACGACATCGAAGCCACGAAACAGTTCCTTTTCGCAGCTCCGAGTAAGAAAATAAATCCAACGGCTAGCTGACTTGCTCTCACACTTCTTCATTAGCTCTGCGTGATATTCCGGCCCGATGTGTGTAAGGCCAGAGTCGAAGCAAAAGTCGCACTACCGCACAAGTCGGGGCGCACACTCTACTCCAAGACCTGAGATGAGTCTCAGGGGATTGAATGCAACCCCAGCCAGGGTCAAGCCGAAAAAAGTCTCTATCCACTCCACGTTATTAGCGTCGAGTATGTTTGCGGAAGGTCGTCTTCAATGCTTGGATCCCTAGGCATGAGCATCTGCCGTAATGCTTTTCATCTCCTACCATATCGCTGCACCAAGTGCAAAGTCTCATACTTGCGGCCTATATTTCGGTACGCCGGCGATGAGACCTTCGGGTTCGTGACGAAGTAGATGCATACGATATAATAGAGCGCAGTGTCTCGTCGCTAGCGGAGTCGGAATTATCGATAACATCGAGAGTCCCCGTACATGCACCCACTCGGATTACCCCTTCTCAGCATTTCCCATTCTCCTAACTACTGCTCTTACCATGCCTAAGACGGTCTCCACATCTCAGCTGCATGTAAACAATTCGACCAAGGCTGTTTTCAGATCTATGAAGCTCAAGCTGGAGGAGAAGCTGCGATTGACGCCCCATGTGATATCCTACACCCACCGAAGAAACACCCACGGACATCGCTAGAAGTGTTGTCGAAGACTTTCCTGGAGAGGATTGCTATATGCGTAAGGCTTAGCAAAATTGCTTGGAGATATTTCTGGACGGCAGTCTACAACGATTGAGGGCATGATAGTAAGAAGTAGCTTGTCTTGGTTTGATCATCTCATTCTTACTAGCCACTAGACGATAGTTGATCGTTTCCAAAGAGATCGGTCTATGTGGCGGCATGATTCGATTGAGGATCTTTTCATGGAGCTCGAAAAGATCTACAGCGTGGAAAGGACACTAAAAAATTATTTGGCTTTTCCTCACGCGCCTATGGGATTGAATACCAAAGGCGATCTCCGGCATACCTGTGGATCAAGATAATCCCAGATCTGAGAGTTAGGGGCAATGCTGCGCTAACGCAGAAATGCAAACTTCTTCTGCGCTCTGGCGGTCATGGTCAAGCTTCACAAAGACAATCCTTACGGCGAGACTACAAATAAGAAGGTGGGCTGTAAATTTTCATAGATTCGGAAGAGTTTTCGTGGAGGATACGGAGATCTGGGTTCCAGACTCGTAACATAATCAGACGGCCTGCGATGGACAATGGTAATCAGGAGACTGCAAAGACCCGCTTTGAAGACACTGGAGCCCCCGAATAACGGCGAAACGGCTTTCCACAATGATGAAGATGCTTTCTCTGATCGGAAAAGCAGATATACTTGAAGTAAACGATTTAGGTGCATGTAACATACACAAGGCACTGCCAAGGCCGGGTACCAAGGCGCTAACCCGAACGGGTAATAGTGCCGCAGACCTCAGGGGCAGCCAGATTTCATCAACTTGAACATTCAGCTGCGCTGGATGATCGGGGCCCCGACGAAGTTGACTTGCATCAGCTTCCGGACATGGCCTGAATTTGAAGGCCATGAGCAGCCGAATTTTCTCGCAATTCTGGTTCTGGCCTGGTCGTACATCTTGTCTGCTCGCTTGGTGGAGTTGCAGGGTCAAGACGGGTCACGGATTGATTATGCGCGGAGCATAGCACCCTTCTATTGTGGCCCTGAAAGCGTCTCCAGCTTTCCAGTGGCTCTCGGTGATGTGGATATGTGAATAGTGCGATGGTTCACGTCTATGTTGGCTCCGGGGAGCGGTTTCCAGCTCTCTTTGCTTCGAGGAAACAGCTATAACCACCACGCCCCTTGGGAATCGTTTCTAGTAGCCCCCGGGTTCCCGTTCAGCATCGATCATGGCGAAGGCGGCAAGGACCTGGACATGAGCGGTCTGACGCCCCTGACCTCGCATGGGGCATTGCAGAGCCTGATCTCCCTCTGCAATCGGTATTCTGTGAGCCGTCACCAGCTTCATATAGCACTCGCAACGGCACTGCTACTGCCTATACATAATTACCTCAATTGCGAACTAGCCCTTCCCCGGCCGGATAAATGTAACACTGGATTGTCGATACCCAAGATCTGCGGTAAGGATTTGGATCACGTGGAAATCTTGCTAGTCCCTGGTTACAGCCCTTGTGGGACTTGAAGGAAATGAAGGATGTTCAGGGAAATCCAGGACGCTACGCCGAGGTTCTAGCAATAATCTGCGCTCGACGCGCCCCAAGTATTGCATTCTTGTCGATAGCTGCTACAATCAGCGGCTTGGCCCCCAAAATTTGGGACCAAGTCAGGAGTGGTCAACCGCCTCTCGAGAGAGATGCTTTTGCGTGGACTGGAGTCCCACAGTCTTTCATGGGCATTGCTGGGGAGGGCAGGTATTCTCAAATGTGCTTCTCCAAATAAATCCAGCGCAGTGACTGCTGGCGGCTTCGAAAACTTCCTCCAATCGTTGACGACGATCTACATTACGGCATTGGACCTTTCACGCCTTGGGAGCCTGCCGGTTATGGCTTGTTTAAGAACTGCCCAGTGAGAGTGCAGGTCCACAGGAATTGCAAAAGACATGCATTTGCATACGCAAGTTTGGGCGGTCTCAACGTGGATTTTGCAGGTGGTGTAGTACTCGTCCGTTGGCTTGGTGACGAAACCGCCGGTTGCGTCTGCACGTTGTGACAGCTCGCCCACAGCGCACAGTGCAGCCATTGCAGTAAAGACGTCAGGTTTGGACATCTCTTCCTCGGTGGATCTCCATAGACTCAACGGATTGGCGCATATAATGCGGAAACCACAACAGCAAACCCGGGCTCATAACCTGTTGGACCATGCCAAATGCACGCACTTGCCAAGGTCTTAATCGATTATATATTGTTCTAACAGTTTGATTAACATTATACACCTAACGCAAGTGCGTCCCACCATTCGGACAGCGCAGTAAACGGACGAATCGGACGATGACGTGCCCAACAAGAGGAACAAAAAGAAGAAGAAGCCTTCAGCCAGCAGAGCAGGATCCAATTCACCTCAAAGACGGAGTAACCTAGGTGACATACTACCACTCTCTTTCACACACCGTCCTTGGACTCTTCTGAAGGCTATAAGAGGGTATCGAAGACGAGCTTCAACACCACCTACGCCAACCACTCCGGCAATACCAATCATACCCATCATGACCACCTACCAGCTCACAGCACCTACGTTCGCCTTTTGCGGGTCATTCTCTGGAGATGGCACCATCTCAGCTGCACGATGGTTGCAACGGTTCGACCATGAGATGTCTGGATACAAGACACCCGCCAATCCTATCGTCCCACCTACGATCTAACTCAGCAGCCTGTCTATGCTGCTGATCCATGATGCAGTTCAGTGGTCTGAGAATCACCCGGACGCAGCTAGGCTTCTGACTGACATAACACCTACCCAGAGCACAGTCGAGAACTTCTGTGTCCTCTTCTGCGAACGTTTCCCGTCCAAGACAATAGAGGTGACCCCGGTGTCGTTCGACGTTGAGCTGGCGTGTCTTTTTGTCGCTAACTTAAAACATGCTTACTATACGATTCCTCTACATCTAGAAGATAGACATTATTTCGCTTTCACCATTTCTGGCATAGGTCAACTGCAGCATACGAGGATGCAGCAAGGCTCTTAGTCCGCGGGATTCACGATGATCGAGCTCGCCTATCGCGCATTTGGTGCCCTTTTACCACCCATCCGAGAGCCATCACTCCTACACTCGAGCAATCTCGGCCACCTACCTGTCTTGACGTTCTACATGGATGACTTTTTCGGCGACGTTTCATGCTTCGAGAAACTTTATGACTTCCTCCGGAACCATTTCTTTCCACGGGTGGAGTGGGCTAGATTGAGACTCTGGTTCAAGAAGTTGAGGCTATTCGAAGAGGCCATCAAAGCTTTGGGCGTAACCCACCACATAGGTGGACGTGTCCAGATACTCGAGGATCGAGTACGTAGAATAGCTGGCTGGCCAACACCCAGGGATCAGACGGCAGTACGGGGCTTCCTAGGGTGCGGTCGGCATCACACGCAGATGAATCAAGAACTTTTCAGAGCTATCTCGGCCTTTATCCAGGCTGACAGGAAAGGTGGAATGGAGGTGGACAGAGTCGGAAGACCTAGCTTTCAAGATCATAAAGATCAAGAGCACAACTAAGATGAGCATGCACGGTATCGACCTAACCCTGGTGGTACACTTCTATATCGACACGTCTGGCTTTGGTGCTAACCTCGCAATTACCCAGTTCCAGCATCCCACCGAGGTGGAGACGAGTGGAAAGGCACTGGTAAAGGTACCTATTATTTACGACTCGTTCACCTTCGCACCCACCCGACGCAAGTATCCCACCTACAAACGCGAGCTCTACGCCCTGGTAGAGTTCGTGACTCTTGAAAAGGAGATTACAGCAGGGTCAGAGTGTCGCGACATTTTGGCCAAGATTCTGCGTTTTCTACAGTGACGAAGTATGATTACCTAGCCAAGCATCCCTACCTCCCTGCCGTCGTGCACACCAATCACAGACCCCTGGTTCACTTTCTCGATTCGGACCAGCACGAAGGAATTTATGGTCATTGGGCGGATAGGTTACGTCGCTTGAATATCGTGATCAAGTATGTGCCAGGCCCCAGCAACAAGGTAGCTGATGCACTTTCACGAACTGTCTTCGATGAGGAGTGCACCGTGACGGAATCGATTCGAAGAATGACCATCGAGCTGAACGAGCATGGGCCAGCATGGGTGTGGAGAGATGGAAAGGGTGGTTTCGAGGAATTTCTGAACACACTGAGTAGCCCACATAGGTCGGAGGTGATTGAGCAAGGCACTATTGATGGGCTATCTGTGTTCTCCTTGAGTGCTGTTCCCCTTGAAGAGAATTCATGGCGGGGAGCCTACGAGTCATCTGAATGGTTTGGAGATGTGTACAGGTTTCTAGCTGGGGGGTCGAGTCACCTACCTCGTCTCTACTCAGAAAGGCATTCGATCACAGAATCGTTGGAGATATTCTTTGGGCTCACCGCGGGGAGTTCTACTTGCCATGCATTCCAGAAGGCAAAGTATACGACATCCTTTACGAAGCGCACGACCTAGCCAGGCATTGGGCAAAAGCAGGTACGCTGGCAAGAGTAAGAGGCAAATGCTACTGGCCTGGACAGTCGCAGGACGTGGAGCGATACCTAGCTGGGTGCATCGAATGCGCTCGTCATGGGCCGGCAACGATAAAATCCATGCCAATCAACTGAAAGGGATAGGTGACCATTACCGGGTTCAAGGGTTGTGACCTCCAGAAACCCGCTCCTACATTCTCAATGTTGTGTGCTACTTCTCAAGGTTCATCATATCGTTCGCGACCAAAACAGACAACGTGGAGGATGTCCTATGGTGCTTGAAGCTATTATTTGCTATGTACAGAACTCCACATGCTGTGTACTGTGACCGAGGTCAACACTTCATAAGCGAGGTGCTCAAGGAGTTCTTGAAAGGTCAAGCCGTGGCCATCGACTACAGCCCTTCTGGCTCCTCGAAGAGCACAGGTATGGTGGAGGTCTCCAACCGCCTACTTGAGGACGTGACGAGGAAGGACTCATCCGGAGTCGGGTGGGATAGACGGCTACCAGCTTCGGCAAAGGCTGTCAACGGAAGGCACATAGATTACCTAGGAATGAGTCCTTCTGCCATCCTCTTCGGACCCGTTCGAGAGACATCGGTTTCAACCGCAACGCTGCTAGGTCTACCGGGGCGCAGTATAAGGAAGTGGCATGATGAGATGATTAGATGTATTTCACACAAAGACTATCCAACTAGTTATCTAGAAAATTTCATGACCAACCCTCTGAGCCACGCGCTTCATGTGCACACCTACCTGACACACAGAGCAGATCTCCACGACAAGGTGCGGGAGTCCACCAGAATACAGAAGGAGAAGGAGGCACGAAAGTACGACCGAGGTGTGCGTCAAGTACACCACAACATAGGTGATCAAGTCATGCTGTATCAGAAGAGTACAGGGAAGCTCGAGCCTAGGTGGAGAGGCTCGTTCAAGATTTCAGGTCACGGAGGTGGACACGAGATATCCTTTACATTACAACGAGCTGATGGGAGCGACCTACCTGGTAGCTTTCACGGAAACCACCTAAAAACTTTCAAGCAACGCATAGGTTACCTCCGTGGCAACACCCCTTCCCTCATACCTCATCAGCTCCTCCGGCATTGTCGGAGAGGTTGACCTGCTATGTGCATAACGCGAAGCATTAATAGAATAGCTTGGGCATTGCTTAGGTCTTGGAGGATAGAGGCACGCGGTGATATTCGACGCGTAGTGATATGTGCTTCTTCACACATCTGCACCTCAAGCTTTCTGCAGCATACACATATCTCCACAGCAGCGATGGCACGTACCAAGAAGACTGAGACAGCTACAGCGACCGAGAAAGCGGCCAAGCGAGTTCGAAACCATGCCATTGTCAAACGCCGCGAAGAACTACTGAAAGCATTTTCGTTTGCCCACCGCGTGCAGTTTCCCATCGTACCCAAAGCCGAATATCTGAGAGTTCCTTACGGAGTATCTGGAGGGAACCGTCCTCACGATGCCGAATTTCTTGACGTAGGCTTCGCTCTCCTAAATGACCGATCTATCGAAGCAAAGGACATCCCACCTAATTGCGCTTTATCGGATTGGCATGTGGGGAGGATAATAGACGCCGGCCTGATCGCCAATAAAGGAAAGACTCATCCGGCAGATTTTGACATCAGTGGCAATGTTCGAGCTGAGCGGCCTCCGAGAGGGGACTCATACAAAGAAAAAGCACCTAGGGGGTCAGTCTACTACTACAGCAGGAGGGGTGGGCGGCTCCTGCTAGGAGACAACGATGCCCACTTAAGGGGTATTGCGGGATTTGAGCTGGTACAGAAAGACACCCGACCTAACCAGCCGCAGCCTAGATGCCCGGACGATGAGCAGCACGACATTCCAATGACTGCTGAGAGATTTCGGGTGGATTACAGCAGCCTTTCGCACCAGCTATCTTCCGCGTCAAGTCGTCGATAGAAGGAACCAAAGCTGCTAAGTCAAAGGCCAGAGATCCCACTGTTCCGACTAGGGCAGAGCCAAGGAAGCCTCAGGAGAACCTAACTGATCTAGTAGGGGCCAAGCAAACTACAGAGTGAATGACTGCGAATAAGAAAGAAGTTCTTAGCATCTCCGACGATGAACCGATCATCAGAAGAACAGATGTTGGTCGACGGCCTATCGATCTCACCAATGTCGAAACACCTCCAGCCATCGCACCAGTCCAACCGGAGAGAACCCCCACTCAAGAGCGCAAGAAGACGACCCCACCTATCTTCAAGGAGCACGACGAGAACACTAAGCAGCAGACAACTAAATACAATCTCACAGATATTGCTAAGATAGCCAGTGAGGTCGTTGCGGCCCTCCCCACTTATGAGAAGATGCGGAGGCGATCTCACGATTGCAAGGCATCGGTCTGATCGCCCATACATTAGGGGATACACAGAAGCCGACGAATCGCTTGGACAAGTACGACTTAGATGGTACACTAGGCTCAAAGATACAAGAAGACGGTGTCGACCCGAAGGAGATATTCAAGACTGACCTAGGGAGCGTTAGAGTCCGAAGGATAGTTGCTCAGCTAGGCGGTGGGAGTGATATCGAGTTCTCAGGAGGAGACATCTTAGAGATTCTAGCTACAGAGGATGGGAGCAAGGTCCATGGCACGTTCTCACCTACTCAGGACCTCCTTCCAGCCAAGCCCCCAGAAAGACTTCCGGCGGCTATTAGAGTTTTGCGACTTCGGTGACTACAACTCCGATGATTTCGACCTCGAAGAATACGATTTCAATGAGTTCCTTCGAGATAACCAGGACCTAGGGAGCGGCCACCGTTCGGATTACAGCTCGGTGTCATCAGACTCGGACGATGAGCCTCATCTGAGGTCCTCGGCCAGTCAAGGCGAGTCACAGCGGGTCACTCAGATATCACGCAAGCGCGATCATAACCCTACAGGTCTGTTCAGCCCTGAGGCTAAGAAAGTGAAGCTAGGTCGCTCGTTCAGACCATCAAGCGCTCAGCCGCTGGGGATAGGTCTGTTCAGCGGGCACATGGACGGGAAGAAAAAACGTCTATCTAAGTCCTCACTAACTGTCCAAGGCCGCCAGTCATCGGCATCACCACCCACTGCGAGGTCGGTGGCGAAGCACATACGTCAAGAGGCTCCCGGTACTCAGGAGGAAGGGTCTGGTACTACACAGCTAGCTAGGGCTCAAGCCAGAGACTATTCGGGCCCTCGGAAGACTTCTCCACTCGCCGAGCTGATCCCGTACCAACTGGCGCGAGATAGCACCACTGACGAACTTGTCAGGACATAGATGGCTCTAGCGAAGGTCACACGAAGGACTACCCAGGACATGAGGCGGATGATGGAGGTGCTGGAGGATACTGCGCGGTTCGTTAACGACATAGGCATTGCCGCCCCGGAGAAAGCATCAAAGTTGCAAGCTAGGATGGATCAGGTTTATGATAATAGGCTTGAAACTTCTAGTCACTCAAGAACCTACTTCGGACAGGAGGCACCGCTCATGAAGAGGATCGTATGGGACGATAAGATATCTGAGGACATCGATGATCTACTGACCCAATCCGAGAAGCACATAGGAAGGAGCAAGGGCATCACAGTCATGATGCAATGCAGCCACCTAGATGGGTTAGTGTAGCTTGGCGGCGACGCCTATATGTTGCTCATTGAGCACTTAGCTTGTTGCTCCTCATCAATGCATCTACCCACAAGACCATAATGCAGTGTTTCTCAAGATTCATGCAAGAAATCCACAATTCAACAGGTCTTGCCCGATTACGGGGGAGTGTTGGAACAATATATAATCGATTAAGACCTTGGCAAGTGCGTGCGCATTTTGCATGGTTCAACACCAACAATTGGAGGCAACTGAGGCGTCGCCGCACGAGAAGGAAAGCAGGGGATGCTCGGATGAAACTCACCGGAATCGCACTTGCTGCGCGGAGTAGTAACTGCACAAGAGAATGGCCTTTACAGATCTGAAGGCGGTTAGCAAGAAAAGTCGCTGCCACGGCGCAAGCACAAGTTATGGAGGAATTCACCAGTTGCAAGCCTGCACGGGGTGAGTTGTCACAGGCAAAATCCAACTGCGAGGGTGGGTACACGTGGATTCGTCTGAATATAAGCGTCAGTGGTGATATTGAACCTGTAAAAGAGATCCGAACCGTAGAAGTTACGCCCCAAGAGAGGTCGCAGGTGGGGGAATGTTCTCAGTGCCGCGGCCAGGAAGTGTGGGATGTACGGCTGAGGAAGTGCGAGCATGCAACGTAAGGGGTGAAGGTGGACGAGTGATGGCTCAGGATCAGTATGGGGTTTTTGAGGTCACACAATATTGCCGGCGAAGCGCGTGAATCTGAGTAGTAATGAGCGTGGTCATACCACCGAGGAACTAAGTTGATAGAGGAAACTAGTATTGCTATATTACAAATATAGTAGACGTATAATAGAGTGTACTTCTCCGTATAGTATATGACTCTGTTCATCTATCGATCTGTCGCCTAGAGCCTGAAGCCCGTCGACCGAGCTTCACATCTGTCGATCTCAAAGATTGTCCAGCCTTTGTCTAGCCACTCCAGTGCTCTAGGCGCATTAGGTATGATAGATGAGACTTCTCTGCTAGACGGCGAGCTTCCTCATCTCTCGTATTGCTGCGCGGTGGCGACCTTCCTGCCATCATGAAATAGTAGGGGGCCGGTAGGATGCAGGCGCCGTTCTTGGTTTCGCCCTTCGCAACCCAGTCCGAACCTTATCTTCGTCTACGATGAGCTGCTGTTCGGATACGCTGTTTGCCGTCGCCAGCTGTGTCAGACTAAAGTAGGAAGAAAAGCTTTGCACCACTCACGCTTCCACCTGATCGTGGGAGCAATGCCATGAGTCCCTTTCCTTCCTTGTTGCACTTGGATGCCTAGCATTGGCAGTGATCAGTTTCATCACGCGATAGACACACGAGAAGCGTTTGCACTGAAAGGATGCCTGTAGCTACATCGATGACTCAGACCAACATGCGGCTTGACACGTCATGCAGCCAAGTTCGGAAACATTGTGTGGACACGTGGCAGAAAGCGCCCTTTCGACGGTAAGTACTCGTGCCGCCCGTCCCAACGGAAGGCGTTCAATGGCAACTGAGCATAGACCCTGATCCCCAGGAATTACTGTTGCAGTGCCACCAGACCAAGGTGGGCGGTAAGTCGAAAACGTTGCAGACGCATTTGAGATGTATCTCCCATCGCCTCGGCGGGGGACGTCACCTGACCTACCCTAAACACGGGGTCACCCCACTATCCTAATCAGGTCTAGCGTGGACAGCGAAGAAGTGGGATGGTACATCAATATTGGTGGCGTTCACTAGTTAATTGATAATTGGCCCAGCCCTTTTATTAAGCTCATCAACATGAAGCTGGCGGGGCGTTCTCGTTTCCCACAAAACTTCTACCTCTATTCATGCTCAGGAAATCAAATTCTTACTAGCTGACGACATCGCTCGATTCCTCCTACGGCTATAAGGACACATGCGAGATACGTCTACTCTTTGCAACTGTCGGAGAGAGTTGCACCTTGTTCGGGAATCCCAACGTCCCCTCACTCTATTTTGACCAGCCATGGATTTAATCCAGCCGCAACCGGGGGCCCCGTTGAGAGCCAGCTTGTTAGGTTTACCTCCTGAGCTTCGTCTGAGAATATATGAATACTGTCTTTGCATCAAAGAGTACATACGCCTTGCCAAAGTAAGTGGTGAACTTGAAGATCGACAACGATTCAACAGAGACTTAATACCAAAGATTGCCTTACTATCTGTCAGCAAACTTGTCAATGAAGAAGCTACGCCAATTTTTTATGGCAACAACACATGGTGTATGTTGAACTGGGGTCAGCTAGGAACCGATCATTGTCCACGAATTTGGGAAAGATATGCTCTACACTTTCATCGCATTATCGTTCATCTTGGGGATCATGACGCATCCGAGAAGCTACGACTGCACATGGAGGAGGACGACTTCCTTAAGATGTTCGACAACGCGATTACTGCTCGATTGGTCCGTTATATACTGAATACTGCATCCACAAAGGAGGGCCTCAGTCGAAAGATTGCGGTGGCCATGAAGCTACCGAATCTGAAGTCGTTCACGATTATCTTTCACCTCCTTGATGGCTGGGATTTCTCATGTCGAAATCATTTAATGGAACACATTGTGGAAACCATCAAAACACAAGCTGACGCGATACTCGAAGAAAACCCAAAGCGCACGTGGGAACTCAGTTTCAAGTCTTTTCGTGACCAGGGAGAGCAGGAGATTCTACATAGGCTTGATGACATGGCTCCGCAACTTACCTGGACGTTTGGAATTACGACGACCAAGAAGCAATCGCCTTAGCCTGTAACCCATAGCATCACCAACGCACCAAGCACATCGAGGTTCGAAATCACTGGATACGCGAAGCACTGTTCGACCTCCAGTACGAGGGAGACCCACACAGCATCAGGAAAAGTTATGAAGCTTTTCTTTTTTTTCCACCAACCTCACCTCACCAATCTCACGATCAAACGAGTCATCGCCCGCAGCCCAAAGGCTGGAACAAGCGTTAGCTCACTTCACTTACTACGGTGTACGAAGCGGACCAGTTAACTGAAACGTGGACATACTCCCTATTCTCGAGGGCTGCAATGACACAAATTGCAAAGGGACGAGACTTTAGTATAATGGAGGGACCTCGAGAGGTATATGACTTGCTCCCTCCTCAGATGCTCTGTTGGATGTGAACGTAGCATGGGATGTCATGTGCGCCAGCTCCATGCACGTTCTGCCTTTTGTGGCTTCTAGCCAGGACCTACTCGCTCTGGGCACAGGGAGCATGTACTATACTCATCCTTGATCAGCCCTTTGACGCGTTTGAAACCTTTGCATTGGATACGTCGTCCCCCCACCTCCCCCCTGTGGCCCAATCGCAGGCAGGCTCAGGACGCAGGGCGTTACGACAGAGATCACTATGGTTTCGCCCATGCCACCAGCCGCGGCTGGCCAAAGAGGTCGGGACTGCTGCACCATTCGTTGGGGTGAGCGGATCGATGTCTCATAATACAGGTCAATTTAGCAGCTGGGCGTGACTTTTGTTTTCATCTGTGCTTCACATGTGAGGCAGATTCTGGTGGGTCAATGCATCATAGTGTCGCCGCTATTCCATGCGCTCCTGAGCAGTATTCTGTGCTTCGGGGTGTTCACCGTGGTGATCTCTAGTGCGAATGCCTCAAGAAGTGAGATCATTGTTACGAATACTGTAAAACCTTACAAACAAACTACTGTACATACTGCAACTTCATGTTGTGACAGAAGTCCAGTCCTTTCCGAGTCCAGCTGCGTTAAGGTGTTGTTACGATAGCGCTGGTGGAATGTCCGATAGCCGAAAAATCCCATTGGACGTCCTTTGCCTTGTGGTAGGACACCATTCTTTGACGTGTAGCGGATGTTCAAAAGACTTGAAGCCTGTCGATGTGCTCATGTTCATATTTGATAAGGAATCGCCACCTGTGAAAATCTATCCATCTGTCAGTGCACTGTACACCGTCATAGGTACATCTGAGGTGAGAAGTCGGAGACAGTGAGGGAGGTCGAGACCCACCGAGTCGCCCTCGAAGTTGAAATCCTCCATTATTGCTCACGTATTGAGCTGCAAATTGCCGAAATAATGTCATCGTGACAAAGCAGTGTTGAGATAACTAGATGGCTGAGGAGTTCTTTTTTCGCAGTTGTAGGGTAGGCAACGGAGAATCCCAGTCGATAGATCACCACCGCAAGGCTGAGATGATGCGCGAGCTATTATATTATCTGGGCGTGAGCCTAGTGCCACACATTTTACTTGGGACGCGGTAGTCAGTTGAAGCGAGGCAATCAGGATTTTTGTATTCGAGGTCCCCGTCTGGAAAAAGCTTAAAATCACACCGAATAAGGATGGCAACCGTATAACAGGATGGAAAGTTCGTGACTAACGTAGATTGTTTTGTAGGTTAATTTGTCTAGTTCGTAGAGTCGTTTACGGTTTGGGAGCTGGATTCTGATATAGGCATAAGCGGCGAGTCTAAATTGTTGGATCGCAAGTCTGTCGTCCTATATGAAGCTATGGCTTCCTCTGATTGTGTTGGAGCGATCTTGAGAATCGTAAAAGGTTAAGTCAACAACCAAAGTTACCTACTTACTCAAAGCCCCTGAATACGGCAGCTCTTGAACCCTGTTCAACCCAAAGTCCACTGAGGGTACGATCGTACCATCTTCTTAGTATTTTCCTTAGTCCACATTCTTTGCCAGTAGGTTTTCTTCGCTCTCTGGGGGCCGCCGCCGCCGCTCCGGTTGTAGATATCAGAGGCATTGACGCAGGTGGCCGCGTGAGTACTTTGACCCGTACAAACTTCTCTGTGTAGGAAGAGCCATCTTTTTGCATCTTATAGTGATCTCGCAACTCATGTCTCCACGATGCTCGCGTTATTGAAGGCCACCTGTGACGTGCATGAGCTGGGCCGTGCAAAGGAGCAGGAACAAAGGTTCCAAGCTGTGCTATCGTTAGCATGGTGCAGCCTAAACAGTTCAGCTCACGAGCCTCGCAGGTGGACTTCTAGCATGCGGACAGAGTCTATGATTCGTCAGCGAAAAGCGTCATGCCAAGCCTCTAGCCGGTCAGCTGACAGCAGGGCTTGGCGCAGACTCCCCTGTGTTTCTCTACGCTGCAAGCCTTAACCATGGTAGAACCGTTATTCACACCGGAGCAGTGGTTCCACGCCACCAAAATTCTTAGGTCATCGGATGGAGCCAGTCCAGTAGGTGTTTTG
>JAABUL010003964.1_pt1 | contig 20786 bp, 22 predicted proteins | sample 5559151 | NCBI WGS metagenome assembly JAABUL01 (sample SAMN10711876, study PRJNA513368) | rock metagenome | isolation source: Antarctica rocks | place: Antarctica: Victoria Land, Pudding Butte sud | reverse complement strand
GTCCATTTCTTCTGGTTCGCATCAGCTTTACAATGAACTTTCGAGTCAGTGCTTGTATTGTTTCCGGAACAAGATGAGTTCCACTGTCCGTTTCGACATCTCTACGAAGAGCGGTTATTGCTCACTGACATTGCACACCCCCTGTTGCATAAGACACCCAGTTCGTAGTTGATGACAAGCTTCGGAGTGTGTATACGAAGTAATCAGATGGATTGATATGATTTGATTTGACATGCCTGTGGCATTAGAGTTGCCAAGTGCCAAGACTTACACAGCCCCATTAGAGTACGTAGCACCTTACCAGGATGATCACCGTCATCCCGTCGTGAATAATGATACTGAAGTAGGTACCTAAGCCAATAGCATTGGATGTCTTGCCGACTGCCGTCCAACGGTCCAAGAGAGTGCCTCCGCGGTCTCTCAGCATTGTGTACTCCACCGCACGCATACCATCAATCATCCTTCTCTACACAGGACCGAGGACGGAGGTACCCTTAGAATATAACAATTGGTACTTACTCTCTGGTGGCCGACTTCAATTGATCGTTTGATACCGGTTGCAGTACGCAATATCCAATTAAGGATCCTTTGTTCCGCTGTCCGCAACCAAAACATCTCGCGTGCCAAGCGCATCTGCCCGCCTTTGTTCAACTGAAAGACTCTTGGTATTCTTGGCGATTATGTGTAAGTGCCTCAAACCTGTCTAGTTTGCCTCTGACTGCGCATGGACGATGTGATGGCCTTGGCGATTCACTACATCCTTCCCACATCCTGCACTTCCGAGAATCCATAAAGAACTACGCCACTGCCTGTTCTGTTCATGAATGCTAACTCTTCACTACGATGGAACAAATAGCTGCCTCGAAATTGCCCTCTCGTTTCAGACGGACTGCTTCTCATGACAGATCGCTCCGGATGCCGAGCAATGACGTGCACCGAGAGGACAGCAACGGCCGCTTAGAGCCAATCACAGAACACACTTCGCTCCTACGGCATCCGATCGAGCATTTCCAAAGGCATCCTCTCCAAAAGGACGACAGGCCATGGGTCCGCTACCCGGCGAGCGCTGCATACAATGTCGGATCTGCCACCTACAGAATGCTGGTTTGCAGTTGGGCCAACGTGTTCTTGGTGTTTGTTCCGCTGGGTATAATATCTGGCGCGCTTGGATGGAATCCCACCGTGGTCTTCATCCTAAATTTTTTCGCCATTATCCCCTTGGCTGGACTACTGAGTTTTGCGACTGAAGAAATATCACGAAAAGTGGGACAGACACTAGGTGGACTGCTCAATGCAACTTTTGGGAATGCTGTGGAACTCATTGTGAGCTTAGCAAATTTTAATCCAGGAACATGACTGCTGACCAAGGGCACAGGTTAGTATTGTGGCATTGAAACAGGGACAGATTCGAATCGTGCAGGCTAGCATGCTAGGATCTATTCTATCGAACATCCTCTTGGTTCTTGGCTGCTGTTTCTTTGCCGGAGGCATCAAGTACCACGAGCAACATTTCAATTCCACGTAATAAGAAAAAATTGGTCTATTCTAAAAGAGCAGTGCTAACTCGAAGATCTGATAGTGTCGCGTCAACCATGTCCTCTCTTATGGCAGTATCATCGGCTTCCTTAATCATCCCAGCAACCCTATATGCAGCAATGAAGCAATCAGGTACCTCTGAGGACAAAGAAAAAAATGTTCTTGATCTTTCGCATGGCACCGCTGTCATCCTCTTAATCCTTTACGTTCTTTACCTCTTCTTTCAACTCAAAACTCACCAGGATCTCTTCGACGAGGAGCAAGGGGCTGAGAGCGAGGAGGACCAAGAGGAACCCACCTTAACTCCCTGGGCCGCTGGCGCAGCACTAGTGGTCATCACAACTGGGGTTGCGGTCTGTGCCGAGTTCCTCGTTGATAGTATCGACTCGATTGTCGAGACGGCCAGTATCAGCAAAACGTTTATCGGCCTAATTCTTCTCCCAATCGTCGGCAACGCGGCAGAGCACGTTACAGCGGTAGTAGTCTCGATGAGAGACAAGATGGATCTCGCTATCGGAGTCGCCATTGGAAGCAGCATGCAAATCGCGCTCCTTGTCACGCCTTTCCTAGTTATTCTTGGGTGGATTATTGGCGAGCCGATGACGTTGCGCTTTGAGGCTTTTGAGACGGTGGTCTTCTTCCTGAGCGTGCTCATTACGAACTACCTCATTGCCGTACGCTGATCCCCCTGACTCGCCGCATCTGTGACTAACAGGGACCTAGGATGGCAAATCGAATTACCTCGAAGGGGCAATGCTACTTGGCATGTACATCATCATTGCCCTGGCGTTTTATGTTTACCCAGATGATGCAGGAAATGCTGGGGCAACTGTTTGGGATTTGTTCTCGAAAGGCTCGTGAACGGAATTCGTTGGTGGCGTTTCGGATTGGAACTCGAACCGCTTATGCACTTACGTGGCTCACACATAACCCTTGTACAAAAGGTAGTTTCTCTCAGCGAAAAGGGTCAGAATTCGTCGTCGCGCTTGGTGGCCTGGTTGGAGTTATGCTCCGAGGGTGTGAGCTTCTGTGTACATACTTCCGGCATAGGGCGTATGATGATTGAGGTTCTTGATTGCCTAAGAAAAATGTTATGGGTGGGCTTTCTTTTGGAATTGATAAGAACGAGTCTTTTAGCATTGACAATGGTACTACAGTAAGAGGGTCCGACAAGCAGCACCGCCCCATCTCCTTAGGACGAACTCCAGCCCAGCCCGCCTACGCACGCCCTATCCCAAGAGCGAAACATCCTACGGAATTTCTCCCAATTTCAGCCTCTACTATCCCCCCCATCGGCATCAACGGGTGTGAAAAGTTAGTGAACGACTGATTGGTTTTTGTAGAGATGTCTAGATGGACCAAGGGACGAGTTGTGTTCTATGGTAGTACTATCGCTGTTGCAGCTGGTTCAATTCATTGTGCATAGCGGAATTGATCAGTATGCATTACAATCTTGGTAGCCAAATTGCCACTCGACGCACGTAGTTTGAAAGCTGGTCGCTTCTAGCCTATCTGGCTACCAGTGCTCGCTTGGATATCGACATTCTGCATCCTCCCCCCCGCCAACAGAGTATCGACATTACAGCTTTGGCACAAACATTGGCGTCTCCCGCTTCCACTTCTGGTAGTCCTTCCGCTCCCCGTACCGCTTGTCGTACTTGCCCTCGCTCATGGGCACGCCGCTGACTTTGAGGAGGAGGAACGTTACGAATGCGGGGCTGATTGCTGCCATTGAGAGGCCTAGGATGCGGCCACTCATGCCTCCGCTGAGACCCATGCCTACTTGGCCGACGTTTCGGACGAGAACGCCGCCGGCCACGACGGCCATGCCGGTCCAGAGGGTGGCTTCGCCGAAGTAGTTGGGGTGGCGGGATTTGCTCCAGAGGCCGCGGGTGAGGAAGTCTTCGTTGTGTTTCTTGGTTTTTTTCTCTTGCACCCATTTGTCTTTCTGGCGGTCGGCGATGACTTCGAAGCTGAGACCGCCAACGTAGAGTAGTATCCCCAGGATATCGGTCAGAGCGATTGAGGCCGGGAGGGTGCTGAGGAGGGTTGCGGGGATGGAGTTGAGGGCGAGGACGGGCATGAGGCAGAGAGTTACCCATGTTGCTTGCGCGAAAAAGGCGCCGCCGAATTTTAGGGGTGAGCTGCGTATCGAATCGAACCGCGAATCATGCCCGTCCTGCGAGATCCGCCGGAACAGATAGCTCCCCAGCCTTGTCGCCCATATGCTCACCGCCGCACTCAGCACCACCTGCCTCCAATTCACACCCGCGCCAGCCCTTCCCATCAGCGCCCCCAGGATACTCGGCCACGCGGGTTTTGCATGCCCGGCAGCGGATGCGGCAGCGCGGGCGCGGAGGGTGGGTAGGTAGAGGGACAAAGCAGTGCAGGAGAGGTAGGTGAGGGAGCCGGAGAGGTCGTAGAAACGCTCGGATTGGGCCGCGATGGAGGGGAGGGCGGTGAGGCCTTGGAGGGTGTAAGCGAGGGTGATGGAGGGGAGGAGGGTGCTGAGGAAGGGGGTGCGGAAGGTGGTGGCGTGGAGGAGAGTGGAGAGAAGGGGCATGGTGGAAGTGAGGGGGTGAAGGTGGGTTAAAGGATTCAAGTAGTGGGTGAGCGGTGCAGTGAGCTTTATGATTGGGATGAGTGTTCACATGTTGGGAGAGCTGAGGGTTGGAGTGACGACATTGAAGATTGATTTTCGGAGAGTCGGAGGGACGATTCCGCCGAGATCCTGGTGGCCCGTGCAGGCGTGCTCGATTTGGACTTTCTGCTTTTCAGGGTTCGGGGTTCGGGCTTGTTGGCGCTTCGAAGAAATGGAAAAAGTGTTGCTTTTTCATTTGGATGTGGCGACCTCGATGTTGATATCAGGCAATCAACCTCCGCTGAAGAACCAAGCGGATATCCAACCCCTGACTCCCAAAGCTGAACTGCTCTGAATCAGCAGCATTGGCTATCTAAGCTATGATCGAAACGGTCAATTGACCTCCAAAATGACAGCTACAACTATCCTCCCTGACAGCGAGGACGACTGGGACGTATCACGAGCCTGGGCCTGGAGTTGCTGGAGCCGTGATTTCTCCGATGTGACTGAGATTGGACCGTCTTCTTACGATTTCATTCGGATATGGCAGAATGATCCTGTAAGCCACTATTCGATTGATATCTCAGTAATCTGTTTGACACGATGTACAAATGGAAAATTGCTTACCTAGACAACTTTGGAGAACGAAATCCCAAAGAAACGTCCGGCTCAGCCACCAGACTCTTTAGCGGTTCGGTGGGCCAGAGAATTATCGAGTGAGATTGCGTTGAAGAAGTTAAGAGATACGGAAGAGAGGGATCTGCTTCCTGGTCATGTCGTTTTGCTGTGAGATTGTCTTGATGGCTTCGGTGCACTCGTCGGAACGATAAAGTTGTTGATGCTTCGCAGCGTAGCAATGAAACCTGACGAAGAGCCTACTGAGCCTGAGAAGGTCCCTCTTACGTCAAGCGGCGGAGGATCACCCTTTGGAAGGATTCTCGACTTCCTGAGCATTGATCGGAACTTTCGGTCTACTCTGTATAAGTCGCTTCCTGACTACCATGACTATGAGTTTAATGATGGATTCTGTAAGATATAGCTCTTTTTTCGGGGCTAGGTAAACCCTAATCAGTACATGGGATTTCTAATTAATATTCTGTCACAGGCTACCAGCTGAAATTTCCAAATCTCTACAGAGGGGAATTTGCACTTGCAGCCTGGTTCAAGGGCAAATTTGAAGACCTTCCTCAGTATCCTCACACTGGACAGATGAACGCCCTTGTCCTTGGGCTTTCGGAATCTCAACTTTCGGATGTTTTCGTCAAATTGACCAAGGCAGAGTCTACCGTTTTGAAGACGGAGAATGCAGCTCCCTCAATTGTCATCCACCCTTTCATGCTGATTGCAGCGATACTGGATCGCTTCTCGGAGGAAGATGGCATGTTCATCAACAAAAGCATCGATAATCTAAAAGTGCTGCAGCAGAAGATCAGCACCAATGTTGCCTTGAGCATGGGAAACCTCAGTATTGAGTTGAACCAGCTTAGCTCGGATCTGCGTGCAATTCAGATGGGAAATGTCTATATGCAAAGCTTGGCAAGAGTGATTCTTGCTTCGTGTTGTACGGTTAACAATAACAACTGTAGTAAAAATCAATCAATGCGTGACCTGGTAGAGGGAATGAAAAATGCAGAGGCTGCTTCGGATCAATACACGGATGACGGCGCAGAGCAGCCCCTTATAACAGGCTTGAGCTCTGTGAAGCAGCCATGGTCACCTTTACTCGGACAATTCACTCACATCATAAGTGACCTGGAAGCTTTACAGACCCGATGCGAGGACCGAAAGTTCGATATAGAATGTCTTCAGAAACAGATTGATATCAATCTAAATGTGGTGAGTGACAATCTCAGTCCCCAGTTTGACTCGTAACTGATCTCTTCGAGGCATATAACCTTCTCTCGCAAGAAGAAAACAGGTGGAATCGAACAATTTCTCAGCAAATGGCAGCGGATAGTAGAGCTATGCATCATATAGCGATAGCGTCAAAGGATATTGCTGAGGCGAGCAAAAGGGATAGTTATGCTATGAAGACTATTGGTATATCTTTCTTTCTTACTTCCCTCAAAATTCAATCATTTCGTCTCCACATCGAACCTAGCTTACAGTTCTAGCGATCCTCACCACCATCTTCCTGCCCGGCACATTCGTCGCTTCCCTCTTTAGCACTACTATGTTTAACTTTCAATCCTCCCCAGTGCAGGTCTCCAGCGCCTTTTGGATCTACTGGGCAGTCACAGTCCCCTTGACCCTTGTAGTCGTTGGGGTGTGGCGGTTATGGTTGTATCTCCGCCATCAACATTTGCAGCTCGAGACAACACTGGGAGTGGATGAAGAGAAAACTATCAAGGGCGACTGAGCCATGAGGCTGTAAATTTTTTTCTACCAGGTAGTCTACAAAAGCAGGGGGATGGTTCCCATGATGTCCTGAAACATTAGTCCTCTAGGATTGGCATCAACGGCTCCCAGGTTTTTGCTAGAAAGGTTTGGCCGTGAGACGCCTACATGACTGACCAGCGATGCGCGATCCCCAAGAAAGAACCCTCCTATCCACGACGCGGCCCTTCTGGGGCTAGCAGTCGAAGGGATCAGAGCTTCGTAACGAGGCAGTGTACAAAGCACCAGACGAGTGTCCGTCAGGATACTAACCGAACTGAATGGGCTCGGTCCAACGCAATCGCCGAACCAGCGCACCTGCTCAACCTTCCACAAGCGCTAGGGCTAAAAGACTCCCACCTGTTCTTCCCATGACCACAGATCCGTCCGGACCCTGTGAGTCAGAAAGCCTTTGCTGAAAATATTCATCCCAAGACCCATGTTAGCATTAATCGGGTATCAAGAATTGGGGATCCGCTGCGTGCTCCAGCGAGAGCCAACGCCCAATTACAGATGCTGATCAAGCTTTGAAGATCATGATAGCTACGCCCAGAGAAACGTCTTAGCGTCGATCTGCCCTCGAGATATGAGAACAAGGTGGCATTAACCAACGGCGAATAGTCGGGATGCCTCCACGCGACTGTCGTCCCCGGCCCCCCCTTCTTTGTCAGCATGCCGATAGCATGGCCGCTGATGGCGGGGGAGGCGAGCCCCGGGGCCATGCCAGGGGTGGGGGTTGATCGGGCGTTGACTGTTTGGGGGTAGGCGCTTGATTTCAGAGTTGTGGGTGAGGTGGGGTTGGTGCTGGATTTTATAGTGGCGGTGGTGATGAGGTGGAAGGGGGGGGTGATGTCGGAGTCTGAGAGGGAGAGGGTGGGGCTGGAGGCGCTGAGGGTGATGCGGATGGTTGCTAGGGGGTGGGTTTCGCTGAAGGTGGGAGGGTTGTGAGTGAGACGGGCTTGTGGGGTGGAGGGGGAAGGGGGAGTCTAACGGTTGGTTTTGCTCAGGTGACGTTGTGGGTGGAGTGTCTGTCATGCCGTAGAATTTTCTGGTTTGGAGGACAAGATAGTTGGAGAGGGAGACACGACATGTGTACCATAATGGAATGAGCGAAGGCCTTCTTTCATAGAGCCTTTCTTGTTTTAGCCTATTGCGCAGCTGAATTTATCCGAAACTCGTGCTCGATGCTCTAATTGGGGGCGGAGTATGCCCCAAGACGAGGGATCAAAGCCTATGATGCATTTCTAGATAATAACAATAGCCAACGTAAGGGGGTTGCACCTGAAAATGGTACTCGAGATGGCGCGTAGCTAAGTGAGTGATACATATGTCAAGCTCATCACCTCCCCTGCGCTCGTTTTACAGCTGCAGCCAAACCTTTTAAGCGGTGTCAAGACCACGGCGTTTAATGACAGTGCCAATATCTTTTGAAGCAGCCGAGAGGTTGAGTAGTCGAGTGTGTGTAACGCTGAAGTGGACACACTTGCTAACCACGCCGTTAACGATGGTCCTTGCTCTTTGTATGTCATTGCTGTACTAAAAGGACTTCATTTTCCGACGCCTTCTTTCTTTGTTCAATTGTTGTCTGTCGATTCTGATATCTTGAGCAGTCGTATGAGCGTCGGAGCGAAGAGCACGTTGTTGCAGCATGCGGTCACTGTGTGGATCTGATTAGACGGTTTGTATGATTCTTCAATTCAGTTCTGTTGGAGGGTTTCATTAGTTACATTCAGCAAGAGTTCGTTCCCTGCATGTAATTCATGCCCAAACACTCTTTCGCTCGAAGTCTGAGTGCTGAAATGGATGCTGAGCACATGCTGAGCATTGCTGCTGCGCTGAACGGGGTTTTTTCGCGAATGAACAAAGCGCTCGGAGGATCGGAGGTCAACTTTAGATGACCATTTGTTCAACCACAGTGCCTATATCAACCTCTGATTCCGGAGAACGGTAAACATTTGCATCGTTTCTCCATTGAACGTCTTGACAGAACGTGTTCGTAACCCCTAGCCCCACGCTCATGCAACCAGTCCCAAATCATAATGCCGCTTAATCACAACGTACAAAAGACAAGAAAAGAGCTCGCTAACCGAAGAAGAGGAATATTAACCCGCCTTAGCTGAGATTGAATCCCGCTCCAGCATTGACACTGTACAATAGCCTATCCTTCAACGTCTCTACATTACTGTAAACCGGCAATTTCAGCAGATTTACGCACGTGCTCGTACTCGGCAAGCGTGTCTGATCATTCCCGCTGTCTCGGATACTGAATCGCGGGTTCAGCTGGTTGAAGCCCAGGAGTGGTGCGCGAGGCGTGGATGTTACAAATTTCAGCACCTTCCTTTTGTCGACGTCGGAGAAGGATTGCATCGCTCGCCAGAAAAGTCGCACGCTCGGGTGCTCCAGCCCGTCGTCGCCAATGGCGTAGACGCCGCCGTACTGCGTGTTCTTACGCAAATCTGCAATATCGATTTCGGAGCTGTCGCCGCCAATAAGGGTTTGAAGTTCGTTCTGGTTGAACATGGAGAGCCAGGAGGGGGAGATTATTTTGCCGAGGCCTTGCATGAAAGCGTGTGTCTGCTTCCAGGGCTGGATTTGCAGGCGATGACGGGCGAGATCTGAGATGTAAATAAGGCGATTTGCGTTTGTGACGGAGAGTTGGGCGCCGTTGGGGCGGAGGTTATGGGTGATGGTTTTGGTTGGGGTGGTGGAGGAGAGGGTGTCGGTGACGGTGAAGTCGAGGGAGAAGTCTTCGACGTTGCCGGGATAGTTCTTGAGTTGGAGCTGTAATGTTGTTAGGATGTGCTTGTCGGGTAGTGGGGTTTTGTACTTACAAGTCCTTGGAATAGGCTTTCGTCAAGATCACGAATGTCGTTAAGATTGGCACGATACCCTGATTCCTTGGTTGCTGACCCATTACCTCCAGTTAGAGCCCATTTGAGTAGAAAGAATCCAGCAAAATGTATGTCGACTAGTATGCCTTCGTATAAGCATTTTCCAACGATTCGTCCAAGGAACTCATATCTCTGCAACAGATCTCTGATAGATTGATTCCATTCTGCCGAGCCTCTTTTGACTCCTGCTTGCTGGAGCAGATCTTCTCGCTCTTCTATAGCTGACGGGTTAGGGTAGAGTAAATGCTGATCGTTCTCAACGAACAAGTTCAAACCATTATTGGGACTGAAGGCTTCACTTGTCACACTTGTTAGAAACTCTTTCGTAACACCACCACCGTCTATACCTTCCTCAACCGTATCGAATTTGTCCACAAATTTAATCTGAATAGGCTCCTTGAGCCCTTCACCGAGCTGGAAAAATTGCTCATACGCGTCATCGAAGATGTTCTCTCGCCGAACTTTGGCACGATGCCTGCTCATATCTCCACCCGAAGGACCAGAGTTCATCATTCGAAATCTCCACTCATCAGCATCTGCAGAGCCCCTCCTTCGTATCTGGTCCAGCCGTACAAATTCGCGAAAGATCTGCACACGGGTCGCAAAAGGGATGAAGAAAGGCATGTTCTGTAGGATTTCAAGACGAGGTGTAACAGATTCAAGGTATTTCCGCCTTGATGCTTTTCGTTGCCGTCTTTTTAAACGCTCAATGTTCCTGACTTGCTGTGTCCGTGAGGTTCCAACGAGATTGACGTTGTTTGTCTCCTCTTCTTCATCTTTATCCATTTGGCTCTCTTCTGCACCATCACCGTAAGATTCCTCGATTCTATGCTTCTGTTCCTCTTCAGCTACCACAGCAGAGATAAACTTGTCCATTTCGAACCACTTGGTCATGAGCCAATGATCACTGGGAAGGAACTTTCGCCGCGAACTGGATTCGAGTCAGCATTACAGTTCGCGACTATTACATACAAGATTACTTACTCCCGTTCGTAAATCATTCGCAGTAGACCAGTCACTATGCCTTTGGTATAACTTAACGTCATACCACTTACGCCACCTATGACCGTTCCCTCAATCTTCGTTGAAAGCTGGTCTTGACGGCTCTCAGCTGCTGCTCCATTTTTCCCGCTAAAATATTCGGCGAGGCTGTTCTGGGTCTCTGGTTCCTCAACGCTAGCTATCTCTGTAGTGTTCCAGTACATCGTGAAAGTTAGATTTTTGAGGAATACTGTAAGGTCTTTGACTTGATCGAGGGGTAAAGCACTCTGTCGCGTCCATGACTGCATAGTGTTGGAAGGAGAATCACCAGAAAGAAATTCTTCGTCGTCCATAAGCCTCAAAATGACCGTGTAAAGCTCCAAAAAAAGGAGAATAACACGCCACTGCTGGTTCCTTGACTCGGATGGTAATGATTCTGATGTTAGCTGTGGCCCAAACCTACTTGAAGGCTTTCTAGCCGTGTCTGCTCTTAGTAGGGCTATCGCTTCGCGAGGGTCTTTCTTGATCAAGCTGTAGATCTTAGTCGCACTGGAGGCCTGGTAAAAGTATTTTATAGCCGGAAGCTTATCTCCAGATTGTCTGAACGTAGACCCTCGATACAGCCACATACATATTTCGTCACGTTTGGTAGGAAATGTCCTAAGTAAAGTCAAGGCGTAACTAGCAAGGGAAGATGCTTGACTCGAAGCATCTGATACCTTGTCCACGGTGGCAGGAGCAATTTCCAAGTGAGCCAGAAGGCTGCTGACGCTCTTTTGGCTAACTAATGTAAGAATTTCGTTGCGTACAAAGTTGGGTAAGGGTGTAATAGGACGGTGTGTCGATTCAGGGGCGTCGTGCTCTACCAAGGACGACACTTTAGACGTATCCACGCGCGTCCCAATATCGTCCGCCAAGTACGATATAAGCTTTGACACTACATTAATGTATAGACTGTCCGGTGTCTCGGTCGAAGTACCATCAAGGTTATGCGCGCACCGACGGAAGTGAATGAAGTATGCTAGCAGCCAGAGAAGCTCCTCTCGGTTTCTGAGTTCTACAAGACTCTTCCCTGAAATGGGATAAAGTAGGTCGTTAAGTGCAGTCGCCAACAGCTTATAGTTAAGACCATCTTCAAGGATTTTCAGGTTGCCGAAAACCATGGGGAGGTCTGGTAAAATAAGGAACTCGCGAGCAAAATTCTCGTATACAGTGATGGTTCTTGCTGTGATGGACTGCACCAAACCAAGAGTGGCTGACCCCAACAGACCTTGATCGTATTGTTTGTTCGAAGCCAGACCATGGGAGGTGACTAAAGCCGTCAGAGCTTGGTAGTACTGCACAGAGTAGGAAGATAATTGTTCTGGTATAGCACCAGTTAGCGACACTAACAGTTTTAAAAGATCACTGGAAATCGTTGGAGATAATGCGGAGATCTTGCTTTGCTTCAGAGTGGCAATGACAACTTTAGCAAGGCGTAAAAGAGGATATGTCCAGACATCTGCTGAGCATGCTGAGGGTAAGGTCCGTAATGACTCAAAATACCGGATCGCAAATAAGTGCAGTCTTCCTATGTCTTCCTGGTCCTTCGGAGAAGCAAACTGTACAAGTAGTCGAAGTTGGCCCAGACAGTGCTGCTCGGATTTGTATGGATTTGGTAACAGGCCTGGCCCTGACCCACCAGGGCCGTTCTCTTGATCCTGCGCTTCCATAAAATCCCATTCTCGTCTCCAGCGGTTCCTAGCTTCTTCGCGAGCTTTATGTCCTCTCCAGATTCTTTGGATTGCCGTCGCCGCAGGCGGTCGTTCCCTCTCTTGCTGCCTCATTAGCCGCTCGTGCTGCGCTTGTGTAAGAGCATTTTGTGCACTTTGAGATGAGCTTGGCAGTCGAGAACCGGAAACCGCAGCGAAAGGATTGGCATTCCGGCCCGAGAGGTTTACTTGTCGACGCGGCCGGGCACTGCCAGTGAAGGATGGAAACATTGTTGGTGCAATCCGCGAGAGGCGATGGGTAGATATTACTTAGGTGAGTTGATCGCCCGGTAAATACATACTGAAGTGCGAAAAGGAGCGAGACGAATGAGTAAGTGACGAGGATGGCGAAATGTTGAAGAAGCTTCGACGGATGGCTATCAGATCTCGCCTATCGGGGAAACGTCAAAATAAGTTCGCCGCTCTCCCGCTTTGCAGGGGGAAGGGGGTGGTCGGTACGACACTGTATGACCGATTTTTGAAGATTGGTGCAGCGAATATGATCGTCTCATATAAAGCAAACGGATACACTGCAATTGTTGCGTATGAAATATGGTATGATTTCTTAGGGGGTAGAATTATCCAACCCAAATCTCATCCACAGAGTGAAGAATATATCAGTTAACTCCGGAATGAATCCTTTCATGACGGAGGCTTGCCTCTACTACTATATTACATCTCCCCACGTATATAGCTGGGTCCTTATACACGATGCAACCTAGACATGATTGAATGATGCCTTAGTCGATGCAGGAAGACGAGGAGTCTCCGGGGATGATCTGTAATTCAAGTCCAGTAAAAGTCATCGAACGATCTATGACTCCTGCGCGCCGTCCCTATGCCGCTAATTCGCATTGGTGCAGGATATTCAGTGCCATCAATCCCATAATCGTACAGTGAGTGCACATAGTGTTCGAAACAGCCAGTTCGACAGCCGGCCAAAAACTCGATGGTGGTACAAGAACCCAGATCCGCGAAATCCAACTCTTCAATCTGTTCCATTCTTCTCCTTCCATTGATCTAGATATCTATTCCCACTGAATCCTCCGTCCGGATACCCTGCAAAATCTCCTCGTAACCGTGCCATGTTCTGAGTGACAAAGGGTGTGAGCTACGAGTCAACATTAGCATCCACCCTATTTGGTATGTATGAGGATCCAGTCCAAATACTTTGAACTTCTCCAAGTTTTCGGGGACAACGTATGTCCGGACCTTGCGCCAGTCAATTATATAGCCTCCATGCTTGGTATGCCAACCCATTGAGCCGGAGCCAGTGCCTTTGTAGTACCCGCCATTGACTTGTTTTGTAGTGAGTGCTAGGCGACGAAGACGACGGAAGAGTGGTTGAGTAGGCTTGAACATAGCTAGAAGTTTGGTATCACTTTGTGTGCAGAGATTGGAAGCGATTTGGACGGAATTGAAGTCAAAGGCCCGAAGGAGCGGATAGACTAGCGTCAAAGGATCCCTACCGGTAATCTCAAAGTTTTCGATAGCCGAACAAACACACATTGTAGCTGAAAGCTGCGCTTTCGGGCGTTTCTTGGTTGCTCGGCTACTTAATTGCGTATCTCATGTCCACATAACAGTATGGCGGGTAGACAGTCGACCACAGTGCGACCAATTAAGCAATCAAAGAGCAAAAAGAGCGCACAAAAGGCGGGCAAGCGTTCTTTAAATGCTCTGGCCATTGCTGAGCAACAGCATCCCCAGCGAACAAAGCACCGACAGGGTCGGCTTGGTGAGATTGAACCAAGCTCTGTCAAGCGCAAGAGAGCAGTTCCGCAAGAAGACGCGGAACAAGAGGATGGCCCCAAAAGGCCTAAGAAGCCACGAGATGGTGATAAGGACCGCTTTGGCAACGAGGTCGAACGTGGAAGTGACAGTGACGGCAATGAGTGGGTACTAGGACAGGTTGGTAGCGAGGATGACAGTGATCTAGACAGCGATGATGCGATGGGCGATAGTGATGGAGAAAAGTTCGACGCCTTTACTTTCCGTGGAAGCACAGCTGAAAAGCCGCCGCAAAAGCCTCGCAAAAAAGTCGCGGACGAACGCCCAGAGTATGATGAGCCACATGAGATCGATATGCATGAGGACATCGATGGGAATAATGATTCGGCCGAGGGAAATGGTGACTGTGGAGACGGAGCCGTCGATCTTGCGACCATGCTTGATGCTAGCGATGAGGATGCAAAAGAATCTTGGAGATCAAAAGGTCTAGGACAGAAGCGACGTGAAGCTCGTCTGTCCGACAGCGAAGATCGTGGCACGGACGTCGAGTCCTCAGTAGAAGAAGATTCTGTACTCTCTTTCTCAGAAGATGAGGATAACATTGCGAACGCTGCGAGATTGGCGTCCCTACAACAACTCGTGTCCACTATGAACGAGCAAGACTCATATCACACATCTCGTCATAAGCCCGCTCCTAATGCCCAGGAGACCACTACTCCATCTGAGTATGGATTAAACTCAAAACAAAAACTAACAATCGCAGATCTTCTTCCATCTGTCACAGACCCGCAACTCAAGAAATCATTGAAATTGCTTGCTAACAATGATCCGACAACCCCTGGCAAACGCATCGGCATACCAAAGAAGCTTGGAGTCCCCCTAGCTAAAAGGCAACAAGATCGATTGGACCGAACAGCGGCTTACGAGAAAAGTAAAGAAACCCTGAATCGCTGGATCGATACTGTGAAGCACAACAGAAGAGCCGCACATCTTTCTTTCCCACTCCAAGACTCAGAAGCACTTGCGGCTCAAGGAACTCAGCGTTTACTGCCTACTTCTCGTTCGCAGCCAATAACAGATCTGGAAAGTACCATACAAGATATTCTACAACAAAGCGGGCTTGCACCTAATAACAATAAATCCGAGGAAGATCAGCTACGAGCGTTTGAAGAGCTAGAAGCTAAGAAAATGCCAATCGAAGAGGTGCAAGCACGAAGAGCAGAATTGCGACAAGCTCGAGAACTCTTGTTTCGGGAGGAAATCCGAGCTAAGAGGATTAAGAAGATTAAGAGCAAATCTTACCGTCGTGTACACCGTAAAGAAAGGGAGAAGACTGCCCAGCAAGAGAAGGATGCATTTGCTGCCGCTGGCATGGATAACTCTGAGAGTGAACAGGAAAAGCAAGATAGGCGTCGAGCAGAGGAAAGAATGGGCGCTCGGCATCGGGAGAGCAAATGGGCAAAGAGTGTCAAAGATAGTGGAAGGGCAACCTGGGATGAGGACGCACGAAGTGGAGTGACTGAGATGGCGAGAAGGGGAGAAGAGCTCAGACAAAGAATCGAGGGAAAGGAGGTGGCTGGGGAGGAAGACAGCTCTTTATCATCTGAGACGGACTCTGAGGAAGAGGTCGCGGAATATGGATTTGAAGATGGAGATCGAAGGAATGCGCAAAAGCTTGACAAACATCTAAAGCAGCTTAGCGAGAACGGGTTAAATCCGGGTTTCGATGCGGAAGGCCCTGGATCGTCTCTTACTTCAATGAAATTCATGAGAAACGCTGAAGCCAAACGCAAGAGTGTGAATGATACCGAAGTGGAGAATATGCGTAGAGAACTTGCTGGCGAGGGAACCCCAAGCGAAGAAGATATGATAAACGGCTCAGGACGGAGAAGTTATGGGCCATTGAGAAAGAAGCCATCGCAAGCGAAAGTTGTACAGCCTGAAGGAAGGAGTGAGTTCGAGGAGAACGATTCGGATAATGAGAACATGATAGCTCTCGGGGATCCAGAGGAGGAAGACTCCGAAATCGTGGTTGACACTGCAAATACAAGAGGCAAAAGCATTCCCGTGAAAAAGCCTTCTGTCAGCCGAAACTCCGCTAAGAAGTCTTTGGCACCGGTAAACGAGGCCATTTCAGCAGCCGGCGAGAACCCCTGGCTGTCCAGCAGCACCAAGAGGAGTAACAACCGCGACCGCAAGGCGCAAGACTCCCAAGCACCTGCGATCATTACCAACACTCTCCCAGCAAGCTCCACGAATACCATCGTCACTGAACTCAAGCCACGCTCAGTACTCAGAGGCGCCAGAAACGAGGAGAGAGCCCGGAAAGGCCTTCAGATGTCCGAGACGAAGGAGAGTCTTGATGCCGATAACAGCGAAGCAGAAGAAGAAAAGGGTCGGCTACCATTTGTTTTACGCAATCAAGACCTCGTCCGCAAAGCCTTCGCTGGCGACGAAGTAGTCGCTGACTTCGAAAAAGAAAAGGCAGAAATCATGCGCGATGAAGACGAGAAAATCATCGATGTCACGCTCCCAGGGTGGGGTAACTGGACCGGAGAAGGTGTGAGCAAGAAAGTACTAAAGCATAATAAAGGTCGCTTACTAAAGAAAGAGGAGGGTATCCCTCAGGGAAGGCGAAAGGATGCGAAAATGGAGAGAGTCATTATCAACGAGAAGAGGGTAAAGAAGAACGCGAAGTATTTGGCTTCGAATCTGCCGCATCCGTATGAGAACAGACAGCAGTATGAACGAAGTTTAAGGCTGCCGGTAGGGCCGGAGTGGACTACAAAGGAGACTTTCCAGTCTGCAACTAAGCCTAGAATACTCATGAAACAAGGCATCATCGCGCCGATGGTTAAGCCGATTGTTTAAATGGTTTAGGGAAAGTCTACAAACGTAAGGCAAATCTGGCGGTTGATGCTAGAAAATCGTATACCGGGGACTAGAACAGGGAGTAGCCAGCTTTGCTCCTTTTGTCCTACGATTTACTATTTAGATGTACTCAACCATGTCATAGATCATGAGTGGCAGATAGTCGGTAAACATTGATCGACAAGCAGACACGCCAGGCCCAACTACCAGACTAAGTGGTAGTTTGGGTATGGAATATTAAAACTAATCATCTCGACTATCGCACAAGCTTTGCAGCCAAACCGAGTCCTCAAAGCTTCTTCCATGTGGATTTGGGATGGCTTCACGCCTTATCAAAGGGCTAGCCTTACGAACTTACAAAACTGCTGTCTGCATTATAGATGTATCGACAAAGGCCTAAAGGAGGCTCGATTACTGAAGAACTTCAATGGACATTATAGAAACGTACGGCGAGCACCCAGGGTCAAACTACATTCCACGGTCGTTGCTACGAGTCACTCCATCCCATAGACCCGGAATGTGGGTTTTACCCTTTATCTGGAAACCTATATCCATGTGGTCTCCGTTGCCTTAGCTGCTATAGGAATGATGTTCATAACTATATATTTCTTGAGCGTCTTGTCATCTCCTCAGAATAACACCTACTATCTGCCACTCTCCGCTGCTGTCTACAATTTCACACATGAACAGGTTTCCAGAAATTATATATATCTAAAGATCAACCTATGCCATGCTATACTGCTGAAGCTCTTTTAATCCTGCAATCCTACAGAAGTTCCCTAAACTTTTCATCTTAGATTGGCTGAAGCTTGACCTCGAGGCCTGTCAAAGATTACTTTTCTTTCTTGAAAATTCTCCTTAATCTGTTATAATATGATTTATCTGCAGATGCAGCTTGCTATTTCTGTGATGATGCTAACCTCTATAGAGTCTAGTCCGGCTCAAGCTATACCTCGAGGTCAATCAAGACCTAGCCTTCTCAGGTTCCACTCGACAGGGAAATTCTATGATTTCTTACCAAAAAACAGCACCTATACTCAAGTGTCACCACAAAGCGCAACTACGACAACGGAGCCAGGTACAAAAGGGGTCAGTACAGAATCTGCTTTCACTCGTATCTTGATCTGCGAACGCATTATTGATACTGATCCCGTCATACAGGTTTTCCCTACTATTCTTGAAACGCAAGGACGGCCATCACTACCACCATTTCCTACGTCGTTTATTGCACCGTCAGTATCATTGACGTCCCCTCTATCAACTCAAACGGCAGGGTTACCGAGTGTACCAGCGAATGCTTCGAATGAGACTAACATAGCGACGCTACTCAAGGTAAGATCTCCACTGCTAATCAAAATGGGAGTGACAGATATCTTTCAACCCGTTGCCAGTGGTGCACCTCCTCGCCAAATTCCATCCAGAGGAGATCATCCAGCACCTAGGCTTGGTATTGTACGTGAAGAGTATATAATTATCGTCGTCTTGCTCACGAAGATACGAGTAGGCCCCTCAAAGAAATCCAATATCTACGAATAAGTTCTATGCAAATCTTTTCCTCGGTTCCCAAAGCCAAGGCGTCTGGACACACCCATATTCTATCACGTGGAGTAAGGGCAGCGGCATTGCTCGAAGTTGGGGCATGGCCATATCCCATGTCGATGCTGACCAGAGGGCATACGGGCCGCAGAGTGAGGCAATATCTGGACGGCCGGCCCAGTACTTCATAAATCCTATCGGCATACAATCCATTATCCTTTCCGCGATTGAGCTAGGGCCCGCCACAGTCTTAAATACAGACAATTTGCAAGCATCATCCGCCAACGCTAATTTGTCACCTCAAGCTGGATCATCCGCCAGGATAACTTTCCCACTGGTTCAAGGCATGGGGTTTGTCACTGGAGTGTATACGAATCTACAGCCTGCGGTACAGAGTAGTGTGTTGTTTCGGAGCGTGGTTCCAACGCCTTTTTCCCGCGCAGGCATCTTCAAATACCGCATTACGCTGGAAGATGGCAAGATTTGGCTCCTCTACGCACTGCCAAGCAGTGGGCAAAACCCTCAGTTATCCCTCGTATCAAACACATTGCTACGAGGCCTACCTGGTTGGAGGGGCGTAATCCAGATTGCGAAGAATCCAGCCGGTTCTGCTGGTGAGATGAGCTACGACAGATCCGCTGGGATTTACGCTACTACTGCTGTCGTTACTGGTTCTACACTTGGATCGACTGGCACGTATAACATTCAGTGGACCAAGGCCGGTATGACGTCTGGTCCAAATCGACTCCTCATGTACGCCTTACCGCATCACGTACAATCTTTCAGTACAGGAATACCAATCATCAAAACATCGATTCATCTGCAGACTACCACAAAAGGTATGGCAACCGCAATAATCGCAGATAGCTGGACTCTAGTGGAACCAAATCTACCAACAGATATAGGCTTCGCGCCATGGTCGCCAGCCAGACGGAGTGTGAGAAGGCTCTCTGCTGCAGCACTAAACACCATCAACCAGACAGCCCACTCGGAAATAAACCAAGATATGGACGCTCAAACAAACCTCGACAGCATGTACTTCAGCGGAAAAGCTCTCAGTAAATTTGCTACAGTAATTTACACAGTCCATGAGCTTTGCCAGCAACCCGATCTTGCCCTTCAAGGCCTGGGCGAGCTGAAAGGAGCTTTTGCTCGGTTCGTAACCAACAGGCAGAAGTTTCCTCTGATCTATGACAGTGCCTGGAAAGGCGTCGTTTCTTCTGGCACATACATCACAGGCGACTCCGGGCAAGACTTTGGTAATACCTACTACAATGACCATCACTTCCACTACGGTTATTTCATACACGCTGCGGCGATCATAGCCTATCTTGATCCCAATTGGTTGTTACTCAACAAAGAATGGGTTCAGATCCTTGTCCGAGATGCCGCCAATCCCGTCCAAGACGACTATTTCCCATTCTCAAGAGCCTTTGACTGGTACCATGGCCATTCATGGGCCAAGGGCTTGTTCGAGTCCGCGGATTCGAAAGACGAAGAGTCGTCCTCTGAAGATGCTTTCTTCGCTTACGCACTCAAGATGTGGGGGGATGTTATTGGCGATGCTTCGATGGAGGCACGAGGGAATCTAATGCTCGCGATCCTAGCGAGAAGTCTTAACAATTACTTTCTACTGTCGAGCGATAACGTCAACCAGCCAGCAAATTTTATTGGAAACAAGATCACCGGTATTGTAAGCGACTATCTACCCTACTATGATAGGTGTGCTAATCTCGGCTCAGTTGTTTGAAAACAAGATTGATCACGCAACCTACTTCGGCGCCAGCCCTGAATACATCCAAGGGTACCTTGCCCCCTCCTCTCTTCTTCTTCTTCTTCTCTCCCTCTCCACTCCTCCCCCTACAATCATCTACCCAGATCACCCCACTCTCTTTGCTAAAATCTGCAATAGAATCCACATGCTCCCCCTTAACCCCTCAACCCCCTACACCCGCCCCCAAAAATTCGTCGCCGAAGAATGGAACACCTACTTCAGCCCCTCATCTCCCTATCCCGCTAGCACCATCCAGGGGGGCTGGAAGGGTATCCTGTACGCAAACCTGGCGTTGATTGATGCGAAAAGCAGTTGGGATTTCTTTGCTCAGGCCGGGTTTGATGGGAGCTGGATCGATGGAGGGGCGAGCAGGACTTGGTATTTGGCATTTGCTGCTGGTAAGTTGGATTTTCTTGCGTCTTAGATTTCTCGTTCTTGTTTTCTGTTTCCCCGCTTTCAGTTGGGACTGAGAAGTGCTGACAATGGCATCAGCGCTAGGAGGGGCCTAATACCAGAGGGTGCAGAAAGTCAGTAAACAATCACATGTTTGTCGATAGAGATATTCAATTAAATTTTTTATTTCCTCTCGAGATAGTAGTACTCTCATTTCGAGTCCACCCTCAAAGCTTATGCGACTCAAAGAATCGACCAAAACACCACATGGAATTGGCCAACCTTGCCTTGTCCATACCCAAACTGCCACTTAGTCTAGTTACTCACTTATGATATCTAGCTATCGGTTATTGTTCACCAACACT
>JAABUL010003961.1_pt1 | contig 20805 bp, 7 predicted proteins | sample 5559151 | NCBI WGS metagenome assembly JAABUL01 (sample SAMN10711876, study PRJNA513368) | rock metagenome | isolation source: Antarctica rocks | place: Antarctica: Victoria Land, Pudding Butte sud | reverse complement strand
AATTTAATAATTTAATAATTTAATTTATTAATAAATATTATAAGTTTAATAATATTTAATAATCTAAGTTAGGCTTTTATTTTAATAATATTTATAAGTAAGAATATTATATATCTTCTTAATATTAAAGTAACCTATTAAAGGATTTTAATAATAATAATAAATAAGCTTGCTTTATAATACTTTATCCTTAAGAATATAAAGGTAATTATTAAATATTAATAGCCCTTTAAAGTCTAAACTTTATACTTATAATTAATTATAATGATATATTATTAATATCTTTTAAAATAACTTTATTTAACTATTATACTTTTAAATATCCTAAATAAGAGTCTTTATAAGCCTTTAAGTATTATTATAAGGAGCTTCCTTTAATATATTTTTTATATCCTTTTTAAGTATAATAACTTAAATATTTATAATATAAAATATAAGTATTATAATTATAATAATAGCTTTAATCTTAAGGGAATCTTTATTCCTTTAAAGGATAAGCTTATTTTATAATATAAGTAATAATTTTATATTTAAGAAAGACTTCCCTTTATAATTAAGTTAATAAGATAGTATATTTATAAGATTTAACTTCCCTAAATAATAAAATATCTTAAACTTATAAATAATAAACTTTAATATTTATTATATTTATTTAAAGTTAAATTCTTTTTACTTTATAAGTTTCTTAAGATTATTATAATTAATTTATCCCTTAATAATAAATTTATTACTTTTTAAATAATATTATTACTACTTTATTATTATAATAATAATAAGTAATTTTTAATTATATATCTTATAATTTTATTTTAAGTTAATTAATTTTTAAGATTAAAATATATTATAATAAAATTATATTTATAATAAAATTCAATATATTAATCTTTATATAAAGTACCTTTATAAGGTTATAATAATAAAGAAATAATATAAAGATAAAGATATTTTATAATATTTAAAATATCTCCTTAATAATAATTATTTAATTTAATAGCCTAGTCTTTTTATTATCCTTACTTCTTTTAAGTAGGCTTATAAGCGGCTCTATTATATAAGAGTAATTATAAATAAAGTTATAATAAAAATTTATAAAGCCTAAAAAGACTTATATATCTTAATAGGTTTTAAGTTAAGGCTATTCCCTAATAATCTTTATATACTTAAGATCTATCTTAATATTATTAATTAAAATAATAAATCCTAAAAACTTAATCTTCTTAATATTAAATTAATACTTTTTAAAATTTATAAATAATAAGAATTATTTTAATTATTTTAATACTTATTAAATATACTATTAATAATTTACTAGGTTAGAGTTATAAATTAGTATATTATTTAAGTATATTATATATATTATATTAATAAGTCTTATAAGGGCTTTATTAATATAAGCTTAAATATAGTTAATATATTAATAAGCTTAAAGGATATAACTAGGTATTTAAAGTAATTATAATAAATATAAAATATAATCTTTTACTTATTACCTTCCTTAATATAAATCTTATAATAAGTATCCTTAAGGTCTAACTTTATAAAGATTTTAAAACTACTTAAGTAATTTAATATCTTAATAATTAAAGGTAATAAGTATTTATTTTTTAAAGTTATTATATTTAAATCCTTATAATTTATATATAAATATAACTTATTATCCTTCTTTAATATAAAGAAGATAGGTACTTTAATTAAAGAAATAAAATAATAAATTAGGCCTTTTTAAAGAGAATCTTTAAGATAGTATTATAAATCTAATAGCTTAATTTAAGATAAGTTATAAATAGGCTTATAAGGTAGCTCTTTACTTTTTTTAAGATTAATAATATAATTATCCTCCTTAAATATAAGTAGAATACCTACTTTATTATTAGAGAAGATATTAATAAAGCCTTAAAGCTCTTTAAGGATCTTAAAGCTACTATTAATAAATTTACTTAATATTATATTAATATAAATAATAAGGAATATATTTAACTTTCTCTTAATATTTTAAGTAAATAATTAGGGCTTATTAGCTTATATTATACTAAGATTAACTTTAAAGTATTAATATTTTATCTCTAAATTTAATTAAATATATTAATTCTTTAAGTTAAGTATACTTAAAATAATATTAAGACCTTATTAATTTATTATATAAAAAAGAGTAATATACTCTTTTTTATAACCTTAACTATCTTTTAATTAATAATATAATTAATAGGCTTTATAAATATATATATTACTTTTACTTAATACTTATATTTATAATAAGATAGTATTATAAGGTTTTATATTTTATTAAATTATAAACTTTATTAAAATTAAATTTAAATAGGTCTTAAAGTTTAAAAATATTATTATTTAATATTAATCTCTTTAAAGATTTACTTATCCCTTTATTATAATAAAGGATATTACCTTTATTAATTAAATTTCTTATCTTACTTTAAGGTAATTATAAAGCTTAATCTTTTTTTATTAATATTATATTAATATTATATATTTATAACTTATTATAATTAAGGTAGTTAAGTTAAATATAGCCTTCTTTATTATAATAATAATATATTATAATATTATTTTTAATATCCTTAATCTTCTACTTTAATTTATCTCTTTTAAAATATAACTCCTTACTATTATTAATATTCATATCCTTAAGCTTTAAAATATAATCTTTTAAACGTTTTCTACTTCTTTATAACTTTAATTTAAAATTATTTAAAGATTTTCCTTATAAACTTAAACTATTATTATAATATTTATACTTTATAATATTCTTAAGTATAATAGCTTAAATAAAGATCTCTTTATATTTTTTAAAGATATTATTAATTCCTAAAAACTTATTTTTTAACTTTAATTTAAGCTTTATAAGGAAAAACTAGGCTTTATATTCTTTATTAAAAAGTAATAAATTTAATTTTAACTCCTTTAAATAAGATTTAAAATCTAAGACCTTTTAATTATTCTATTAACGCGCTTACTTCTACCTTTTATAGGTAAGGAGATAATAGCTAGCTAGATTTATAATTAAATTTAAAAGAATTCATTCAAAGAATTTAAAGGTAATCTTATTAAGACTATAAATCTATTAATAGGAGTATTATTAAGCCTTAAGGTCTCCTTTTAAAGAGTTTATATAATAAATAATATAAGACTTTAATATAATATAATACTTAATAGATATAATAAATTTATTTACTTTATAAAATTATTATATATATTCTCTCTTAAAGGTCCTCTTATAAGTATATATCTTTTTAGGTAAAGAATATAAGTATAAGTATATAATAATATTAATAATAATAATAAAGTAATAATTATACTTATTATTAGGACTCTAATAATCTAAGTATTTTAAAGTTATTTAATATAAGCTATTAAAGTAGCTAGCTTATCCTCTTCCTTTAAGTAATAACTTTCTCTTTTAATATTAATAAGGAGCCTTTAATATATAATATTAATATTTAATATAATTATACCTAATTATAATATATTACTTTAATAATATTTATTAGGTATATTATCTTAGGGGATTTCTTTTATATTATTATTAAGGTTAATATCTAGATTATAAGGAGAAGTTAATATTATAATAACTCTAAGCCTTTTCCTTAAGAAAGATAAAGAGATTAGAATTATAAGGCTTTATATTATTAACTTTAAGCTAATAGCTAAGATATATAAAAGATATAAAGTTAAGTAATATAACTTAATATAAGATACAATATCTTAATATCTTAGGTAATATATATATTAAAATTAATCTCTAAGGAACTTAGGAAAATATAGGGAAGGGCCTAGAAGATATATATCTACTAAGACCTAGCCTAATATTATACTAATATTACCTTATATTTATAAGGAAGGTCTACTAAGTAGGTTATATAGTAGCGTATAAGGCGTATATATACTAAGGCCTAATACTCTAAGCGTATTTATAGCCTAATAATTTAGTAGGCTATTCCTAATTTACTAATATTATAAGTATTATAAGAAGGTATACTTTATAAGGTATAATAGGCTAAATAGCTAATATAAATATATGTATAAATGATAATAAATAGATATAAGAGTTAATAGTCTATATATTAGATAGATACGGAGTTATATAATATACTAAGACGTTACTAAGATATATAGAGAAAGTATATAAGAAACTCTAATAATTACCTATAAAAATAGTAAAAAGATAACGTCCTTATCATAATATCTTTATTAAGATATACTAATAATATTAAATAATTTATATAACTTATTAGATATTATTATAGTAGTAGCTAATCATATATTATCTTTTAGAATATTCTAAGGATATTTATATATCTCTTACTATAATATATATAGTTTATATTCTTCTTTATTACTCCTAAGACATTCTTATTCTTTAGGATCTATATAGTAGGTATATAGCTATCTAAATCCTAATTAATTAACTAGTTCTAGAAGACTATTAAAATAGATAATTAATATATTAGTAGAATTACTATTATAATATAGAGTATTATTATTCCAGCGATTTTAATATTAATTACTAGAGTTATATTTTTAGCCTTATTCTAGGTAGCTATCTTACTAATTAAAGGGATAGCCTAATTAATTAGTATTAAATTACTATATCTTAAAACCCTAGTAAGTATTATACTATATAAGATATTTTATAATAAGTATATCTATTATTAATTTAACGCTAGTATATTATATTAGCTTAGTAATAGTTAATTATAATTATAACTTTAAATAGGATTATACTATAATAAGTTAGTTTATAGTTAAATATCTATAGCGCGTAAGTCTAAGAACTTTATAAAGAAACTATATTAGATCTTTTTATATAGCGGCGTCTATCCTAGTATATCTAATCACCTCTAATTACTAGATAATCTTAGTTTAGGAAGGCCTAAAACGGTTATTAAGGATTATAATCTATACTCTAATATTATTAGCTAGGGTACTTAGTTATTAATATTTAGGCTCTAATAGCTTATAATAGTATTAATTAGTAGTAGTATTACCCTTTAACTAGACGCTAATATTTCTTTAAATAAGATAAGAACCCCTAAGATTAGTAATATTTTAGAGTTAGTCTAGAAATATATAGATATTATTACTTAAATTAGGATTAAATTCTCTAATCTCTTTATCTTAGAACTATTACTATAGGCTAGATTCTAATATATTTAGGCCTAGAGAAGGTATCTAGTCTAGAGACTTAATAGAAAGTTCTAGATAAGGACTAAAATATAGTTAAATTTATTAATTATTACTATATTAACTTTATAGCGTCTCTTAATAGTAGTAATATAGAATATCTAATTCTTAATAAATAATAGAATATAGTTAGAGGCTAACCTCTTAACTAATTAGATAGCTAATTATTAGCCTAAGTTAGCTAAAAGACATATTTCTAATAATCTAAGTAAAATCCTAATTTTCAGATATAATCTTAGATTCTTATTAAGAAATTAGCTAATTTCTAAGTTAATTACTTAGGCTTAGTAGGCTATTTTAGTATCCTATAATACTAGGTTTACTAGTCTTATTAAGGGAAGGTATTAGCTACTTACCTTATACTCTTAAGGTATTTAAAGAGTTATTTATAAGTTACTTACTTACCTAGTAACTATTATTTATATTACAGCTAGATATATTAACGTATAAGTAATATAATTAGTTAGATTAATAATATAATAGATTATAAGTAGCCTAATATATTTAAGAAGTTATAAATATAGCGAATAGTTAATTATAAAGTACTTAAAAAAGAGGTCTAATTAGTATTATTTTAGCTAGCAGAATTAGCGAATAATAATATATTATAGTAAGGCCTAAATCATTATACATATTACTACTAAATATTACGAGAAGGTATACTCTATAAGATATAATAGGTTAAATAGCTAATATAGATATATATATATATAGATAATAATAAATAGATATAAGAGTAAATAGTCTATATATTAGATAGATATAGAGTTACGTAATATACTAAGACGCTACTAAGATATATAGAGAAAGTATATAAGAAACTCTAATAATAAGTTAATTATTATTAAAGCCTATTAAACTTATTATATTTAAGGAAGTTAATATTTTAAAGATTATAAATAATATAAAAAGATAATATAAATATTAAAAAGAAAAGTAGCTAATAAAAAAAATTAATTTTTAATATAAGGAAATTAATTTAAGATCTTAATATTATATAAGATAATTAATACCTTAGTAATTTAAGTTAACTTAATCTAACTTATTAAGAAGTTAAGAGGTTTTTAAGTTAATACCTAAAGTAGGTACTAAGTATTTAAGTTACTAATACTAAAAGTTAATACTAAATCCTAACTTAATAGTTAGTTTAACTATAGTCTTAGTAAATAGAATACCTACTATATTTTCTACTCCCTATTCTTACCTCTAAAGTACTTAGTATATATAATAAGGTTCTTTAAGTAGGGTTTAGCGTACCTATAATAAATATTAGAATCTTAAATATAGGTGATATAAGAATGCTTATATACCAAGGCGTAGAGAGCCCCTCATCTTGGTAGTTTTGAAGTCCCTAACACAAGGACTTTTTCAGAAGAGAGGATATACGCCTTAGAAATCTTGGTTCTAGAAATTCGACGTTGAATATAATATTTATTCATGTCTACCTGAGTTACGGATATCCTAATACCCCTATACACATCTCTACCACAACAAAGGACTCTTGAAATGCAAAAGAAAACACGCATGAACAGGATATCGTTGGCATACGATACAGAAATGCCGAAAAGCAAACGCAATAACGCAATGCAAAAGCGAATGTCACGCGCTTTCCAATCAATGCCGTCTGTGTCATCGTTCGTCATCGTACACATGCAAAGTCCGCCTCCTATTCGGCTCGTCATCATCATTTCTTGCTGAGTTGAGTCTCTTTCTCTTTTGAGTCATCTGGCGCTTCCTGAATCAAGCACCTACAGCCTGTGCCTTCATCTGATCCGGTTTTCCGATGATCTCGTACGGAGCGCGCTGCACGATACCTCCAGTCTTAGGGAGCGTGGTCCCCACGCCCATGAGATACTCGTCGACATCGCGAGCTGCTTGGCGACCTTCATTGATGCCCCTGACGATAATTAGCAACGCCATCAAAGGAGATCTATAACAATAGAAGCTTACCAAACAATGAGTGATTGGCCGCGACGACAGTCACCAGCCGCAAATACTCCACCAAGATTAGTCTTGTACTGTCCAGGTGGCGTCTTGACGTTCTTCCTGGGGTCAAGCTCGACGTCGGTAAGCACACGGTCATCCGGCCCGAGGAAACCCATAGAAAGCAGAACAAGCTGTGCCGGGAAAAACTGCTCGCTACCCTCCACAGTCTTCATGTCCCAGCCGCCGCTGACGCTCTTAGTCCACTCGACCCGGTGAATATTGATGCCTGAGACATTACCCTCGTCGTCACCAACAAACTCCTTCGACATGACGCAGTACTCACGAGGATCCTTGCCCATGTGCGTCTTGACCTCGGTGTGACCGTAGTCGACACGATAGATTCGTGGCCATTGTGGCCATGGATTGTCGCGGGCACGCTCTGCTGGTGGCTGGGGTAACAGCTCGAAGTTGGTGACAGACTTGGCGCCGTGACGCACGGAAGTGCCGATGCAGTCGTTACCGGTATCACCGCCACCGATAACGATGACATCTTTGCCTCTAGCTGAGATGTACGCGCCATCTGCGAGTTCAGAGTCCAGCAAGGATTTGGTATTGCGATGGAGGAATTGCATAGCGAAATGAATACCGTCAAGCTCACGGTTGGGGATCTTCAAGTCACGGGCAACAGTAGCACCAGTAGCTATGACAACAGCGTCGTTTTCTTCACGCAGAGAGTGAAGGCTAACTTCGCTGTCGGGCCCTACGGAGCAGCTGGTGATGAACTTGATTCCCTCTTCGCCCATGAAGTCAACGCGGCGTTGGACAATTGTCTTGTCGAGCTTCATGTTCGGGATACCATACATTAGCAGACCACCGATACGATCAGAACGTTCGTAGACTGTGACAGTGTGGCCGGCCCGGTTGAGTTGGTCTGCTGCCGCAAGACCCGAAGGACCGGAGCCGATAATAGCGACTGTCTTGCCGGTACGATTTTGTGGTGGTCTTGGTACCATCCAGCCCATATCAAATCCACGATCGATGATGGCGCATTCGATGGACTTGATGCCAACGGGGTCTTCGTTAATGCCGAGTACGCATGCACCTTCGCAAGGGGCAGGACATACGCGTCCAGTGAATTCGGGGAAATTGTTGGTCATCAGCAAGCGATTCAGAGCATCTTGCCACTGATTCTGGAAGACGAACTCATTCCACTTGGGGATGATGTTGGAAATTGGGCAACCAGTGTCAGACTGGCAGAAAGGGACACCACAGTCCATGCAACGGGCCGCTTGGTATTTCAACCCATCCTCGTCGAGACGGGAGGACAACTCTTTCCAATCACGAGTTCTTGTCTCTGGTTTGCGGTACTTCTCGGCGCGTCGCTGGTACTTCATGAAGCCCTTTGTCTTATCAAGAACGAGGGCTGATCTTTTCTTTTCAGCCTTTGCGTCACCGAAGCTCTCCTCAATGTCGAGCATGTCCTTCTTCTTCTGTTGTGCTTCATTCTCGTGCATCTTGTTCCTCGACTCTTCGTGAGATGCGCGCACGGGGTTCCCTGGCAGAATAGGAAGGGGGTATTCAGCCTTCTTTGCAGCCTCGGCTTTGGCAGCCTCCCCAGCCATGACTCGCTTGTAGTCAGTTGGAAGCACTTTGATGATTCTTTCCAAGGCGCGGTTGAAGTCTAAAAGGACACGAGCAGCCAGCTCAGAGCCAGTATAGTGATGATGATCTTCTACAAGACCACGGACGAAGGCAATCTCCTTTGGCTCTTCGATCCCAGAGATTTCCACCATCTCCATGTTGACCTTGGATTCAAAGTCTCGATTCATGTCAAGGACGTATGCAATGCCGCCAGACATACCAGCAGCAAAATTGCGACCAGTCCCACCTAAGATGAGGATACGTCCACCTGTCATGTACTCACATCCGTGGTCTCCGACACCTTCCACGACCGCTGTGGCACCTGAGTTACGAACGGCGAAACGTTCGGCAGCCACGCCGCGAAAGTAGCAAGTACCGCCTGTTGCACCGTACAGACAAACATTTCCAATGAGTACGTTCTCTTCGGCCTTGAAGACTGCGGATCGTGGAGGATACACAATCAGACGACCTCCTGAGAGACCCTTGCCAACGTAATCGTTGCAGTCACCTTCGAGCTCCAAGGTTACACCACTCGCGAGGAAGGCACCGAAAGACTGGCCAGCCGAACCCTTGATGTTCGCATGGATAGTGTCCTGTGGAAGGCCGGCTTCTCCGTAGCGTCTACTGATCTGGTATGACAGAGTTGCACCTAATGCGCGGTCAGTGTTGACAATGTCACACTCAATCCGACACGGCCGGCCTTTTTCCAGGGCAAGTTCCGACTCCGCAATGAGCTTGTTATCTAGTCTCACATGAAGCTTGTGATCCTGCTTTCGCACATTGTAAGTCGCAACGCCAGGGCGAAGCTGGTGGGCAGGCGTGAGAATGAGACCAAAGTCCAGATTCTGTGTTTTCGGGGTACGTAGATCGTCACGCATCTTGAGCATTTCCACATGACCTACCATCTCATTTACATTACGGAAACCAAGCTTGGCCATGATAGCACGAAGCTCGTTGGAGACATAGTAGAAGAAGTTGATGACATGCTCGGGTGTGCCTTGGAATTTTGCGCGGAGGGCTTTGTCCTGAGATGCAATGCCGACCGGGCAGGTATTTACTAGTAGAAAGCAACTATCAGCGAAACTCATGCTGGGTCCAGGAATGATACTCACAGTGGCATTTCCTCATCATGATGCAGCCCATTGCAATCAGAGGAGCTGTAGCAAAGCCAAATTCTTCCGCACCCAGCAAACATGCGAGTGCTACGTCCCTACCAGTGCGTAGCTGTCCATCAGTCTGGACAATGATACGCCCTCTCAGATCATTGAGCACAAGGGTCTGATGAGTCTCGGCAAGACCCAGCTCCCATGGCAGACCGGCGTACTTGATGCCAGTCCACCTGGAAGCACCAGTCCCTCCGTCGTGTCCAGAGATGAGCAGATGATCTGCTTTGGCTTTTGCAACCCCAGAAGCAACAATGCCGACACCGGTCTCGGATACAAGCTTAACGGAAACTCGTGCTCGTGGATTGGAGCACTTGAGATCATAGATCAGCTGTTTCAAATCTTCAATGGAGTAGATATCATGATGCGGAGGAGGCGAGATCAGACCGACACCAGCGGTCGAATGTCTGGTCCGAGCGATAGGTCCAGAGACTTTGTGTCCTGGCAACTCGCCACCTTCTCCAGGCTTGGCACCCTGTGCCATTTTAATTTGGAGCTCGTCAGAATCGGCCAAGTAGTTTGACGTGACGCCAAAGCGTCCAGATGCAACTTGCTTGATGGCAGATCGCATGGTATCCCCGTTCTCCAGGATCTGACTTCTTTCGGGGTCTTCACCACCTTCACCGGTATTGGACTTGCCTCCAAGTCTGTTCATTGCAACCGCTAGTGTGGAGTGCGATTCCATGGAGATGGATCCGTAAGACATGGCACCAGTGACGAAGCGGCGCACAATATCTGTCCATGACTCCACATGATCGATGGGGATCTCTGGTCTTTGATCAAAGTCAAAGTCCAGCATACCACGCAGAGTGCAATTCTTAATCTGTTCATACTCTGTTTTGGAGTATGCTTCGTACGACTTGTCATTCTTTGTACGAACGGCATCCTGGATGTTGGCTATGGCTATTGGATCGTTGACGTGAGGTTCGCCTCCATCCCTCCAGTGATATTCACCAGACTCGGCCAGACCAGTAATGTTGTGAATGTCACGAGTTGGGAAACCTTTCTCGTGGAAGGCGAAAGCATCCTGAGCAATGAGCTCGAAAGTCATGCCGCTGATGCGGGTAGCTGTTCCGGTGAAGCAGCGGTCCACCACACTGCTGTCAATGCCAAGAGCTTCGAAGATTTGTGCTCCCTTGTAGCTCTGCAGAGTAGAGATACCCATCTTGCTCATTACCTTGAGGATGCCACCATCACATGAGTGCTTGTAATTCTCAATGATTTGCTCGTTGGACAATTTCTTTCTGATAAGACCTTCGCGATTCATCTTGAGCATGCATTCCATTGCCAAATACGGACATATAGCGTCAACTCCATAGCCGAGCAGAACACACATATGATGGACCTCACGAGCCTCGGCAGTTTCGGCAATCAATGCAGCCTGTGATCGCCACTTGTTGCGAACCATGTGATGATGGACCATACCTGTGGCTAGTAGAGAAGATACTGGGATACGCTCGGGGTTTGTATTTCGATCGGTCAAAATCAGTATCTTGACCTGGTTTTCGATACCTTCTGTTACGGAGGCGCAAATTCGATCAAGAGCAGCCATATAACCCTGGATGCCTTCCTTCTTCGGGAAAGTAATATCAATAGTTTTAATGGTCCAGTCACGATGTAAGGTGGTGATGTTCTTCAATGCATTGAACTCTTCGATGGAGAGGACGGGTGAAGGTAGCATCAGACGATGGCACTGAGACGAGTTCATCTCAAGTAGGTTGCCCTGGGGACCAACATAGCACTCCAAAGACATGACGATGGCCTCTCGAATGGGGTCAATGGGAGGATTGGTGACTTGAGCGAAGAGCTGGCGGAAGTATTCGTAAAGAAGTCGAGGCTGCTGTGCGAGACAGGCAAGGGGAGCATCATTACCCATTGAGCCCAGTGCTTCCTTCGAATCGGCAGCCATAGGTCCTAGTAGCAGACTGATTTGCTCGTAGGAGTAGCCAAAAGCTTTGAGCTTAGGATCAGCCTGTACATTAGTATCATCTAATTGAAAAGCAAGATCCATTTGTTGTTCGTCTAGTTGCTGATGTACTGTGGGGAGTTCGATCAATTCTTTCTGCAGCCACGATCTGAAGTCTTGACGACTGGAGACGTTGTGCTTAAGCTCTGCATCATCTACGATACGACCCGCTACGGTATCAACCAACAACATCTTGCCAGGCTGCAGACGCCCTTTTTGCACAATCTTCTCGGGTTCAATAGCAATCGTGCCAACCTCTGACGCACAGACGATGCGGTCATCGTCTGTAACGTAGTATCTGCAAGGGCGAAGCCCATTTCGATCGAGGTTTGCACCGCAGTATCTCCCATCAGCAAACGTGAAAAGAGCTGGGCCGTCCCAGGGTTCCATCAAACACGCCGCCCACTCGTAGAATGCCGCCTTCTCAGGGTCCATTGCCGCATTATCTTGCCACGCCTCGGGAATCATGAGCATAATGGCTTCGGGAAGCGAGAGGACGCCGTTGATTGTCAGGAGTTCCAGCACGTTGTCGAAAGCGGCCGAATCAGAACCACCGTCTTCGACGATAGGGTATAATTGGTCTAACTCTTCACCGAAGAAGTTGGACTTCATGACACCCTCACGAGCTCGCATCCAATTTTTATTTCCTCGAAGCGTGTTTATCTCACCTATAATGTGTTAGTGTACCATTCGTGAATGAAGAGGTTTGTATGTGGACTTACCATTGTGGGCTGCCCATCGAAGCGGCTGCGCACGATCCCAGCTGGGGAACGTGTTTGTGGAGAACCGCGAGTGCACCAGCGCGAAGTGACCTTCATAATCGACAGAAACCAAATCGTGATAGTATTGGTATACTTGGACTGGCGACAGCTGACCTTTGTAGACGATGTTTTTGTTGCTCAATGAGCACAGGTAAAACCAATTGTGTAGACCGATAGTGTGGGTGGCACGCTTCCGTAGCACGTAAAGCTGGCGTTCAAATTTGAGCTCGTCGAAACGTTCGGCGTCTGTGATATCAGGTTTGTTCCCCGTACCGTATGCAGACTTTAACACCACGAAAGGCTGAAGGATCAATGGCTCTCGCGAAAGTGCCGCCGGGCCTAGCAAGCTCGTGTCTCTGGGCACCTCTCGCCATCCAAGCACTCTCAAGCCCAGGTCTTCAGCAATGTCTTCGAATTTGGTCGTGGACTCCTTGAGTATCTCGGTGTCAGGTTTGAAAAAGAGATTCCCTGCGGCGTACTGACCCTGCGGGGGCAGATCGAAGCCTGTCTCCCGTGCGAAATTTTTAATGAAGAACTTGTGGGGCATTGAAGTCATCACGCCCGCGCCGTCTCCGTCTCGTGCATCGGAGCCCACTGCCCCTCTGTGGGTCATGTTGCAGAGTAAATTTTGTGCTGTGCGCCCAGTCAGTCGTGCATATAGTGTAGCGGAGGCAGAGTGGGAACTCACCATCGCTGATGATCTTGTGGCTTGCCTTGCCCTTGATGTGGCTGTCGAACAGTCAGTGAAAGGTTTCGCACAGGAATTGCAATAGACTGACGCAGCGAAGCCGACACCGCAGGCATCCTTCTCGTACTCAGGGTCGTAGAGACCCTGCTTCACCGGCAGAGCCCCGGCCCATGACCGGTTCTCTGGGGTGTTTTGGTACTCGTATACGCTCGCAGTCGACTGTTCTTCGTTTATTTGTGGTCCGTAGATTTCCTCCTCGAGACCCATCCTACGGATGGCGGCCGTTGGTATTCTTTCTGCGCAAGCGGGCTGGTGGAGGAGATTTGCGGGCTTTGCTGCTGTAATGCCTTTTTGCGAGACAATAGATTGGTTTCCAGAAATTACAGGGTGGCAAGGTAGGAGTGAGTGGGACAGAATATGTGGAGGGTGAAGGGGGATTTCGGGGAAAGAAGGAATTAGACTTGGCCAGCCGAGTCTGAACCCCACACCACAAATCGGCCGTGGGCAAAGTGAAGCAAAGTCGAGTGTTGATGCCGCTCAAGCGCTACCTCGGACTCGGTTCCCCAGTGCAGGCTAACGAAAGCTGCCGAAATGTTGTGCAGTCAAAAGTGTTCCGGGGCAATTTTGGAGGCTATTCCAATACGTAGTACGTGATCTCGATAGAGATAAGCAGCTTCAATGATAGACCTCTGATTTGCGCTTTGAAGATTTAGACTTTCATTCAAATGCACTCCACTGCTTAGCGTTTTATACTGCTTTTCCTCTTTCAGAATTGCACTATTTGTTGGACGAAATGTTGTTTGTCCTCGACGTTGCAGCAGATGCTCGTGGAATCCCATACAACGCCTATCTACATGAAACGGTGGGGAAATCCTCTGTTGTAGATCTGCAGTAGCTGAACTGCTCCCTGTGCATCAGCCTCGCAAACGGATTGTGGGCTGTTGTACATGCGCATTTCTCTCATGTAACTATGGACCGCCTGCTTGTCGACCACGTACGTCTCTGGTGAGTGACAACCGCTTCCATCTAACTCTCAGACCTCTTCTTCATACACGCATGCTGCCGTATCGCCATCTACCGGACATAAGCATGCGAGACCGTTCTACTTCGTCTCAGCCGCACGCGTGGATCCTGCGTACGTTGCATGCAGGGTCGTAACGTCTGCGCCCAAATGAAAAGCCTGGTCGAGCTTCGCCCTTTAATAAGATTCTTTCCTTAAAGTATCACCCCCACGAACAGCTTTGTGAACCCTGCCGCACATCGAGGGGTGCTAGCGCTGGTTCAAATCTCATGAAGCTGGAGCTTTCAAGCCGGGCTCCAGGCCGCTGGTCCTCTGCCGATGTCGGCTGTTGATCTCTGACTCGTTTCAGGACCCTTGGGTTGTTTGATTGGTTCGTTTAGGATCTCAAACATGCACAATGACATTTTGATCGAAAGTGGGGAAGTTGTTGTACAACAACAGTCGGGCCTTTAACATTGTTTCAATGGGTCAATTCTTTTCGGGGGTTTATGTTGGTATATTCTTTGGACGGGTGATGAATAGGTCGTTTGGCCTTGTGCGCCCTCGATTCCAGAGTTCGAATTCGTGATCACTTCCCTTTCCTGATCTTCATTTCCTCAATCCAGCCAGCTGTCCGGCCTTTGAGCAAGACGTGGATCCTGACAATGCCATCCACAACTTCCACTCCGCCACTGCCAAGCACCTTCCCTAAACTTACATACTTTCCCACCTTAATTAATCCTCCAGTAACAGTCTCCATGTAGCATTCCACGCCTCCACTGGTATACTCTTGCTTGCCATCCCACGGCAACGGAAAAATGTAGGCCAAGTGCTGTGGTACTGTGTCTGTCTCCGGAAAGGCTTTAATGAAGTCAGACTGCGCGTGTAAAGAATAGAGCAGTACCACAGGGAAGTGAAGCGTGCTGGTCGGGGATACGGGATCAGGGGCAAGGTGGATCGCGGCATCTTCCATGTCTGGCGGTTGTATAGTGTTACGAATGCGAATGTTGCGGGCTCGCAGGGCTGTCGCTAGCATTACCTTCGCCCTCTGAGCCCGTTCTGCCTCTTTTTGCTTGATTCGCCGAGCCGAGCTAAGGATCTCGTCTCTAGCCTTGATCTTGGTGTCGAGTGTTTCTAGCGCGACGTTCTTGGGGTCAATAGTGAGACCTCGTGTACACGCATCCGCGGCTTCTGCAAGCTTATCAAGTGCGAACAGAGCGGAAGAAGAGCGGTAGTATGCCTTGACATTCTTTGGGTTGAGTCGCAGTGCAGAAGCACAATCGAAAGTGGTTGATCGATAATTTTCTGTGCGATGTTGGGATTAGCCCAGCTTCGGCGCAAGGTCCTAGTATGCGTACTTAGCTCTAGATTACAGAGCGCTCGATTGACATAGCACGCTTCTTCCAGCTCCTGTTCCTTCCTCAGCTCATCTTCCTTCACTGCTTCAGTCTGCACTTCTAGAGGTTCGTGTGGTGCATCGGTTAGCCCTTTATGTTTCTGGAACAGTACTGCGATACCCTTGGTATAGAATTCCTTCCCATCTTTCCACCTCTTAGTCTTGGCCATCTCATTCCCCTGCTCTTTGAAACCTTGGGCTATCTCTGCAGGTGTGCCCTCATACTGTAGTGCTCGTATGGCTTCAAGCTCGACATTTTCGCCATCTACCCTGCAACTCAGATGAGCTTACCACATGAGACGACTCGTTTCTGTCACATACCTTCTCCAGCATTGTCGAGGGAGGTCATGAACAAAGGAGTTTGGTTCATCATTTGCACGATCTCGTCTGCCGTATGGGACCGTATAGACGCCATCTGAGTAGGCAGTGGTGGATTGGTACCATCGTGGCCGGGTGCACCTTCTTTGATAGGGAAAGGAGTGGACTGTGAAGTGGTTGCTGGGCCTATAGGTGGTGGGGCTATGGCCTGAGAAGAGCTGATCTTAAGGGACTGGTCGAAGTGATTTGGGAGCTCTTCGATTCGAGGCATGTTCGGTCAGACAAGATTTGCTCTGATCACTTTGCTGTGAGCGCTGAATGGGAGCCTTGAAGAACCGCGCTGATCTTTCCGCAGGATAACGACAAGCAAGCGAATTTCTTATCCTAATATGACGCAGCTTGCTTCCATCGCAAAGCACAAGGTTAGCATCAGTCCAGTTGATTCAGGTGACGCCAAAATTCCGTAGTATTCAATAGTGGATTCGCGAAGGTTGCAGTCGCTTTCCGTGACTTTTCGAACCCGGTAGTTCTAGAACTATTCTAGGAGTCCTACAACGATACAGATGTCGTCTCCGTATCAAAGCTTCGATCAATCTTATCGCTAGTGCGACACAGCGCCAGCATCACACGCTTCTATCGAGAAAAGTAGCTTGAAAGCGAAGAGTTTGAATTGAGGATCTCTGGTGGCAAAACCCCTTGCAAATTTGGGCTACGCTACTCTGCGGTGTTTCGTTCCAATAGCTTGTAGAAGTTGTAGAATTCAAGGCAAGGCTACCAGAAATTGATTGGGAATCGCACGTAATCATCTCACCATTTCGTGAAGCGAAAAATGATGGGGAGTAAGCCAGGCGAGAATGAGTAGTGAGGGGACAGTCAAGGAGAAGGTCGAAGACGAGGACGAGAGGCGAGTCGAGGAAGATGGCAAGGAGAGGTGCGAACAGGAGAAGACGAGGTTGGTAAGGTAAAGAGTGGGGATCTTGAAGAAATAATCATGCTCTCGTCTTTACTACTACCCCGTAACCTTCGGACTCACTCAAACTAAGGCCAGTCTCCTAAGCCTGTACCTCTAAATAGCTCGTCGACATCCTGACAGAGCGACTGATCGACTCCATTCCGGACAGTCCCCTACCTACAGTCCCCCTACGTACTAATTTTGCCCTAGCCATACTACGGGGCGGGGCAATATTAGACCTCTACCCTTATAGACGTACTATAAAGCTATATATATTATTATTAATCTACCTCCCTATTACTATTACTAAGTAATTATAGGATATATAATTAATTAATTAGATTATATTTAAATATTTATTAACGCGTAACTAGCTACTTATATTAATAAATTATATATAATATTAATTAATTAGCTTATATCCTCCTCCCTTAATTATATTACCTTTATCTACTTCCTCTCCTTTATAACCTTTTAATTAATTATATAAATTACCTTTACCTTTACCTTTTATTTTATTCTTTTATTATTATAACTTTAATTTTTTTATCTTCTTTAACTCTTTTCCTTTCCTAGACCTTATTAATTATATTATAAGGATTAAATTTAATTAGGAAGGATATTTAATAAATTATTGTTATCAACTATATTAATTTAATTATATTTAAAGAAGTTATAATAAGGGAGAGGTTAATAAGTAAGGGAAATCTTAAAAGTTATTAATATAAGAAAAATAATCAAGAGATACCTTTAATATTAATAGATTAATAGATTTAATAAAGTCTTATATAAATAATTAATTATAATTATTAAGAGGTTATATACTTAAATATTTATTAGGAACCTAATATAGACCTAAATAGTATAGTAATTATTAGTATAAATAGAATAATAATTATAGTATTCTAAGTTATATAGAATAGATCTAAGATATCTAGATATACTAAGACTATAGGCTGTAAGCGCGCTAAGCCTAATTAGGCTATCCCTAAGTCTTATATATATATTAGGATTCTCTTAATTCCTAGATCTCTTAAGGGTTTAGCTCTTAGTTAACCTAGTCGAGTCTTATAAAGAGGAGTATTAAGGATAGAGTAGAAGTAAGCTTTATTAAGTTAAATTAATATTAAATAATTTTTACTACTTAAATATTAATATTTATATACTTAAAAGATAATATAAGTTAAATATAAAGTTCTTATATATTATAAACGTAATATTATTATATAAATAAAGGAATTTATATTAAGATTAATTAATTTAACTAGCTTAAGATACTTAATCCTTAAACTCCTTAAGTTTTTTAAATAATAATTTAATTATTGAACTTTATTTAATACTTAAGCTTACTTACTTAATTTAATATACCTATTAAATTAATGTTTATAATATTAAGTCCCCTCTTTAAGCTTTTACTCTAAAAAGGTAACTTAACTTCTTAATATATTATATTTATACTCTAATACTTATTATTATAACTTAATAATTAATTATAAATTTTATTAATCTTATATAATAATATATCTTTATAAGTCTTATTACTTATAAGGCCTCCCTTATTATATAACTTATTAATAATCTAAGTATAAAGAGTATTTTTATTACAATTATTAATATAATTTAACCCTTAACTTTAAGGATATAAATAAGGTAATTTAAGAATTTAAGAAGTGTTACGACCCTGTCATCTGGAGGTCGACTAGGGTCTGGGATTAATCTCGTAGAGAGGAGTATTAAGGGCTAGATAAGTAGGCTTCATACTAAACTAGTCTAGTATAATATATTGTGTTCAGTATCTAGGAGATAATAAGTTTATAATATGAGTTAAGTACGAAGCTCCTATCTAGGCGGGAAACATCGCTATTTATATAGATATAGGAAATCCTATTAAGAGGTATAGTTTAAGTAGATCTCTCCTTAATCTATCTAATTTATAAGTGGCTTAAGTAGATCTCTAACTAATCTATCTAACCTACAAGTGGCTCAAGTGGATCTCTAACTAATCTACCTGATTATGACGAGAAGTACTCTCGTTAGGCGTACTACAAGGACCGTTAGGTTCGCTTGTAACAAGAAGTTAGATAATAAGATCCTTAAAACTTACTTAAAGCTTACTTACTTAAAGAAATAAAGGAAATTTTAATTAAAAAGATTAAAGGATTTAAATAATAAGGAATCTATTAATATCTTAAAATTTAAGGAAGATAAGTAGAATAATAATCTTATAAAAACTCCTATTTTTTTATTATTACTTAATAATCCTTTTAATAAACTTAATACTTTTAATATAATTAATTAATTAGCCTTTAACTTTAATAAAATTATTTTAAAAAACTTTAATAATTTATTAAATTCTTAACTAGCTCTTAAGTATTCTTAAAGTTATTATAATTCTTTTATTTAATAAGGTATTATTAACTTTATTAATTTAAGATCCTTTTAATTTTATAATCTATTTCTTCTTTTATAATATAATAAAAGGTTTTTTATAAAGATATATCTAGGTTTATTAATTTTAATTTAAAGATATAAAATATTAAAAATACTTTAATATTTAATAAAAGGTTTAATTTATAATCTATTAATCTCTTTATCTTTTAAATAAAAAATAATTTAACGTTAATAAATTTAAGCTTCTTACTTTACTTTTAATTTTATCTCTTTAACTTAAAATCCTTAATAAGAAGATAAACTTTATCCCCCTCCTTTAATTAAGGGTGTATTTTTCTTTTCTTATTAATATATTATTAAATTCTTAAATTTATCTCTTTGTTCTTATTTCATATATCTTTATATAATACCTTTATATTAAATAATAAAATTAATATTTTATTAGCTTCTAGCCTACATCGGCAATTCGGGGACCCCCGCCCTGGCAGCTCGGGAGGCCCGGGGGGCTATCGGGCTAGCCCTAATAGGAAGTCAATATATTTTAGCGTGGTATTATAAACTTACACTAATTTTCTATACTATATTAACATTACATCTAAAACTAACTAAAACTGGACTAGCTGTAATATTCTAAAAACTACGCCTTGAGAGAAGTCAGTAGATCTTTTTTTTTTGAGGCGTAGTTTTTAGAAAATTACAGCTAGCCCAGTTTTAGTTCATTTTAGCTGTAACTTTGATATAGTATAGAAACCTAGTGTAAGTTTATAATACCGCGCTAAAATATATTGACTTCCTATTAGGGCTAGCCCGATAACCCCCCGGGCCCATGTATGCCCGTACGGGCCTCCCGAGCTGCCAGGGCGGGGGTCCCCGAATTGCTGATGTAGGCTTAAGATTAAAGAAGAGATTTATATATTAATTATAATTTATAAAGAATAATAATAGCTTAATCATTTATAATTACTTATTATTATATACTAATTATATTATTAAAAGTAATAAAATCTAATTATTTTACTTTATATTTATATAATACCTTAGGTATACTTTTATAATTTCATTTATATATTTATTTTATTTATTTATTTATTTATTTATTTATAAGTAATATATTATTAATATTTATAATTTTATTTTAATTACTAATATTAATATTCTTTAATAATTAGATATAAATAGCTTATCCTTATTAAATATTATTAACTCTAATATATTATAATTCCTAATTAATTTATTAATAAAAATAAAACTTAATTATTTTATATTATAAGTCTCTTTAAAGGATAATATAATAGTATACTTAATTTATTTATTTATAATAATTATAATTAAGTTATAAACCTCCTTTATAATTAAGTCTCTTAATTTTAATAATTTAATTATAAAATTTATTATAATGATTTT
>JAABUL010003959.1_pt1 | contig 20809 bp, 17 predicted proteins | sample 5559151 | NCBI WGS metagenome assembly JAABUL01 (sample SAMN10711876, study PRJNA513368) | rock metagenome | isolation source: Antarctica rocks | place: Antarctica: Victoria Land, Pudding Butte sud | reverse complement strand
GGGCGGAGGGGATCCTTCTGATGACCAGCCATGGCAGACTCCGGGGGAGGCGAGACGGTGAATCCATCCCTCAGCCTACCGCCTTCGCGACCCACCGGCAACTCTCAAGACAACTGACCCACTAGGATTGCGAACGATGGACTCGACATCTGCATCTGCTATTTGGCGCTTACGCATTTGTTTGCGTGCGTGGACACTGTATATGAGCGGAGGGGCACCATTCCAATTCATGACCCGGGCGGTACTGCCCGAAAGGGAACCCGAATTGGCTGCTCGTCACCTAAGGCAGCCAGCACCATATAAAGCCCTAAATGAGGAACTACGAGATTGATTCCAGGGATTGCAAGAGCCATCCTCTGAATGTCTCCCTGTGGTAGGTGTGGTGGTCGGCCCGCCGTTGCGTTGAACTCCGCACTCCCCACTTCCTGCCCCTTTTCCGTCTGGAAAGACACTCGAACCTGCATTGGCTGGTTGGTGGCGTTCCAAGGGATAACGATGCTCAGGGCCACGCTGAAATTGATGACGCCTGGAGTTTCGGAGACAAAAAAGCTGTCGAGAATGCCGCCCATGATGTATAGCTTTCCGTTGCACACCTCTGCTCTATCGGCCAGCATCACAAACTCAATGCGCGACGCTTGGTCAGCAATTGGCGGCAACCCGGCGTTATTCATGTCGTGACACGGCCGGAGCTATGCTCATTTGCATGGGCATGATCCCTATGGTCGGCTGTAACTTGCTTCTGTTGCGGTTTCGTCGTCAGTACCCCCAGCGTACCCTCGAACGCCATAGGATGCCGGCACGCCTTCCCTGGTTTTGGCGTGCACAAATCCGTGGGCTGCGTGGTGTTGATCATCGCCCGGCTCCTCGGGAATCGCGCCGGCACATGTCGTACTGTCGGCTCAGGCGGCAGTTGTTACTCATCTCATCCTACTTGAAAGGTATTGAAACGCGAACATCGGCGGAGCGTAGCATAGGGACATGCATACCGCGATCCAGGTTGCCCTCTGGCGCAACCGTGACTATATGGTCCTCTGGAGCGGACAGCTCATCTCCGTTCTGGGTAGCCGCATCTCCGCGATCAGCCTTCCGCTGCTCATCCTGGCCCTGACCCGTTCTCCTGCTCAGGCGGGCACAGTTGCCGCGCTCCTTGGTCTTCCCTACCTCCTATTCGGCCTGCTGGCCGGTGTTCTGATTGATCGCTGGGATCGGAAGCGTACCATGCTTGTCTGCGAGGCGATTAACGGGATTGCCACCGCAACTATTCCCCTCGGCATCTGGACCGGCCATCTCTCCATGCCGCAACTCTACGTCGTTGCCTGGGTCACGGGTACCGCCTTCGTCTTTTTCAACGTGGCCGAGATCGCGGCGTTGCCTAGCGTTGTCACTCAGGACCAGCTCTCAGCAGCTGTCGGGCAGAACCAGGCCACCTTCAGCGTTGGCGGCGTGATCGGCCCGCCGCTCGCCGGCTTCCTGTTCCAGCTCGCCCGCGCCTTGCCCTTTCTGGCCGATGCATTGTCGTACGCCGTCTCCTTTCTCTCCCTCCTGGCCGTCCGTGTCCCCTTCGCGGCGGAGCGTGCTGCCTCGCCCCGGTCGCTGCGCGTCGAGTTGTGGGAAGGTATGACCTGGCTCTGGCGTCATCCATCGATCCGTGGGCTGACCCTGTTAACGGCCTCGTCGAATCTCCTGACTGGGGGATTCACGCTTTTCATTATTCTGCTCGCCCAGCGGCATCACGCGTCGCCCGCTGCAATTGGCGCTATCTTCGCTGTCGCCGCTGCCGCTGCCATCGTCGGCTCCGCGCTCGCCCCTCGCCTTCTCCTGCGCCTGAGCGTTGGTCAGATCGCCGTCTCCTTCGTCTGGTTCAGTGCCGCGTTGTATCCGCTGTATCTCCTCGCTCCCAATGCTCCCGCCATTGCGCTGATTAATGGAGTGGCCTTTCTTGCCGGTCCTACCTATAACGTCGCCACCATCACCTACCGCCTCCGCTCTGTGCCGGACGAACTTCAAGGCAAGGTAAACAGCTCGGCGCGTGTTCTCGCCCTTGGGGCGAACCCCATTGGCGCGGGCGCCTCCGGTATCGTCCTCCAGACGGCCGGCATCACTGTCATGGTTTGGGTTCTGGCCATTGGCACGGCACTACTTGCCCTTGCTGCCACGCTCACGCCGTCCATCCGCGCCGCCCCGCTCGTTGCGGCGGCTCCACGGGACTGATCCGCCGTATTGACCAGTTTTCGGTCCTGTTGTGGAATCTCGATGGCAGCCGGGCACCTCAGACCCGCACAGACCAAGCGGCGGGTCCTGCATGCTCACGCCTATACTCGGGGTACAGGCGACGTACACCCACCGAGCGTTGTCTTGTCCGACATCTGATGATATGGAACCGGAGCATCGCGAAGAGATGGGGGGGATTATTGTGACAAGGCAGCGGCTGGGAATCAAGGTGCGGGGCTGTGGCCTTTCCTCGGCCTGCGCGGTACTGGCCCTGGTAGCCGGCATCGGGGCTTTCCCTGACGTCTCCAGCGCGCAGAGTACCCCATCGGCAAGTCGTGCACGTTACAGCCACATCACCATGGAGGGAGCGTCGATGGAGCCGGCGCTGCATAACGGACAGGTGCTGAAGGTTGACCGGAACGCGTATACGCATCGTGCTCCCCGCCGCGGGGACATCGTGGTGTTCAAAGGAAACGTCGCTGGACAACCGAATCATTACTTTATCAAGCGGGTGATCGGGTCACCCAGCGAACTCGTCGACATCCATCACCATAGCGTCTTTATCAACGGCCACCGCCTATCGGAGCCGTATGTCCTTGTACCCGTCATGTATTACTTCCTGCCACGTCGGGTTCCGAGGGCGTCGTACTTTGTCCTGGGCGATAACCGGAACAATAGCGAAGACTCTCATCTCTTTGGCTCGGTGCCGGCGCGGGACATTGTGGCGCGGGTGATCGTCCCCCGAACCAAGTGATCAGTTTCAGGGGTACGTCCCGCTACAGCGCGACCTGGGTCACGCCTTGGGCACTGACAGCGTACAGCATCCCCGCGCTGATCAGGAGGGTGGCCAGCGGTGGGATGGGGATGCGACGTAGCAGGTAGCCGGTGGTGGCGTCGAGCACGTCTAGGCGGGGAGCTTCCGCTTCGGTGGCGAACACCAGGTGGTTGGCCACCAGCAGACTGGTGACTGGGCCGATGGCGGCTCCCCACGCCACGTGGCCGTGCGCGGTGTCGACCGCGATGATGCCAGGGTGGTAGCGGTTCGAGGCCAGGTACAGGCGCCTGTAGGCGAGCGCGGGGTTGGAATAGCTGGTGGGCCTGCCCAGTGGGATGCGCCACACCGGCGTGCCATCCGGCCGGATGCCGGTCAGCCAGGGCGATGTGCCCGGGGCGGATCCAGCCTCGACGTAGGCCCTGCCATGGCCACCCGTCCAGGCGCCAAAGAGGGGGAGCGAGCGGACCAGCCGGCCGGTGCCCGGGTCGTACACGCGGGTGACGCCACCCACTTCCCCCCAGGCCTGATAGAGTTCCCCGGCGATGAGGGTCGGGCGGTTGCCGAAGTTACCGGGATGCCGCCACAGGAGCCGGCCGCTGGCCAGCTCCAGGGCTTCGGATGCAGGGGCGCCACAAAAGCTTTGGCACCTCTGGCCGGTGTACACGATGCCGCCCGCCACCACCAGTGACGTAGCCCCACCTCGGTCTCGCCATACGATCCGGCGGTGGGTAGTGTCGAGCGCAACGATTTGAAGCGCGGAGGCGACGAGCAGTAGCCCCCGTGCGTAAGCGAGATCGGTCACATTATCCGCCGATGCCAGGCCCAGTTCACGGTCGGTGAAGCGCCCAAGCCTGTCGCCAGTGCGGACATCGAGGATGGCCACGCCACCGTGTGCCGCGAAGGAGGCGAAGAGCCTCCCTCCGCCGGCCGCCACCTGCATCGCGCCGGGGACGGTCCAGGTGGCGTGCAAGCGGACAACATTCTGACGATTGATGGCCTGCTCGCCCGGGCTGAAGTTGCTGTTCCGCGGATCATGCCCCCGCATGGGCCAGCCGGCGGCTTGTAGCGTGGACGGACGCAGCAACGAGATGCAGGCGGCCAGCGTCCAGAGCAGGTATCTCACGGGTGTACCCTCCATCGGGAGCGATCGATCACGGCGCATCAATTCCGTCCCGAGCGGCAGACGCATCCCGGTCAGCTGGTCCCGACGGGCGCGGCCTCCTGCCCGAGAGGAGCGATCAGAATGCGATCGGCCAGTTCCCCGCCGATCGCCTGGCTGCGTTCGCTGCCTGGTTCGCCCACCCGCACGGTCACCACCCCACCGAAGGGCGCAATGCCCTCCAGGGTGACATGAGCGTTGAGGACCAGTCCCAGTGAGGCTAGGTATTCCAGCAGCGACTGCTCCTGTTGCTCGATCCGCGCCACCATCCCGGCCGTGCCGGGGGCCAGCGCCGTCAGCCGCAACACTGTGCGGGACGGCATCACACCCTCGCGGCTGGGAATCGGATCGCCATGGGGGTCGAAGCTGGGATTCCCCAGCTTGGCGGCAATCCGCTCCTCCAGGTCTTCCGACAGGACATGCTCCAGGCGCTCCGCCTCCGCATGAACTTGATGCCAGGGGACGCCCAGGAGTTCGGCCAGGAAGGTCTCGATCAGCCGGTGGTGGCGCAAGATCTCGACGGCCACCGCCGCGCCACGCTGGGTCAGTGCCACGTCGTGATAGGGCGTGTGCTGAACCAGCGGGCCACCCTCGTCCTCCGCCAACCGCTTGATCATGGCGGTGACCGACGGCGGCTTCACCCCGAGCCGATCCGCCAGCATCTGCGTCGTGGCCCGGCCCGCGCCCTCCTGCAGCAGGTAGATCTGCTTGAGGTAATCCTGCTCTGCCGCGGAGTGAGGAGCCATCACCAAAGTCCACCCCTATTGTTAGCCATGCCTGAATCCTAGGGTACCTACCGGCACAAGTCAATCCCTCCAACGATTCTAGCCAACCGGGTCCGTCTCATGCGGAAAGCTCATGTATACTTTAGATGAGGCTAAATTATGAGTATCGGACGGCGATGAGAGCGTATCGGCCGAAGGAACCGGAGGGCGATTCGCCTGAGGCTCCTCCGCAGGAAACCAGGCTGGCCAGCGCAGCGCGTGCCTCCCTGGACGGCAGGCGGCGTGGCCTCATGGCCCTCCTGCCCTTTCTCGGTCCGGCCTTCGTGGCTTCGGTGGCCTATATCGATCCCGGCAACTTCGCCACCAACATCCAGGGCGGCAGTGCCTTCGGCTACAAGCTGCTCTGGGTGGTGTTGCTGGCCAATGTCATGGCCATGCTCATCCAGGCGCTCTCGGCCAAGCTGGGCATCGCCACCGGCCAGAGCCTGCCGGAACTCTGCCGGAAACACTTTCCGGCGCCCACCGTCTACGTCATGTGGGTGATCTCCGAGGTCGGCGCCATGGCCACCGATCTGGCCGAGTTTCTGGGGGCCAGCCTGGGGCTGAACCTACTGCTGCATGTGCCGCTGCTGCCCGCCACCATCCTCACCGGCATTGCCACCTACGGCATCTTGATGCTGCAGCGCTACGGCGTGCGGCCCATCGAGGCAGTAATCACAGCAATGGTGGGCGTAATCGCGGCCAGCTATGTGGTCGAAACCATCCTGGCGCGGCCAGCCTGGGGCCAGGTCGCCTATCACAGCTTTGTCCCCTACGTGAGTTCCGGCAGTGTCCTGATCTCGGTGGGAATCATTGGCGCCACCATCATGCCGCACGTCGTGTACCTGCACTCGGCCCTGATGCAGGATCGGATCGTGCCGCGCAGCGAGGCCGAGGCCAAGCGCATCTACCGCTTCACCATTCCTGATATCGTGATCGCCATGGCGCTGGCCGGCGTGATCAACATGGCCATGCTCTACATGGCAGCCGCGACCTTCTTTACGCACAATATGAGCAATGTGGCCGATATCCCCTCGGCGTACCACACCCTCACACCGCTGCTGGGGCCGGCTGCCAGCGTGGTCTTCGCGGTCTCGTTACTGGCCTCCGGTCTCTCCTCGTCCACCGTGGGCACCATGGCCGGGCAGGTCATCATGCAGGGCTTTGTCGGGTTCACCATTCCCATCTGGATTCGTCGCCTGGTCACCATGCTACCGGCGGTGATCGTGGCGGCGCTGGGCATCGATGCGACCCAATCGCTGGTTATCAGTCAGGTGGTGCTCAGCCTGGTCCTGCCCCTGCCGGTGATCGCGCTGACCTACTTTACCCGCCGGCGAGACATCATGGGAACGCTGGTCAACGGCAGGATCACCACGACGCTGGCGGTGATCTGCTCGCTGCTGATCCTGCTGCTCAATGTGCTGTTGCTCTACACCACGGCTGGTGGCGCACTACCCGGCTTGAGCTAAGCTAAAGCCTCATGTACACTCGCCTCCTGGTGCCCCTCGATGGGTCTCGCCTGGCCGAATCGGTTCTCCCCCTGGTCCAGAAGCTGGCATCCGCCTGGGGAGCCACCGTGTTGCTGCTGCATGTCAGCGAGAAAGGCGCGCCCGCCGCGGTCCACGGTGACCGCCATTTGACGACTGTCAGCGAGGCGATACCCTATCTGGAGGAGCTAGCCGCCCGGCTGCGGGCTGAAGGAATTGTGGTCCAGACGCATGCCCATCCCGCTCCCGAGGGAGACGTGGCGCGCAGCATCGCGGCGCACAGCGCGGAAGAGGGGGTGGACCTGGTGATCCTCTGCACGCACGGCCGCGGCACGGTACGCGGCCTGCTCTTTGGACGAATCGCCCAGCAAACGGTGCGGCGAGGCAGTATCCCGGTGCTCCTGGTCCGGCCGGACGATGCCGGCGCCACCCCGCCCTTTGAGCCCGACAAGATTTTGGTGCCGCTGGACGGGACGTCCGGCGCCGAGGCGGCCTTGCAGCCGGCCGCGCTCTTCGCCCAAACGTTCTCCGCCAGCCTGCATCTGGTCATGGTCGTGCCTACCCAGGAGACGGTGCGGGGCGACCGACAGGCGGTGACTGCCCTGCTGCCCGCCGCCACCCGAGCCACGCTCGATCTAGCCCAGGAGGATGCGCAGACCTATCTCAGCGCGCTGGCGGAGCAGGTGGAGAGCGTGCCGGTCAGTATCGAGGTGCGGCGTGGCGACGTGCCGGCTGCCCTGGTGGACGAAGCGGCGGAGCCGGGCGTTGGCCTGATCGTGATCGCCACACACGGCCGAGCAGGTCTGCAAGCCATCTGGGCCGGAAGCGTTACCGCCCAGATCCTGGCCCGCGTCCACGCCCCCATCCTGCTGCTGCGCATGATCGTCGAGTAACCGGTCGGGATCGCTACACCGCGCTCCAGCCTCTGAGGTGCTGGACCGATTGGCGGTACTCCCACTCGATGGCGTCCTTCAGCGCGCTCGCCATGCGACCACCGATGGTGATGCCACGGACATCGGCCACGCCTTTTTTCTCGCCCACCGACACCACGAACCCTTTGTCCTGGAAATCCAAGGGTTTGAGCGGCCGGCCATCGATCTCGGCCTGCAGGTTGTGGGCCACCAGCGCGCCTTCCGCCAGAGCGATCTGCGCCAGGGGATTGAGTACCTTCCCGGTCCTGGGGTTCACCACGGAGGCGAGATCCCCGGCCACGAAAATCTCAGGATGGTCGAGTGCCCGCAGGTACTGATCGACCTTGAGGCGTCCGTTGTAGCCAATCTCCAACCCCGATCCCGTGATCACATCCGGAGCTTTGATCCCGCCGGCCCAGATAAAGACGCCGCCGCTGATGACCTCGCCGTTCTTGAGCTGGAAGCCCGCGGGCGTTACCTGGGCGATTACCGCGTTGGTGCGCAGCACGACGCGCAGGTCGCGCAGAATCTGGGTGGCCCGGCCGATCAGCCCGGGCGATGAGCCGGCCAGCACCGTATGCCCGGCTTCCACCAGCACCACCTGACAGACGTCGGCCGGCGCCCCATACTGCCGGGCCAGGCCGGGAAGCTCCTCGGCGAAGGCGCCGGCCAGTTCCACCCCGGTCGAGCCGGCGCCGCCGATCACCACCGTGAGCAGGCGTCGCTGCTCGTCCTCATCATCACTTTCCGCCGCCCGCCGCACGCTGGCCTGCACCGCTTCCCACACCCGCTGCGCATCATCCACCGACCAGAGCGACAGGACCCGCTCGGCCAGTCCGGGAATATGGAAGTCGTTGGGCCGGCTCCCCAGCGCCAGCACCAACCAGTGGTACGGGATGCGCTCGGCTTCGGTCAGCAGCGCCTGCCCCGCCAGGTCGAATCCGGTGACCGCGGTTTGCGCAAAGGTCACCCGTGGCGAGAGCACGGAATCGAGTTGCACTCGCACCGCCTCTTCCGATCGCGTCCCGGCCGCCACCCGTGGCAACTCCGGCAGCAGCGAATGATAGTCGTTCTGATCAACCAGGGTGACGGCAACCTCGGGATGCCGATCCAGCCACGGCCCACAGCGCAACGCCACATGGAGCCCGGCATAACCCGCCCCCGCAATGACCACCATCTTCCGCGTGTCTGCTCCGCTCATCCGCCCCATCCCATACGAGTCGTGCTTCTCTGCGTCAAGATCAGCCATATAAGATTATCGGACGCTTCCTGAGTGGTCAGTCCCATAACAGCGACCTTACGCGTGCCACCAACCGCCCAAGCACCGAGTTACCGTGGCGCTGAGGGCTGGGTGGGGAGCCGGCGGGCGCGGTTGTCGCGGCGGGACCGCTGAGCACCGACTCGCGTCCCTGCTGATCGACGGCGGTTACCGCGTAGAGGGTGGTGGAGGCGGCGCCGGAACCGGTATCAACGAATGTCGTGTCGTGTGCAATCCCGGCCAGCTGGAGCGCTCCGCCCATACGATACACGCGGTATTCGGCAATATTCGGGTCGTTGGGCGCGCTCCACTGCACCACCGCGTCGCCGCTCGCGCTTCGGCCAACCGACACGTTGGTCGGCGCCGCCGGCGCGCCCAGCACCACGTCTACCGCCGGGCCAAGCCTTTGCGGCTTGAGCGTGATATCGATATTCGGCGTGGCAAAGCTGGCTCCGGCCAGGAACTGGGCGTTGGGACCGATCGTGGCGCGTGGACGAAGCGTGACCAGTACCCGACTCCCCGCCAGCACCTGAACGATGCCATCGGGCTGCGCCGCGCTCAAGCCGACGTCCCGCAACGGCACCACGATTCGCACCCGTTGACCGGGCGAAGGATGGTCTGTATCCAGATGGGCCGACGCCAGATCGGCCACGACCTTGCCCGTGAGCGGAAGCTGCGCTGTCTCCAGATTTGCCGTGCCATCCAGCACGGTAGTCGGTGGGGCCAGCGCGAAAGTCCAGAGGGCATCGTGTGCCAGCGGCACACCCTGCATCGGAAGACGCTGGTAGAGCAGGCGGACGGTGCCGGTCCGCGGATCAATGCCTGTCGCGGCATCACCCGCCTGGGCCGCCTTCCGGGTAATCTGGCCAATCGGGGAGAACGTCCCGGTGCTCAACGCCACTGCGTAGGCAATCTGGCTCACGCGGCCCGATCTACCTGTCTGCTGGGGCAAGGTGAAGGTGAACACCGGGAGCGTGCCCGAGGCGCCGCTCAGTCGCGGCGTGTCGCCGTGGGCGGCAAGCTGCGCCGTCGTCCAGCCGCTGCCCCGGTTGACGGCGGTGACGATAGAAGGCTCGCCCAGCACCAGCGCCTTGCCACGCCGGGGGAGCATCGCCGCGGCGATGGCTATTCCGGCGCCATCGGGCGCAATGGTCACGTCGCTCGGATTCCCCGCCATAGTGGGTGTCGATTTCTCGCCATGAAATCCAACCACATGAACCGTCCCGAGCGTATAGGGGCCACCGATCCAGGCCAGCGCATACCCCCCACTGGCCCGCGAGGTCAGAGCCGGTTGCCGGGCAAAGAGTTCGCTGGTACCCGGCACCACAATCGGTCGAGTCCAGGTCGAGCCGATGAACTGACTGGCCTCCAGGCTGTTGCCGGCGCCGATATCAACGCGTGACCACACGACCAGCGCGGAGTGGTGGGTCATGTCGGCGGCCAAGGCGGGATGGGCGTCCATCACCGCGTCATTGGTGAGGCGCTGGGGAGAGGACCAATGCCCGTTTGCATAGATCGCCCAGGACACCTCCTGCTGGCTCAGAATCGAGTCGACCTGGCGGGGCCGGAGCTGCTGGGGCAGGGCGGCAGCAGCTGCAGCGCTCAGTTTGTTCTGAATCCAGGTGACCATGACCCGGCCGTCGCCCAGCTCAGCCACCTGTGGATCCAGGATGGCATTGGCGCTCTGGGTGAGCCGCACCGGCTTACCCCAGCCGGTGCGTTTGGCCGGCGCTGCAAACAGAAAGTCCAGCCGCTTGGTGGCATCGGAGCGAACCCACACCCCCATTCCTCGCCCCTGACTATCGAAACTGATAGCAGGCGAGGCCGGATGGCTGGCCAGCGGGTGGGGGGCGCCGGCCTGCGGCGACGGAGCGGCTGGGACGTCAACAGACGCCGATGGACACGAGCCGAGGTTGACATCCGCGAGCCTGGTCGGGCCATAGATAGAACTATCGCGTTCTTGCGCCTTCCAGTCGTAGAACGAGTAGCGCGCGTAAAAGTTGATCGGTCCATGCGTGCAGACCTGACCCAGGAAGCCCCCCACGGGATGGGTGAGCGCTGCTTGCAGCACGTTGTCCAGGTCGATGCGGGCGGCAATGCCGGTCGCTTGCAGTGACCGGGGGATTGCGGTATCGAGCGTGACCCGAGACGCCCCGGCCAGCGTGAGATCGAACTGCGACAGCTGATTGTGCACAGTCACGTCGGCCAACGCATTGGTGACGGCCGTCGCGTCTCCCTCGACACTCAAGGCGAGCGATTGATCAATCACCGGCACCTTTATTTTGGCGACTGGCGCCGAGAGATGCTCGAACACCGGGCTCGGCCCAGTACCGGGCAGTACAACTCGAGCCTGGTAATCCGGGCGTGCGGCGCCGTGATCTATCACGTTCAGGGGATACGCGACATGGGCGATCACCACCTGATTGAGCACGGTAAGATCCGCGGTCAACGTACCGGACGAGCCCTTCCAGCTGCCCTGGGTGCTGAAGCGCTCGTCCAGGTGCACATCCGCGCGCGCCCTCGTCTTCTCGGCGAAGCTCTTGCTCGGAACAATGACCGTGCCGTTGACCGTGTAGTTACCCCAGCCCGCGGTGGCTGCTCCCAGCGGACCGCCCGGGATATCCAGATTCTCTTTAGGGGAGCTCTGCGGAATATGGCCGCTTGCATGATAGCTGCGGGTGGCGGGATCAAAGTTTGGCTCGCCATCTCGCTGGAAAATTGGGCTATTGTACCAATTGGAATCGACCATCTCGACTGGAATATCCCGGCTGACGCCACTGGCAGTGAGACGAAGGGTACCGCCGGTGGCCGGAAACTGCCCGGGATTCACGTGCTGGAGGATAAATTGGAGAGAGCCCGGCTGGGCGAGCGCCGGCGTCTGGGACAGTCCGAGCGTACTGGTGGCCTGCTGCACCAGGGCGGCATAGTCAGTGCTCGATACAGGACCACCCGAAGAGATCGTTGCGAGCACAGATTGGCTTCCCGACAGCGAACTGGGAGAGATGAGGCTGCCGGTAATCTGCGGCACACATGCCGGATCGAGCGCCTGCCCGCTCGCCGAGACACTCGGGCTGTACACGTCGACGAGCACCGCGTCGCTGAGAGGCACATCAGTCAGAAAGTAGCCGAATGAACTGCCGCTCAGCGCACCGTCGGTCCCACTATACAGGTCGACGGCACTGAAGATCTGCAGATCCGCCGGACAGCCGCGCACACTGGGTGTTCCCTGTGGCGTAGCGGATACCACGTCGAAGGAGGTGACGCCGCCCGGTGCGGCAACCAACCCGCTATTGACCATCGCGCCTCCACCGCCCGGAAAGCTCACGGTGTTGTCGCCGGACTGAACCAGCACCGTGGTACTGCCATCGGTACCGATCGTAGCGCTGCAGGCGCCGGCCGCGGAGGCCGTGGAATCGCCCGGGCTCACCACCACCCGCGTCCCGGCCGTCCCCGTAAGTCTGAGCTGTGCGCCCATCGGCGCGACCTCGAGGTCCCACGACTTGAGCGAGTTTGCCCGTGCCTTGCCGTTGGCGAACACGACAATATGGGCCGTCCCCTGGCCGGTATCCACGGGCAACTGTACCGGCACGGTAAGACTTCCGTCGCCGGCTATGGTGGCTTGACCCACCGGAATGGACTGCCCGATAGTTTGACTGGCTGTTCCATGCACATCGCGCAACGGGCCGTCGTAGAACAGACTCACGGCGGTATTGGGCGGCAAACCAGTTGCCTGAAGCGTCACCTGGCTGCCACCCAGTTGCCGTCCGCTACCGTCCGTAGTGGGAGCATTGCTCACCGGTGTGCAGGAGGGGGCTTGGGGCAAGGCGGCCGCGATGGCTGTGGCCGGCGGGGTCGCGGTGGCGATCTGAGTGGGAGTTACCGTTGGCTGAACTGGGGTGTTCTGAGGGGTTGGAGATGGTGTGAGCGTCGGGGTTGGGGTATCGGTCCCGGTGGTGGGTGCAGTGGATGGCGTCGGCGTCACGGTGGACTCGCTCACCACCACGGTAAACGTGGCGCTGGCTCCGACCGCACCGTCGCTAACCGTAATGGTGTGAGTTCCTGGCGCGACAATCAGCGGGACTTGAATCCCAACTGCCCCTCCGCCACATCCAGCGCCGAAACCGGCGCTCGGCCCGCTACCGCACCGTACGAAGGCGGCGCTGCCGGCAAAGACACCATCGAAGGCAATACTGGCCGATTGCCCCACATCGGTCAGGGGAAACCCCGTGGCCGAGACCGCGACGGTGGCCCCAGGAGAGCCGGTGGCGGGAGACACTGAGGCAGACGGCGCCACCTGGGCATCCACCGGATGGGCGGCGGGACGTGCCCAGAGCAGTGAGGCCAGCATCACACACACAACAAGTACCGGTCGCGCATGTCGAACACGGCACGCGAATAGATGCACCACAGGCTCCTTTTCCATCTTCCCCTTATACAGCGCGCACGCGCACGACAGGCCTCCGGGGCCTGGGCTTTATGATACGCCTCAGAGCACGCTAGGCGGAACCGGTACGGCGGTTCCCAGCCTGCCACAGCACACTCCAGTCTCGTTCCTGCCGCTTCGCCTCGTGCAGCGCTTGCTCGGCACGCCATACCACCGCTTCAGGGGTCAGGGTTTCGTCGGGCTTCACATGCGCCACGCCGGCGCTGAGTCCAATGTCGCCCCCGGCAAATTCCACGGCGAGCACTCGCTCGTGGAGCTGTTCCGCCAGTTCTCGCCCTTGCTCTTCGTTCATCTCCGGCAGTATCACCGCGAACTCATCGAGCCCGTACCGAGCCACCGTGTCGATGGGTCGAACGCAACTCTGCACCAGCCCTGCCAGCTTGGCCAGAATGTGATTTCCGTAGCGCCGTCCATAGGTGCGATTAATGCTGTCGAGACCTTCGACGTCGAGGATCAGCAGCGCGAGTCTCTTCCCGGCAAAGCGATGACGTTGCATCTCGTATTCCAGCGTTTCCAGCAACCGGCGGAGGTTCGCCGCGCCGGTCAGCCGATCGACCACCTCCAGGTTCTCGACCCGCTTGAGGAGCAGCGCATGATCGAGCACCAGGAGGATCTGGTTTATCAGACGCATCATAAGCTGCTCCTCCTCTGGGGCAAGCGACAGAGGCGCCGATGAGACCAGCGACAGACTTCCCACTCGGCTCGAGCGAGTCTCGGACGGAAAGGTCACCATCCAGGCGGGTGGAGAAACGCTGTGCCGGGCGACGATTCGCTGTGCCGCGACATCGACCTGAGAGAGATAGTGATTCTGAATCTCGACCATGCACCGGCCAGCCTCTTCTGCCCAGAGCGGATCGACGTCCTTTCCGGTGCGCAGGTAGTGGCCGGGGCGGTCGACTTCCTGGACCGACAACACCATCAGCGGACTGACCACCACCTGTTCCAGCAGATCGAGGAGTGCCTGCACTAGGTCACGGTATTCGTGCCGCGAGCATGACAGCCCGGCCATCTCGGTCATCACCCAGTTCTCGGTGTGCGCTCGCCCCAGTGCCGTCCCCTCGGTGTTCAAGGAATCACGACCTCGTTCGGACCGTACCGGCGCCGGCCGGCAAGCGCATTGACCCGGGAAAACTCAGGCCGCGAGAGCAGTCGGGAGGCAACCGACCAGGTCGAGCGGCGACGCCGGACAAGCGCACTGGCTACTCGCCAGACCACCGAGAAAGGCCGACATACCTGCATCGAAGTATCCTGAAGCGCCGCGGACTGCTTGGCTACATCCCATTACCCCCAGCCTAGCGCGTGCTCACGAAGTGCGCAAGTGGAAGTTTCAAGTAGAAGTTGCTCGTGTTTGCATCAATTACCCTGGTCCGCGCCGGCGCGCTCGGCGACACGGTGCTCACCCTGCCAGCAGTGCAGGCCCTTCGAGACAGCTACCCGAATGCACATCTCACTGTGATCGGATACCCTGCCTCGTGGGAGATCGCCGGCTCAATGGTGGACGAGGTCCTTTCGGTTGATCGCGCTGATCTCGCCGGGTTACTGACCGGCACTCCTGCACCGGCCCTCATCAGCCGGCTCTCTCAGGTCGATCTGCTCGTTCTCTGGACCCAGCAGGACCGCAGCTCGATGTTGCGCCCAGCCGGCATTCCTAAGACCGTCAGTGCCTCGCCCTACCCGCCTCCAGATATCCATGCCTCTGCCTGGCTCCTTCAGACGCTTGCTCTGCCAGACTACGCTCTCGCCGGCTTCCGGCTGGACTTCGATGGCGCGGAACGGGCCGCCGCAACCTCTGTGCTGCGCGCGCTGCATCTCTCCCGGCCGATGATGCTGCACCCCGGCGCCGGCGCCCACTGGAAGCGCTGGCCCGCCGAGCGATTCGCCGCGCTGGCGGATACGCTGGAGCGCCAGGGCCGACAGGTCCTGCTGGTTGAAGGCCCGGCCGATGTGGAGAGTATTCAGGCGGTTCAAGCGCACGCCGCCCGGCCATACCCGGTGCTGCGCGAGACTTCACTTCGCCGCCTGGCCGCCCTGCTCTCACAGGGTTCTCTTTTCGTCGGTAACGATTCGGGGGTCACACACTTGGCTGCCATCTGCGGCATCCCCACCGTCGCGCTCTTTGGCCCTACCGACCCCGCCAACTGGGCGCCACTCGGGAACAGCCGGGTGGTTCGATCCTGCACCACCCGAGCAACCGATCAGGGACAGATTCGGATCTGTGACGATCCGGACTGCATGAGCGCCATCAGTGTGGCAGGGGTCATGGCCGTCATCGACCAGACCTTCCCCAATCAGCCAGCATAACCTGCCGGCAATGATGACTGGGAAGCCCTTTCCACAATGTTCAAAACCTGGTCACTATACGTCGAAATGCAGCTCAAATCGTGTTGAACGCCGGGCAGCAATACCCGGTTATCATCATCTCAACATCGCCTCATCATCCCGACGCGGTTTCTTTCCACACGCGATCTGGCAGCAGCGTTGACCCTGGCCCGGTTTTCGACATATCCACTGCACCTAGTACTGATACCTCTATCTATAGAGATAGCTGGGAATAAGAGTACGTAGGCGTTGGGGATAAACTTGGTCATGGAAGAATTCGCACTTCAAGCGCTCGATGAAGCATCCGCGCAGGGCTCCGGCTATGCCGATGTCCGGGCGATTCGTCAGCGTGTTGGCTGGGTGGGCAGCCGTGATGGCGCCCTGCATGAAGTCGGGGAGGATCTGAATACCGGTTTCGGGGTGCGGGTGCTGGTGAACGGGGCCTGGGGATTCGCCGCCCATACCGGGCTGAACCGCAATCAGATTGGGCCGGTGGTCAGAGCGGCGATAGAGGCCGGCCGGGCCGCGGCGACGATCAATTCCCGGGCGGTGGAGCTGGCGCCGAATCCGCCTGCGGTGGCGACCTACCGCACGGCGGTGCAGCGCGATCCCTTTGCCGTCTCGCTGGAGGAGCAGCAGGCACTGGTATTGGCGGCGGAACAGGGACTACGCGCCCACGGCAGTGTGCGTACCAGCCGCGTCATGCTGCTTCGGTATCTCACCGAAAAGGTGTTCTGTTCCTCGGAGGGTGCTCGGATCCGGCATGAGGTTACCGAGTGTGGCGGCGATCTCTTCGCCCTGGCCACCGGCGACGGAAAGCCGGCCCGCCGTAGCTTTGAGAACTATGGCCAGGCCGGATGGGAATACGTGGAGCGGCTGAACCTGCCACGGGAAGCGGCGCGCGTCGGCGAGGAAGCGGCTGGGCTGTTGAGCGCACCGTACGTCCAGGCTGGAACCACCGACGTGGTGCTTGGCTCCAGCCAGCTGGCCCTGATGGTTCACGAAACCTGCGGCCATCCCACCGAGCTGGACCGGGTGCTGGGCTTTGAAGACGCCTTCGCCGGCGGCAGCTTCCTGCAGCCCTCCGATCTGGAAAGGCTGCGATACGGCTCGCCGCACGTCAACCTCTCGGCCGATTCCACCCTGCCGGAGGGCCTTGGCACCTTTGGCTACGATGACGACGGGGTAGCCGCCCAACGTTTTCCGCTGGTACGCGACGGCATCTTTTGCGGCTACCTCTGCTCGCGTGAAACCGCGCCGCTGATCGGCTGGGATCGGAGCACCGGCTGCTCCCGTGCCGACGGCTGGGGACGGGTACCCATCGTCCGCATGGTGAACGTCAGCCTGGAAGCCGGGACCATTCCGCTCGACGATCTGATTGGCGAGGTGAAGGATGGTCTGTATCTCGATACACCATCGAGTTGGAGCCTGGACGACAAGCGACTGAACTTTCACTTTGGCGTGGAATATGGCCGGGAGATCAAGAACGGCAAGCTGGGCGATCTTCGTCGAGGCGCCACGCTGCAAAACATCACGCCGCGCTTCTGGGGCAGCTGCGACGGGGTGGCGACGCCGGACGCCTGGCGGCTCTGGGGCCTGCTGTCCTGCGCCAAGGGCGAGCCGCTGCAGAGCCTGCACGTGGGGCACGGCGCGGCGCCGGCGCGCTTCAGACGGCTTGGGGTGGGAGTGGAGCAATGATTGGGAAGGACGCGCTGCTCACCACCCTCTCCGCGGCATTGAAAAGCAGCGGCGCCGATCAGACCGAGATCGTCGTCGAGTCGACCCACCAGGGCGTAAGCCGCTATGCCGGCTCGCAGCTCCACCAGACCACCGTGCTGGACGATCTGACCGTCGGCGTGCGCGCCGTGGTGGGTCAGGCTGTGGGTCAGGCCATCGGCAATAGCTTCCGCTCGGAGGACCTGGCTGGGTTGATTGAGCAGGCCAGGGCCGTGGCCCGGATCAAAGAGCCCAATCCGGAGTTCGTCTCTCTGGCCGAGGCGGAGCCGGTGGAGGCCGTCGAAGGGTTCGACGCCGAGACCGCGTCCATGAGCGCCGAGGCGCGCGCCCAGGCCATCGGGACCATCCTAGCCTGTAGCGCCGAGCGCGGCTGGACCGCTTCCGGTACCTACCTCACAGAGGGGCGTGAGCTGGCTGTGGTCAATTCACTGGGCGTCGCTGCCTACGCGCCCAGCTCCATGGCCTTTCTGCGTGCCCTGCCGGATAGTGGCCGAGGCACCGGCTATGCCGACGCGCTCTCGCAGCGCGCCGCCGACCTCGATCCGATCGAGGTGGCGCAGCGCGCCATGGCCAGGTGCGAGTTGAACCACGATCAGCGAGAGATCGCGCCCGGTGAATACGAGGCCATCTTCGAGGATCTGTGCGTAGCCGAAGCCTTGTTCTATCTGGCTCGTTATGGCTTTAGCGGCCGTGCCTTCGAGGAGGGCACGAGTTTCATGTCCGGCCGGCTGGGGGACCGCGTCACCGGAGAAAACGTCACGATCTGGGACGATGGGACCGATCCACGCGGTCTGGCAGTGGCAGCGGATTACGAAGGGGTGCCCAAGCGGAAGACGCCGCTGATTGGCGCCGGGGTGGCGCAGGGGGTGACCTACGATAGCTACACCGGCCATCGCGCCGGCCGGCGATCCACCGGCAACGCCGCCGGACGCGACCTCACCGCCTTCGAGCCAGTGCCGGCCAACATCTTTATGGCCGGTGGCGACGCATCCATCCAGGATATGATCCACGCCACCACACGCGGTCTCCTGCTGACGCGCTTCCATTACACCCACGGCCCCGATCCCAAGCGTGTAGTGATGACCGGCACCACGCGCGACGGTACCTTCCTGATAGAGAACGGCGAGATCATGGGGGCGGTGAAAAACTTGCGGCTCACCCAGTCCGTCCCCGAACTATTCGAGGGCATCGAGCTGCTGGGCAAGCCGCGTCTCTGCCGCGACTGGTGGTGTATCAATGGGATGGGCCGCCTCAGCTATGTCTGCCCGCCGATCAAGGTGCGGCGCGCGGTCTTCAGCAGCGGCACGCTGTTTTAGCGTCGAACAGACCTTTTTCACCCAAGCACCAGGAGCGTTTCATGACTCACGACGGCACTCCCACGCGACTGCAATTTTATTTCGATCCACTCTGTCCCTTCGCCTGGTTGACCTCGCTCTGGATACGCGAGGTACGGCGTTACCGGCCCATCGAGGTGGAATGGAAGTTCTTCAGCCTGGCTGGAGAGGAGGAAGACAAGTGGCAGGGCCCCTTACGCATCGTCGCCCTGGCGCGACGAGAGGGTGGCAACGAGATGGTGGATCGCACCTATCTGGCGCTGGGCCGCTTTGCGCACGAGCAGCCCGACTCGTTCGACCAGATCGACGACCTGGCCGATGTCGCCCAGCCATACCTGGCGGCGGTGGGACTAGACCCCGCTCTGGCGCCACGCGCCCTGGAGGATCGGTCAACCTTCGACGAAGTCCTGGCCGAGCATCGTGAGGCAGTGCAGCGACTGGGCGCCTTTGGCGTGCCCTGGCTGATCGTCGGCGAGGACCAGATGGGTTTCTTCGGCCCGGTCATCGGCCAGTCGCTCAAAGGGGAGGAGGCAGTGCAGCTGTGGGATCACTTCCGCTGGGTCGGCACCCGTCCCTATCTCTACGAACTGAAACGCGGCCGCAAAACCATGCAGGATTTGGCCGGCCTCTCGGCTGACTTCATGCCGGAGGTCTCAGCAGCGAGATCGCGCGGATGATTCCCGGGCTTGATGCGAGAGTAGATGATCTGATCAGCCGCGGGCCAGCAATCTCGCCTGTGCGAGTGACCTGTCCAGCCCTGCGGCGCTGGGATCCCCCACTGCGATGCCAGTGGACGACGTATGCCCCCCTTGGCCGGGTACGTGTGCCCCCCGTTGGTGGGGTAGCCACGATTCTCTTTAGTAGACCGTATTGGCGCATAGACCCCACGTTCATAGGGATCCTGACTGGACCTACTCAGGCGAGAGGCACCATGAAGGGGACTACAACGAACGTGACTGGCGGTACCATGGAAGGCATGATCGACGTATTGCAGTCGTGACCGATCGGAGCGGGCATTGTTATCAAAGCTTTTACGGAATCCCACGCTTTTCGCCGTGCTCAGTCTCTTGCCGTCGGTGTCGAGACTGCTGCGCCTACCGATGATGACCGCGATACGAAAGGATTCTGGTGGGCCGGTGGTTCCAGTGCGATCTCGGTTTGGTCGCTTCCTGGGCGCGCTTCAAGTATTCGTGCTTGTCGGGAACATCTACGACATATGGCATAGCCGAAAGCACTCGAATCGTGATCAATGAGAACAGTTGGTAGACGGTCAACCACGTCGCCTGAGCTATCTACCAAACAGGAGTCACCATGCCGGAATTCAGCACCGTTCACCACATCAATCTCTCGGTTACCGACCTGGCCCGCAGCGCCGCCTGGTATGCGGAGGTACTGGGACTGATCAAGGGCTGGGAGATGGACGATACGGAAGGTCGAGGCCGGAAGGTGGTGCTGCTCCAGGCCGGCAGTCCTTTCCGCCTGGTACTGTCCCACCACCAGGCCAACGATGGTCAGCCGTTCAGCGAGTTCCGGACCGGATTCGATCACCTGGCCTTCACGGTCGCCGATCGAGCGGAGCTGGAAGCGTGGGAGCGTCGCCTGAAGGAAATGGGGGTCGACCGTTCGCCCATCAAGGAGGGCGCAACCGGCTGGATGATTGTCTTCCGCGACCCGGATAACATCCAGTTCGAGATGTATACGCAGGGGAAGTAAGGCCGCTGCGTGGATGTGAGGCGGGTCCCGCTTCCTTTAGAGGGGGCGCGAGGGCTGGAGGGCCGCTGAGCGACCAGTGGCACTAGCTGGACGACGATAGGAAGCCGTTCGTTCTGGCGTGCGAATCGGAATAAGGTGGACCGAAAGACCCTCGTCGATTTGAATCGCGAGCATTCGGTCGATCACCAGATCAACTACCTCATCCGGATCATCGACATCAACCGTAGCAATGATGTGCGTCGCCTCCGGGTCGTCCGCTCCTGGGCTGATTGCAAACGATGCCTCTGGATACGCTTGGGCAACCAGGGCAGTCAGCTCGTGGACTGCGCCACGCCGGCGAGGATCAAGGGATGCCTCATATGCGCTCGGTTCCTGCTCGCTGCTCATCACCCGTGACGCCCTTGCTCGTGAATTGCCTCAAGCATACTGACGTTGAATCATAGTTGAATTATACGGCCAATCGATCAACTAGTCAATCGTGGTAACGATACAAGGGGTACTCCTTATGACCCGCGTATCGAATTTAGCCGCCAGCCCAGAAGTCGCGGACCATTCCCAGATACTGGCTAATACTACAGCGACAGATAGGGCATGAACCTGGTACCCTCCGGTACGACGTCACAGGAGGGTACCATGACGACAGTCGAGGAGATCGAGAACTGGCGCGCGGGACTTGATGTCCTGCATGGACGGATTG
>JAABUL010003958.1_pt1 | contig 20810 bp, 3 predicted proteins | sample 5559151 | NCBI WGS metagenome assembly JAABUL01 (sample SAMN10711876, study PRJNA513368) | rock metagenome | isolation source: Antarctica rocks | place: Antarctica: Victoria Land, Pudding Butte sud | reverse complement strand
TCGTATGGTCCATAGACATCATCGCGTGGCTATGATTTGAAAGATGTTTAGCTCGAGCTCTCTAAAAAGTACGCAGGCTCTCAACTCACACGACCCCATGCCTGGGGAAGATGATTCATGTCGAAGGTTGCTTGTAGGTGTAGAGTCCCCAGGGTCTATAGCAGCTAAAGTCCAGTAGTTAGGAGCGTCAAAATCGTGAAAGATCAATAGATCTGCTTATAAACAGAGCTCTACAGTAAAGTAATGAAGCTTGTCAAGGTCCACGCGGTAATGCCAGGGTCTCGCAGCGCTAAACGCGCTTGCGTCTCGGGTCGACCCGATATTTCCGTTAAGTACTTGAACCTCTGTAGTCATAAATTAATTGTAAATTATTGTTACCGTACCAACCCCGGGTGCTGAAGTGGCAACGCGTTACCTGATTGGGTGGCCTTATGAGGCCAAATTAAATATTGTAAATTAATTTAAATTACTTTACGATAATTTACGATAATTTATGGATTTATGACTACAGAGACTTGAACAACAGTTGCTCGGTCCACAAAGCGCGGTCGTTGGAATTGTTACCTTGATTGCTTCGGCAGTGTGTTTGCCCAGACGATTATGAGGATTGGAAGTCCAAATCGAGGACTTCCTGAGCTGTGATGCATGGCCAAAGCCAGTCGAAAATTCTAGATGTACACGACCGTGAGAAGCTCTGGGTCTTACAGCCTGATCGACCTCTGTCAGATACTGATGGTCTCTCCGTTCTCGAAAAGGAAACATTGTGAGCATTGTGAGATCAGAAGGACAGGATGACTCTGGTATCTTGTTATGCTTGTCAAAATCTTCAAACATGGGCAGAGCCCCTGGTCAGCCCGCAAAGCTTAGCATAAAGGAGCGAATTCGTAACGGCTTAAGACTTCCATGTAATGCTTAAACCCATACTCAACATGATCCTCGACGTATACGCTTACAGCATCCATAACATAGATCGACAGGATCAAAGCATCGCTGAAGCGACTCGACTTGGACCAATCCTCCTACGCTCGAGGAGCCATGTTCGATTCCTACGATCAAGATCATAGTACTTGTCATCCTGCTACCAGAGTCTAAATTATACGTCAAATTCATAGTTAGGCTCAACAATGTCACAGCAGAAGCATCCTTCGGCTCAGCGGCACGGCAGGCATGTGCAAGTCGACCATCTCTTGGACCGTTGAGATGTGGTTGACACATCAAGCTCGCCGTGCAGTCGTTAATCTTGATGTGAGCTCATTATTCAAACGAAGTGAAGGCGACCGAGGTAGTGCTTTACGATTCTTTTTCACCATCACCCAACATCTTGTATTGAAGATGTTCGGGCTTGATCGCCTTGTCATAGAAGTCGTTGGTTCTGACCCTACCATTTTAGACAAGGCATTGGTGGAGCAATTCGATAATTCAATTCCACCAGCCATTATGAAAAGTAAGACTAACTGCCCATGATTTTCTGACCTTAGTGGTGGTTGTGCATGCTCTAGACTAGTGTGAAAAAGAAAAAGATAACAAAGCCATCCTCGGCCGAGCGCGACTGCCTTACAATTGCGCCGGTCTCAAGAAATCACCTTTTAGGAAATTATAAGATTTATGTTGACTTGTTGTTTGGAGAACCGCATATTGGAGAATCATGTCCTAATGTGCATCAGAAGCCGATCTCTTGAATCCTTGACGAATAGGTAGCTCCAGTCGACTGGTCAAACAAAGCTTTAGTCGAATGTAATAAGGGATTCAAAATTTAGCGGCCTTTGGATATGACTTTGGGCAATGACTGGCCAGACGATCACGACTGAAGACCATCGCATCCCTCGATACTCTTCGCATTTTCGGGTGCGCTGCATCGTAGGCAAAGCACGATGGACAAGGCGTGAAGAATTCCGAATCGTGCCGCATAGCCATCTTCACACCCTAATTTTATCAAGGAATTTCTAGCAAGTAAGCGTGAATGGAAACACAGCACGAAATCCTAGCGCGACAGCTTTGAAGATTGAGAGAAATTGTTTTCGATCTCCTCCAATTTGTACCTCTTTGTGAGGGACAAGGCCATTAACAAATCTGCTATCAAGAAAGGCCGCACCCATATGATGCCTGTATCATGTTTCTATCTTCTGTCTTCATTACGATCGTAAGTTTGCCGCATATGCCATCCTGGATTACTCCCAGGATAATCCAGACATAATGCTTATACCTTGTAGGCCTGGCAGCCCCCGTGGGAGCAAGACAAGAACAACGACAATAAGATGTAAGGCATTCATCCCTGGGTTTTTGCATCGCTCCTATTATCCTCAAACTCGGTATCGGCAGACTTCAGACGTCCTTTTGTCCCATTGTTGCCCTTAATGCTCTTCCACTCCACGGCCAAAGAACCTAGAATCATACAGGCACTGAGGGCGGCTGTGAGAATGAACACACGGGTCAGCGCATGGCTGTATGCGTAAATAACAGTGTTGAGCTGATCCAACGGCACAATGTTACGAAGATCGGTCGCTCCCGTGTGGACGATGGCTTCGGTATCGAGGTCCGCAATTCCGGACAGGCTGTCCACAAGCCTGCTGGAGAAAACGTTTTGACTAACAGCAAGGAAGACGGAGCCACCGAGCTGCTGCATGAAAAACATCAGGGCAAGACCGAGAGGGACGTCAGCGCGCGGTAAAACGTTCTGGGCGGCCAAGTTCGAAGTCTGGTAGCTGTTGGAATAAGTCACCTGCACCTTTCCTTATAACACTACATAGTAATACTATAATTAGTGTTACTACCCCTCAGTGTTATATATATACCTACCGTACGTAAGGAAGTCCCCTTATATATATAAAGGGCTTCCTTCCTAGATAGTTAAAGAGATTATATATTTAGTTTATACCTTTTAATAGGTTATAAGCCCGTCTTTTATTAATTTATATTATTATTAAAAGGAACTTAATTAAATTTTTATATACTTTAATTATTAATTAATAAATATTAAATATTAAAATATCTTTAATATAAGCCTTTAAGAACCTTTAGATTCTTATATTATAAGATAATTATATATCCTAGGTTTATAACTTTAAGCTTATTACTAACTTAAAAGGAATCTAGAACCTTTATCTTAGAAAGGAGCCTATATTTATAAAGCTAGAATATTCTAATTATAATATCTTATTATAAAAGAAGAAGTATATATTAATAGATACTTAAATTATTATTTCTAATCCTTAAGTATTAACCTAAAGCCCTACTATCCTTAATATACTTAAGATAAATATTATTTAATATAACTTAAATATTAATAAATAAAAGGAGAGTAATTAGAAAGTTTAAAGAGCTTAAATATTTCTATTAAAATAGGTTAATCCTATTATTTATAAAAAGCTAGAGGAATTTAAGAATCCTAAGGATACTTAGGAATATTTTAAGGATTAATATAAAATAATTAATATTTAAACTCTAAATATTATCTTTAATAAAATAGTATATCTTAAACTTAAGGATTATAAGTTTATATAAGAGTACTTAAATTAATATAAGCTCTTTAAACTTAATATTATTAAAGTAAAAGATTTATATAATAATATCTAGCTTATTTCTAAAATCTTTTAAGGACTTTTATAATATTATAATAACTTTATTAATTAATATTATCTCTTAAATAAAGATAATTATATTTAGCTTAAAAATATTATTACAAAGTTTCTTATATATAAGTTAAAACTTTTAAAATATAATAAAGATAGATAAAGTTAATAAAAGATTAATAAAACTAATATAAATAAAAAAGATATTAAAGATAATAATAAGCTTAAGAAGAAATATTCTTATAAATTATATAATAAATTTAGCTATCTTAAAGAAGATAATTATATAAAGAGGTAATACCTAATTAAGAAATTTAAGAAGGAAAACTTTAAAGATAATTAAAAGTTAAAGTTAAAATCTAAGAATAATAAGCTTAAATTTAAAAGCTATTAATAAATTATTATAATAATATAAAATATTAATATAAATAAAATTTAATAGGCTATTATTACCTCTATTAAAATCTAGGACTTTAAAAAGTAATTTAATAAGTTTTTTAATAAGATATTATTACTTCTACTTAATAACTTAAAGGAAAAAGAAATATAAAAAGCTATCTTAATATAACTTTAAGCTAAGTTTAAGTATATTACTAATAATTCTTACCTATTAAAGAATGTATCTTGAAATAATAAGTATTTATTAAAACTAGACCTATTCTATAATACTAATAAAAAGCTTAAAATACTATTAGATTCCCCTAGTTATAATTATAATACTAAAACTATATATATAGGTACCTATACTCCTCCTCTAAACCTAAAACATACTAACCTATTATTCTAGAATAAATATATAAAATAATAGGGATATAAGGTTAAAAGGGGAGAAGCGGGGCTAGTATTATCTTTAAGTAGTATTAGTATATATTATTAAATAGTACTAGTATATAAATCAAAATAAAATTTATTATATTAATAAAAGGACTTCTATTCTACTCTTATATATATTAATAGTCTATTAAAAGATATATAAGTTACTAATATAAGCGTAGTTACTTATATTACTAATAATATAAAGTTATTTATTAAGCTCTATTTTACCTAATTAGTAATAAGAACTATTAAAGAATATACTATTATAAATATTTAAGGGGTAGGTAATATTACTCTTATAATAATACTTAAAAATTAATCTCTTATTAATTTTATTCTTTTTAAAGTAATATTAGTTCCTAATAGTAGTTATAATCTATTATCTCTTTAAATACTAGCTATTAAAGCTAGTATATATAATACTTAAAATAAAGATTATATTATAATTCTAATAAAGGATAATAAACTTATTAAATAAGTATTACTTAAAGATAATATATAATATATATAAATACCTAATTAATATACTCTTAGATTAAACCCCCTTATAATAGTAACTATTATAAACTTTAATAACCTTATTTAAAGGTAATATTAAAAGCTTAATTATCTTAGCTTTAAGAATATATAAAAGCTCCTTAAATAAAGTAAGGATATTAATATAAATAATAAATAAATTAAGGTTAAAGTTAAGGTTATATATCCTATTTATACTATTATTAAGGCTTAAGTTAAGATACCTAAGGATCTAGCTTATTAATACTTTAAAAAACTTAAAGAATTATTTATAATTAATATATAGGATCTATATTCTATTATAAGTATTAGGGAAGTCTATTATACTCTCTTTATTATTAATAAAATTATATAATATATATAGATAGAATTCTTTTCTAGAAAAAATAAGATATCTTTTACCCTTAAGTAAATATATATTAATATTAAAGGAATATATAATATTACTATTTAATAACTTAAATTTAATAATAAATTTAATAATTAAGAAGTAAAATATTATATAATTTAAGCTAAAATATTATTAGAGCCCTTTATAACTTATACTTATTATTAAGTAGGGACTTAAGAGAGAGTAAATAAAATAATTTAAGAAAAGATTATATTTATAATTTAAGAATAAAGCTTATTAAACTAATTAATTAAAATTGTTATTAAGTAAGGCTAAGAAATACTCTATATAATAATTATATTAAAAATATTATAATTTAAAGTAATAAGGTATACTATTTAATTAAAGAATTAATTATTAATAAAAGCCTTAAAGTTTAAGAAAATATCCTTTAAAGTTATTAAGGAAATTAAGCTAAACTTCTTAAGAGATAAAATTTAAGATAATTATACCTATATAATTACTCCTCCTAAAATAAGACTTAGAGACCTTAAACTTTATACTCTAAGAGCTTAGCTAAGATACTTTATAAGCTATAAAAGTAAGAGTATATGTTAGATTTAAAACTTAAATAAAAAAAAGGTAATAAGGATATTAATAGCTAGGATTAAGGATAAAATAAGTTAAGATAATAATTATAATAGAGAATTTATAATTAATTAGATTTTATAACTATTACTTAAAGAAGACTAAACCTCTAAGTAAAATAATAGTAATATAGAGTTATTAATAACTACTTTATTAAGCCTAAATAATAGTAATATTAAAGATAACTCTAGTAATAATAATTATAAAGTAGTACTAGATAGTTATAATAATAATCCTAGAGGTAGTATTAATAATTAGAATATAATATATAATCTAGATAACTAATTAGAGGGACTAGTAGACTCCTCTAATAATAATAACTACTAGCCGGAAAGATATAGAATATCTTATAGGATATCTTACGTAGGATAGTATAAGACTATGATATAGTATAGGAATTTAAGGGCCTAATCCTATATCTTTATAATAGTATAAGACGGGTATTATTAGGCCGTAGTATTTATACGCCTTATATACTACTATATAGCCTGCTTAGTAAACCTTCCTTATAAATATAGGGTAATATTAGTATAATATTAGGCTATATCTTAGCGGATATATATTATCTAGGTACTTCCTTATATTTTCTTTAGTTCCTTAGAGATTAGTTCTAGTATATATACTACCTAAGATATTAGTATATTATACCTTATATTAAGTTATATTACTTAATTTTATATCTTTTATATTTCTAAGCTATTAGCTTAGAGCTAGTAGTACTTAGCCTTATAATTTTAATCTCTCTACCTTTTTTAAAGAAAAGGCTTGAAGTTATTATAATATTAGCTTCTCCTTATAATTTATATATTAACCTTAATAATAATATAAAAGAAGTCCTTTAAAATAATATCCTTAATAGGTACTATTAAAGTAATATATTATAATTTAATATAATTATCCTAGATATTAATATTAAAAAAGAAAGCTATTATTTAAAAAAAGAAGATAAATTAATTACTTTAATAACTTATATCTATTACCTCTAAAATACATAAGCTAGTAGAGTCTTAATAATAAGTATAACTATTATCTTATTAATATTATTATATACTTATATATATATTCTTTACTTAAAAAAGATATATACTTATAAGGATATCTTTAAGAAGGAGTATATTTATTAATTTTATAAAATTTATATAAAATTTATAAAATTTATTAAATACTTTATTATATTAAAGTCTTATATAGCTTATTATATAAACTCCTTAAAATATAATCTTAAAACTTAATAATAGTCTTATTAATAAGTTTATAATCTTAATAAGATTATTTTTAAATTCTTTAAATAATTCCTTTGAAATTTAATTATAAATTTAGTTAACTATTATCTCCTTACTTATAAAAAGTAAAAGTAAGTATATTAATAAATTAATTAAAAGGTTTTAAGTTTTAAATTTTAAATTTTATTTAAAGGAATTAGAGTTTAATTTATTACTTTTTAATAAGGAATATAAGGCTTAGTTTTTCCTTATAAAGCTTAAGATAAAGTTAAAAAATAAGATTTTAAATATTAATAATATCCTTAAGAGGTATAAAGAGATCTTTACTTAAGCTATTATACTTAAGAATATAATAGAGTATAATTATAATAATAATAAGTTAAGCTTATAAGGGAAGTCTTTAAATAATTTTAAATTAAAGTTATAAGGTAATAGAAAACCTTTAAAAGATTATATTTTAAAATTTAAGGATTTAAATATAAATAATAGTAAGTAATTATAATTTAAAGGAAATAAATTAAAGTAGAAGGTTAAAGATATTAAAGATAATATAATAATATATTATTATTATAATAAAGAAGGCTATATTTAACTTAATTACTTTAATTATAATAAGTTATAAACTTATATAAGTTCTATTAATATAATATTAATAAAAAAAGATTAAGCTTTATAATTACCTTAAAAATAAGGTAAGAAATCTAATTAATAAAAGTAATATCCTTTATCTTTATAAAGGGATAAATAAACTTTTAAGGTAATTAATATTAAATAATAATACTTTTAAATTTTAAATCCTACTTAAATTTAATTTTATTAAAATTTATAATTTAATAGGATATAAAACCTTATAATATTATAATATTATAAGTATAAATATTAAGTAGAAGTAATATATATATTTATAAAGCTTATTAATTATATTATTAATTAATAGATAGCTAGGATTATAAAAAGGAATATATTACTCTTTTTTATATAATAGATTAATAAAGTCTTAATATTATTTTAAATATACTTAACTTAAAGAATTAATATATTTTATTAAACTTAGAAGTAAAATATTAATACTTTAAAGTTAATCTTAATATAATATAAGTTAATAAATCCTAATTATTTACTTAAAATATTAAGAAAGAGCTAAATATATTTATTATTATATATATTAATATAGTAATAGGTAAATCTATTAATAATAGCCTTACAATTCTTAAAAGGTTTTAAGGCTTTATTAATATCTTCTTTAATAATAAAATAAGTATTTTACTTATATTTAAGGAAGGTAATTATACTATTAATCTTATAAAAGGTAAGGAGTTACCTTATAAGCTTCTTTATAATTTATTTTAAATTAAGTTAATAAAATTATAATATTATCTTAAAGATTTTCTTTAAGAAAGCCTTATTTATTATTTTATTTCTTTAATTAAAATACCTATCCTCTTTATATTAAAGAAGGATAGTAAGCTATATTTATATATAAATTATAAAGATTTAAATATAATAACTTTAAAAAATAGATATTTATTACCTTTAATTATTAAGATATTAGATTACTTAAGTAATTTTAAAATCTTTATAAAATTAAATCTTAAAGATACCTATTATAAGATTTATATTAAAGAAGGTAATAAATAAAAGATTATATTTTATATTTATTATAATTACTTTAAGTACTTAATTATACCTTTTAAGTTTATTAATATATTAGCTATATTTTAAGCTTATATTAAGAGGGCCCTTATAGGACTTATTAATATAATATATATAATATACTTAAATAATATACTTATTTATAGCTCTAACCTAGCGGACTATTAATAGTATATTTAATAAGTATTAAAATAGCTATAATTATTAGGCTGTAGTATATATACGCCTTATATATTACTATATAGCCTGCTTAATAGACCTTCCTTATAAATACAAGGTAATATTAGTATATTATTAGGCTGTATCTTAGCGGATATATATTATTTAGGTACTCCCCTATATTTTCTTAAGTTCCTTAGAGATTAATTCTAATATATATATTACCTAAGATATTAATATACTATAACCTATATTAAGCCTTATTACTTAACTGTATATCTTTTATATTCCTAAGCTACTAGCTTAGAGTTAGTAGTACTTAGCCTTATAATTTTAATCTCTCTACCTTTCTTAAGGAAAAGGCCTAGAGTTATTATAATATTAGCTTCTCTTTATAATTTATATATTAACCTTAATAATAATATAGAAGAAGTCCTTTAAGATAATATCCTTAATAGATACTATTAAAGTAATATATTATAATCTAATATAATTATCTTAGATATTAATATAGAATACTAAAGGCTCCTTATTAATATTAAAAGAGAAAGTTATTACTTAAAGGAAGAGGATAAATTAGCTACTTTAATAGCCTATATTAATTAACTTTAAAACGCTTAGGCTATTAGAGTCTTAATAATAAATATAGCTACTATCTTATTAATATTACTATATATATTCTTCGCCTAGAAAAGATATATACTTATAAGGATACCTTTAAGGGGGGATATATTTATTAATTTTATAAAGTTAATATTATATTTATTATATTTATTAAGTACTTTATTATACTAAAGTCTTATATAACCTATTATATAGATTTCTTAGAGGATAACCTTAAGGCTTAATAATATTCTTGAGTAAGCTTATAATTTTAATAAGGTTACTTTTAAATTCTTTAAATAATTCCTTTTAAATTTAAATATAGATTTAGCTAGCTACTATCTCCTTATTTATAAAAAATAGGAGTAGGCGTATTAATAAATTAATTAAAAGGTCTTAAATTTTAAGTCTTATTTAAAGGAATTAAAGTCTAATTTATTACCTTTTAATAAAGAGTATAAGACCTAGTTTTTCCTTATAAAGCTTACGATAGAGTTAAAATAAGATTTTAAATATTAATAATATCCTTAAGGGGTATAAAGAGATCTTTACTTAAGCTATTATACTTAAGAATATAATAAAGTATAATTATTATAATAATAAGTTAAGCTTATAAGGGAAGTCTTTAAATAATTTTAAATTAAAGTTATAAGGTAGTAAAAAACTTTTAAAAGACTATATTTTAAAGCCTAAGAATTTAAATATTAATAATAGTAAGTAATTATAATTTAAAAAGGATAAGTTAAAATAAAAGGTTAAAGATATTAAGGATAATATAATAATATATTATTATTATAATAAAGAAGGTTATATTTAATCTTATTACCTTAATTATAATAAGTTATAAACCTATATAAGCTCTATTAATATAATATTAATAAAAAAAGATTAAGCCTTATAATTACCTTAAAAGTAAGATAAGAAATTTAATTAATAAAAGTAATATCCTCTATTATAATAAAGGATTAAGTAAATCTTTAAGGTAATTAATATTAAATAATAATATTTTTAGACTTTAAATCCTATTTAAATTTAATTTTATTAAAATTTATAATTTAATAGGATATAAAACCTTATAATACTATCTTATTATAAGTATAAATATTAATTAGAAGTAGTATATATATCTATAAAACCTATTAATTATACTACTAATTAATAGATAGCTAGGATTATAAAAAGGAGTATATTACTCTTTTTTATATAATAAATTAATAAGACCTTAATATTATTTTAGATATACTTAGCTTAAAGAATTAATGTATTTTATTAGACTTAAAGGTAAAATATTAATACTTTAAAGTTAATATTAATATAATATAAATTAATAAGCCCTAATTATTTACTTAAAATATTAGGAAAGAGCTAAATATATTTATTATTATATATATTAATATAATAATAAGTAAATCTATTAATAATAACTCTAAGATTCTTAAAGAGCTTTAAGGCTTTATTAATATCTTTTTTAATAATAAAGTAGATACTTTATTTATATTTAAAGAAAATAATTATATTATTAATTTTATAAAAAGTAAGGAGTTACCTTATAAGCCTCTTTATAATCTATCTTAAACTAAGCTAGCGGAATTATAATATTATCTTAAAGATTCTTTTTAAAAAGGCCTTATTTATTACTTAATTTTTTTAATTAAAGTATCTATCCTCTTTATATTAAAGAAGGATAGTAGGCTATATCTATATATAAATTATAAGGATTTAAATATAATAACTCTAAAAAATAGATATTTATTACCTTTAATTATTAAGATATTAGATTATTTAAATAATTCTAAAATCTTTATAAAGTTAAACCTTAAGGATACCTATTATAAGATCTATATTAAAGAAGATAATAAGTAAAAGACTATATTTTATACTTATTATAATTACTTTAAATACTTAATTATACCTTTTAGGCTTATTAATATACTAGCTATATTTTAAGCTTATATTAATAAGGCCCTTATAAGACTTATTAATATAATATATATAATATAATTAGATAATATCCTTATTTATAACTCTAACCTAGTAGACTATTAATAGTATATTTAATAAGTTCTAGAATAATTGTAATAATTCTTATTATTTATTAATCTTAAAAAATATTAATTTAATATTAAGAGGATTAAGTTTCTAGGATTTATTATTTTAACCTCTAATATTAAGATAGATCCTAACTATATAAAGACTATTAAGGAAAAGTCTTAACCTAAAACTTATTAAGATATATAAGTCTTTTTAGGCTTTATAAACTTTTATTATTAATTTATTTATAACTACTCTTATATAATAGAGCTACTTATAAGTCTACTTAAAGGGAGTAAGGATAGTAAAAAGACTAGGCTATTAAATTAAATAATTATTATTAGGGAGGTATTTTAAGTATTATAAAATATCTTTACCTTTATATTATTTCTCTATTATTATAACCTTATAAAGGTACTTTATATAAAGATTAATATATTAAACTTTATTATAAGGATAGTTTTATTATAATAAGATAAAGATAGATATTAATAGCCTATTATATTCTAATCTTAGAAATTAACTAACCTAGAATAAAATTATAAAATATATAATTAGGAGTTATTTATTATTATTATTATTTAAAAGGTAATAAGTTTATTATTAAGGTATAAATTAATTATAATAACCTTAAAAGGTTTATAAAGTAAAAGGAACTTAATTTTAAATAGATATAATAGGTATTAAAGCTTACTATTTATAACTTTAAGATATTTTATTACCTAGGAAAATTAAACCTTATAAATATATTATCTTACTACCTTAATTATAAGGGAAAGTCTCCTCTAAATATAAAATTATTATTAATATTATAAAATAAGCTTACTCTTTAAAGGAATAAAGACTTTAAAGAAGTTAAAAATATTATTATAATTATAATACTTATATTTTATATTATAAGTATTTAAGTTATTATACCTAGAAAAGATATAAAAAATATATTAGAGGAAGCTCTTTATAATAATATTTAAAGGCTTATAAAGACTCTTATTAAGGATATTTAAAAGTATAATAATTAGGTAAAGTCCTTTTTAAAGGTATTAATAATACGTTATTATAATTAAATATAAGTATAGAGTCTAGACTCTAAGAGGCTATTAATATATAATAGTTACCTTTATATCTTTAGAGATAAAGTATTATAAAGTAAGCTTACTTACTATTATTATTATAGTCCTTTAATAGATTACTTTAATATTAAGAAGGTATATAATCTTCTTACTTATAAATACTATTAAAATAGAAGCCTAACTTAGGTTATTAAATATTATTAAACTTATAATATTTATTAATAAATTAAGTTATCTTAGTATTAGGCTTATAATAAATTTAATTCTCTTTTAATTTTAAAGAAGTCTTAAGGAGATTTCTATAAACTTTATTATAAGTTTACCTCCTAATAAATATAAGAATATAATTTATAACTTAATCCTTATTATTATAAATTAATTTATTAAAATAGTAAGGTATATCCCTATTAATATAATAATTAATATTATATAATCAATATTATATAATTAATAGAAGTATTTTATAAAGAAAGAATATATTAATATAATATATTAAATAGTATTATTAATAATAGAAGCTCTATATTTATTAATACCTTCTAATTAATTATTTACTTTTATTTTAAAATAAAGAGGCGCCTTAATACTACCTTCTATCTATAAATAGATAGATAAACTAAGCGCTAAAATTAAGTATTTAAATATTATTTAAATATCTTTATAAATAATATTTAAATTAATTAGGCTAAATAGTTATTTATAGCTAAATTTATATATATAAATAGTTATTATTCCTTTATTAGAATAATACTATTCTTTCTTATATATAATTACTATCCTAAGATCTATTAGGAACTTAAGGATAAGTCCTTAAAGGGGGAGGTACCTAATATAAATAAAAGGATTAAATTATTATAAGTTATAAGGAATAAAGCTATTAAGCGCCTTTGAATTATATAAGAATCTTAGGCTAAGTATTATAATAAGAATTATAAGCTATAAATATATAATATTAATAAATTAATTATATTAATTATAAAGAACTTAAAGTAAAGATATCTAAATAAGAAATTATCTTATAAATTTATAAGGCCCTTTAAAATTATAGATAAAGTTAGAGTATAAGTATATTACTTATTATTACCTTAAACTTATAAGATTTATAATATATTTTATATCTTATTATTATAATCTTACTATCTTTATAATTATAGTAAATTAATAGATATCTTTATATAAGCCCCTAAACTTATTAATAATAAGGAATAATAGGAGGTTGAAGACATTATTAATAAGATTAATAGTAAATAAGGTATTTAATATAAGGTTAAATAGATAGGCTAAGGTAATAAATATAATAAATAGGTACTTAATAAAGACTTTAATAAAGTATATAAGTTAACTTAATCTTATAATAAATAGGTAGGTAATAAGTATAAGTATAATAAAGATATTTAATTAATAATATATATAACTAGTAAGTAATAGTAAAGTAATAAGTTATAAGGTAAAGTAAATATATATCTAATAAGTCTATATTATAATTATACTCCTCTATATAATTATACTTACTTATATAAGTAATTTAAGTAGGAATATACTTTTATTATACCTATTTATATAATTATAATAGCTATAATATATTATATTTAAAAGAATACTATTAATCTTAGTATAATCTAATAAGGATACTAGAGATATATTATTAAGTAGTAAGCCTAGGTACCTTATACCTTATAAAGTCTAATATTAAATAAGATATATTAATAACTTATTTATATTAAGGCGTAGCCGTAAAGATTAATTAATTAAAGCTTTTAAATTTAGGCTCTAACTTAATACTAGTATCCTAAGTATATTTATTAGGGCCCTTATTAAATATAAAGCCCTACTAAAGATCGCGTAGGCTTAGTTCTAGAGGCTAGAAAGAGAGATACTAATAAGGTTTTAATAGTATTAGTTCCTCTTTATATTATTATAAGCTATTAAGTTTAGTTTATAAGACCTTTACCTAGCCCTCTAATTCCTTAATATATATATTTAAAGTATTAATTATAACCTATATATTAATAATTATATTAGGTATAGACCTAACTATAGCCGCTATCGACCTATATACTTTATATTACTAGGTAATTAATTTACTAAGTTTCTTTCTCTTCTTCTCTTATATTATTATTATACTACGTTAGGTAATAATATTAATAGTCTACCTCGCGTAGTAATATAACGCTGGAGGAATCTATTATAAGTTAGTTAATACGCTAATAGAGAGCTATTAGGATACTTACCTCTATATAATAATTAATACTATAATAGTTATTAGCGTATTAGGTATAAGGAGAGGTCTTACTTCTAATATAGTTATTAAGCCCTTTTAGAAGATAAGTCTTATAAGGTAGATCTAATATACTACTAATATTAGTACGCTATCTTAGAGTAGGCGTATGTAAATATATATTAGAGTTAAAAGCTATAGTTCTATTATATATTAGCTTATTAATAAAAAATAGTAATATAATAATATAATAATAGTATACTTATATTATATATTAGTATTATTACTACTACTATCTTATAGCTAATATAAATACTTATAAGAGAGGTTATAAGAGTTATAAAGAAGATAACACTTTAGGAAAGAATATTTATTAATATATTACTACGTTAACGCGTATGTAATTAAAGCTATATAACTAGTAATAATAAATATTAACCTTCTATCTTATTCTATATTAAATATTAATAGAGATTAATATATCTATTACTATATCTTAACGTATTTACCTAATAGGAGTTATATATTATAATATTATTAATATATACCTACTATCCGCTATTACATTCGCTATTTAATATAATATATTAGTAATAGGTAATAGTATATTATTATATTACTATAACGCTATCCTACTATTAATATAAGCTATAGGTATGGTTTAGTCTACTATTAGTATACGCTATAGCTATGACGTCTTTATTAAGTAATAATAGTTTTATTCTATTACTAGTATATACTATAAGCGTAACTATTATAGAATAGATAAGATATTATTATTATTAATACTTATATACTATCTACCTATATAAGGATATATTTAACGTATACCTACTAGATAATATTATTACCTCCTTATAAAGGTTTTAGTATACGCGTACCTTATATATACTAATAATACTACTATACTAGTAATATATTAAATAACTCTTTTCCCTTATTTTTCCTACTAGGTTTTAAGGTTTTTTAATAAGTATTTATATCGCTATATTCCTAGGAACTAGGGCCTAGGAGGGGAGGTAATTATTAGGCCGTAGTATATATACGCCTTATACGCTACTATATAGCCTACTTAGTAGACCTTCCTTATAAATATAGGGTAATATTAGTATAATATTAGGCTATATCTTAGTAGATATATATTATCTAGGTACTCCCTTATATTTTCTTAAGTTCCTTAGAGATTAATTCTAGTATATATACTACCTAAGATATTAGTATACTATAACCTATATTAAGTCCTATTACTTAACTCTATATCTTTTATATTCCTAAGCCGCTAGCTTAGAGCTAGCGGTACCTAGCCTTATAATAATAGTTCTTATTATTTATTAATTTTAAAAAGTATTAATTTAATATTAAGAAGATTAAGTTTCTAAGATTTATTATTTTAACCTCTAATATTAAGATAGATCTTAAGTATATAAAGATTATTAAGGAATAGCCTTAACTTAAAACTTATTAAGATATATAAGTCTTTTTAATTTTTATAAATTTTTATTATAAATTTTTTAATAATTATTCTTATATAGTAAAGCTATTTATAAGCCTACTTAAAGGGAGTAAGAATAATAAAAAGATTAGATTATTAAATTAAATAATTATTATTAAAGAGGTATTTTAAGTATTATAAAATACCTTTACCTTTATATTATTTCTTTATTATTATAACCTTATAAAGGTACTTTATATAAAGATTAATATATTAAACTTTATTATAAGGATAGTTTTATTATAATAAGATAAAGATAAATATTAATAACTTATTATATTCTAATCTTAAAAATTAATTAACCTAAAATAGAATTATAAGATATATAATTAGGAATTACTTATTATTATAATAATAATAAAATAGTAATAATACTATTTAAAAGGTAATAAGTTTATTATTAAAGTATAAATTATTTATAATAACCTTAAAGGATTTATAAAGTAAAAGGAATTTAACTTTAAATAAATATAATAAGTATTAAAGCTTATTACTTATAACTTTAAAATATTTTATTACTTAAGGAAATTAAATCTTATAAATATATTATCTTACTACTTTAATTATAATAGAAGGTGTTCCTTAAATATAAAATTATTATTAATATTATAAAATAAGCTTACTCTTTAAAGGAATAAAGATCTTAAAGAAGTTAAAGATATTATTTTATATTATAAGTATTTAAGTTATTATATCTAAAAAGGATATAAAAAATATATTAAAGGAAGCTCTTTATAATAATACTTAAACGCTTATAAAGACTCTTATTAAGAATATTTAAAAATATAATAATTAAGTAAAGTCCTTTTTAAAGGCGTTAATAATATATTATTATAATTAATTATAGGTATAAAGTTTAGACTTTAAGAGGTTATTAATATATAATAATTACTTTTATATCCCTAGGAATAAAGTATTATAAAGTAAGCTTATTTATTATTATTATAATAACTCTTTAATAGGTTATTTTAATATTAAGAAGATATATAATCTTCTTACTTATAAATATTATTAAAATAGAAGCTTAACTTAGATTATTAAATATTATTAAATTTATAATATTTATTAATAAATTAAGTCATCTTATTATTAAGCTTATAATAAACTTAATTCTCTTTTAATTTTAAAGAAGCTTAAAAGGAGATTTTTATAAACTTTATTAGAAGTTTACCTTCTAATAAGTATAAGAATATTATTTATAACTTAATCCTTATTATTATAAATTAATTTATTAAAATAATAAGGTATATTCCTATTAATATAATAATTAATATTATATAATTAATAAAAGTATTTCATAAAGAAATAGTATATTAATATAATATATTAAATAGTATTATTAATAATAAAGGCTTTATATTTATTAATACCTTCTATTCTAAAATTAAGAGGCGCCTTAGTACTACCTTTTATTTATAAATAAATTAATTAATTAAGCGCTAAAATTAAGTATTTAAATATTATTTATATATCTTTATAAATAATATTTAAATTAATTAAGTTAAATAATTACTTATAATTAAAATTATATATATAAATAATTATTATTCCTTTATTAAAATAATATTATTTTTTCTTATATATAACTACTACCTTATAATTTATTAAGAACTTAAGGATAAGTCCTTAAAGGGGAGGTACTTAATATAAATAAAAGGATTAAATTATTATAAATTATAAGGGATAAAACTATTAAGCGCCTTTAAATTATATAAGAATCTTAGGCTAAGTATTATAATAAGAATTATAAGTTATAAATATATAATATTAATAAATTAATAATATTAATTATAAAGAACTTAAAGTAAAGATATTTAAATAAGAAATTATCTTATAAGTTTATAAGGCCCTTTAAAATTATAGATAAAATTAAAGTATAAGTATATTACTTATTATTATCCTAAGTATATAAGATTTATAATATATTTTATATCTTATTATTAAAACCTTATTATCTTTATAATTATAATAAATTAATAGATATCTTTATATAAGCTCCTAAACTTATTAATAATAAAGAATAATAAGAGGTTAAAGAAATTATTAATAAGATTAATAATAAATAAGGTATCTAATATAAGGTTAAATAAATAGGTTAAGGTAATAAATATAATTAATAGATACCTAATAAAGACCTTAATAAAGTATATAAGTTAACTTAATCTTATAATAAATAGGTAGGTAATAAGTATAAATATAATAAAGATATTTAATTAATAATATATATAGCTAGTAAGTAATAGTAATATAATAAGTTATAAGGTAAAGTAGATATATATCTAATAAGTCTATATTATAATTATACTCCTCTATATAATTATACTTACTTATATAAGTAGTTTAGATAGGAATATACTTTTATTATATTTATCTATATAATTATAATAGTTATAATATATTATATTTAAAAGAATACTATTAATTTTAATATAATCTAATAAAGATACTAGGGATATACTAGTAAATTATAAGCCTAGATATCTTATACCTTATAAAGTCTAATATTAAATAAGATATATTAATAACTTATCTATACTAAGGCGTAGCTATAAAGATTAGTTAATTAAGCCTTTAAATTTAGGCTTAATACTATTAATAAAGGTAAAGCCTTATTAAAGATCTTATAAGTTAGGCTAAGACTACTTATAAGGCTCTAGTACTAGTACCTCTTTATACTATTATAGGCTATTAAGTTTAGTTTATATAATCTTTATTTAGCTCTCTAACTCCCTAATATACATCTTAAGCTCTTAATTCTAACTCTATAAGTTAGTTATAATTTAAGGGGCTTACTTACTTATAACTACTATCTACCTATATACTTTCTACTATTAGGTAATCTTCTTACTAAGTTTCTTTTACTTATTTTCTAGGGTATTATATTAGCTAATTATTTCTATAAACTATATAAATTATCTTATCTAATTATAAAATAGGATAGGAATCTAAATATATTAGTAAGTATACTATTATTAAGCTAGTAGTAATATACCTTAATATAATAATTTATACTATAATAGTTATTAATATAATAGTAATAGGAAGGAGTATTATAATAATTATATTTATTATCCTTTCCCTTTAGGAAATAAGTTTTATAAGGGAGATCTAATATACTATTAATATTAGTATACTATCTTAGAGTAGGCGTATATAGATATACTTAATTATAGAAGTTTATAGTAAGTTAGTATATTAATAAATAATAATATAATAGTATAATAATAATATACTTATAGAGTTATAATATATATATATAATAATAAGATATTTATATTATATATTAGTATTACTATTACCGCTATCTTATAATCTATATAAGTACTTATAAGAAAGGTTATAAGAGTTATAAAGAAGATAAAACTTTAGGATAGGATATTTATTAATATACTATTATATTAGCGCGTATATAACTAAAGCTATATAATTAATAATAATAGATACTAACCTTCTATCTTATTTTATATTAGATATTAATAGAGACTAATATATCTACTATTATATCTTAATATATCTATCTAATAAGAGTTATATATTATAATATTATTAATATATACCTACTATCTACTATTATATTTACTATTTAGTATAATATATTAGTAATAGGTAATAGTATATTATTATACTATTATAATACTATCCTACTATTAGTATAGGATATAAGAATAGTATTATAAAGTACTTTACGAAGATTTAGTCTATTACTAATATATATTATAATTATATTATCTTTATTAAGTAATAATAGTTTTATTCTACTACTAATATATATTATAAGCGTAACTATTATAAAATAGAGAAGATATTATTATTATAAATACTTATATACTATCTACTTATATAAGAATATATTTAATATATATTTATTAGATAATATTATTACCTCCTTATAAAGGTTTTAATACGCGCGTACCTTATATATACTATTTATACTATTATAGTAATAATATATTAAGTAATTTCTTTCCCTTATTTTTCCTATTATGTTTTAAGGTTTTTTAATAAATATTTATATTACTATATCCCTAGGGATTAGGGCCTAGAAGGGGAGGTAATTATTAGGCCGTAGTATATATATACCTTATACACTATTATATAACCTACTTAGTAGACCTTCCTTATAAATATAGGGTAATATTAATATAATATTAGGTTATATCTTAATAGATATATATTATCTAGGTACTCCCCTATATTTTCTTAAGTTCCTTAGAGATTAATTCTAGTATATATACTACTTAAGATATTAGTATATTATATCCTATATTAAGCTATATTACTTAACTCTACGTCTTTTATATTTCCGAGCCGCCAGCTTAGAGCTAGCGGCACCCGGCCTTATAGGTATAAGATAGGATAATTAAGTAGGATAGGATATCCGTGGGACTACTTCATAGGATAGAATGTTCGTAGGATATCCTATAATTAGTAAGCATATAACGTAGTTTTCAAAAAAAAAATATTCTAGAAATTTTTACTAT
>JAABUL010003957.1_pt1 | contig 20810 bp, 16 predicted proteins | sample 5559151 | NCBI WGS metagenome assembly JAABUL01 (sample SAMN10711876, study PRJNA513368) | rock metagenome | isolation source: Antarctica rocks | place: Antarctica: Victoria Land, Pudding Butte sud | reverse complement strand
CAATTAAGCCCAGCATTCGATCAGTTTCTTTGTTATACTCGAGGCTTTGTCGCTCTCGGGGATCTCGAGAGTCAGTAGTTCTTTTGGGAAGCGCAATCACCGTGTACCGACTACCGTCGATGAACAGATCGACACTCATCCAGAGATAAACCCCGTCGCGGCTGAGCCTGAGTCGTCTATGGTACTCATGTCAATATTTGCATGTGCACCCGTCAGAAACTACCAAGCTCAACACGGGTGTCGTTCACAGCCAGATTACTTAGCTTTGCTCAACAAATTCCACTTTCAGAGGAAGACGCGAAGAAAGTCAAAAAAAACAATATGGTCGTAGCATAGCCGACTGCTCATCCCTTGGGGCCGATTTGCCATTACATTGGGCAAGATTGGTTTCAAATACTGCGGCGATGAACAACAAGGATCTTCAACGACAAGACCACACAGACTTCAGCCGGCATGAGTCTGGGTGGGAGGCGAACTTCTGATCCGCGTGGGTCCTCCAAAAGGTTCAGGTCTCTATGAGAGAGCGAAGCAGGTGGAAGCAACGGATGGACAACCGCCATCTGTGGGGATATGGAAGAACAAAACGTTTGATCGGACCGCAGATCCCTCGGTCGAAGCACAGCAAGGTGGCGGCAAGGAAGCGTTGAGCATGCGCTGTTCTAGTGCTGTCAAGGCGATGAATGATAGATTCTTAGACCAGGTTTTCCGTAACCCAGCAGTCAGAGTGGAAAGCGCCGTCAAGTCCTCTTTCCTAGTCGTGATTGTGACTCCAAGCTGCAGGGCTGGTTGCGTTTGTGACCTTCTCCTGCAACACTCCATATAACATGCACTGCAATGCGGAGATGGGGCAAGAATTACGCTTCCCAACGGCTTTGACTGCCAGAAACCATCGCCGTCTACAATACGAGCCTTATGTGAATTGCATCCCTGCCGGGTGTTCCACTGATCTGAGAGAAGCCCCCTGCAAGTCCCACTCATCCCACACTGCATTCCGCTCTCATCTAACGGGCCACGGTAGAAGGTCGTCACTGAAAATGGAGAACATATTGCTGACTACGATTGCAAGTCACATGCGAATTCACCCCAAGTCCGTGTCAATACTGAGTTGACGGAAACATCACAGATTCACTATGCTGTGTTGCAAGACCAATGAGGGGGGAATCGTATGGGGATGGATTGCACTTTCAGATCATATAGCACAAAGTAGAGGCAAGTGCAATGTCACTGCCATCTTTACGCATCACTGGTAGCCTTGAAAACACCCCTCGGCATCGTGATTCACTGCGATCGTCTGCAGCATCATTCCACTAAAAGCATTAGACAAAGGCGCTAAAGGGCCAGACTGCATATTCGGAAAGAGTGGCATCCCTTGCGTGATTGGAGTCACTCCGGAGGTAGTAGTGACCTTGTAGATGTTCCATAGCCGTTACAATCCGAATGCGCCCGAGTGGAATGTCATTTAACGGAAGGGGATGCGGGAGTGACTGTGTTTGCCTAATTGCTATGCTAATCAACAATAGCAATGCATAGATTGATTCCAATCAATCTCGCCGCTAGTATTGGCCTTGTAGAAGATCCGTGACAGTCGTAAATCTAAGTGTCGGCATTGCAAGGCCAAATAACGGGAGGGTGGAAAATTGGCGCTAGAGGGGATTTCTTGGCGTTGTTCGAGACTATTGATATTCGCACTACACTCATAGAACACCATGACACGGACTCTTCACGGTTTCATAGACTTCAAGCAACTATATGCAGCTCTAGGCTCTTTCCCAATACGGTGAATTGGATCGAAGCAGCGACTGGTCAGCTTCCAGCCATCCAGAGATAACGAACGACTAGGCAAACACGCCCTTCACAAGCCGGTACCATTGGGAAATCAATGACGGCCATGATGAAGTCCTCAAGCGGGTGGAGTCGAGCGCCGAGCAGTGAAAGAGAAGAGCCTAGGCAGCCATTAAGAGCGGTCGAGTGCGATTTCCTAATTCAAGCCCTCCCAGAGCTTCACCAACCAGGTAGCCGCAATCTTCACTTTTCGATATAACACAAGACATCCCCCCGGATACTCGAGCATGCTATTCAACACTACCTTCGACTTGAGAACACTCGTCTTTGATACTTCGATGATCAGCAGCGGGGCCTTTGTCCCTAACAGCCACCTTGAACAATTGGGTCCTCCTCTTTGTCCTTCAATAGAACAAGAATCACGATCTTGCGGCATCAGGCTGTCAGAGAGGCGATTATGCCGTCTGGTTGTGCTTGGGCTTTCAAGATCAAAGGTTAGGCCTGCTGGCAGCTCTTGGGTTCTGCAATTCAGCAACAGCATAGGTCTGCAGTTGGAGTGGAATCCATGCTGCAATCTCGCTTTTCCTCGGGGTCCTAGCTGTTTTGGTATTGGCATGCTCGATCCAGTACTCTTTAGTAACTGTGCTACTACATTAGAAAGTAGAGAGACGTCCCCGTCAATTACATAGACTTTTGAGCTGATGCTGGAGCAGAGTATGCAAGACTGAGGGCAGGCCCCATCTTTGTAGCCAAGCTAGAACAGCTGACAAGGCTTTCCAGTCATGCCGCATCCACCCCTGCTCTCTTACGTAATGCTGTCATTCAGTCTCGGTGTTTGATCCCTTCGATGATCTCGAGTCAACACTCCTTCGGGTCTGGTCGTTTAGTCACGCTGGGACCATTCTGGACACATCCCGAGGATCTTTTCTGACACTGATCTAGAAGGCTTACCATACTTCATCCTTGGCCGCACAGCTTCTCCACATACTGACTTCCTACCTCTGAGCGACTACACTGTCTGGAGACAACAAGATGAAGCCTTCCAGCGCCCTATTAACTCGACACGCCAGCCAGACAAGTGACGAAATTTCACTTAACACACCAGGGACAACCCAGAAGCGAAAGCGCTCTGAAGCAGACTTGGAAGCAGAAGACATCACACTTAGTATGACACAGTCGTAGCTGCAGATACATGAGGCTGATATTGCTACAGACAATCCCATTTGGGCAGCCGCGGAAAAAGGCACATTCGGCCCACACATCCATACATCGAAGACTGCGTTGCAGCTCATCGATGGTCTTGATGGAGCTTTGTCAAAAGATATGGCGCGAATTTACCTTACTATCCATGCACTACGAGGTGTAATCCGGCAATTCGAGTTTAGGAAGAGGGAGCAAGACAGTCACTTGAAGCCGGACCATCATAAAGATATGATGAATCTCAGGAGACGCTTAGTGTCGGCTGAGCGTCGTGAGCGAAGGCAGGTAAGGGCTCTGAGTGGCCTTTTCATCTGCTAGGTACCTGTTGACACTTCCTAGAAATCGGAAGAAGAGAAAGCCTTGGAGAAGATGCTGAAGGGTTTCCACACACCGAATGTCGCCAGCCCAAAGCGAAGAAAGCCATCGAAGCCCGGTCCGAATACGACTAAGCCAAAGCCGATGGGAGGCCCAGTTGACAAAGCTTGGGGGGATAGCGTTGTCAACATGATTGATGGATCTTTTCACAGTCAAGGCGAGGCAGATTCCCCAGATGCACGAGACCTCTCCGGGATGCTGCAACGGGAAGCTGCTGGCGCCACTGTCGCCAGCGAGATGGCTGTAACAGCCGCGAAGAAGGATCCAGGTCTGTAATCTCCTTGCATACCAGGAAAACCTGAGGTACTGACACTGTTCCAGATGGTCAAGATCAATCTTCTACGAAGGACCATCCTAGCGGTAATCAGGCTGAGAAATTCAAGGTAGGGGCTGAAGTGACTGAGAGACCCTGTTTTAGCCTCACAGATCTGCAGGCAAAGTTCAATTCGGATGAGGACGAGTTAGTGCAGAAGTACAGACAAAAGCCGAATGGTATGAGCCTGTCTGCGTGGTGCACACAACAGGGATTGCCCAAACAACGGCCTGCAGGAAGAGGCCCTTTCCCGATCAAGAAAGATGGGCTCAAGCGGAATCTAGAGGCAATGATCACAGATGGCTTCGATATCGAGAAGCCGACGAAGCACAATAATAAGCGGCAAAGGCTAGAAACGAGCGTAACAGAGCAAATGCCACCTGGCCAACGAACTGCGGCCAGAACGAAGAGGCCGAGCCAGGGAGATCTTCTTTGGAGGCAATCCCTCAGAAACGCTACTTCAAAACCTCTTCCGCCCCACTCTAGATCTGCGGGTAGGACGTCGTTCAGAGTTGGCGAAAGCCGGCATGAGGCTAACACCCTGGAGACTGCGATCAACGCAAGTCTCGTCCACGAAGGGCCAGATGTGACACATGGAATGGATCCCTCCAGCAAAAAGTTAGACGCCCCAGCTCAGCCTAGTGCGTCTCCATTGGTAGAGAAGACAAAGCCAAAGCTGTCCAATGGCGAAGCCACGGCCATTCAACAGCTAAAAGCACAAACTGCTTTCAAGCCGTCCAGCGGCATCGCCCCAGCAACAATTGCTATGCCGGACGCCATAAAGCCATCATCGGAAGGCTTGCCGCAAGCACTTCCCTCCCAAAACCGAATGCTTCCGACAGCAGATATCAATCACAACAGCCCGTCTTGGGATTCGGATGAGGCAACTTGGTGTGAGAACGAACTTGAGATCCCTTCGAGCGGTACCAAAGAATACGATCGCTATGTGGACTCGAGGCTTGAGGAATACCTTGCAGAGAAAGAGGTTGAGGCGAAGCGAGCCAAGAGAGTTGATAAGACGCTATCTGAGGATCCTAAACGAATAAAAGCCAGCGAAGCTTTGATGGCATACACAGCTTCCTTACTAGAGTACAGCCGGGAGCACAGACGGAGGGACAACATACACAAAAAGAACATACAGTATTTGGAAGAGGAGGATCTCGCAGTCACCTCGGCTCGGCTTCCTGCGAGACCCGTGCTACCTCCAATGATTGGTCATGAAATTGCAGCCAAGGTCCATCTTGAGGTAGGTTGTACCTTCTTGTTTCTTCCCCTCAGAGTATGCTGACCTTTCATGTCCAGGGGACTTGGTCACATGCCAAGCATCGGTTCCGTATTCCCTCAAGACCTAATGGCAAGATCGAACCCATATGGAAGTCTCCTGAGTCTCGACCATCTCCACCGAATCCTCGTTCATCGGCCATTTATCAGAAGCTCAGGGGCCGAGAATTATACAAGATGGGACCTAAGAGAGCGAGGACCAGAAACGTTCTGCCACGCCCGATCTCACAGTCCACCGGCGCAGTTAATCGGAAGACCGGTGAAAGCTAGCGCTTCAATATCTTAAGGAGCGCCAAAGCAATGACTTGATTTACCATCCCTTATTGGACCTTGAGTCAGAAGGAATCTTTCGCCGAGACGCACGGTTTACTTTTTTGTTTGGCGTCCGAATGTCACACTTCGAGCGCTTTATTATTAATTTATTGTTGAATATCGCTGTTTTCATATACCACGATAGGTGAGTGTCTTGAAGTCATCTTGGAGCTTTCTCGTCGACTTTGCTAACACTGTCCAGGCATGCCTACACCCAGGACTCAATGATCAGAGGCTTTTTACCTCCCCAGAAACCGACGTCAGGCGTTCCGACGATGCGCGTCTCTGTGATTCCCGTCTGCGACTAGTAGATGGACTAGCTCAACAACGGATCTCTGCATCTGTGCATGGTTGAGGAGGCCGTAGGAAGAGCCGCCAGAGACGCTGGATCACCTTTCTTTACGGCCTGGTCGAGAATAAAATTATAAATATACATAGGCGCCTTTTCTTTTTCTTTCTTTTTCTTTTTCTTTTATAAAAGCCAGGTACAAACCCGCCTCCAAGATCGACCCCCTCTCCACCAACGCCATTAGAGCCACCGTGCTCAAGATACAGGACGAGAAGATGGATGAGTCGGTTGAGGAGATCGGGGAGGAGGTGATGATCTGGGTGATTAGGGCGAAGGTTGTGGAGGATATGAGGGGGCGTTTTGGGCGGGGAGGGGAGGGGTGAGGGACTTCACCACCCCCACAACCGCTCCCTCCTCGCCGCCCAAGCCCTCCTCGCCGAGCTCAGCGTTGAGATCTATCACGCAAAAACAGACTTCATCACCACCGACGTCATACGAGCCGCTGTGATCAAGATACTGCGACTGTAACCTCCACCTCAACCTTTGCCGATCCCGCCAAGGGCAAAGGCAAGGCATCTTCCGAAGTAATCAGCCTGTCATCAACGACACGTTGCACAGGATCTGGTAAACAAGAGACTAGGACAGCAAGAGTAGGTTGAAGAAGCATATGGATCCTGCACCACCCACCCCAAATATCCCCCCTCACCCGCTTCAAACTCCAACGACGGCAGCCAGGCGCCCTAGGTCAGCGACGACAACGCATCAGGAGACTACGATGAAATACTCACACACTCCGTAAGCACCAAGTCTAACCCCACGCAAGGCAAGGCCGCAGACGATAAGGACAACTTGAAGAAACAAGAAAGCGGCTAGATGACGGCGACGTCGGTATCCATCGGGCCATATGTGCCACATCTCGAGTCGACCGAGCGGGTGTATGGGCAAGGGTTGGAGCGTGAGGTGAATACCAGCGCCTACCACAAACCAATCGAATCGCAGAATGCCGCCTTCAGAGGAGGCACGGCCGAGAGGATTATCATTCCTACCTATAAATATATTTTCCTTTTTCCTCGCCTAGAGGAGGGTGTGGATGGGGTCAGCCGGCGGCTGCTATGTCTGGCAAGAGGTCCGACTGGCCAAAAGCGGGGATGTTCGTTGCGGCTACGATTATCTCCCTTGGACAAGGTTACGCGATGTGATGTTCTGCCTTCATGTCAAGCATGAGCGTGCCGACAGATCATCTAGAGAGGCAAACCGGATGGGTCTGGAATGCTTGACTGGCGAGTTGCTGCATCTAGCCCATTCGGTGGTGACATCGATCAGGGTGCAAGTCGCTGTCATCAGAGGCAGCATCCGACTTCTACACCAGCTGGACCGACGCAAAGGCTTGAACTTTCCATGGGATGGAAGGGGAGGAGCCAGACTCGATGCTTGAGAAGAACCAGAAGCCAGAACTAGAGCACTAGCCTTCATTGTCGCTGTTCAAATGAGTCGAGGGAAGAGCAGATTTCCGTTGCATAGCGATACAATGGAGGATCACAAAAGTCATTGACGGAGTTCGATTTAGAAAGAGCATGGGCGTGTGAGGAAAGATGGGTGGATGATGCTATATAGAGAACAGTTGGCACTCAAGCGGGATTCTGTGCTATTCGATGTATGGCGATGTTTTCAAGCCGTTGGTGCCGCGCATATTATTCATTCGATAACCACAGCTCAATTTGTGTCATAACATGTTCAATCCCTGTCTATGTTCAAAAATCGACAGACCAAGTCTTCCCGGAACACCAGAGCGATGCGATTGTAAGCAGACCACCCTGAGCTGCGCAAGCTAGTCTCCAACTCGTCGAGGCACGAAAGCAGCCACCAGTAGTTTCTTATTTACTTCATTCCACACCAATCCTTGGTGACTCACCAGGCCTGGATAACATACCATCTAGACACACAAGCCTGGAGAAGACACGGTACAGAGTCAGGACCGTACAATCACTTCTCGTGAGCTAGGATGTGTGGCTACCAGACTTTGCTCGATTACGGCGACGAAGCTTGCTCTCTGGCAATGTGACCACGATCACTCTCCTTCGAATCTGCGTCATGTCCAGCGGCCAAAGGCACGCCTAGCTATGATCTCCGAACGCCAATTCCCCAGTTCCAGATCAAAGAGACGACGTCGAACTGCTCTTACAAGTGGTACGCGCAGAGCCAGCAAAAGCCTTGGTAGCATCGCTTTGGCTTTGTGGAGGCAGGTAGCTACTGCGAAGCTTGACTTGGGAGAGCCGTACTGCATGGTCCATGAGCAGGCACAATGGCACAAGCTCAAAACCGCACAAGAAATCTTCCCTCGGCCCTGAAAAACCAGCCACGTTTCTGTCGTCTGCAAGAAACAGCCGGTGTCCCTGCTCCCTACACCGGCTTTGGTGCTGGCAACAAATGGATGTGTTGTTCTGGACCTGCTCGGTCTGGCCAACTTCCTGCAGTGCTGGACAACGTCCCTCTACACGGACATGAAATACAGACAGCCATTCAGGGCTATGTTCTGCTGTCTGCGACCAAGAATACAGGACACCACTGATATGGTGCTGACTGATAAGTCTAGACTTCTGCCCATAGACTTTCTTAGATTAACAGCCACTAATTTCTGGCAAGACTGCTGCTCGCTTGCTCCTACCTCCTGAGTGATCCAAGCTCACGAGCAACGCCCCACTCCTGTATCGCAGAAGCAGTAACCAAGAGGCACAAAGATGGCATCAAGCTCTACTCTCAAGCCACCTCCACCGCCAGTGCAGTCCATACATTCGGAGGTCCTTAAGAGTGCAGAAATTAGGACGAAAGTAGCTCTCTAGAAGGACACCCTTCAAGAGTCAAGCCATGGAGGTTTGGCGATTGATTCCTCTCGCATAAGTCAGAGCCCACGCCCCACAGGACAGTTCCGACTCAGTCGACTCTTTCTCTGGTGACCAGCTCATGATCAAGGGTCACGCCGAAACACACCAGCGGAGCATGACGCCAACTGTTTGAAAGAGAAATCCTCAAACAAGGCATTGGAATAGAATCTCGATGAGATCATCGCTGCATGAAGTGGTTGGACTAGGTAGTCCACGTTTCTCTCGATCAGAATACTGCAAGGTCCATTGCTACAGGTGGCGCTGTAGCAATACACCGGACGACTGGGGGTTGCGGTACCACAATGCGGACGAAGGAGGGGAGTCGGGAAAACATGGCATGGAGAGATCCAAAGAGGATGACAGTCAGATCTGTACTATGTGTTACGCATGTCAAGCGAATCACCGACGGTCAGGTCCACCCCGCTGGTACCTATTCAACTAACAGCATCGTTCCAGCTGCATCAAGCGGCCTCATGGTCGCCTTCTGGAGAGAACAGAAGACCATTGCCGCGATACATCATACGAGGAGGATGGAGCATTGTGGCATCGGCCAATTTTACATCATCTTTAAGGTCGCCTTCGAGCATGAATCATTGTCTACCGGATACTCGATACTGGATAGAGGCAGCCTTGCCTTCCCCAGCTCACCGGCCAACCCTTTTGCTGGTGCCACCAATTCTCTTAGCTGAAGCCTGGAGTCGCTATCGCTGCCATCTGTGCCGCTGCTGGTTCCGCCATGTTGTAGAAGGGTCTCGTCACCATCTTCACCTCTACTCCGCCAATCCAGCAAAAGCCAAAAGTGCGAAAAGGGAGTTTGGACGATCAGAAGAGCTGCTCGTCCTTCCTTCACGATGTCAATCATGCCCATGAGATCTGCACGTTTGAAGACTCGAGACGGTGTCAGCATACACCCTAGCTCCGCGTTAGTGCTCATCATCCAGCATGATGGCACTAGGAACTAATATCGTTACAGCAAGTCGACTAGGCGCCCTATACCCCAGGACTGCGTCAAAGGCACTAGACCTACAGTCCTTTGAAATATGGGGCATGCAAAGTGTTTCCGTTCGTGTCTTGGATCTATCTTATCATTACAGAGGCTGTTTCAAAAGATCCAATGGCTTGGTTGACAGCATGCGTGAGACGAGTTGGTCTTGGTGACAGTTTTGATTATCAGCCTTATGCTTGGATGCTTGGCATGCTTGGCAGATGATTATTTCTAAACACGTAGACCTCCTGCATCTAAAATCAATCAGTCCATACACTCATTTATCATAAGTGGACCAAGCTCCCTGTGTCTTTAACATTTGCATTCGCTGAAAGAGTACGAGGGTGGCCTGAGTGATATACAACGAGATATCCGTACACAGCCGATTGGAATAATGGTAATATTTCTGACAGCCAAATCTTCGGGCGAATGGAGGGCTAAGACTTGTAGGGATCTTCCAACTCTTGAAGTCCACAACAAGCTCGATATGGCCAGTAGCCCTTCGATGAGCCAACAGGAGTACGAGCAGAACAAGTCTAGTCTGGCCAGTGGCCCTTCGATGAGCCAACAGGAGTATGAGCAGAACAAGCTCGATATGGCCAGTGGCCCTTCGATGAGCCAACAGGAGTATGAGCAGAACAAGTGGAGCCCTTCCATGAGCCAACAAGAGTACGAGCAGGACAAGTCCAATATGGCCGGTGGCCCTTCGATGAGCCAACAAGAGTATGAGCAGCACAAGTCCGATGTGGCCAGCAGCCCTTCGATGAGCCAACAGGAGTATGAGCAGAACATGTCCAATATGGTCGGTGGCCCTTCCAACAAGAGTATGAGCAGAACATCTAAGGCCTAGGAAGGATTGCCTTTATCTTTACCCTATGTCTACACTTTCATGTGGACTGCCTTGAGTGCAGCACTCAAACAGGGTCGCTCATACTCGCGAAGCTGCTTGAGAAGGATTCTCACCCTCAGTCACCAAGCTCGAAGCTTGACTTTGAGTGACTTCGAGAGAACATAAACCGCCAACTTTTAGAGGAACTCCAGGTGGCCGAATGATCCCTAGGATCACGGTGTGGACCACGATATCAGGAATTCGCTGTGTCCCTCGACAACGCCAACTCCAAAGATGCCTTGATCAAGGGTCGCACGGTTTTGTACACTGAGAAGACAAGCCACAGTCTCTCTGCGATAGTAGATCAGAAGACCCTTGAAGTCGTTCGGTCGAAGTCGGTACACAGTATGTGGGTCAAGCTTCATAAATTCGGAAGGCTACAGTGGGCTCGACGCAGCTTGCTGACTTTCGAGCAGTGTTCCTGCCTAGCTGATCGACCATAGCTTAAATCTCACGAATCGTAACCTTCATCCAGGACCAGATGTCAAGAGCTCTTGGGCAGCAGAAAGAAGAAGGAAAAGCCTTCATTAGAGGACTCGGCGTTGGTGGTCTTCATTCAGAAGCGTCAACGGATAGCTTGGTACAGTGTATGAATCCTCAACGGTACCCGAAGCCCGTGATTACTGACTACTCTTAGGCTTTGTGGGTAAATGGTTGTCTGGATGGATCTCAGCACGAGTTTATTCTCTGTGCCTTCCTACGCTCTGAAGATTCGTCGCCTCGGACCAACTTCCTTCTACTCCTTTGACCAAATGGGTGATGGCCTTATTTACCCAAGGCGTTCGTGCATACAGGGAGACACTAACGCTTGTGGAAGCTGGAAAACATTGGATCGTGACCAGGACGCTTAATCAGAGGCAACTAAGGGGGAGCAGGTGCAGTAGGTGGACGATATGCAATAGCAGAACAAGCGGAAGCCCGAGGAAAGCTGAAATAGGAGGATCAGGCTAGCGCTTAGGCTTTGTCGATTATGGTGTTGCCCCAATCTCCCATATCGTCTCATCCCATCGAATATTCGGCGGAGGATAGGCGTTCAATATCATCGCAGGAAAACCGCTTCTGGTGCAAGTCCCGCAGCTAGCATGAAAAGACTGCTGTCACTCAACCCCATGACGTGCTTCCCAAATGTGGTCAAACAAGAAATACATCCCGAAGGCTCGTAGGGTCCTTTGAGTGATACTCCTTCAATGCCGGATACGGAAAGCTCCACCAGTGGTGGCGTCCTCAAACAAAGAAACTTTCGCCACATTCCCAAGTGGAGTCACGCCTCGCTGCGTAGTATCTTCATTTTAAACATCCATCCCTGCCCTCAACATTGGGAAGTCCACATTGTGACTCTTGTGGCTGTGACATACAGCGAGCACGTTTGCGGGCTTATTAGACTAGCAGCACTTAGACAAAGAAGCCTTTCCCCACTTCTATGAGTGCAGTCACGCCTTACGTAGCAGATTCATCATGGACTTCTGTTTCTGCCTGCCTGATTGGGCAATCCAATCGTGAATACAGCGTCTGCAGTATCCAAGGAGCAGGTCCACCGCCTAAACAGGCTAGTAGGATCTAGCCATTGGAGCCCTTTCCCATCAATCTAAACGTATTCATGCTTCGGATGGTACCTTCATTGCGGAATCCCATTGATGCCCGCATGATAGCGCAATCGGGCTGTGAATCTGAAGCCTGCGGCTTCCGGAGAGCAGGATATTGATCAAAAGCGGCTAGCGGAGGCTGACACTTGTCATCCGTGTGGTGATCCTTCCTCTACACCATGAATATGCAAGCCCCATCACTCTCGTTGCCACCGACAATGCCGTCTGTTGGATCTTCTGTCACTCAAATCACCATTGCACAGTCTTGAAGGAAGCACACAATACAGGACGCGTCGACCTCCTATAGGTGGAGCTGGGACCCTGCATTTGCATCACCCCAAGGCGAAGCTCTGTGACCACATTATGTATCACTCCACGACACACGATCACCAACCTTCATTCTTGCCGCCCTCTATACGCCCATTGGGAGCCAGTATCCAGGTCTACAAATACCGACTCGAAATCTCAACTTTTCAAATCTTTCAACATTGCTCAAGCCTCTCCACTTCGCCTGACAAATGGTACAACACTCTCGAATCAGCACCCACCCTTCTGACCTTGTCCCAACAAGCTTGCTGTGTTAGGCAGCTCTAGTATTGATGCTATGATCGTTCTCGAAAGCAGCTAGACTATGATACGTGGTTGAATTCTTCCAGCAGCAACCCCTAATAAATGCTCGATGTTCCTGGTGATCTTTACTCTCAGCATCGAAGAACCCATATTGTGGCTTCGAGACTCCAGTGGTCTCTTTCCTCTTCCAAGATCACCGATCGCTGCTCTCTCTTCGGTCACATCGCCTTTCTTGATGTCGACGGCAAGGTAAAGCTAGCGGAATACACTATTTCTTTCTCAAGTAAGGGCATCTAGCAACATCCATGAAGCTGGCTGACTTTTGTGTTCAACAGAAGCCCATCAAACATCCGGACGCTGGCTGCCTTTGTAGCCTGACGCCGGAGAAACCTCTCCAATTGGCAAAGCTAGATGCCAGGCGTCCATGATGACTTCAACACCCTGCGTGAGCCAAGATGACGAAGCTTTACGCCAGTCCCGCCATCAAGAATGTGTTTAAGGAAATTTATGAATGGCTTCTTGGCGATACTTGCTTTTTCTACAAGATCCTCGGCCTTAATTCAACAAGGGCAAATATCAAAGCCCTGGAGCTCGCTATTATGCTTTGAAGCTAGCTGAGGTAAGACTTTCTTCGAACCCAAAACTCCATGACAATCGCGGTGTCCTTGCTGATAGCTCGACGTAGCAGACTTCTAGGCTTCGACCAAAGCCCTAACGTCACCTCCAAAAGCTGCCCACTATTTTCCTCGAAGCCTATGATAGCTACCACCTAGCTTCACGAATTCTTCTTGCATTCATGAAGACAACTGCCTCTTTCGCTACGGGAGCGATATCCTGGCATCGAAAGCTACAGTAATGTCCATCGACGACACAAGACCTGGGGTTTACCATCCTGTTTCAGATAAGGAGCCACAGCAGCGTAATAATCCAGGACCGAGAGCTTGCAAGCTGCACGACGGAGGTTCTTCGAACATAGTAACGACTGCAGAAAGCGTCCATTCACAATGACTTCGTGACCTACATCACTCACTTTTTTCATTTAACGGCAGGCAGGACCTCCGTTCTTACAGCAGTTGGAGATATTCAACAATTCTCTTTGACACATTTCCTTCAGTAACGACCCTGCTAAGGGCAAAATATATATCAAAGCCTTTGTCTCACGCGTTGAAGAGAGACGACGCACTGGTGGACATGTTGGTGATGGGGATAATTTGTAAGTTTTGCCCTGCGTTGCCACTTTGTTGCATACTTTCAACCTCGAGATGGATTCCACGACTGGCAAAGCACCCACTAATCGATATCAGTCTGTCATCGTTGGGGAAGCTTGCAACATCTGATGACTTCATGGCGAGCATCCTCCAAAAAGATGGGCCAGCAGCTGCTACGCCAAATACAAGCAAGCCGCAAGTTGGAGACTGTGCGGTGCCCAAAGCGATTGCCACTCGGGGCTCTACAAGATCAAACAAGGTCTCGAAATTGGGGTCATCCAAGAAGGCTGTGAATTTCCATGAATCTTGCCACTCCCGATGACTTCATGGCGAGCATCCGTCAAAAAAAGAGCCAGCAGATACACGCAAGTCGCAAGTCGGGGATACTGCTGCACCTTGGGCGGTTGTCACTCAAGGATCCATATGATCAAGCGAGGTCTCAGATCCGGGCCTATCCAAGAAAGCTAACGACTTTGGTGGAAATTTCACGACTCCAGATGACTGCATAGCGAGCATCGTTCGCACGAGAGAGCGAGCAGCTACTGCGGCAGATACAAGCAAGCCGCAAGTTGGGGATACTGCTGCGACCATGGCGATTGCCACTCATCTCTCCGCGGAAATGGACCATTTTCTCCAGCTAGTCCTAGCTCAACAGCACGTTCCGGGGATCAGATACTGTGGGGAGGTGGTGCTGGCTCAGCTACAGGCTCAACGATCGGCCGTGGTCACTCCAGCATTTCGTTTTTGTGGAGTAGTGCTATTCGGATTGACGATTCACAGAAAGTTCCACCACAACGGCCTTCTCTTAAATATATATCATGGGATAGTAGTGCTGGCTCAGTTACAGGCTCAGCGATCGGCCGTGGTCACTCCACCAGCATTTCATTACCCTGGGGTAGTGCTGTTCGGATTGACGATTCACAGAAAGTTCTACCACAACGCCTTCTCTTAAATGTATATCATGGACGGGTAGTGCTGGCTCAGTACGGACGAAGCGAGCGGCGTTTGATCAGCGAGTGCCAGGGTTGAGTTGCACTTCGCGACAGAGTGTTGGAAACTGTTGGATATCAGTGTCAGCCCTGTATGCTTGGCACGCATGTATTTAGTAGGACACGTATCCATAGCTGAACAACAACCGTTACATCAATCATTCAACAGAAACATCATAAGACCCAACATTCCTTCCCTCTTGGCTTCAATTGTATGCGGTTCGGAAGAGCAGGAAGATGTGTTCGCTGAAGCTCCCATTTTCTCGTGGCATCAAGGCCGAGTAAGACAACTATGATCTTTTGCAAAGCACATCTATGAGGTACTGACGCATCCTGCAGATCCGGTAGAACCTTCAATTTCTCGCGAACCGGAAGGAAGTGCTGCCAGACCTGGGTCGACTCCCACAAATTGACATCAGATCCGGATGGCACGAAGGGATCGGCCTCAACCGGAGGCCTGTGGGGTCCCCAGATGGTCTGGTGCATCGGCCGAAAGTGACCAAAGAGAACGAGGGGAAGGAGGATGCCTCTGACAGCCAGAAACGACGTGATCAGGCTGCTCCTTCAGTTTGGTTGGCCAAAATCAATGCGGCCCGAGACCAGCTGGAAGAGATGAAGATCGAGGATAGAGCCACTGCAAAGGGCGCGGTGGAAGAAGAGAACTATCCTTGTAGGTGAGCTATATCTCCAAAAGCGTGCGTTTTCATGCTGAAGGTTCTAGTACAGGTGGCTGTGATAGCAGACGACTATGTTCAGGAAGGAGACATTTACAGGATATAGCTTTGAGACGAAGATTCCAAGTTTCTGGGAAGGACGGAAGTGCTTTCGGCGAGGCTGCGGAGTTCTTGAAGCAACTGGAAGGTATATAATAAGAAGACTCAGCTCACTGCGTGTCAGCTTATCATGCGACCAGGATAATTGTTGAGGGTTGAGCAGCGTGTTTATGTAGCGTCCCATAGCGTAATTCGAGCTAGTTTAGCTAGGGGTTCGTGTAAGGGGTTAGCTATTAATTAGGGGAACTTAAGTAGTATTAATACTATTTACCTACTAGATTCTACTTATATTCTCTATCCTTTTAGACTTTAAATTATATATATCTAATTATTTATTTTTAAAGCCTAATATTATTAATATTATTAAATTTTTATTATTTTTATTATTATTAATATTATACTTACCTTTTAATTAATTAAATCCTTTTAAATAGCTTATAAAGAGATTATTATTATTAAAAAGGCTATTATTATTAAAAAGGTAGTAATTAAATACTTTATATATACTTCAATTAAGTAGTCTATTAGTAAATTTACTATTAACTAAGCTATTACTATTAAGAAAGATATAATAATTAGGACTACTTACAAAGTAATAAATAAATATATTATTAAAGAGGACCTTAACCTTATTAATAATCTTATTATTAATAAAGATATTAATAAAGATATTAATAAAGATATTAATAAAGATATTAATAAAGATATTAAAGAAAATAACTTCTTATAGACTTTATAAATAAAAGTAATTAAAAAGGAAGTAAAGTAATAATTAAGATATAATAAAAAGATAAAGAATTTATAAAATAATACAAATATAATAATAATTTATAATTAAAACTTAAAACTTAAACTTATTTATATTAAAGATATAAATAAATATTAATATAACTATTATTATATTTATATTATTATATTTATATAATCTTATTAATACTTTATAACCTTCTTAATATAATATTCTTATAAGATAGTTATTTTAATAATGATAATAATATCTTTATTTACCTTAAATAAATTAATATTAATATTTATTATTAAGTAATATATTTTAGATATAAATTAATATCTTTATATAAGAATATTTTATTTTAAGATCCTATTAATTAAATCTTTTATATATTATAATTTTATTTTAAGTAATAAATCCTTTATTATTATTATTATTATTTATTTTTAGCCTTAAATTTTAAATAAATTTATAAGATTTATTATAGGAATTTTAATTTTAATAATATAAATAAATTTATTAAGACTATCTTTTAAAAAGCTATTAATTTAAATAATAAGGATAATATAAAGAATTTAAAAGACCTTTAATAATCCTTCTTAATATATAATTAGGTTATAACCTTTTTTATTTATCCTTATATATAAGTTAGCCTTTAAAGTATCTTTATTAATTATTAATTCCTTTTTATTAAAAAATTTATTATTAAAAAATTTATATTTATTAAGGCCTTTTATTTAACCTTTATTTAAATTTAGATTTATAAAGGTTAAGATTTATTTAATAATTAAAGGAAGAAGGATTATATTCTTATAAAGTTAATATTTATTAAGTATAATTAAATATTTATAATATTATTAACTTTAAAATAATAATATTTTAATATATTAATATCTATTTTATTATATATTTATAGAAGTTTTAATAAGAATAAGTATAAGAATATTATTAATTATAGATACTCTTATATTTATTTAAATTATTATAAGATATATATATAAATTAATTCGTATAATATTATAATAACTTTAATAAATATAATATCCCTTAATAATTATATCTTAAAATTTAAATATTAATTTTATTAATATTATAATCCTTATATATAATTATTAAGGACCTTCCTTATATCCTTATATTAATTAATAAGTTACTATTACCTTAATTAAAATTATTATTAATAAATAATTAAAGATTTTAATTAAGGTTTTATCTTAATAAGATATTTATCTTAATCTTAATCTTAATTAATTTCTAAGAGATTAAAGTTAAATATTAAGGCCTTAAGTAAATCTTTATATATAAACCTTATAAATTTATTAAATAAGCTTTAAATATCTTTATAATAAATATTAGGAAATAGCTTATTTATTATTATTTAATAATACTCCCTTAATAGCCTTAATATTAATATATCTCCTCCTTCTTAAGCCTTATACCTAAATATAATAATAATTTTAAATAAATATATAACCTCTCTATTACGATCGTAGGTTTTACCGAGTAGAGGCTTGGCACGGCTTAGTAATACAGGTCGACGGGTCGATATTTTAGTCAAGGAGTGTCGACCCGGTAAGTAGGTCGATAGAACGATAGGAACGCACGGAGGGCGATCCAGTCAATCCGGTAAGAGGTCGCCGGAACGATAGGAGCGTACGACGAGCGATCTAGGCGACCTAGCGAGCGTGCGGATTTCCTATATCTATATAGATAGTGATGTTTCCCCGTAGATAAGAGCTCCGTACTTAACTCATGTTATGATTTTAGTAATCTCCTAAGTACTGAATATAATACCTTATACCAGACCTGTTTAATATAAGCCTGCTTGCCCTACTTCCTTGACACTCCTCTTCACGAGAACTAATCATAGGTCTATCCTATCCACGGACGGAGTGAACCGTAACACTTCGAGCACCGCGAACACAAGCAACCATGGCTAAGACACCCGTGGAAAGAACTCGCTCTACCAAGGTTAGACGCTGAGAAATCTTATACGAAGGCATAGGTATATCTTTGAGGACAAAGAAAGAAAAGGAAGGAGGGGTAGTATTACGATCGTGGGTTTTACCAAGCAGAGGCTTGGCACGGCTTAGTAATATAGGTCGACGGGTCGACATCAGCCAAGGAGTGTCGACCCAGTAAGTAGGTCGATGGAACGACAGGAACGCACGGAGGGCGATCCAGTCGATCCGGTAAGAGGTCGCCGGAACGACAGGAGCGTACGACGAGCGATCTAGGCGACCTGGCGAGCGTACGGATTTCCTATATCTATATAGATAGCGATGTTTCCCCGTAGATAAGAGCTCCATATTTAACTTATATTATAATTCTAGTAATCTCCTAAGTACTAAATATAATACCTTATACTAGACCTGTTTAATATAAGCCTACTTATCCTACTTCCTTAATACTCCTCTTTATAAGAACTAATCATAGGTCTACTCTATTCACGGACGGAGTAAACTATAACACTTTCTTATCTTAAAGGATATTTAATTAATAATTAATAGTTATATAATTATAATAGTATAGAATATATCTTATTTAATAATATTAATAATATTTTAATTAAAATAGGCCTAAGAAAAATCTTTATTAAAAGAGATCTCTTAAATATATTTAAGTATATATTTATTACCTTATTAAATTAATAATTATTAGGTTTCTTATTTATAAATATAATTTATAAGGAATAATTCTTATTATTTAAGTTATATATTACTCCCTTTATTTTTAACTTATTTATTAAAGTATTTAATTAGATTTTAATTATAATTTTATATTAAAGTATAATTATATTTTATTTATATAACTTCCTTACTATTTTATCCCTTAATATAAATATAAAATTATATAAGTATTAGTTTAATATACTTTATAAATAACTTAAATTTATAATTAATAGTAAGAAAGATATAAAAGGGATAATAATTAATTTCTTAGGCTTAGAAATTAATATTATTAAGATATAAGCTTAACTCTTTAATAATAAGTTAAAAAGAGGAGAAGCCTTATTATAAATCCTATTAAATAAGACCTTTTTCTTAAATTTAAACTTAACTTATTAATTAATTTCTTATTATCTATTATTAAGGTTATTATTCTAAGTAGAACCTTTTTAAGATATCTTTATAATACTTTAAGTAAATAAGGTTTTTATATTTATATTAATAATAATATAAAATAAGATTTAGAATAATAGAAAACCTCTTTATTTATATAAAATAGGATTTTATTAATTTATACTTATTACCTTCAAATTAATACCTTTAAAATTATTAATATAAGAGGCTTTTTATTAGATTTTCTAACTTAGGCCCTGAATATTAAATCAATCTTAAATATTAAATTCTTAAATTATTATATTAAAAAAGATATTTAATTTAAAAAGATAAGAGCTATTAATATTACTCTTAATTATTAAATATTTAATATTATTAATAAGGTATTTTATATCTTTAATAATAATTAGGTTATATATTATAATCTTATTAAGTTATTATTTATAAATTAATTATAACTCCCTTATAAAATATTATTATATTATTAACTTAATATAATATCTTTATTATTAAGGTTAAATAAATTTATTTATATAAAAATTACCTAATAAATATACTTTCTTAAATATAATATAATAAAATTATTAATATATATCCTTGATTATAAAGTCTTATTAGCCCCCTTTAATATTAAGTTATAACTTATTAAAAGATTAATATAAGGTTATATATCTTATAAAGGCTACTACTTAATACTTATAATAAGATTTAATACCTAAAATATTAAGAAATTTATATATTATATATTATATATTAATTAATTATTAACTCCTATTTCCTACCTTTTTACACTCTTTAATTAACTAAGTTAATATATTAAATAATAATTAAGTATAAATATTAATAATTAAATTATACCTTATTAGCCTAAGATGAATATATTAAAATATAAAATATAATAATAATAATATCTTTTATTATCCTTTATTAAAACGCGTTATTAATAATATTTATTAAATAAAAGATAAGAAAAACTCCCTTAGATATTAATTAATTATAAGGGATATCTTATTATATATCTTATTAATATTTAACTAATTAATATTATTTAAGATTATAATATATACTACCTTTTACTTTACCTTTATTAACTTCTTATATATTAATAAATTTATATAAAATATTAATAATCTAAATAAGGAGTTTATATATTATTTTATAATAAGACGTTTAATAATTTTATATAAAGATTATATTAAATTTATCTTCTTATCCTTTAAAATAAACCCCTTTTAAAAAGGGGTAATACTTATTATTATTATAATAAATAATAAAGCTTATTTATTATACTTATTTTATTATTTATTTAAGATATTTCTTATATATCCTTTAAATCCTCTCTTCTATTTAAATTATTTATTTATAAGATAATTAATTATTAAGGTCTTTTAAGAGATTATTAAGTTATTAAGATACAATAACTATTACTTAAATAACTTCTTTTATTAAGAGGCTATTATATAAATAGGGAAATTTAGCCTTAATAATAATAAGATTTAATTATTTAAATAATAGAAATTAAACTTATATTATTCATATATTATAATAAATATTAATTATATATTAAATACTTCTTAAAAGTATTAA
>JAABUL010003956.1_pt1 | contig 20815 bp, 23 predicted proteins | sample 5559151 | NCBI WGS metagenome assembly JAABUL01 (sample SAMN10711876, study PRJNA513368) | rock metagenome | isolation source: Antarctica rocks | place: Antarctica: Victoria Land, Pudding Butte sud | reverse complement strand
CCTCCAGCGCCGCGTCGGGCGAACCCTCCAATTTGCTCTTGTTGGTGCGCATTTCGCGGACGCGCGCGCGCCAGGAGTCGGCGTGCAGGGCGTCTTCGTACTGCAGGCGCGCTAGCAGCGCCTTGACATCGCGCGTGGGGATGGTCACGATGCGCGAGGCGAGCAACCGCATCAGGCGCGCCTCCGTGTAGGCGAAGCGGCGCTGGCGCTCGACCGCCGCCGCCACCGCGAGCCCCGGCGCCTGCGGACGCGTCAGCCCGGCGTAGCGATAGCTCCTGTCCGCGTCCATCGCGATAGTCTTATCCGCGTCTCTATCCATCATGGTGTTGGTGCGGTCCCTCCCTTATAGCCCAGAATATCCCCGCGCGTCGCCGATGCGACGATCAACGCGCCTACGTCATGACCCCATCCGCCCACTTACCACGCCTGCGCTTGTTGACTGATCAACCTCGGTGAGCGGACGCACGCGCGGATAGGCCCCGGGTCCGGTCACGGCATACGCGGCGACGCGGCATCCCAACCTCGCGCAGTCGGGACGTGACCGCCCCGCGACGAGTCCGGCGATAAAACCGCCCACAAAACTATCACCGGCGCCGGTACAATCCGTCGCCACGACGCTCACCGCCGCGATGCGCTCCAGGTCGTCCTGCCCGCGCACAAGGCACCCATTCGCCCCAAGTGTCACCACCACGACGCCACGCGTGTGCGCCTCTAGGGCGCGCAGGATATCCGCGGGATCGAGGAACCCGGTGAGTTGCCGTCCCTCATCGCCGCTCAGCAAGAATATATCGGTCTCGGCGAGAGCAGGCGCGATGAATGGCAAGCCGCGCCCCTCATCATCCCAACAGACGTTGAGCACCGTCGTCGCGCCGTGCGCGCGGGCGCGCGCGAACAGGCGTCCAACGGAGGCGCCAGTAAATTGAGGCAGCACGAAGACTGTGCCGACCGAAACGACGCGCCGGCCGCGCAGCCACGCATCCGGGACCGTGTCGAGATCGAATAAGGCGTTGGCGCCATTGACGTAGAGGACGCTGCGCTCCCCATCCGGCGCCACGGCGATGACCGAGGTCCCGGTACCCGCGGAGGGATGCCGGAGCAACAACGTGGTCCCGACCCCTTGCGCCACCAGGGTAGCGCGCAGTTGATCGCCGACAACGTCGGCCCCGCTATAGCCGGCCAACTCGACCGCGACGCCGAGGCGGCCTAACACGGCCGCCACGTTAGCCCCATTCCCGCTGAGCGCGCTATCAATGCCGTCGATACGGCGAAGACCACCCGGCGGCGGCAGCGCCATGACGGTGCGACAGAGCACGTCGAGTTGGAGGTTGCCGAAGCAGAGCACATCGGCCACAACGCTATTCTCTCTCATGCTAAATATGTTATAACAAGTGGAGGGGTAGAGTCAATAGCGCCCTCACTTGTCATACTATTTATACCTAACCAGGGCCATAGCGGGGACATAATGACGCGGCGGCTACCGCGCGTGAGACCTGATATGCGTGAGATATGAACAGGCCGCTAGCCGATGACCAGGACAGGGAGCCACTCTATCAGCGCGTGGCGGAGGCGCTCCGCGCGGAGATCGGCGACCTGCCCACGGGCACGGCGTTGGCGAGCGAGGCTGAACTCGAACGACGCTTTGGCGTCAGCCGCATCACCGTGCGTCACGCCCTCGACCTGCTCACGCAGTCGGGTCTCGTCATACGCCGCCGGGGCAGCGGCACGTTCGTCGCGCGGCCCAAGGTCGCCGAACAATTGGGCGACCTGCACTCGTGGACCGACGGCATGCGCGCGCTCGGGCTCGAGCCGCGCACGGTCGACTGTACGATGCTACGCGTCGAGCCACCGGATTGGGTCGCGGCGTCCCTTGGGCTGACGACGGATGGCGCGCGCCCAGAGATGGCGCTACGTATCCAGCGCCTTCGCTACGCCAGCGAGGAACCGCTCTGCCTGATGGTTGACTATCTGCGCGCGTCCTACGTGCCGGACCTCGCGGAGCGCGGGTTGCTCGGCGAGTCGCTCTATGAGACACTGGAGCGTAGCTATGGCCTCCACCTGGCGCGCGTCGAGGATACGGTGACGGCGAAGGGCGCCAGCGTGTACGAAGCCGGGCTGCTGGGCGTCGCGGGCGGCGCTCCCGTGCTGCATGTGACGCGTATCACGTATCTGGACGACGACGAGCCGCTGGGCACGGCCACCGTCGTCTCGCGGGCCGACCGCTACGCGTATCATGTGACAGGCCGCGCGGCGCCATCCACCTGAAGGGAGCCTAACAGCTCGACAACGCGACAGACAGACCAAAAACGAGTGAAAGGGGAAGCGCCATGGTTCGCCTGGCCCTGCTAGGCGCCGGTTCGATGGGGCGCGTCCATGCGCGGGCGTACGCCACCATCCCCGACGTCCACGTCGTCGCCGTGGTCGACCGTGATCAAGCGGCCGTCGATGCGGTCGGCGCTCCGCTTGGAGCGAAGAGCTATACGGAGTTGGCCGACGCGCTCGACGACGCGCGGCCGGACGCAGTCGATTGTTGCCTGCCCACCGCGCTGCATCGCTCTGCTGTCGAAGCCGCGGCGGCGCGCGGGCGCCACATCATCTGTGAGAAGCCGCTGGCCCGCGCGCCGGACGATGGCCGCGCCATGATCGCGGCCTGCCGCGCCGCCGGGACGCATCTGCTCGTCGCCCAAGTCGTACGCTTCTTTCCCGCGTACCGGCGACTAGCCGCCGAGCTGCGCGACGGGCGTGTCGGCCGCCCGGTCCTCTGCACCCTGCTGCGTCAGGGGTTCTACCCCACGGGGCGCGAGGGATGGTACCGCGATGAGGCGCGCAGCGGCGGCATCTTCCTCGACCTGATGATCCACGATATCGATTGGGCCTTGTGTCAGTTTGGTCCCGCGGCGCGCGTCTACGCGCGGCTGGTTCGCTCAGAGGGGGTGGACGGCGCGACCCCGTACGTCCAGGGCATGGCGACGGTACGTCATCGCTCAGGCGTTATCAGCGGCATCACGGGAGCCTGGGGCTATCCCGGCCCCTTCACGACCGCCGTCGAGATCTCGGGGGACGGCGGCTTGTTGCGCTACCATAGCGATGAGTCCCGACCAGTGCGGCTGCTCACTATGGCGCGGGACGCCCACGCCACCGCGGCCGGCGCGCCCCTGCCTGACCTCGACGCGGAGGACGATCCCTATCGAGCCGAGTTGGCGCACTTCGTCGACGTCATACAGGGACGCGCCGAGCCGCTCGTACGACCGGAAGAGTCTTTAGCGGCGCTGGAGGTCGCGGTCGCCGCGCGCGTGGCGGCGGCGACGAACAGCGTACAGACGTTTCAGGAAGAGGAGCAAGCATGAACGCGCCCCTGCGGATCGCGCTGTTGAGCGCCGCGCACGTCCACGCCCCCTCATACGCGCGGGCGCTGACATACCTACCCGAGGCGCGTCTGGCCGCCGTGTGGGATGACGACGCGGCGCGCGGCGCGGAACTAGCCCGGCGGCATGATGTGCGATTCGAGAGCGACCTGGCGGCGCTCCTCGCGCGACCCGACCTCGACGCGGTCATCATCACTGCTGAAAACGTCCGCCATAGACCGTTGTGCGAGGCGGCCTGCGTGGCCGGTAAACATGTGCTGTGCGAGAAGCCGCTGGCCACCGACGCCGCGTCGGCCGAGGCCATGATCGGCGCGGCCGGCGCGGCCGGCGTCGTCCTGGCCACGGCCTTCCCGATGCGCCATAACGCGCCGGTCCGCGCGGTCAAAGAGGCTATCGCCCGCGGCGACCTGGGGACGATCCGGGCCGTACGCGCCACCAACCATGGGACGCTACCGCCCGGCTGGTTCCTCGACCCGGCGCTCTCGGGGGGCGGGGCCGTGATGGACCATACTGTGCATGTGGTTGATATACTGCGCTGGTATTTGGAGGACGAGCCGGTCGAGGTATACGCGGAGATCAGCCATGGCCTGCATGGCGCGCCGGTCGAGGACGCCGCCCTGTTGACCATTACCTTCGCGTTGGGCGTCGTCGCGACGCTCGATCCAAGCTGGTCGCGCCCGCCCTCCTTCCCGACATGGGGGGACGTCACGATGGAGATCGTGGGCGACCATGGCGTCCTGCAGCTCGACGCGTTCGCTCAGAAGCTCGTCTATAACGGTCGAAGGGACGCGCGCACAGAGTGGATCGACTGGGGCGTCGACGCCGATATAGCGCTTCTCCGCGACTTTGTTCGCGCGGTCAGAACCGGCGGCCGTCCCGCCGCCGATGGGCGCGACGGCGAGCGCGCCCTCGCTGTCGCTTTAGCGGCCTATACCTCGGCGCGCGACGGCCAGCCCGTGGCGATTGCCCCTAACGGCTACCCGAGAATAGGCCAAGAGCCGACGATGGACCGCCTACGCGGTCGCGACGCTACTGTTTGACACTCCACACGGCTGACGCCGATTGCCTCGGTCTTCGGAACCAGGCGCCATAGGTTCAAATCCTATCCCGAGCGCCACAATCATTCGTCCGGGTATCAGATCAGGCGCCTGCGGACGGCTGTCGGAAGAGCCGCCGCTGGCGCCGCGGACGCCACCGCGTCCGCACCCACGCCGCGACCGCGTCCGCCGCCATGGGTTTCGTCATGTAGTACCCTTGCGCGGTGTCGCAGCCGAACGCGCGCAGCGACGACCACGCCGCGGCGTCTTCCACGCCCTCGGCGACGACCTCCAGGCCGAGAGCGTGGCCGAGGGCTACGGCCGCCCGCACGATGGCGCGGTCGGCGGAGTCGTGGCCCAACGCCTGTACGAGGCCGCGGTCGATCTTGAGCTCATGGACCGGGAGTCTCTTGAGCTGGGCGAGCGACGAATAGCCCGTCCCATAGTCGTCCACGGAGATATGAACGCCCCGCGCGGCCAGCGCGTGGAGCGCTCCGACGGCGCGCGCCTGGTCGGTCAGCACCGCTGTCTCGGTGACCTCAACACCGAACTGGCGCGTGGGGACGCCGTGCCGCGTCAGGGCGGCGTCGACCACCTCCGGCAACGCCGGGTCGTGTAGCAACGCCGCCGCCACGTTGATATCGACGCGCAGGTCCAGCCCGTCCGCCTGCCACGCGGCGCATTGGGCCAGCGCCGTGTCAAGCACCCAGCGCGAGATCTCCGCGATCAGGCCATTCTCTTCGGCAATAGGGATGAACACGCTCGGCTCGACCGCCCCATGTATGGGTGAAGTCCACCGCAATAGCGCCTCAACCGCGCGCGTCTTGGCGTCGGCCAGTCCGAGCTTGGGTTGGTAATGCAACGTCAACTCTCCCGCTCGCACGGCATCCTGTAAAGCCGTGACCAGTGATAGATGCGCCGCCTGCGCCATATCAGCGCCGTCCACGTACACAACAGGGCCGCGCCGGCCGCGTTTGGCCGTATACATAGCGGCGTCGGCGTGGCGCAGGATCGTTTCCGCGTCCGTCCCATGCGGGGGGTACAACGCGATCCCCACCGACGTTGCCGGGCGCAGCGGCGGCACAGGCTCCCCTTCCAGGATGATCGGCGTGTCGAGCGCATCGGTTAGAGAGCGGGCCACCAGGCGCGCGCCCTCCTCGTCGGTCCCCGCCAGGATCGCCGCGAACTCATCACCGCCCAGGCGAGCCAGCGTATCGGACGTGCGCAGGCGCTCGCGGAAACGCGCGGCCACGGCGTGCAGGAGGCGGTCGCCAATGTCGTGACCGAACGAATCATTGACGTCCTTGAAGCCGTTGAGATCCATCATCAGGATCGCCGCGACGGACTGCTCACGCCGCGCCGCGCGCAGGGCCTGAGTCAGCCGATCCGCGAACAGCGCGCGGTTGGGCAGGCCAGTCAGCGGATCGTGGAGCGCCTGTCGCTCCAGACGGCGCTCGCCGTCGATATACGGCGTGACATCCACAACGCTCACGGAGGTCAGACCACCCGGCACGAAGGCAGCCGTTAGCTCAAGCCAACGACGCGCGCGCCCCGCGGGCGTGTACCCCACAGTCAATGGGCGCGGCATATTGTGCTCTAACCAGGGCCACAACGTCGGCGGGACCGCCAGGCCCTCACGCGTGACCGCGGCCGCCAGGATCAGCGCAAGCGCGCGCCCGTCCACCTCACCGGGAGGAAACCCTACGAGCGCCGCGGCAGCCGGATTGGCCGCGCGCACGATACCCCGATCGTCGAGGGCGATGATACCGCACGGATAAGCGTCGATCACAGCGTGCGGGAGCGTCGAGCCGCGCGGGGCGCCAACCTCATCGCTCGTCGCCGGTTTGGCCGTATCCATCACCCTCCCGCCAGCCCTATTGCGCGTCACCCCATGACATGACGTCTATATACCCCACGCCAGTTACGACCGGGGAGGGCGTTATGGTATCAAGTATAGCGGAGCGCGCTAGCTGTTCCTCGACAGATCAGCATTCACGCCGGCGGTAGTCGTAGTCAGTGCAGGCAAAACTCATTACCCTCGGGGTCGCGCATTCAGCCGCCCAACGCTGACGCGCTAGCGTGGCAAGGCGGTATGCTTCAGGTAGCGACGCGGCATAACCCTGGACACGTTTTCCGAAAGAGGCAGAGAGGCACGATGAGCGAGTGGGAACAGCCCGACGAACACGCACTGGTCAGTATAACCCGCGACCTACTCAGAGCGCTCGGCGAGGACCCAACGCGCGAGGGTTTGGTGGACACGCCGCGTCGCGTGGCCCGCTCGCTGACCGACCTCACCGCCGGCTACCGGCAAACGCTCGCGGATGTCGTCGGCGACGCCCTCTACGCCGAGGACTACGACGAGTTGGTCCTCGTGCGCGACATCCCCTTCTACTCGCTGTGTGAGCATCACCTGCTGCCCTTCTTCGGCACGGCGCATGTAGCCTATCTGCCCGACGGCTGCGTGATCGGCCTGAGTAAGCTGCCACGCATCGTCGATATGTACGCGCGCCGCCTACAAGTGCAGGAGCGCCTGACGCGTGAAGTCGCCGCGGCCGTGGAGACGGCGCTGCGGCCGCGCGGCGTCGGCGTGGTGATCGAGGCCGAGCACCTATGTATGTCTATGCGCGGCGTACAGAAGCCGGGCAGCCGCACCGTCACCAGTACCCTACTGGGCGAAATGGGCCGCGACCCGGCGCGCCGCGGCGAGTTCCTCTCCCTCGTGCGTCAACGCGACTGACGACCTATTGGTTGGTCTCATTCCTGACGCACGCCATACGCTAGGAGAAGAGACGGCCAATAGGATAGGTAAAGCCTGGGACCACGTCCTCGCCGTCGAGCATGTCTTCGGCGCCCAGCGGGGTCGGCGCCTCGTCGCCGGGACGCCACACGTCCACGCGCTTGTAGCGCGGCCAGATGACCCATACGAGGCGCGTGCCGAAGGAAAGATATGTTTTAGCCTTTACACCCATGCCGGGCGCGTATTGGTTCTCTGACGCCACTTCGATGGCGAGATCGGGGGCAAGTTGCGGCGCTCTCTTGTAATAGTCACGCGACGTCGAGAGCGGCAAGCGATCCGCGCGCACAAAAGCGACGTCGGGGGCTAGCTCCGTCGTGAGCGGGTGAGCGGGGTCGAGGCGGTAGCCGCCCTGCTCTCCGGTCAAGACGCCTAAGCTGTTGTCTTCGATGTAGGCGCCTAGTCGTATGGCGAGACGCATACCAATACTCGATGCCCCAAAGCTGCTTAACGGCATACGGACAAGGACCCCCTGCACCAATTCATAGCCGTACCCATCGTCTGGGATGGCATGCAGTTCGTCCGTCGTCATCGGCGCCATGTTGGGCACAATCTCGGCCCACGGCGCCAACGGATCCGGTGGGTGTGCGCGTTGTGCGGCCATATGTATCGTATCCTTTACTCATTAGGCTGTCGCCTCTCATGGTTCCCGCGCCATTTTCAGGTTTCATCTCACCCTATTGTCTCATATAGAGTAAGGCAACTCCCACTCAAGGTCTATTCTGTAGCTTATCTCGCACAGCCTCAACCACCTGACGAATGGCCGCGACGACCAGATCTGGTTGATCGTACGGGATAACGTGCCCGCTCTCTTCAGCGACAACGTGCGTACTCTCTGAAGAGAGTTGGACAAGGCTGCGATGCATATCCTGCCGCGCTTGCAGCAGGCGCGCCGCGACTTCCGCCGGAAAGTCCGGGGGCCACTGTGGTACCCCGCCTTGCGTGATCACCACCAGCGGCTTGTCTCCAAATGATCCGGCAGCCCGCACCTGAGCCTCGCTGGCGATCCAATCGATCCCCTCCGTATTCTTTGTTGGGTCCGCCAGCCGCTCTGAGTCGCGCCGTAGGCTCGTCAGCATGGGGCTTTCTCCGGGCGTCTCGGGCGGCAGAATCTCCAGGAAACGCGCTCGCTGCTCCGTGTTGGACGAGGAGACCAGGACAATCCCGGCCACATCGTCGGGATAGTGGTGGGCGTACAGCCGCACGTTGAAGCCCCCGAAAGAGAAACCTACCAGGACGTACGGCCCAGCGATGCCGGCGTTGTTCAAGAGGGTGTGAAGCTCCATGACAATCTGCTGGCTCGTGCGCGGTCTGGACGCGGGATCACTATCACTTTGGCCCAGCCCCGCGCGATCGTAGCTGACCGCATGCGTAAACTCCGCGACCGCATCCAGCACATGGACCCAGGTAATCCCCGCGCTATGCCCCAATCCGGCGTCGAGCACGACCGTTGGGCTGCCGCTCCCAGCGGACGTGACGGCGAGGCGATAGCCACCGACATCGATGAGCTTGTCGGCGGCGCGCACAGTGTCGAGGTGGGTCACACGATAGGGCGGCTCCGGCGTCACACGGAGGGTAAGGCGATACAGCGCGTCGCCCCGCCGGCCCGGGCGTGCAGAGAGATCTCCCCATCGGTGGAGTAATCGACAGCATGGGGGCTCACCCCTCCCGTCGAGCGGTACACGCCGGACGCCCACTGCATGACGGCCTCGATGGGGTAGCGGGTCAGGAGGGATGCGTCGCTGTGTTCGGCGATAAACGCCCGCATCTTGTCGAGATCCCCCGTGTTCAACGCGTCCAAAAAGGCGGCGGCCTGCCGACCCGCCGCTGTCTGGGGTAGAACTATTTCCTCGGGTAAGCGATCATCGCCTACCGGCCGTGGCGTGCTCGTCATTGGTAAAAGTCTCCCTATGATTGTTGATGTGAGGTGTCAAACAAAGCATGACAGTCGCCGCGCGGCTAGAAAACAAGTGTAGGCGCACGCGCGGGGCACTGTCAATTGCCCGTATGCCCCTAGCATCTGTACGCTCATGGGTGCGTGACCAATACGCGTATAGTGCGATATGTATATGTAGAGAACACATGAGCAGTAGCGGAGGAACGGCATGAATGATGAGGATACGAGTAGGCGCGAGTTGCAGCCGCTAGGTCACGCCTCTACACGGCAGGCGCCTATATGCGAGGAGGAGGGCAGTTGCCGCTCCGCAGACGAGTCGACGCTCACTGTCGCGACTCTCTATCATCGGCACGCATCGTCCCTGCATCGTTATTTCTTTGCCCATCTTGGCAATACTCAGGAAGCGGAAGACCTCACCGCCCTGACCTTCGTCAAGGCGGTGGCGAGCATCGGGCGCTACCAGGAGCAGGGGCGCGCCGCCTCCTGGCTCTTCGGGATCGCCCGTCACACGCTGCTCGACTATCAACGTCGGCGTCGATCTCCCCATGGTACACCGACCATCGAAGACCCCTTGATAGCAATGCTCGTCGATCCTGCCCCGCTACAGGAAGAGGTAACGCTTCGCGCCGAACAGGCACGGCAACTCCGTGAGCTCGTCCGGCAGCTTCCCGTCGATCAGCGGGATGCGCTCATTCTACGTTTCTTCAACGAACTCAGCGTCGGGGAGACCGCCGCGACCCTCGGGCGCAGCGCCGGGGCGGTCAAGATGCTGGTGCATCGCGCCTTGACCTCTCTCCGCGCCCGCTATGAGCAGGCGGGTGAGGATGCCTTCATCTTCGTGGCGTCCACGCTGACTTCACTATCAGAGGCCTACGGCTTTCTAGCACACCCTACCCCCGCTCTCCAGCCCGCGTCCCACGCTACTGCTCACCCTGATAGGAGGCGCTAATGGCTGATATGGATGTCCTTCTACGCGGTCCCCGCGCTGGCGATGGCGACAGTCTCGCTCGCTGCTGGCTCGACGCGGGGACCTACTATGCCACCGTCAATCGCGACCTATTCCAGGTCCCTGAGGCGAACGGCCGGGAGTTGGAGGAGTGGATGCTGCACAAAATCTCCGAGGATACCTTCGTCGTGATGGCTGAGGTCGACAATCAGGTCGTCGGCTTCGCTGTCGCCGTACTTCATCATCCATCACCAGCCGCCGCCAAGAACTTCGTGCGCGAGTTAAGCCAAACGCGTGTGGTCGTCGATATACTCGTCATCCAAGCAGCGTACCGCAGACAGGGCATCGGCACGCGCTTGATGGAGGCCGTCGAGGAGTGGGCGCGCGGCAAAGAAGCGAACGTCATGCTGATCGACACGTACATCGAGAGCGAGCTATCCGTCCCCTTCTACGAGCGGCGCATGGGCTACAGCCGGAGGGCAGTGCGCTTCCGCAAAGCGTTCGAGTAAATTGTTTCCTCTCTTGACAAGCTTGACTCGTCAGCCTATTATTACGATTGTAGATATAGTTAATATGGTTATAGGTATGGGCAAAAACGTGATGTCAAACTCTAAACAGCAAGGAGTTGTGCGGCTCGCCACCGCTGTGTATCGCGCGCTGCTCGTCGTCTATCCCGTCGAGTTCCGGCGCGCTTATGGTCCGCAGATGGTCCAGGTGTTCAGGGATCGCTGTCGTGACGTGCGCCGCCAACGGGGCACAAGGGCATTACTTGCCCTCTGGCTTGGCGCCTTAGTCGATCTCATAGTCACGGCGCTGGCGGAACGGAGGAGTACCATGCGGAACACGATTAGCGTCAATCAGCCCTTGCGCTGGGCCGGAGCATTGGTGCTGATTGGAGGGGTGGGCGCAACGTTTTCCCCGTTTACGCCCATGTCCACATCATCTATCGGTTCGCGGGTCGCCTTGCTGGTGGTTTTCTTCATTATCCCAGTACTGCCACTCCTGTTCACCCTGATTCTCGCACACAAAAGGAGCTACAGGGCCGCGTGGCACAGCGCGCTGTACGCTGGTTTGCAATGGAGCGTCTGGACGTTCGTCTGGGGCTTCATCGGACTGACAATCCTCCTTGAGCAGCCATCGGCAGACAATCCGCCCGGCCCGAGAGTTGGCGACTGGTGGCTATTGGGAACCATCATGCTGGAAGGCGTCGCCATCCGGTTTGTCTTTCGCGCCATGCGCCGACTGCGCGGCGCCGAGTTGCATGGCGCGGGTGGGCGTCGTTAGACTATGACGGGCTCCAACTAAATGAGTCTAGTCGATGCGGCGGCGGTCTTCTCCCATAGTGAGAAGACTAGCGCCTCGATAGTCGGATCGAGACGGAGTATCCCAGTTACATATGTGCGCGCTGAATGTGGATGCCCTCTTGTCCGCGTGGTCCATCGATCGGCCATGGACGATCCAGCCTGCGCTCACTGGGAGCAACAATCTCTCCTATCCCGTCACCACGCCGAGCGGTCACTATGTCCTGCGGATTCATCAAAACACCGCCGACCCGGAGCGCGTTCGCTACGAACATACCGTCCTCACGCACCTGGCTCAGTCGGCGCTGTCCTTCGCCGTCCCGGCGCCGATCCCGACGCGTTCGGGCGCGACACTGGCGCCGGTCCCTGATGACGAGGAGCGGACGCTAGCCGCCCTCTTTCCTCTTATCGCAGGGCGCCATCCACAGGGCAGCGCACAGCAGCGCCGCCTGTGTGGTCGGGCGCTCGCCGAGCTCGACCACGCCCTTGCTCGCATCACCCTCCCGGCCCCGCCAGGAACGCTCACCCCCTTTGGGTCTGTCACGCGGATCCATCCCGATCCCGCCGTCCCCCAGCCAAGAGAGATGCTGGAGTCCTTACCGCTTGAGCCGACCCAGCGCGCACAACTCACCCGCGTTATCGGTCACCTCGACGCCGCCGTTCCTATGCTATATCGGTCGCTCCCCCAACAGCTCGTCCATCGCGACTTCGCGGCCAGCAACGTCCTGATGGACGGCGATCGCGTCACCGGGGTGCTGGACTTCGAGTTCGCCGGCCCGGACCTCCGCGTCGTCGATCTGGCCCGCAGCTTGTCTCAGTTCACAATCAACCCGTGGAGCAGCCCCGACGGCTGGCAGGGGGTAGCCGCGTTCGCCCGTGGCTACCGTGAGCGCGCGGAACTCGGGTCACACGAGGCCGCGGCTCTTCCGGACGCGATGCGGCTGTACCGCCTGATGAGCCTGGTCCACCGCGAAGGGCGTCGTCGCCGCGGCCTCGCAAGTGAGGAGGACGTGCTGGCGCGGGCGCAAGCGCTCCTCCTGCAGGAGGAATGGCTGAGGGAACGGCACCAGGATCTCGTACAACTCCTTTGAGCTAGAGCGTGTCAGGCGCGTTGATCGGCCGCGCCCTTTCCGCATCGCACGACCAAGACGGCAGGTACCTCCGCCCACACCGGCCTGCTGATACCCGACAGCGAAGGCGAATCGGCGACATCGCCGGTCGCACACGGCTCGCTCACGCGCTCCAACGTCAGCCCCGCGTCGGTCAGAGCGTTGATGTAGGCGTTCAGCGTCCGATGATACGCGCCGACCTTGCCGGGAGGTCCCGTCCGGGTGCCGGATCGCCAATAACCCTCCACGAAATAGCGCCCGACGGTGCGCACCGTCCCCTCTGGCGACGCCAGCTCCCCCGACCGCGCCGTATGGTAGCAGGGGTGAAGGATGGAAAAGACGAACCATCCGCCGGGCCGCAGGATACGCGCGACGCTACACAGAGCCGGAGCCAGGTCCGGGATGTCCATCAACGCCATATGACAGACGACGCCATCGAACGCGCCGTCCGCCACACCATCGAGGCTACGGGCGTCGGCATGGCGATACTTGATCCCGCGCGGCGCGGCCTCTTCCTGGCTCCGCGCGATCGCGAGCAACTTCGCCGAGAGGTCGATGCCGACGACGGACGCGCCCCGGTCGGCCAGATGGCGCGCACGCGCTGCGCGAGGACGCCTTCTTCCCGTCCGGCGACCTCGCCCATGAGCGCCTCGCGCAGCGCGTGCGCGCCGACCCAATTGTCGTACCACTCCGCGATGTCGTCATAGGTACTCACGGTCATCGTCTGCCTCCTTGATGCAAGATCAGGGAGCTTCTTTGAAGTGACACACCCGCCTCGGCTGCAAACAATGTACTCTGAAACAGCATTAGCTACCAGCAGCTACCAGCCGCGGTCCTCGCCATTCGACGCACGACCGTGCGCCGCGAGGTGCGCGTCGATGATGTGGCGGGCGATGGAGAGCGGCGCCGGCAGCATGGGCAGCGTGTCGAGGGTGAACCACTTGGCGTCCTCCAGTTCGCTCTTGTCGACGACGACCTCGCCGCCGGCATAGCGCGCGGTAAAGCCGACCATCAGCTGATGCGGGAAGGGCCATGGCTGGCTGCCAGTGTACGCGATATCCGTCACGGTAACGCCCGTTTCCTCCTGGATCTCGCGCTCGACGCACTGCTCCAACGTCTCGCCGGGCTCGACGAAGCCGGCGACAAGGCTGTAGCGGCCGGCCGGCCAACTCGGCTGGCGCGTCAACAGCATGCGCTCGCCTTCGTAGATCAGCGTGATCGTGCATGGGCTCACGCGCGGGTACTGCGTGAAGCCACACTCAGGGCACACAGCGGCCCACTCGCCCTCTTTGCGCTCCGTGGCGTGGCCCGTGCGCGAGCAAAAGCGCGTGGTCGCGGCCCAGTAGAGCAGCTGCGAAGAGAGAGCAGCGACCGTCCACACGTCCTCCGAGGTCATGCCGTAAAGGCGGCGCAAATCGTACGCCGCGTAGCCCGCGGGCGCCTCGTTCGTGACGAGTTGGGCGGCCACGCAAGGCACGCCATCGATTGTACCGACGTAGAGTGGATCGGCAACCGCGAAACCAAGTGTTTCCCGCGAGGCGATCGCCGGCGTCTGCATGCCCTCGGTCACCAATACACGCGGGCCTACAAACACAAACCAGCGCGCCTCGCCCCCCGGCAGTGGCTCTCCGCCGCGCACCCGTACAAACCCTTCGCTCACCACCAATATCCCTCCTACGCCTAATCAGTTCCCCTCTCCGCAGTATAGTCTGCTATAGCCGAGGCGCGGCAATCAGCGCCAGACCGCGTGGACGTCGGTGTACCAGGCGAAGATCTGCGTGACCATGGCGGCGGTGACCGGATCGAGGCGCATCTGACTGGGGGCGCGTGGCCGCTCGGCGTCCAGGATGTCGCGTATGGCGCCCGTATCAGGGTAAAAGTAGGTTCGCTGCTCTTTGACGCGCACTGGCAGAAAGCCATGTGAGATGGGATCGGGGCTTCTGTGAGATGGGAAGCAGCCCATAAGGCTGTATTAAGAAAATAAAGAAACAGGGACATTTTGTCCCTGTTTCTTTTGCACATAGCCCCAAACTTTAGAGCGGAACCGACGGGCATCGAATCCGCGGCTGCGATCTAGCAGCACAGGAGAGATGCATCAATGTTCAAACGACAAAATACTTGTTACAGCGCTCGTACCGTCGCTGCAGTGACGTTTCCAGGCTATTTTCCCGTCTGGTGTCATGATTGTGGCAAGGAGATCGAAGAGGGTGTGACATCATCATGTTGTTCACCCGTCGCCGACATGGCTGGTTCAGGACTCGCTTCGTGACGACATTGTACTGTTTGCTGTGTTTCCCTCTCATAAGTCACTTGGATCATCTTCACTCGGAACTGAAGCGCGACGGCGCTTCACCTCATCCCCCACGTCCCAGGGAACGCCTGGAAGATGAGGGGGTTTTGGCACCGCTGGACATGCGCACGAACGTCGATTCCTAAGCCGCCAGCGGGTGGCTGCCGCAAGAATTATGGTGCAGGCAAGACGCCAGCGCCATTTGGGCGCAGGTTGGTCTCGCCATCCTTCCCGTTGTCTATCGCGCGGAGGGGAGGAATCCATGTTATCTACACCCAGCCGCGTCGCCGGAAGGCCCAGAGCGTCGCCGCGCTGATGGTCACGACACATGTGAGCATGATCACGAATTCCATCGGCTTGTTGGTCGCGAGGCTCTGCACCGTCCGACCCGAACGGGCTGATGAGCATTGCGGACGTGAATAAGACGGTCGAGACCATGGTGAGCACACGGATCATCGCGTTGGTGGGGTGCGTCGTCTGCGACACATAGATCTCGAAACTGCCGTTGACCGCCTCGCGGTGGAACCAATGAGCACGTCGAGCAGGCACGCCAGCCGCCCCTCCAGATCCTCGAAGTACGATGATGGCGTTTCAATCCTCTACTAATCGGGGCGACCTGTCTGACCGGTGCCGCAACCATCGGATACGTCGGCGCCATCTGAGTTTCAATCACCCCTACTAATCGGGGCTGTAAGTGCCACTTTTGATCTGCACAACCTTGCCGCTTTAAGGTGCACCACCGGACTGGGGCTTACCAGTGCCGCCAGAACGCTGTTTGACGCCCAGGAACGTCCCCTACTGGGAAAAATAAAGGCACTGGAGGTGGTGTAGCTTAACCCGGCAACGTTGCGCACTTGAACGCCGGCACTCACAGGGGCGACCTGTCTGACATCGCGGCAGGTCAATCAACCTGCACGCCGATTCCCACGTTTCAATCCCCTACCAATCGGGGCGCCTTGCCTAACCGTGGCGTTGCTGGAGCGGGTGGTGACCGCCCCCTACTAGTTTCAATCCCCTACCAATCGGGGCACCTTGCCTAACCCGGGACGCCCTCGCGCGCAGCCCGGAGATGGTCGCCCTGTTTCAATCCCCTACCAATCGGGGCACCTTGCCTAACGTGGAGCACACCTGTTCGACAGCAGACTCGCCCATCACAGGTTTCAATCCCCTACCAATCGGGGTGCCTTGCCTAACCCTGTGCCACCGCACCCGCCAAGCAGGAGTACGTCGAGTTTCAATCCCCTACCAATCGGGGCGCCTTGCCTAACCTGATGGGGACTGCTTCTCCAATAGCCGCCTCAAACATGCGTTTCAATCCCCTACCAATCGGGGCGCCTTGCCTAACTGCGCGAGAAGTGCGCGACCTGGCGCAAGACCAACTGGGTGTTTCAATCCCCTACCAATCGGGGCGCCTTGCCTAACTTGCTCGTCGTTGACCTCGTCCTTGGGCTCCTGGCTCTCGACGTTTCAATCCCCTACCAATCGGGGCGCCTTGCCTAACCTGGTCTAAAGGCCGCCCCTGGCGCCCACGCGGGCGCCGTGTTTCAATCCCCTACCAATCGGGGCGCCTTGCCTAACAGGTGTGGACGTGGGCGTTCCGTCGTTGCCCACGGAAGGTTTCAATCCCCTACCAATCGGGGCGCCTTGCCTAACAAGCCATTGCTTCGTTGAGCGCCTGGAGACGCTCGTACGCGTTTCAATCCCCTACCAATCGGGGCGCCTTGCCTAACAGGCGGCGAGGTCGACGATGTAGGCGGTGGGCCGTGGTTTCAATCCCCTACCAATCGGGGCACCTTGCCTAACCCTGCTGAGTTTGCATGGGCAAAATACGAGCACGTTAGGCGTAAATCGCTCGCCGCACCACCACTTTTGGAGGCTGTTTGGCGACCGTCCATTCTATCGTACCAAATCAGGCGCCCAAACACAATTTGCACGGCAAAAGTAGCGCCGTTTTTGCCACCCGCACGCTCGAAACGTGCTCTCAATCGCTTTGGCGGTGCAAACTCGCATTTCGCCCGACGTGGACGTCCATTCGCAGCCCGCAATAATGGCGATGAGGGCGCCCATTTTATAGATGTGTTCCCCCCACAGTGCGACGATAACCTTGCCGCTCGCCATTTCCCCCGTACGTTCTTCTCGATGCACATCGTCGCGCTTCCTCAGTACTCGCCGAGCAGAAATGATGTATCCAAGTCCATGCATAACTCCTCTAAGATATCGGCCTGCTCGTCGGCATCGTCGCGCCTGGTGACAACATACGCGTTCTGACGGTCCCGCTCGTGCGAGCGACGCTTGTACAACACGCGCCTGTCGTGCAAAGCGTAGCAATAGAAATAGAAAGGGGCACGGCCATGCATGGCTAAAATGGCGCGTGTCGTGACGTAGAGATCAGGCCACAGAGCGGATCGCAACGGCAGCGCGCGGCTAATATCGACCTCGACACGCCATGTATCCACACCATTGGGCATAATGACCAGGAGATCGATGTCACTCCACGGCTTGTGGTCACCTCTCGCCCGCGAGCCGAACAGCAGGACCGACAACGGGTCGCAGACATGTACGACGATCTCGACCATGGCAGCCATGATTGTCTCCGCAAGGGCGTCGCTAACGCCGCGCGTCGATCCATCCAGCCCATCATCGGTCACGTCGACATCGGCATCATGTCCGCGCTCTGGCATCCGTATCACCCCCTCCTCCATCGCTAATCCATGAGGCGCTGGCTTCTTTGTGTGTCCGTCTGCTCCTACCCCGCATACCTCGTCCATCCAATCGCCTAGCAGCCGGTATGCTAAACGACTGCTCACCGCGCTGCGAGACGTCGGTCGCGGCACGCTGTTGTAGTCTCTACCCAATCTCGAGGAAGCGCGCCGCGTCCAGTGTCGACGGCAACTGGCGCGGGCGGACGAAGGACGGGATCACCAATGGCGTGATCGCGGCAAGGTACGCCGCGATATGGGCATCCGCCTGGTCGTAGCGCGCGCTATCGACGGCGCGATGGCCATGGGCAAGGTAGCTCGTATTGCGTCCCTCGACCACCGCGCCAAGGCGAACGGGACGCCCACCCTCGTATTGATCGAAGAACACGCGCGCGACTGGGTCACCCATCTCACGTAGTAGCGCATAGTTGGCGACGAGACCAGTGGTCCGATAGCCGCCACGCCAGGCCGCGAGTTTTGATCGTGCAGTCACAGGTACGAGCGTGATGTCCACGTCGTCGATGTCGATGTGATGCCGATACCACAGGACATTCTGCGCCACGAGTTCGACGGCGCGGTTAAGGCGGATCACGGCGTCGTCGTATCGTCCCTGACTCTTTCTCCGGCGCGCGTTGTTGACAAGGTCATACACCGGCAGCAAGATGGTCAGTCCTTTTGGGAGCGTGGAGGCAAGGGGGGAAAAGGTCACATCGCCCCGCTGCTCCTGGATGTCCGCCAGCGGCGTCACACCGCGCACTAATGTATCGCGCAACGCAGGATCGATGCCCTGACACGCCTCCAGCAACCGTCGCGCCAGGACGAACTCGAAGCGGTCCCACGCGTCGAGTCCCGCGCATAGTGCGTGCAGGCGAACGGCCCGTTCACGCAGTGGCGGCGTGATGGACGTCTGCCGCGTCATGTCGTCGAGCATGGCCAGCGCGGCGCCGTAGTGGAAACCGTTGACCAGGCGCAAGGACTCGTGCCAGCGGTCATCCAATACCAATGACGCACTGCCTTGTATCATGACCGTTTCGGTTCCGTCACGCACGACGCGGAGGTCGTCGCGCGCGCCGGTCACGACCCACAACGCGCATACTCCTGCGTAGACGCCGGTCGCGCCCCGCACCAGCGCGGCTGTCATGGTCTTGGTCCCACCAGTGTAGTCGGCGATAATCGTCGCTTTGCGTCGGCGCGCTAGCGCGCGCCGAAAGGCCATATCGACGACGGCGAAGCACTCCTGCACGTCGTCGACACAGTCGATTTCAAGCTTTTCGTAGCGGTCAAGGTCGAGTCCTGTCTGAGCCACGATGCTCGCGTTGCCCGCCCCATACACCATCCCGACCCCATCCACGACCGACGAACTGCCCGGACGCATCGTCCCGGTTTCATCTACTACGGACGGCGACTGCGAGCAGATAAAGTACACGTAGTCCGGACGATGGGTACGGATCGACGTGAGCAACGGCGCGCACGACCCACCGACGGTTGCGATCAGGATCGTGCGCGGTTTACTCGCCATCAGACCTACCGCTTCCAGGTGACGCGGGTGATGCGCCCGCGATTGTCGACCTCTTCGACCTTGCACCGAATCGTTTTACTTTCTTGTAGAGTGTCGAATAGGACTATACTCATAGGCCCGATCCACAACTCTTCATCATAATCCGTCTGCGCCCGCACTTTGGCGATGGTCTTTTTCCTTACCATCTGAAGCACGATCGCATCAACGGTATTCCCACGCCTACGCATTGGCGCCTCGGTCTCCGACGGCGCTACTGTCTGTTCGGGATTGCCCGTAGGAGGGGCGGCTGTCACGACGGGCGGATGGAGCGCCGTCACGTCCGGGCGGCCAAACCGTGTGGGAACAGGCAGCACAGGGCGTCCGGTGTACTCGTTATTCTTGCGTCCCGTCTGTTCGTCAATTCGTTCGATTTCCATGTAGCGCGTCGGTTCGTTAGGAGACGAAGGGCCCGGCCACTGCAGGAGTGTAAGTAACTGTACGATGCGCGGGAGATCCTGAAATGGCGTCTTGGACGGCTCGATGTTTTGCAGGATGTACCGTTCAAATGCGTTGACGAAGCACTGCTCTTCCTTCACATCAGGTGTGCGTTCGCCAGTCTCCCACGCGACGCCCGTCGCGGTGAAAAGCGCGGTGTAACGTCCGCGTGGCTTCTCCCCCGATCCCTCCGCATCCTCCGCTTTTGCCTGGCCGCGCGTGTGCAAGCGCAATTCGTAGGTTGTGGCGATGGCGCCAAGCCCGTAAGGTTTGCCCATCCCCAGCGACAGGCGTAAATTGGGGTCTCTTCCTACGCGGAGCACCCACAGCAGCGCGCCGAGTTCGGCCTGGGTGAGGTTCTCGAAGCGGATCAGGCCGTCGAATTAGGGCAATCGCATTTAAATTCGCTTTAGCGCCACAATTTTCCGTACTAAATAGGAATGATGCGGCTCATCCGGCCGAACATCTCGCAATTGGCCCATACGAACCCGCAACCGTAATTCTACGTGTAACAGGAACGCAATGCATAAGGCGTTTCTGTCGCACTAATTACTTAGTTTGGGCCTCCCGATGCCATAATTATGCTATAATTTAAATGCGATTGCCCTGGCCGTCGAATGATACTCCGGCCTTCACGGGCTTGATGGATGTATACTGCGTAGGCGCCTCACGCACTTTCTCGGGATCGGCTTGTATCGTTTCCATGGTCACCGGGCCTTTGTGCCAGTAGAGTTTATACCCACGGATGACCGTGTCCTCGATCGGAGTACTGGAGTAGTGCTTGAGTCTCGCCGCTCCTCCGGTCGTCTGCACCAGGTAGTGCTGGAAGGTGGTGGGCTTGGGACTAGCCAGGATGCGCGGCGTGAGCGATGTCTCGCGGTTCCCCGTCAGCCAGATGTCGTCACAGGCCCCCTGCGCGCATTTGGCGTCGTCGACAAAGACGCGACCGGCTAGCGCCTGGAGCGGCTTATCCCTTTCAGCGCGCTCCTCCTGCCGCTCTCGCGGCTGCCTGATGCCGCGGACGAAACCGAAAATGGCCTCGGCCATGTCGACGACGGAGGGATCGCGTAGGAACAACGGCACGAAGTCGATTGGCGAGTGGTCGTAGGGTAGCCGGAACATGAGCGCCCGGCCCATGAAGCGCAGTCTGGGTGCGGGTGAGGGGTTATCGAGTAAGGGACGCCGAAAAATCAACGTATCCCGTACAGCGTATACTTCTCTCATAAGGGCGATGCCTGACGTCGCCGCACGAGGGGAGGGAACAATAGACTCGTTGCAGAATAGGGCGAGATCGTCGTAGAGTGTAGGTATGCTTACCTATGATACACTGGCGCGCAAACCGAGCGCCTTCAAATCGATGACCGGATTGACCGTCGACGAGTTCGAG
>JAABUL010003955.1_pt1 | contig 20821 bp, 27 predicted proteins | sample 5559151 | NCBI WGS metagenome assembly JAABUL01 (sample SAMN10711876, study PRJNA513368) | rock metagenome | isolation source: Antarctica rocks | place: Antarctica: Victoria Land, Pudding Butte sud | reverse complement strand
CGGCTAGAGGCCCCGCACTTGCGAAAGAAGGAAACGTTCTACAACTATCTGGTGAAGATGGCGCTCAAGAATGACTTTGGCACTATTAGCGGAGCCACTCTTGTCATTGATGAGTCCTTCCAGGGTAAGGGTTCTAAAGTAGGGGGTGTAAGCCCAAACCGCCGAAAATTCTGTCACGCTCACGGACAACGTCGCGTGCCTGGGAGTGGACGCTATCGTCCTGCGTGTGGCTGATCGAGTAGTGTCGGAAAACACCTGTTTGGCGACAGGCGAGCGACCTACGCCACTCTCCTCATCGTCGCCCACATAGAACTGTGCGGAAAACCCTACCGCTATGGGCTCCCATGCGTCAACCGCACGTGAGAGGTTTTCCGCACAGGCGGTGATGGGACTCTTGCAACCCGGAAACGCCATTGTGGTCGGCCCTAAACTCAGGTGACGGAAATTTCGGCGGTTTGGGCTTACACCCCCAAGTAGGACTGACCACCTATTTACGGCGCGAACTCAATGCAGAGAGCGCAGGGAATCCTCGCAAGATTGAGCAGGTACGCTACCACCAATCCCACAAAGATAATCTAATACAGGCTGCGGACATGTTCGTTGGCGCGATCGCTCGGGAGTATGAGGAGAAGGACGCGCAGTATCGCCGTATGTTTGCGAAGAAGATAGGCAATGTGTGGGTATTCCCGAGGGAGGTTCGGGAATAAAGTAAGGCCCGTTAAGCTAGCCAAGGGTTCCTTTTACGGGGTTTTGAGCCCCCAACCCGGCATGCCCCTTGTCGGAACGATTCGCTTAACGGGCCATATTGTTCCGCGTGCGGAACAATCAACTACCCCTAGAATACACGCAATCGTGCATGTAGACAACCCCCTATGTGTCTGCTACTTGTCACTTTGTTCGCTTTATGGCCCTGTTCTCTGGGAACTCTGTGGCCCCATAGCTGCCGCCTTTCCATAGGGGAGACGGGAACCGCTGCCAACCTTCCGTGAAGTGAATGTGGCGCGATACCAGGGCGTCGAGCCCGCGTCGGCAGGCGTGGGCGAGACAGCAGGCGCACGATTCACTTCTCAGAAGGGCTATTCCGTCTAGTGTCTTGTACGGTACCATAGGGACATGTTGTCGATCAAGAGTGTTAGGGCAAGCGCGGGACGCCTCCTTCCCCGATGGGCCGTTCGACCTGTAGCCGTGTGCTCGCGCTGCGGCACATGAGGAGATGTATGCCATGACAACCGTTTCGCGCGATCGGCACATCGTTGCTATGGGGGGTGGGGGGTTCTCGCAGGAACCTGATAATCCTCTCCTCGATCGGTACATCCTCGGCTTGGCGCGGGACGATCATCCTGCGGTGTGTTTCCTGCCGACGGCGAGCGGCGACGCGGCAGGATATATCGAGCGTTTCCATGCGGCCTTCGCACCCCTGCCCTGTACACCGACCCATCTCTCGCTCTTCGATCCGCCCACACCCGATCTGCGGTCTTTCGTGCTCGCGCAGGATGTTGTGTATGTGGGTGGGGGAAACACGCGCAATATGCTCGTCTTGTGGCGCGAATGGGGGCTCGATCGCATCCTGCGCGAGGCGTGGGAGGGCGGGATTGTCCTGGCCGGGTTGAGCGCGGGAGCCATCTGCTGGTTTGAACAGGGCGTGACCGACTCCGTGAGACCGGGGAGTTTGACCGCCATTGCCGGCCTCGGCTTCCTTCCCGGCAGCGCGTGCCCCCACTACGACGGCGAGGAGGGGCGTCGCCCCAACTACCATCAATTAGTCGAAGGCGGAGCGCTCGGTGCCGGTTATGCCGCAGACGATGGAGTAGCCCTCCATTTCGTCGATCAGCGATTGGCCCACATCGTCAGCTCGCGCCCCAAGGCATGGGCTTATCGGGTGGAAAAAGTGGGTGCTGCGGTGCGGGAAGCACCGCTACGCCCACGCTATTTGGCGAAGATGCCGGAGCGGGGGTGATGGATTGAGATCATCCGATCATGCGCATCAGCTCTAAGGATTGAGCATAGTGCGACGCCGAGGCACATATGGCGAAGCTAGGAAGATGCTCTCGTAACGCTACCCCAGGAGTCAACACCTACGTCCGGAGGATGAATTAGCAGGCCGCGCAGGTGCAAATTAACGCCCCAAGTTTACGGCAAGCGAGCAGCCAAAGTGACAGGTCCGCGTGGCGCAGTTCCCCTGACCGGTACCGGAGTGGTAGACAGACCCGGCCGGACCCGTCACGCTAGTTCTATCAAAAACTATCGTGACGGGTCCGGCCGGGGTTGGGGCGGGGAGCAAGGCATGTTCTGCGCTGGCGCTTGAACGGGTGGCCCTCTCCGTCGTCGAGCGAGCGAAACATTTTGCGGGGAGGCCCCCCAGGGCCTCCCCGCAAAATGTGCAAATGCCCCCGGACGCGGCGGCGCCCCCAGTGTAGCGCCTTCAAGCGCCGCGGGCTACTGGAAAAAGAAGAGTGCTGACGCGATCCTTTTTCCCAGTAGCCAGAGATTGCGGAGGGGTCATTCGTTATACAGAGCGTAGACGTCTGCGACATACCCGCGTATTGCCTTGGTAAAGGCTATGGCCTCATTGACGTCAGTGATCCCTTCCAATCCCGCACTCATTGTGTCACCAGCGGGGTCTCGACCTGCGTCCACCATAACACGCACCGTAAAGTCTCCTGCCAGCGTCTCACCATCGCGCCAGACATCACCCTCAAGCACTGAATTTGGATACCTAATTCCAGTGGTACCCATGGCCCATGCGTGTGGATGCGTTCATCAAGTACCGTCTTACCAGCTGCATGACGTGTTGCAAGGTTCTCGATATGTTCTTCGATCCAGTCACATAGACGCAGACAATCGGGTAGTAGACCAGACAAACTGCCGCCAACGACGTATGGACCGTTGTTGAGAGTTGCCTCCAATTGTGCGTCCGCAAAGAAATAGAGCGTGCGCTTCGTCGAGCCTCGGCCTGGGGCGCGTAGAGCAAGAGTCAAGCTAAACCCCTGTGCGGCAAGTACAACACGATGGTGGAGAGGGTTGATAGATTTTTGGAAAGACATAGGCTTAGGATTTACTGACGTGTAACATAGCCTGGGTACCCTTACGAAATCGGCGGCCCCGGTGGGCGGGGGTGTCGTGCTCATCATGGCATGTGACCAGGATACGTGTAATTTTAGGACATAGCCGAAGCCCCGATTCATGCACGCGCGGTGCTACCTGGGCGATCATCCTATGTCACCCCTTGGCCACCAGGCATAACTACTAAACGTACAGTACGTGCGAAAGCCGATCCGGCGATAGCAATTGAAGCCCGCTGGCGTCGAGGTCAGTACAGCGACCCGATAGCCCTGGTCGCGAGCCTCTCGTAGCGCATGAACCGTCATCGCCGTCGCGATCCCTTGGTGGCGTGCATGCGGCAACGTCGCGACGTGCTGGACGGAGACAACACCCGCGTCGTAGAAAAGCTTGACGGTAGCCACTGGCTCGCCATCAAGCCGGCCGAGATAATAGCGCCAGGGATGTGCGCGGTCGACGCCGAGGGCGTCATAGACGGCCCGGCAGCGACCGCGTGTCGGCTCGGGTACGCCATCCATCCAGACCGCTGTCCACGCGCGCAACACGACGTTGTCAAGCACATCCTCTATCGTGAGATTGGACGGGGTAGGGTCCCGGTCTGCCATCGTCGCTAGGTCGAGGGCCATGCCCGGCTCATCCACGACATGGATGAGCCCATGGGCGGCAAGGGCGGCTCCAAGCATCGTTGAGCGGGAGGTCGGGCCGATATGCCACACCATGGGTAGATCGCGCCGCCCGAATTCAACCAGCACACCGTCAATCGCCTTCTCTGTGTTCACGGGGTTCAACCGCGCATGCACGATCCCGTTGGACCACTTTTCTCGCACGCCGCTTATGAACCAGACGAGTGTGCTGTCGTCGTGTGCGGCACCGTCAGGCAATTGGCTGTACGTGAGGAAATGCCCTGAGAGGTTAGCGTCCATCGCAGCGATAACGGCGGTGCGAGAGACATCAACGAGCATGGTCGTCATACGCGTACACGCACCTGTCCTTGCCAAACGTCTACTGAAAGCGGTCTCAATATCTACTAATTGACCTTCGCAGACATCAGACGGCCTAAAATAGGCGCTTGATGTCTGCGAACGCTGCTCAGAAGCCCTCGACAGCATGTCTGCTAATGTTAACGCATCCCGCTATGTCCTATTTTTACACGTATCCTGGCCGTACCCCATCATAGCCTACACCGCCGATTACAGGCCGCATAACGCGCTTTCAGGGGCGCTGTGACGCTTCCTAAGCGGCGCAGCGAGCCATAAGGCACACAAAGGGGGGGTGCGACTATCATTGGACCCGTATCGTACGCTAAGCTTTTATTGCCTGAGAAATCCAGCTATTCGTCAGGATGAAACGTTTCGCTCTAAGCGTCAGCGGCCGTGTCTCAGGCCAGCGTTTGCCAGAGGTCGCGTATTCTCTGGCACACGAGGCGCTTTAGTCCCATCTGTTACGCCCATGGTGTTTCGCTCGTTATGCACGACGGAACGCCTTGCCCATCACACCGTCGAAGAACGAGGAGGAACTATCGTTGCCACGCACATTCTCACGAGGGCTGACGCTACCGATGGTGGGACTTCTGGGACTGGGGGTGATGAGTGGCTGCGCGGGTGTGCGCATCGGGGTACCGAGTAACCCGGCAATCATGCCAGCGCGGTCCCTGCCTCCCCCCGGCCGCATCCTAGCCCAGAGCATTGACGCCCTGGTGGCCCACCACACGGCGATTCTACTTGGCCCGCACAACCCAAAAGATGTGATCGAACTCAATATTGGCCTGCGCGTCAATGCCCCATTGGGCGCGACACGGCCGATTACGACGTGGGCGCGCGGCGTTGGCTTCGCCGTGACCGTTATCACGACCGACCAACTTATTGCGGTGAAGGCCCCCGTCGCCCGCGTCGAGCAGGTGCTGCGCGTCCACATCAACGACTACCGGCTGCCTGGCCCCGCCGGGTACATATTCCTGGCAAATGACCGGCCGCCCACGGTCCCATCATCGCTTACGAGCATTCAAGAAATCAGTGGACTATCTACGTATCTCCGCGCACACATCGGATAAGCCGATTAGAGATGGATGGGGGATAGGACGGAATGAACGGGCGACTTACACCTTGTAGCAAGGCTTAACGTACGATACGGGTCCAATGATAGTCGCACCCCATCAACGAGCAGCGCCTCGGGCTCGACGGTCCCCGCGCTGTTGCAGGCACAGTCCAGTCGGCCATAGGCGTCCAGCGTGCGCGCCACCAGCGCCTCGACATCCCCCACGTGCGCCACGTCGGTCTGGATGAAGAGCGCATCGCCACCGGCCTCCGCGACGGCGCGCACAATCCCCTCACCCCCCTCTCTCCGACGCCCCGCGATGACCACCCGCGCACCCACGCGCGCGAAGGCCAGGGCTGTCGCCCGGCCGATGCCCGAGCCACCCCCCCGTGATGATCGCAACCTTTCCGTCGAGCTTGTCCATGGTCACTCCTCTCTCCACCTATCCCCTGCGCCTGCGGACGCTCCCTCAGTGTGTCACGCGGCCGCCTCGACGACGTATTCCACCCGCCCGACACGCCCGGTCCCGAGGGCGTCATAGTCGATCTTGTGCAACGCGCCGGCCACCTTGCCGGCCAGCTTCCGCGCCAGCCAGTCCTGATTGAACGGTGCGGGGACGGCCACGCGCAGCACCTCGCCGTCCTGGTCGAGAGCGCGTGTCGTGGCCAGCCAGGTGTTGTAGTTCTCGGCGGTCATAACCTGGGCCAACTCGTCGAGGACCGCGCGCCACACCGGATGCTCCTCGACGATGGGCAGGCGCGCGGGGCTGTCGGACCACGCGACGTAGGAGGTGATGGGCTCACCACGGCCGCCCTCACGCCGGCTCCGGCGGCGACCTGATGGGCCAGCTCGCCGGCGATCCGCGTTGGGGCCGCCGTTAGCCACGCGGGACGGCGCGGGGTGCAGCAGGTCGGCCAGGACGGCGAACAGGTAGGGCATACCGTTGCTCGTCTGGTCGTCGCGCCGGCGCTTGACAATGCCGGCCTGGCGGTCGCGCGTCCGGGCTGCCGCCTCGTCGAGCAGGCGCAGGAAGCGCGCGGGCGACACGCCGGCGTCGCGGCTCAGGTTACGGGCACGCCCGAGGCTCGAACGCGGCGTATCGTCACCCAGCTCGTCACTCAGGGCGGCGATCTCGGTCGCGAGCGCCTGGTCGTCCACGTCCGCGTCGCCCATTGGCCGGACATCGTCGCTGATCGTCGTCACTGTCGCTTTAGCGGGGGTAGGGGGTATCGAATCGAGGTCGAAAGTGTCTATTTCGATTGGGTTTACTTGGGGTGAAGGATTCTTCACCCTCCCCCCGCCGCATTCTTCACCCTTACACGGGCCAGCCGATGCGCCGTCCGTCGCGGTGTGTGCGGGTCCCGTGCGCTCCCTCTCTGCACATAGCGGCTTCTGTTCCGCTTCCCTCCGTGCGTCGTTGTTATGGTCAAACGTCCCAAAATTGCACGTATCGTTGTCGCTGGCAGAGTGTGGCCGGTGGCAACGATCGGCGTTAGAGGTCGCCGGCGGTGAGTCGTCAGCGGGGAACAGGCCGTCGAGGCGTGCGAGCCCTTCCACAGCGGCGAAGAACGGGCGTAGGTCGTAGCTGTTCGTGGATTGTCGGCCGCGTGTGGATAGCCGAGTCTGTATGTGCAGTAATTCCTTCAACTCCAGCGAACGGAGATAGCCCTGGATCGTGCGCACCGTCTTGCCCATGCGCGCGGCCAACGCCGCCTCGCCGGGGTACGGGTCGCGCGTGCTCCACCAGTAGGTGCAGAGCTGTGCGATGAGGACCATCTCGGCCTCCGTGACGCCAAGGCGGGCGTAGTACACCCAGGCGTAGGTCGGCAGCGCCGTGTAGCCCCCCGTGAGCAGCAGCACGCCGTAGCGCTGGACCAGCCGCCCGTCGATGCTGTCGGATGACGAGTGTGAGTGTGATAGTGTACTTTCGGGCCTGGGGGGGTGGGCGTAATCTTGACATGCACACACCGTTCCCGTATGATTGCTCATAGGTACTCCTTGGAAGCGTAAAGCCTCCCTGCGAGAGCCGGGAACCCTTGGATAAGGTTCCTGGTCCCGATCTAGCGGCCTGGTGGCTGTAACTCAAACAACCTGCACCAGAACCGCACACTATAGGCGGCGGACGTTGGCCCACTTGGGGAAACCCGGTGGGCCTCGTGCGTTTCGCACGACTTCTTTTGCTAGGACATCGCACACTTCTCCATTGTGCGCATCATAACGCATGACAACCCGTTCGCGCAACGTACCCGCGCACAGCTAGAACTTTAGTGCTAGCTGTCAAGGCAGCGCCAGCTGGTTATAGACAGCCGCCTCCGCGCCCATGCAGGGAGCCTCAGCGGTGGACGGCTTGGCATCGTCACTCTCAGCCTCGTCGGGCACCTCTACATCAGCCGGGATGGACGGCAGCGTTTCCAGCAGTTCGGCCGCCATTCGCTCCCAGCGTATCCACCACTGCACGACGAGCGGCGGGGCGCAGGAGTCACACCAGAGCAGCGGGTCGAAGTAAAGCGTCCACGTTCGCCGATCTAGGTTGGCTTGCGACTTGGGATAGCCACGCGGGAGGCGTAGCGCGGGCCAGAGAGGCAGGGGGTAAGGCCAAACCACCTGGCCGCACTCGGAGCATCTGCATATACGACCCGTGGAACGTCTACGTGTCCCTTGGCCAGACGCGGGCGGCTGCATGTCGATCACCCTCCGGTATCTGCGGCGTTGCCGCTGGATTACAAACCATTCCCTCGCAAGGAGAACGACTGCCCTGTATTCTACCGAGTCCCTACAACCCCGTCAAGTTTGCGTGCAGGCACCAACATTGGTATTTTTATTGCGAATTGCTACCATTCAAGGCGAGACCCCTTAACCACGAGGGGATACGATTTCACTGAACATACGGGTAGGGAGTGTGACGACAGACTATGCCGCGACAGCCGCAGGCGCCCAGAGAGAATCGCTTTTCACAGCGACTCAACAAGCTCTTTGAGACTCGTTTTGCCCCGACCGACCCGCCACGCCCATATACCCTGACGGAAGTGGCCGACGCGACAGGGTTGACGATTGGGTATCTGAGCAAGGCGCGGCTAGGGTCTATCGCGTACCCCGGCCCGGACAAGCTGCGGGCGCTGGCGAAGTTCTTCGAGGTTCATGTGGACTACTTCACTCAAGAGCGGGAGGAGGCTGCGGACGCTGCGCTGGTGACTCCTACAGTGCTCGCCACTTTGAGGAAGCCGGGCATGTCGGCGTTGCTGAGGCGCGCTGGCAAGCTCGGCCCCGACGAGCTGCGGCTGGTCGACGACTTTGTGACCTACCTGAATAGACGCTTGAAGCGCCACAACGGACCGGAGGGCGATACGTCCGATCGGGTCGATGGGGTGGAGGGAGCTGAATAGGCGTTGCTGATGGATACGCGGGATATTCGGCAGGACATGCTGCAACTGGCAGTCGATATGATCAAGAAGGCCCAAGGAGTTGGTCTGGTCACGCCGTGCAAGACAATCGACCTGTGCAAGGCCCTCAACTACTGTGGCTTCCCGAACTTCGTGGAGTACCAGACGATGACTGGTTCGCTGTCGGGTGTCATCCAGCGTGGGGAGAACGGAGAGTACGGCATCCTCTTGGACGCGGCGGCTACGACCGAGCAGCAGGAGCGCGACCTCGGGCACGAGATGACACATATGGTCACGACTCACGCCCTAACCGGGTTGCGCTGCCAACGGATGGGGCTGGCGCACATAGGCGACCTGCGAGAGCTCGAAGCGGAGAACGGTGCCGATTGGTTTGTGGTGCTGGTGACCAAGACGGCGCGCGAACTGGCGGCGTACGACCGCTCGGAGTTCCGTCACATCGTCGAAAGCATCAACCACGACAAGCGCCCGCGCCTATGGTGGCTAGGGCGGAGGTGGCGCTGATGGTCGGCTTGGTGGTCGCAGTCGTATTCGCCATTGGTCTTGTCGTGGGCGGCCTGCGCACGACGAGGAATTGGACCAACGAGGACGCTGGTGGGCTGCTAATGCTCTCGTACTACTTCCTGGCGGCCGCCGTCATCTTCTACCCGTGGCGTATCGCCACCGCCCTCGACCAGGCCACTGGGGTCACTGACTTCGCACACTTGCTGAGTATGTTCCTCGTGTCGGTAACACTCGTGTTCATGAGTAGATTCGGGCGGGCGATGAACGAGACCATCAACCCGACGCGACGCGTGCGAGTGGAGTGGGTCAGCTACGTCCTAATCGCCTGCTACGTCGCCGCATGGCTCGTCGCGCGCGGCACCCTCCACGAAACCGATGCGATGTTCGCAGACAGCTATTACGCCAACCCGCCCATCATTGGCTTGATCAACGTATTGGCGGGTGTGACGTTTGGGGTCGCTGGGTCGGCCGCGAGCTACGGCCTGTGGACGGTGCCCCGCACGACCCGGATCGAGAACATCATCATCTCGTCCCTGAGCGTGGCGACAGCCGCGACCGTCGCGTACGGCCTCGCTATCATCGTGCAGGTGGTCATCAACGCACGGGGCGGCGACTCTCAGGCCATTCACCACTACATGGTCCCGCTCGGGCTCGGGGGTGTCGCCGTGGCCGTCCTTGGCTCGTTGGTGCTGACGGACGGCCTGCGTCTCTCGTCGTGGGCTGACGCGTTCCTGCGGCGGGTCCTCCCGGCGCGTCCAGTACCCCCACCGGCGCACGATCCCAATGCGGACGAGATACACTACGTCCTTATGATCGACGACCGCCATTTGGCCGCCGGCGGCGCGGATATGCCTCTGCTTGCGATCGTGGATCGTCGCTGCCGCGAGCGCGACAAGTCGGAGTGGGACACTATGATGGCGGTCGAGGCGACACGCATCGCCATCCTTGATCCGATCAATGGGACGAGGCCCTATGACCGGACCGTGCAGGCGGTAGCATACATCGCCAACCGCAATAATCGGTTCTTTGGAGGGGCCAACCGAATTGCGCTGACGACGCTCGGACCCGATGCCCTCCCGGTGGGCTCGCCCATGCCCAACATCGAGCCATGGCACGAGGAGCTGGCCGGGATCATCCGCGAGTCCGTCTACGAGCGGTACGGCTTTGACCACGGCCGCGAGATACTGAAGAACAAGGGGCTGGTGACGGTTGGCTCACCGAGGGAAAGACCTCGAGCGCGGCTACGATCACCTCGTCGAGTGAGAGCCGCCCAGCGCGGCTAGAAGGAAGAAAGGGATACATGCACACCGGCATCATTAAGCTAGTCGCCTGTCTGCTCTACGCGGCGGGTTTCCTGCGCACGGGGCTCAAGGCACGAGACCAATACCCCGGCCAGCCCGGGCACTCATATCAGACCGCGCTCCTCGCCACGGCGGGGGCGTTGGCCACCTACCCCACGGCGATTGACCAGGCCGTTGATCGCGTCACGCGCGTCTATGGCCTCGGCTACCTCGTGTGCGACGAACTACTGTCGGCGGCGATGCTCAAGCTCTACCAATTCACGCAGGAAGAAGGCGGCGACTGGGAGGGTACGTCGTGGCTGGCGGTAATCGGTTGGCTGCTGATCCCCACGAAGGTATCGCTCTGGCTGGCCGCCAAGATCGCGACGAAGGACAACGAGCAGCTTTTCTACCATGACTACCTCGGCCGGCCCCGGATCGCGGCCTATCTGCGCGGCGTCATCGCTATCTCGATGCTCTACAATTCCGTGCTGGCGAGCGCCGGCTACGTGTCGCTCTCGACCCGCGACGACGCGCGGCGCACCAAGTACCAAATCTGTGCCGGCGTGCTTGCGGCGTCAGCCTTGTACGCCGGCGTGCGCTTGGAGCAGGTCGTCGAAACCGCGCCCCCCAACGAGGGCAACCCGCGCCGTGGCAATGGCCTTCTGAGCGCGCTGATCCTCGGCGGTTCTGCGGTCGCCCTGGCTGCCGTGGCGCTCATGCCGAGTCGTCGAGGAGTTCGTTAGCGGCCGATGTACGTTGGCGGGGAAGGACGATGCTCCACGCTTGTTATGTCTAGTTACCGTTCCTCCCCTGCTCCAGCCGGTGGTCTAGCCCTCTCTACTCCTTGGCGCACAGTCGCAGTCGGCACACACCCAGGTTGCTAGGCTGGCGCTGGCGTGCTTATGACAGGGGCGGTGCATCGCCCTTATCGAGCGCATCTTGATAGGAACGGAGCCAGGTGATCACGTCGGGGTAGCGATCGACCGGGATGTTGCGATAGCTCGTGACCCGAAATCTCCTGTGAAGTTCCCCGAAGAGGGCCGCGAAGGGGTTGAGCTTCCCGCTCGCGGCCATGCTCTGGCGGCGTATCATCTCGAACGCGATGGCCTTCACCATCTCTTGCACCTCGGCCGCCTGCTCGTCGGTGATCAGGTTGCCAGGGGCTAGACGTGCGCGCACAGCTTTGAGTTCGCGGAGGGTTCCGCCCATGACCTCGGCCGCCCGGTCCACCCGCGCATCCGTCCGGGCGCTTAGTTCTTCGACCGCAGCGATGCGCCGATCAAGCCCCACGACGCGTCCCTCAACAGCCCCCAGGCGGCGCTCGTGGACGATCTGTTGCTCTGCCATGCGGGCGATAGCGAAGCCCATCTCCCGGATCTGTTCGAGTGAGCGGATCGTGTCGTCCGTTTCTGTCGCGACACTCGTGCTGCTCGCCGGCATCAGGCCCGTTTCCTGCGCGAAGGCCTCCCAGACGCGCTTGCGCACCCACCGTTTGTAGACGCGCAACTTCTCGCGTAGGTCCTCGCGGACGCGGCTGGGCTCGATCATCGCTAGCCAGAGCGGGATCCCTTCCAACTCCAGACATTGCATCGTCTGCGTGCCGCCAGCGGTCTTAATCTTCAATCTCCGCAGACCCTCAGCCAGCACCTCGTCCCGCTTGAGGCGATTGAACTGCGCCGAGTAGCCGATGCCCAGGCTGTCGCAGATCGGGCGTAACGGCAGATAGATGCCGTCGGGCTCGACGCGCGCCGCCAGGACCTCGTCGCCGTCCATCAGCACGACCTGACGCTGCTCGATGGGGACCATAGCTAGTGATAATGAGTCAGCACGGGTGACCTGTTCGCGTGGCGTCTCGCCCACGTTTCCCACTCCTTACTCAGATTTCTCAAGACAAGGGGTATCGCTCAACGATACTCCTTTGTGATGTGCCCGACCGTAAGGGGTATCGCTCAACGATACCCCCTTCGTACCCGACAGGCAGCGCCGTCGGCTCACAGCGTCCCGTCGTCGGTCCGACGACGCTCCAGGTATTGCGCGAGAGCCTCCTCCATCACCTCGTACAGCTTGCGGTCCTCCTCCACGGCGATCCTCTTGAGCTGCTTCACGTAGTCCTCGCGCAGCGCATAGCCCCGGTTGACCCGCGACGGCTGGTGCGATTTCGCACTTGTGCGATCATGCGATTGTGCATTTTCAGGAGCGTCGGGTTGTGCCGCGCCGATTGCCACCTCGGCCACCTCTACCGGCTCGGTCGAGAGGCGCATCCCCCGGCCACGTCGGATCTCGGGTGGGGCGCCTGCGCCGCCGAGTAGGTCAGATAGGTTCTGCTTGTTAGATGCCATAGCGTGCCTCCACTTCCTCGGCGAGCGCGATGTATGCGGCCGCTCCAGCGCTGTCCGGCGCGTAGGTCATGATAGACTTCCCAGCGGCTGGGGCCTCGGCAAGCTTCACGTTGACGGGAATAACCGTGTTGAATACCAGGCTGCCGTAGCTGGCCCGTATCTGTTGCTCGACGGCCTGGCTCAAGCTCGTGCGCCGATCAGAGAGCGTGCAGACGATGCCACCAATCGCGAGCGGTGGGTTGAGGTCGCGCACGAGGTCGATGGTAGCCTGGAGTTGCGGCATGGCTTTGAAAGAATAGACGTGGACCTGGAACGGCACGAGCACGGAGTCCGCGGCCGCTAGGGCGTTAAGCGTGAATAGGCCCAACGATGGCGGCGGGTCGATCAGGATGTAGTCGTACTCTTCCCTGGTGGCCTTGAGCGCCTTACGTAGTAACAGCTCGCGGCCGACCTTCCCAGCCAGTTCGAGCTCCGCCCCCGCGAGGGCCAGAGTCGATGGCACAAGGTCGATGCCAGCGTCCGTGCGAACGGTGGCGAAGCCGACGCCCCGCTCTGGATTCAACAACACCTCGTAGATGCTGTAGTCCAACTCGGCTGGGTCAATCCCCAGGCCCTGCGTCAAGTTCGCCTGGGGATCGATGTCGATGACCAGGACGCGCCGGCCGCGCTCCGCCAACGCAGCGCCCAGATTCTCCGTCGAAGTCGTCTTCGCGACCCCACCTTTTTGCATCGCTAGGGCTAGCACATGGCCACTCATTACGTCTCCCTATTACAACGCACAATCGCACGTTTGCCTTAGTGCGATCGCGCATATTCACACTCATGCGCGATCGCATTAAATATTAAGTGCGATTACGCACTAACGCACTTATATAATAACGCATAAAGGCGATGGTGCGCAAACGCACTATCGCATAGCTGTTAAAAGTTGATACGGGGGCGGCAACCGTAGGCCTATGGTTCGAGAGGAGAATTTTGTTGACATAAAGCAGTGCTATTGCCAGGCGACGACGCGGTAGCCATGGCGCAGGTGTGGCGTAGGATTGCCTCGACGTGGGCCTGTGCGGCAGTGCGATCGAGATAGTAGTCGATGCGCGTCCGCTCGGGACCACCTGTGCGCCCCCATAGGCCGCAGGAGCGTGCCACCCTCGAGCAGGGCTGGGGTCCAGGTCAGCGTGTAGCTGCGGTCGCGATCGCGGGCGGGATCGACGCTACGCAGGTGGACGTAGGCACGGAAGTGCGCGGCGGCGGGGGGCAGCGTCCGGCGTCCCAGGCGTCGCATCGGCGGCCGCTACCGCGCGCGGTCCGTGTCGCCGGTGTGCGCGATACCCCGCGTGGCGTGCCGTGTGTGGCGCGGTCTACACAGGGCCGCGCCACACACGGCACGAGGGAAAGGGGGCATAGGCGTCTACGCGCTGTACCTCGTGCCTCCAACATTGGTGCTGCGATTCCCCCGTGCGATCAGCGCGGCGCCAGGTCGCGATCGGTGGAGCCCTGCCGCTCCTCGTCCCAGGCGGCGAGTCCTGCCGCGAATTGGAAGGACGCGGAGGCCAGGAGAGCGCCCCCGACGATAAACCCTCCCGCGTCGTGTAGGTTCGGGTCCGTGCAGGCGACCACGAGCCCATAGCCAACCATGAGCAGGCCACCCACGAGCAGCAGCACGAGAATCATGCGATAGGCCCATGCCCCGCGCGCGGTCTTCGGCTTCATGGCTTGGCGGAAGGCATGCATCTCGGGGTAGAGTAGCGCGTGCTCTCCCAGCGTGGCCGTCTTCGCCCTGCGTTCCCGCTCGGCGCGTGTGAGGTCCTTGTATGCGACCGCAGCCGGGATCGCGTCGAACGTCGGCGCGGCCGACAGGGGCGCGCGGCGGCGGGCGACGCGGCGCTGCTGGCGCTTCCAGCCCCAGCCGCAGCGTCCCTGCCCCCACCGCACACCTCCCGCCCCTTATATCCTCACCGGAGAGCAACATCTTTATCTACCCCTTGACATAGAAGGTCTTTCACGATCATGATAGCCCTATCGCGTTTACGGCGTCGGGAAGTGGAGCGTGTCGGCCGCGCGCCGCATAACCTCCTCGCCGCGGCGGTCGTAGCGTTGCGTTGTCGTCACGCTCGCGTGCCCGGCCATGCGCTGCACCGCGCTGATGTCGTTGCCCGCCGTGAGCAGATCGCCCACGAACGTCCGGCGCATGTCATGGGGCGTCAGCGGCGGGACGCCAGCCTGTCTCGCGCGCTTGTTGAGCATTTTGTAGATCGCGTGGGCGCTCATGCCCCGCATCCCCACGCCAGCGACGGTGCCCACATCGCCGGCCATGCGACCAACTTGGTCGATGGGCACGAACAGCGCGCCCGGCTCCCGGCCACGCACCCCTAGCCACCGATCGAGGGCGGCGGCGGCGCTCGCCGGGATCGGGACCGCGCGCTGCTTGTCGTTCTTGCCGTGCAGGATGCGCAGCGTGGGCGGCGCGACCGTGTAGTCGTCGAGCGTGAGCGCGGCCAGCTCAGAGCGGCGCAGGCCACCGGTGTAGAGCGCCGCTAGCATCGCCGCGTCACGCACGCCGGCGGGGCTTGTGTCCCGCGCGCACGCCTTCACCAGCGCGGTCAGCTCGCCCGTGGGCACGGCCCGACCGCGTGGCAGGCGCTCGCCCTTGTCGGCCTTGACCTCGCAGATACGGCGATACTCCTCGCTGGTCATGGCGTTAGCGTTGCGCGTCTCCCGCGCGATGCCCCGCAACACGGCGAGCGTCAGGTTGACTGTCGCCGGCGCCGCCCGCTTGTGCGCGGGGCCGTAGGGCTGCATGAGGCGCTGGCGGATGCGCGCGACCTGGGCGGCGCGCAGGTGGTGCCAGGGGAAGGTCATGGGGTCGGGGATCTCGAAGAGGCGGGCTACGGTGCGCAGGCGCTTCCAGACCGCCTCCTGGCTCGCCGACGAGAGGCTCCCGATGTAGGCGTACACCGGGTCGGTGAGCGGTTCCGGTACAGTCGTTGACCTGTTTGGCTCGTCGAAGGGAATGAGCCCTTGCGGCGCTGCCGTTGCCGGCGTGGTCGTAGTCATCGTCTCAGGTACCCGTAGGTGCCCGTGTCCACTTGTGATTTGTGTAACTCGCGTTGTTCACTCGGAGAGAACGTTTCACCGCAGGTCGCACATACTCTGTCACCGATGCTCATACCACCTAATATCTCACGGACAAGCTGTGGGTGGTTGCATGTCTCATTAGAGTGTTCCGCCACCCACCGGCGCTGTTGTTTAGCAGCCCAATTGTCGTACATTATCCGTTCCTCCGCGCCAATTACCAACCCATACGCCTAATTGGGGTACAGCCAGGATACGTGTAAAAATAGGACATAGCGAGAGGCCATTGCTCCCCTAGCCGACGCCAACGAGAGGCGGCCTTCGCACGATTACCGCTCTATCATCAATGGGATGGTGTGGCTAGATAGAACGGGCGCTCTGGGGAGGGCTTGACCGGATCAGCGCTACTCCTGTGTGCGCGATGTGTGGATGACGCAGAACTCGTTGCCGTCGGGGTCGGCCAGCACGACGAAGTCACCGCCCTCTGGGTACTCCCACGGTACCCGCGTCGCCCCCAACCCCTCTAGGCGCGCCACCTCGCCGTCCTGGTCCGTCGTGTACAGGTCGAGGTGGAGCCGGTTGCGGTCCCTCTTCGGTTCGTCCGTGAGCTGGAGGGAGACATTCGACCACCGACGTGTCGGATTGGTCAGCACCGCGAAGGTCGCATCCGCGTGATGCACCACGTAGCCCAACGCAGCGGTCCAGAAGGCGCTCGCCCTCTCCACGTCGGCGGTATTGATAACGGCCGAACCGACATATAGTCCCATTTGCGCCTCCCTCTACTGCTCATACGTCACTATCAACAATGTCTGCTACGTGGTCTTCTCAGACATCAGATGGCCTAAACTAGGCGCTTGATGTCTGCTAAAGCTGCCCGGAAGCCCTCGACGGCATGTCTGCTAATGGTAGCGCATCCCGCTATGTCCTATTTTTACACGTATCCTGGCTGTACCCCTAATTCGCATTCAAGCCGAACTCTCGCGTTAGCAGCTTGAGCTTCCAGCGCGTTTCCATCTGCATAATGGTGTCAACGTCAGCAGATGATGCGGCGACTTCGAGCACGGAGACGTGATAATCAGCCGCGCGAATATCCTGCATGCGTCGGTTGCCACCATGACCTGAGGCCACGTATTCTTCCCACCGTCCCCACAAGCCGTCCGCCCCCTGTGCCGACCCTACGTAGTGCTGGCCGCTGTCAGGGTGGGTCAGAAGATAGACACCGGCGACGGACGACAAGACCGTGCGCCAGGAGAGGGGCACGGCATACAGTTCGCTGAGCCGCGCCCGAAAATCAAGGAAGCCGGGAAAGGGCGGCTCTCCCACAGCGCGACGTAGTTCAACAATGGGCTTATCGTTCTTGTGAGCCAGTTGCACCCAACTGCGGTACCCCTGGCCCCAGGCGATAGTGAGGCGGCCCCGATAGATGGTGAGGGCGCAGGCCTCGGCTACTTGGTACAAGTGGTATCCGCCGACATCGGCGCCCGAGATGGGGTCAATGAGCCCTGTCGGTGCCGTCTCAACGCCGGTGATGGTGTAGAGCCCGACGAACAACGTCTCGTCCAGCGGCGTGGCGACGAAGGACGCGAGGAATGCTGCACCTTGGAAGACTGGCCGCCGTTGAATCGCCTGATAGAGCTCAAGCCGCTTATCGGCGGCGAGCCATAGCTGATAAGGAGTGGGTCGTCCCGATGAGCGCGTGTCCTGGTGGCGCACGAGCTTGACTTGGCTCGGCTCGATACCTTCATCCCGCAGGAGTGTGTTAAACCCAATCATGCCCGTCCTTTCGTGTATAGGGGCCGAGCGATCGTCGTCTCATCGTCGTCTCGTCGCGCAAATCTACCGAAGGTTAAACGAGCTATGAAAAACTCTAAACGCCGGCTACCTCTCGTGGTTAGTATACCCCCCTCTAAGCGGTCATGGTAATGTATCTTACCGTAACCACTCCTACGTGAAAAAGAGGGGGTGGCTAGCTATCACTTTCTTCTTTGGTTGGCGAAAATGACAAGTGGACACGCAAGCGTCACCCGGTCCAATCGACCATCGACTTGAGGAATCCGTCATCGGCCGCCGCCGTGAGTGTTTCGCCTTGCTCAGTTTTCACGATCACCTTATGTTCGCTCCTAACCACCATGCCACGGCGATAGCCACGGATAACCCCTTGACTCTCCCTGGCGGCAACCCGTGCGGTTCCTCGTTTGAAGAGTATGCGCAGAAATACCTGATCTTTGGACGGCACTCGGAATACAGTGGGAAGAGTGAAGTTGTACTCCCACATTTGGCGGCGTTCAATCGTGTTGAATTCGTATTTTACTTCCCCTTTACACTCTATCCCCCAATCTCTGTTAGAAGAATCGTAGACGGTGCCCGTGACTGTCGAAATGCCAAGCGGTGTCGTAGACATCTCCAGGGATGAGTTTAGGTCCAACTCATAGACAATGCGATCAATAAACGGCCCGCGACCTCCGACGCCAACGATTAGCACACCCGCCAATTCCGTTGATGACACGTATACATCTTCGCGGGATTCGTTCTTCAGCAGTACCTCATACCCCAATCCGCCACCATCCCTCTCTCGGAGGGGCGATACATCAGAGATACTCATCCGTGGCAGTACATCCGATGGCGGCTCGCGGTCAGTCCCCTCGGATGATGGAGGTCGAGGTTCCGCCAGCGAAATCTCGAGGGCATACGCATCTCTCACACCTCTACATCTTGTGTCTAAGAGAGACCGTAGCCCTTCGATGTCATAAGGTATCAAGCGCGCCCGCAACGTACTAGCGACGTAGCCCTCGAATTCCTGTTTCAATGCGGAGGTGAGATAAGCGGTGCAAAAGAGAATATACTCATCGTACTCGCCGGGCGTGCGTCTATAGAAATCTTGCTTAAACTTTGTCTCGATATCCTTGCGAAGGGTAACGCATGCTAGCCCCTTGCCCCCATTCGTCGCCCTAAAGGTTAGATCTCGCCCGCCATCGGACCCGCCGCGTGGGGCTTGGGGCACAACGGCGTCATAGCCCAAGCAATTGAGGATGTCGGCGCACATCCTCTCGAACCCATGCGGGTGATCGTACTGCTGGAGGAATACCGTCGTCGCATAGTACATATTTCACCGCATCCTCCATCACACCCTCAAGCACAAAGAGAGGGTGGCGCGGTGCCCTCCGCCCCAGCCTCGTTCACTGGCCCTGTTTGCGCGCCAGGCGCGTCAGCATGTCCAACCCCACCTCAACGTCGCTCTTGGCCATCATCTTCTCGATGGTGCCGGCCGCCAACTCGTCGGCCAGCGCCAGGATGTCGTCGACCACCTTGTGCAGCGCGGCTATCTGCCCCTGCAAGCGCTCCACTTCGCGTCGGTGGATGCGGCCCAGCGACTCGCTGGCCCAGCGCCGGAGTTGCTCGTCCCACAGCCACAGGTCGTCGCGCTGCGCGGTGTAGACCTCAACGAGGCGGCCAACGGTGTAGTCGTCGAGGACGTGCGGCGTGGGTCGCGCCTCCTGCAAGGTCGCGTACTGCTTGCGGGCGTGCTCAAGCATTCCGTCGATCATCGTGCCGACCAGGAAGACCTTGCCGCTGGGCTGCCAGGTCGGCGTCTGTTGCTCGGCCATGCGCTCGTGTCCTCCCCATCCGTTTCCGCCAGTATACACAGCCGGGACGCCGCGATGCGGGCGCTCTCCCCCACTGTTGTAGAGGCCTTCAGCTGGGCGGCCGAGCCGGCGAGGTAGGGCGCCAGGGTCTCCGGGGCGGCGGGGAGCGGCGCGCGGCCGTGCGCGCGGCACCAGGCGGTGAAGTCGGCCCAATCGGCGCGGTAGGCCCGGCGCGTGTTGGGCGCCTTGGCGAGCTGGGCGTAGTCGCGCGCCTGCTCCCGCACCACGGCGAGCGTGGTCGTGGCCTGCTCCTGCGCGACCATCAACGCGCCGCCGGCGTCATCGTGCGCCGTGCTCATGGATGTTCCCCCTCCACTCCCCGCTCCCGCCCCACTCAGCGCCCGACGAGGTGACGCCGCGCATCCGCGAGCCCGTCCGCGTTGCCGCTCGCGTCGTCGATCCCCGTGAGGTCGTGGTCCCGGATGCGGCGCGCGAAGTAATCGGCCTGCACGGCCCACCGGAAGCGCACGAACGTCGGGAGCACCGCCATCTCCGCGGCCAGGATCGGGACGACGTCGAGGTAGCCGTCGCGCACGTCTGAGAAAGCCGCCTCGTCGCCAGCGTACATGCGGGCGGAGGCCACGTCGTACAGCAGCGGCCCCACGGTCACACTTGACCAGTCGATGAGCGCCACCCGCCCCTGGTCATGGGGATCGACGAGGAAGGCCTCCGGCGCCGGGTCAGCGTGCAGCACACCGCGCGTGAGCGGCACGCGCCGTTGCACGTCGTCCAACTCGTCGACCGCCGCCCGGACGACGGGGCGCACCCACGGTTCCACGGCGAGATGCGGGGCGTCAGCGTCCACCCAGTGCCAGCCTTGCGCCCCGCGTAGGGGTGCCCCCGCGCGCAGGATGCCGTGCGCGCGGCCGAGCGTCGCGCCCCAGTCCCGCCGCTCGTCGGGTCGCGTCGGGTCAATCTCGCGCCCGTCCGTGAAGCGCAGCAGGGCAAGGCGGGCGCCGGCGAGCGCGACAGAGAACGCGCCCGCTGTGGTGAGGAGGGGAGCGCCGGCCGGGACCCCGGCGGCGTCCAGCTGCGCCGCCGCGGCCAGCCCCGCGTCGAACTGCGCGGTGACGGTCGCCGGCGCCGCTTTGGCGACCCAATCGCCCGCGTCGGTCGTGACCAGCCACGTCGTCGAGTTCATGCCGCGCCCGTACCGCCGCACGGACACGCCCGCCCCCAGGTCCCACGCCCCGAGGGCGGCGGCGAGAGTGTCATCATCGATGTCGATCATAGGCCGCAGTATAGCCGACGGGCCGTTTTCTACTGAGCGATACAGTATCCTTAGTATCGCTCACTAGACCAGCTAGAAACGCTTGCGAAAGTCTCCAATTTGAGAAATGGTGTCTTTGCATCCGATAATGGGCATGGTTCATTTCAGGCGGCTAATGTGTTGACACTTCGCGCAGGGCGCGCGGGAAATTCAGCGGTCGTTGCTGGCCTGAGGCGGCCATAGCCCAAGGCGTCGAGCCAGTGCGGGGCAGGCAAGC